>Ga0210383_10004945_pt1 | contig 11774 bp, 10 predicted proteins | sample IncBWC14OmetaG_FD_160072 | JGI IMG/M metagenome (GOLD analysis project Ga0210383, IMG submission 160072) | Forest soil microbial communities from Barre Woods Harvard Forest LTER site, Petersham, Massachusetts, United States - Inc-BW-C-14-O ...
GCCGTGGAGGACCTGCTGTGGCTCGTGCGAGAGTATCTGGGCGAGCCTGCTGAGCTCTACTCGCGCGACTCCGTGGGCCTCGCTCGCTCGCGTGCCGCTGTGGGGCTTCTGCGTGGCGGACTCGAGCCGCTGGAGGTTGCCGCTGCCGTGCGCTCGAGCGGTGCGCGTGTGGTGCACGCACACAACCTGCTGCCAGCGCTGGGATGGCGCGCACTGGCCGCCGCGCGCGCCAGCGGGGCGCGGGTGGTGTTGCACCTGCATCAGTATCGCCTGGTGTGCGCGATCGGAGTGTGCTTCACCCGTGGCGCCGAGTGCACGCGCTGCCATGGGCGAGACACAACGCCTGGTGTGCGCTTGAACTGCCGTGAGAGCGTGCCCGAGGCGCTCGCCTACGGTGCGTCGCTGGCGCTGTGGCAGCGACGCCTGGTGGAGCAGGCAGACGCGGTGATCGTCCCCAGCGTGTTCGCCCGCAAGCGCCTGCGAGAGCTCGGTGCGCCGCTCGATTGGGGGAGGGTGCATGTGCTGGCGCCACCCGTGCGAGCACTTGCTGGGACGCGGGCTGCGGCAGACGCGCCGGCTGCGCCGCAGGCGCCGGCGCCCAGGTCGTATGCATTGGTGGTTTCGCGGCTGGCACCGGAGAAGGGTGTGCATGTGGCGATCGACGCGTGTGTGGCGGTCGGCGTGCCGCTGGTGGTGGCGGGCGACGGGCCCGATCGGGATGCGCTGATGCGGCACGCCGGCGACGCTCAGGTCCGGTTCGTCGGCCATGTCGATGACGAGCGGCTTTCACAGTTGCGGGCGGACGCGGCGATTGCGGTTGCGCCGTCGCTGTCGGCAGAGACGTTCGGGCTGGCGGTTGCCGAGGCGATGGCCGCAGGGCTACCGGTGGCGGCGAGTCGCGTAGGGGCGCTCCCTGAGCTGGTCGATCCGGACTGGCTCGTACCGCCTGGCGACGCGGATGCGCTGGCGAGTGCGATCGCGCGGCTAGCCGGCGATCGCGCTGCCGGTGAGCGCGCGCGCGAGCGCGCGCGGGCGATCTGTGCGCCAGAGGCGGTAGCCGCTGGGCTCGCGCAGGTGTACGGAGATGCTGGGAGCCCCGTCGCGAGGGCATGAGCATCGCGGACGCACGCCGCCCAGCCGGGTCGTCGGCTGCGATGGAGGACGCTGATGGCTCCGTGGGCGTCCCAGGCAGGCCCTACACTGGCGCCCTGGATGAACACCGTCGGCGTCATTGGACTCGGCTACGTCGGCCTGCCACTGGCGGTCGCGTTTGCGCAGGAGGGCTGCGAGGTCATCGCTGTGGACGTGGACGCGCGCAAGATCGACGCGATCGAAGCGGGCGACTCCTACATCGAGGATGTCCCCTCGGAGCTGCTCAAACAGCTCTCCGCACGGATCCATCCCACGACCCGCTACGCCGCGCTGAAGGATGCGGACGCGGTGCTCGTGTGCGTGCCCACGCCGCTCACACGTAACCGCGAGCCCGATCTGGGGCCATTGATCGAAGCGACCCGCTCGCTCGCGGGCGTTCTACAGAGCGAACAGCTGGTGGTGCTCGAGTCGACCACCTACCCAGGCACCACACGGGAGCGGGTCGCGCCGCTGTTGGAGGAGTCGGGGCTCGCAGCAGGCAGGGATTTCCACCTTGCGTTCTCGCCCGAGCGGGTCGACCCTGGGCGCACCGACTTCACGCTGCGCAACACCCCCAAGGTGATCGGCGGGCTCACCGATGCTTGCGCAGATCGCGCTGAAGAGATCTACGGGCTGGTGTGCGACGAGTTGGTGCGCGTGTCCAACCCCGATGCCGCCGAGATGACCAAGCTGCTGGAGAACATCTTCCGTTCGGTCAACATCGCGCTGGTCAACGAGCTGGCGATCCTGAGCGACCGCATGGGCATCGATATCTGGGAGGTCGTCGAGGCGGCGTCCACCAAGCCATACGGGTTCATGCCGTTCAAGCCCGGTCCGGGGATGGGTGGGCACTGCCTACCCGTCGACCCCTTCTACCTGAGCTGGCGCGCACGCGAGTTCGACATGGCGACTGAGTTCATCGAGCTTGCCGGCAAGGTCAACCAGCAGATGCCCTATCACTGCGTGGCCAAGGCACAGCGGGTGCTCAACGACGCGGGCCTATCGGTCAAAGGCGCGCGCATCGCGCTGTTGGGCGTGAGCTACAAGCCCGGCGTTGGCGACACACGCGAGTCACCCGCGTTGAAGATCATCTCGCTGCTGCTAGATCTGGGGGCGCAGGTCAGCTACCACGACCCGCATGTGCCTATTCTGGCCGACTTCGGGCTCACCAGCACGCCCCTCGATAGCGCTGTCGCGGACGCTGATCTGGTGCTGATCGTGACCGCTCACCCCAGCGTCGACCACGACCTCGTCGCCAGGCGCGCGCGGTTGGTGGTGGATCTGCGCGGTGTCACTCGCTCATCGCAGCTCAGCAGCGTCGTGCGGCTATGAGCGGCGAGCAGCGGTGAGCGGCCTGACGTCCAGCTCGGCGGCGCCGGGCCTGCTGCTGGGCGACGGTGTTGAGATCGGCGAGGGCGTTAGCTTCGGCGCCTACGTGGTCGTTCACGCGGGAACGCGTATCGGCGATGGCTGCACGGTCGAGGATCACGCCGTGCTGGGCAAGCGCCCACGACTCGCGCCGAGCTCCGGGGCACACGGAGAGGTTGGCGCGCTGGAGCTCGATCCAGGGGTGACGGTGTGCGCCGGCGCAGTGGTATTTGCGGGAACGACCGTTGGTGAAGGGACAATCCTGGGTGACCAGTCGTTCGTGCGCGAGCGCACCCGGATCGGACCGCGATCGGTGATCGGCCGGGGCAGTGCGATGGACAACGACGTGCAGGTGGGCGCTCGCGTGCGCGTCCAGACGAACGTCTACCTGACTGCTTTCAGCGTGATCGAGGATGACGTGTTCGTGGGGCCTGGAGTGACCACCACGAACGACAACACGATGGCTCGTCATGACAGTGGGATGGCTCTGCGCGGCGCAATTCTGCGGCGCGCGTGCCGTGTTGGCGGTGGCGCCGTCTTGACCCCAGGTGTGGAGATCGGCGAGGAGGCGTTCATCGCCTCCGGTGCGGTGGTCACACGCGACGTGTCCCCGCGAGCGCTCGTCATGGGTGTGCCTGGGCGCGCAGTGCGTGAGGTGCCCGACGAGGACCTGCTGGAGCGCTGGCGTGGCTAGCTCTCGCGAGGCGTGACAGCTGGCCAGCGCGCTCTGGCGGCTCAGCGTGCGCGGGCGGCTGCTGCCACCTGCTCGGCCTGCTCACGCGTGAGCGTCGGGTTCATCGGGATCGCCAGATGCGTACGCGCGGCGCGATCGGTGCTGGGCAGCTCCACGCCGGTGCCCCACTCACGCATTGCCTCCTGGCGGTGAACCGGCGTACGGTAGTACGGCTTGCAGCCGATCTCCGCCGCCCCCAGGGCTGCTTCCAAGCGCTCCACGTGCTCGTCTGCGACCACGTACAGGTGCCACGCCGGCTCGCAGCCGGTCACCGGCTTGGGCAGCGTCACGATCTCTCCCAGGCCCGACTGCTCGTAGTAGCTGCCCGCGCTTCTGCGTGCGTCCGCCCACCCGTCCAGGTGCGGCAGCTGCACGCGCAGGATCGCCGCCTGTAGCTCGTCAAGGCGCGAGTTGTAGCCCACCTGCTCGTACGTCACCTTGTCGTGCGAGCCGTGGAAGCGCAGCGTGCGCGCTAGCTCCGCCACGCCATCATCGGACGTCGTGATCATGCCGCCGTCGCCGAACGCGCCGAGGTTCTTCGAAGGGAAGAACGAGAACGTTGCCGCTGTGCCGAGCGCCCCCGGGCGCCCGTCCGCGCCGGTCGATCCAGCCGCTTGAGCCGCGTCCTCGAGCACCGGCACACCGAGCTGTTCGATCTCCGCGATCGGCGCCAGGTTGCCGAACAGATGCACCGCGACGACTGCCTTCGTGCGCGGTGTCATCGCCGCGCGCACCGTGTTAGCCGTAATGCAGTAAGTGTCCGGATCGATGTCGCAGAACACCGGCCGCGCGCCCGTCGCTGGGATCGCCTCCGCGGATGCGTAGAACGTGAACGACGGCACGATCACCTCATCGCCCGGCCCCACGCCCATCGCCCGCAGCGCGATGGTGATCGCCTCCGTGCCGTTTGCCACCCCGATCGCGTGCTCACAGCCGCAGTACGCCGCAAACTCCCGCTCGAATGCGGCCACTTCCGGGCCGAGGATGTAGCGCTCGGAGTCAAGCACCCGCGCCACCGCCGCGCGCAGCTCCTCACGCAGCGGTACTAGCGGCGTCGAGGTGTCAAACAGCGAGACCCCCATGTGCTCAGCGCGGCGCCAGCAGCTCCATGTCTGCGCGCGTCATCAGCCTGATCAGCTCCTCGAAGCTCGTCTTTGGCTTCCAGCCCAGGTCGCGGCCTGCCTTCGCCGGGTCGCCAATCAGGTGATCCACCTCAGCCGGGCGCACGAACGCGGGGTCGATCGTCACATACTGCTCGAAGTCGCCCAGCCCCGCCTCGTCGAACGCCACCTCGCAGCACTCGCGCACCGAGTTCGCCTTACCCGTCGCGATCACATAGTCCTCCGGTGTATCGCGCTGGAGCATCAGCCACATCGCTTCCACGTAGTCCTTCGCGTAGCCCCAGTCGCGCTCCGCGTCCAGGTTGCCCAGGCGCAGCTCTTTCTCCAGGCCGAGCTTGATCGCCGCCGCGTGCCACGTGATCTTGCGGGTGACGAACTCGAGGCCGCGGCGGGGGGAGTTGTGTACGACCAGGCGTCCCACTCCAGCGCAGAACACGCCGCTCTCGGTCTCCAGATCGAACACCCACTCGTCGTCCGGGACAGTTGCGGGGGTCACGCGGCGTACTTCCGTGGGGCTGCGCAGCAGATGCTGACCCTGGCCGCCCACGCGAGCCGCCGAGCGCAGGTTCAGCTGGTAGTAGGTGCGTCCGTTTCGCTGCTCGACATACACCGACGCGGGCTGGCGCTGGTTGAAGTACAACAGGCATAGGCCCTGCGCAAGCACCGCGCTGTTCGTCTTGATCGACTCGCTGTTGCCCTTCTTCAAACCGTCGCCCGCGTAGTATCCGGTGAGGAACGCTCGCTGTGTCTCGAGGTCCGCGTTCAGCACGATCGGTGGAACCTGCTTGAACGCGCTCGCCGTGTACAGCTGCTCCCGCAGCCACGGGCCGATGCGGCCGGCGCCGGAGAAGTTGACTATCTCCACCGAAGCATCCGCATCGAATCCAGAGGTTCCGGTCGACTCGCGGGAGAGGCCCAGGAACACGCGCGACCACAGCTCCATCGCCCTGCAGCGAATCAGGAAGTCGTTGTTCGTGAACCGCACCTGGCGGCCGTCCGTCGAGACGTAGCCATCGGCCGCCAGCAATCCCAGCAGCTCCGCCATCTCCGGGGCGATCGCACTCCAGCCGGGTGCAGCTGGCATCCAATCGGCGATCGCCAGATCCTCGCCCTCCCGCACCTCGCCCGCCTTGATCGACGCGCGATCGTCGTCGAGCATCGTGTGGTGCGCCGTCACGTCCACGACGCCACCGCGCGCCTGGATGTTGAGCAGCTCGTGGTCGGGGTCCGTGCGCCTGCGACGTGTCGCAGTGATTGCCCGCACGTAGGTCCAGTCCTCGCCGTCCCATACCTCCACGAGGTTCTGCGGCGTGTAGCTCTGCACGCTCTGACCCTTGCGGCGCAGCGGCACGAGATCGGCGGGTGTCTTGATCGAGACGACCCCCAATTGCCTCACGATTAGGGGGGTTGTCTCAGAGAGACACTCATGGTTAAAAAGTATCCCCGACGTAGCGTGCAGGTCATATGACTCGCGGTAGTTGACCGTGATGAAGTGGCCGTACGCCTTCGCCACGCCGTACGGCGAGCGCGGGTAGAACGGCGTCGTCTCCGTCTGCGGGACCTCCAGCACCTTGCCGAACATCTCGCTGGAGGACGCCTGGTAGAAGCGCGCCTCCGGGCACACTTCGCGCATTGCCTCCAGCATCCGCGTCACGCCCGTGCCCGTGAACTCCGCTGTGAGCGTCGGCTGGATCCACGACACCGCCACGAACGACATCGCTGCCAGGTTGTAGATCTCCGACGGTTTGGATGCTCGCAGTGCGTCCACCAGCGAGCGCTGGTCGAGCAGGTCGCCTTGGTGCAGTGTCAGGCGGTCGCGGATGTGCTCGATGCGGTCGAACTTCTCGGTGGAGGCGCGGCGCACCATGCCGTGGACGTCATAGCCTTTCTCCAGCAGCAGCTCTGCCAGATAGGAGCCGTCCTGACCGGTGACGCCTGTTATCAGCGCTGAGGGGCGAGTAGACATGACGCGGCAGCTTATCGACCGGCGGCGATAGGCCCGTCCAGTGCGCCGCGCAGCCAGCTGACCGTCGCCGCGATCCCGTCCTCCAGCTCGATTCGCTCCCGCCAGCCCAGCAGTCGGTCGGCCTTCTCCACCGATGGCCAGCGACGCTCGGCTTCCACCGTCGACGCCGGTACCGGCTTCAGCTCCACTGTCTCCAGATCCTCACCGCACGCCTGCCACACCATCTGCGCGATCTGTGTCACCGTCAGCTCGCGCTGAGCGGAGATGTTAAAGTCCTCGTTCAGCCCCGCCGGCGAGCTCATCGCGCTGAGGATCCCATCCGCGAGGTCGTCCACGTGTGTCAGCGTCCGCGTCCGCTCCGCCGAGCCGTGGATCTCAAACGGACGCTCGCCCGACAGCACCCGCTCGATCAGCTCCCGTACCGAGTCCGATGGCGACTGCGCGACGACTAGCTCCGAACTACTCACATTGCCCGGGCCATACGCATCGAACAAGCGGCAGATCGTGAACGGCAGGCCGTGCTCGTCGTGTGCCGCGCGGCAGTACGCTTCGCCCGCGCGATGCGAGAAGCCATGCGCCGAGAGCGGCGTCGGACATCGCGCCAGGTAGTCCTCTGGCGTTGGAAACAGCTCCGCCCGCTCGAACACCGACGCGCACGACACGTATACGAACCGCTCCAAGCTCAGCCCAAGCGCCGCGCGGACGATCGCGCTGTGGAGCGCGTTGTTCGCCTCGATCAGCGTGTACGGGGTTGCCTGCACGCTCGTGATCGCGCCCGCGACAGAGGCCAGGTGGATCACATGCGAGCAGTTGTGCGTCGCCGCTCGCGCCTCTCTTGCCACACGCAGATCGCCGATGTGCACCTCACAGCCCTCGCGCATCCACTGTGGCACCGGGCGCCGGTCCGCCACCCGCACCTCGTAGTTTGGGTCGGCCAGCAGTCTCCTCACCACCGCCGCCCCGATCATGCCCGCGCCGCCAGTCACGAGAACCCGGCTCACCTGTCGCGACCTCGCCCGCGCACGTGCTCCAGATACTGGCGCGCAAAACCCATCACAAACAGTGGGTTGTAGCGGGCATAGCGTCGCCACAGTCGTCGTGGCTCATGCGACAGGCGGTATGACCACTCAAGGCCATTGCGCTGCATCCACGCCGGTGCCTGCGGCACCAGGCCCGAATGGAAGTCAAACGCCGCACCAACCCCCACCAGCAGCGACGGCGACAGCCGCGGGCGCATGCGCTGCATCCACTGCTCCTGGCGAGGCTGCCCCGTACCCACCCACACCACCGCCGCCCCCGAAGCATTGATCAGCTCGATCTCGTGCTCGTCCTCCGCCGGCGTCAGCTCATGGAACGGAGGAGACGAGCACCCCACGATCCGCAGGCCCGGGAAACGCTCCAGCAGGCGTTCCTCAAGCAGCGCACTACCCCCCGGATGGCGACCCCCATACAGGTACATAGGGGTCCTGTTGCGCGCCGCGCGAGCGCAGAACGCAGCCATCAGATCCGGGCCGTACACACGCGTCGCGTGGGGATGTCCCAGCGCGTGCAGCGCCCATACCAGCGGCATGCCGTCCGGCACCGCCAGCGTGGCCGCCAGGGTGGCCGCTAGCGTGTCCGGTTCCTCTCGTGCCAACATCACCAGATTGACTGCGGCAGCCGTCACGTAGCCCCGGCTGCCCGTCGCAATCATCTCATCCATCCAATCCAGCACCTGCTCGTAGTTGGAGATCGCCAGCGGGATGCCCAAGATCTCCGCACGCGGTGGAGGCTCTGGCGCAGCCTGCACGGCAGGGGCGGGCGGGTTGTGCGCCGGAGGCATTGCCATTGCGTGAAGATACCCACCCTCGTGCAGATCGACGTCAACTTCTGGGCAGGCAGGCGCGTACTCGTCACCGGTCACACCGGCTTCAAGGGCGCATGGCTATCGCTGTGGCTGCAATCGCTCGGAGCCGATCTCGTTGGGCTGGCCGGCGGTCTGCCCACCAGCCCGTCCCTGTACGAGCTCGCACACGTCGGTGACCATGTGCGCGAACTGCACGTCGACGTGTGCGACGGGGACGCCGTCCGCCAGGCGCTCGCACAGGTTCGTCCCCAGGTGGTCTTCCACCTCGCCGCCCAGCCGCTCGTGCGCCGATCGCTACGCGATCCCGTCGCGACCTATGCCGTCAACGTGATCGGCACCGTCAACGTCCTCGAGGCCGTGCGTCAAGCCGACCCTGGCATCCAAGCCGTGCTGGTCGTCACCTCCGACAAGTGCTACGCCGGCTCACCCGAGCGCTCGCGGCCATTCGTGGAGGACGATCCCCTCGGCGGAGCCGACCCCTATTCCAGCTCAAAGGCATGCGCAGAGCTCGTAGTCAGCGCCTACCGCCGCTCCTTCTTCCATCACAGCGGCTCGCCGCAGCTGGCCACCGCGCGCACCGGCAACGTGCTCGGCGGAGGCGACTGGGGCGAGGACCGGCTGCTGCCCGACTGCGTGCGCGCCGTCGAAAGCGGACAGCCCCTAAAGCTCCGCAACCCGCACGCCATACGCCCGTGGCAGCACGTGCTCAACCCACTCCGCGGCTACCTCTGCTTGGCCCAAGCACTCGCACACGACCCCACTGGCAGTACCGCACGCGCATGGAACTTCGGCCCACCAGCACAGCAAGCGCGAGCCGCCAGCTGGATCGTCGAGCGCCTCGCCCAGTTCTGGGACGGTGAGCTCGCATGGCAGCTCGACGAGCGCGCCAACCCGCCCGAGGCGCGTTCGCTGGAACTCGACTCAAGCGCAGCTCAGCAGCTACTCGGGTGGAGCCCCACCTGTGGGCTGGAAGAAGCACTCGCGCTCGTCGTCGCATGGCACACAGCTCATCGCAACGGTCAGGACATGCGCCACGTGAGCCTCGCGCAAATAGCCAACGCGTGAGAGATCACTTAGCTTTATTGGTCGCTTAAACACCCGCCCGTACGCTGCCGTCCATGAACACACAGACCGTCGCCGCACCACCCCGCGCAGGAGTCGACTGGCGGCGCGCCGAGTTCGTTCTCACGCTGCTCGCCTGCATCGGCTTCATCACCCTGCCCATCCGCATCACCACCGTCTACAGCGGACTGCCCGCGCACCCGCTGTTCGTGCACGTGCCCGTCATCCTCATCCCCACCACCATCCTCGCCGCCGTCGTGTTCGTCATCAAGCCACAGTGGCTCACGCGCTATGGCATCGCGCTCACGCTCGTGTCCATCGTTGCCATGAGCTCCATCTTCCTCGCCATGCAAGCCGGCGCCGCGCTGCGCGGCGCGCTCAACCTGCAAGGTAACGCCGCCAAACTGATCTCCGAACACTCGCACGCAGCGCACATCCTCGCGATCGTCTACGTGCTCTTCACCGCCACGCTGATTGTCACCTTCGCAGCTCAGCGCATCTCCGGCGGCATGCCCACTGGCCTCAGCATCCTCGACAGCCTGCTCACCCCCAAGCCTACGCTCACCGCTCTGCGTGTTTTGCTCGTGCTGCTCGCCATAGTCGCCGGCTACATGTGCTTCCGCACCGGCGATCTTGGCGCCAAAGCCGTGTGGCAGGGGAGGCTTCACGGAGCTCACGCGGGCTTCCCAGGTGGTCTTGGTGGGCCTAGCGGTGTTCGCGGGTATGGGTCCGGCGCGTTCGGTGGCGCCAGCAAGTACAGCCCAGGCGCCGGCGGCTAGATAGTTGCATCGACCACCTAGCTAGGAGAGTCTCGCGAAACTCGTTAGACCTGTATTGGTGCGGGTTTGTAGGTCTGCCTTCGTAGTCGATACCTCAGGTCTTGGGCTGATCTACGCCAGGCAGAGCCGGTGGCGAAGAATCCGTTGCGTCTGAGGCGGGGAACAGCGACTTTGTGACGACAAGCCCGACCGCGATCACTTGAACGACTGTGGAGCTAAGCCACGCGATGATCGTGCTGCCGGGGATGTCCCAGCCATTCCAGAATCCGTAAATCAGGAAAGCAACGTCTGCGATACCGACCTGAATCGCGACGGCCAGCGAAACGTGATCGGCAATGCGTTTGCGGAGTTTGCGATTCTCCTCAAGCTGTTTGGCGTGTGTCTCGCGCTCTTGAACGGCTGCCTCGTGGAGCCGCTGCGTATGCGCATCGGTGAGGAGACCGTATACGGGAACAGGCGGCAACTCCTGACGTGCCAGCTCCTCTGACGCGCTGGGAAGGGAAGGGAGCGAGGGCGACGCAGACTCGCCGGGAATGTCTGACGGGCCGCCATCATCGGCCTCATCCGTCATTACTTCAGCCCGAGATTGACCAGCCGGAAGCGCATCGCGTCTTCTGACACCCCAAACTCGTACGCGAGCGTGGGCACGCCGTGGCCTTCCTTGCAACGCCGCTCGACCTCCTCGCGAGGCATGAGCAAACTCGCCGCAAACTTGTTGGCGTAAATCTCGTCCTGGTCATTGCCTTGAGAGGTCAACAGGTCGCGGTGCTCGACGTACTCGTAGTCCGTAGCCCCGGCCGCGCTGCGCTTGTAGTAATGGCCAAGCTCGTGCGCACACGTAAAGCGACGACGGTTTGGGCTATCTGATGCATGGACGTAGATCTCCGGGTCCTCGCCGGGACGTTTGACCAGCATCCCTGAGATACCGTCATCGAGACCTGCGGCGTATGCCTTGATCCCAAGCTTTTGCGCGATCACGAAAGGATCTACGGGAAGACTGATCGGTGCACTATCACTATCGGGTGCCCACACCGTCCTCAGGATCTGTCGAGCATCGCTTTCTGGATCGCTGCCCATGGCGACGATGGTAGCCCACGATTGGGTCGGTACGGACGCGCCGGCATCGTCCGGCCCCACCTTGCGTGGCGTATCAAGGGAGCCGAGACTGCCTCCGGGTCAGGCGTCTCCAACTCCCGGCCAATATCGGTCAGCGCTCAAAGCATCGGCTGGCGTGTCGGGTCCGTGAGCGGATATAGCCGTTCGCTCATCCCTCCCAGGAGCCAGACAGCAAAATCCTGCGGGCAGGCAAAATTTATAACCTGCCCCCATGAGTCCCCTAAGCCTGCGTCGCTATCGCGCCGAGCGTCTACTGCGAGACGAGTTCGAGGCGCTCAGAGGACGGGTGCTCGCCACTGTGCGGGGGCGGCTGGGCGCCGGCGGTTCGAGCCTCGATCAGGGCGACCTGGAGGCGTGTTACGCGGTCGCATGGCAGGGCCTGTACGCAGCCGTGCTCGACGGGCAGGAGATCGCCAACCCCACCGGCTGGCTCGTGCTCGTCACCTTCCGGCGTGCCATCGAGGACCTGCGCGCGCGTGGGCGGAGCAACGGCGGCACGCCGTGGTCGCAGGGCGCTGGCGTTGGCGCTCAGTGGGAGGAAGGCGAGCCGGGCATGGATGCTGCCGGCACGACCGATCTCGATCTGGCTGCCGAGCTCGACCACCGCATGCAGCTGCGTCAGCTGTTCGAGGGGTTGCGCGGGCGCCTGGAC
>Ga0210383_10004947_pt1 | contig 11772 bp, 8 predicted proteins | sample IncBWC14OmetaG_FD_160072 | JGI IMG/M metagenome (GOLD analysis project Ga0210383, IMG submission 160072) | Forest soil microbial communities from Barre Woods Harvard Forest LTER site, Petersham, Massachusetts, United States - Inc-BW-C-14-O ...
TGGTCAAGTCCTGGTAAACGCGCTTACCGGAAACTGACCCAGCACCAGAAATTCGGAACGATGCAACAATTTCTCGATCATTTTGACGGATGACGTTTTGCCTGCTGTGTTGGATCGACTAAGCAGCAGTCCCAAGGAACCGTGATTGTAGGTTGTCACCAGTGTTACCACTCTAGTGCCTTTTCGTGCTGATGGGTGACGTTGACTGGTACCCGATGACGCCCGTAAGTTTAATAGAATCAGCGGAACCGTCGTTTTCATTGGCATTCGGCGAGGGATATCCAGAAGTGCGGATTCTAAAGGACTTTAAGCTCAAGCATTTTGGAAGTGCGGATTCTAAACGAGTTACGGGCGCGTTTTCGTAAGTGCGGATTCTGAAGGACTTAGGGTTCTAGGGCAGGAAATGATGAAGTAACACGATAAAGAAGTAATGAGGTAAAGACGATGGAGCCGAAGTGTCACGAGTTACGGTGGCACGGATTGTTAACTATATCAAAATATTTATCAATCGATACTATTCGAACGATTCAGCGATGCAGTCGCTTAGTGTTGGCTTAAAAGTAGTACCCGTGCGGTCCCGCATCCGTTGGGAGGTCTGAGTCAAGGAGGCGACTACCATCGAGACCCGCATTCAACGAAGGGTGCGAGGGCGCCCGCTTCGGAAAGCAGCCGCTACAGGCATTTGCAAGGGGGGCTCGCAGGGAAAAGTCAAAACCCGCACCCTTAAAAACCAAGGGTGCGGCACCCGGCGGAAGCCGTGGTTTCACGCTCCGAGTCGTTCCTCATTGCTTCATTACCTCATTGCGTCGCTTCTGGCCCTCCCATCTGGGGGAACGCTATTCGTAGCGCAGGGCGGTCATTGGGTCCAGGCGGCTGGCTCGCCACGCGGGCAGATAGCCGGCGAGGCAGGCCACCAGCGCTAGTCCGGCGGTGGCTAGGACGAGCGTCGAGGGATCGTGCGCGCTTAGTCCATAGAGCTGGCTTTGCACGACACGCGCGAGGCCGAGGGATGCGGGCACGCCCACGCCGACGCCCACCGCAACGAGCAGCAGCACGTCGCGCATCACCATCCACACTACATCGGTCTGCGCGGCGCCCAACGCCATGCGAATTCCAATCTCGCGCGTGCGCTGCACCACGTTGTAGGCCATCAACCCGTAGAGCCCTACAGCCGCAAGGAGCGTGGCGAGAAAGCCGAACACCGTCGAAAGGCTGGCGATCATGCGTTGCGACGAGAGCGAGTTGGCAATCTGCTCATCGGTAGTGCGCATGTCGTAGAGGGGGAGATTGGCGTCGAAGTCGCGCACCTTCGCGCGAATCGCATTCATCAGGGGGCCGGGATCGGCGGCGGTGCGCACGTAGACGGTCATTCCGCCGACGAAGCGCGCCGGCATGTAGGGGACGTAAGCTTGCGGGGGAATTTCGTCGCGCAGGTTGGTGTACTTGATGTCTTTCACGACGCCGATCACTTCCATGTCGGTCGGCGTTCCGGGATCGGTGCCGAACCCCAGATGCAGGCCGAGCGGATTGCGGCCGGCAAAATATTTCTTGGCGAACGACTCGTTGATGATGATCACGGTGGGCGACCAATCGTCAGCTTCCGGGCCATGCTTCACTTCCTTGTTGTCGGCAAGGGTGAAGTCACGCCCCATCAGAAATGGCACGCCCAAGGTCGCGAAATAGTTTGGGCTGATCTGGTTCATGTAGGGTTCCGCGCGGCTTTCGGGATTGTCGGGATTGTAGCCTTCCACGGTCATGCTGCTGTCCCACTCGTCGTTTTCGAGGATACGCACGCCCGCCAAACCGACCGACTCCACGCCGGGAAGCGACTTCAAGTTGTCAGCGAGATCACGGTAGGCGAGTTTGGTGCGCTCCGGCGTATACCCGTTGAGCGGCGGATCGATATTGAATCCAATCAGGCGCTCCGCGGGGAACCCTGGACCCAGGCGGCTGAGATTGTTGAGGCTGCGCAGAAACAAACCGGCGCCAATCAAAAGCAGGAGCGAAAGCGCGACCTGCGCTACCACCAGCGATTTGCGCAGCCCGCGATTGCCGCTGCCGACCACCGCGCTGGCTTCGTCCTTCAAGATCTTGCCAACGTTTGGCTTGGTGGTTTGCAAGGCCGGCACCAAACCGAACACGAGAGCGGTCAGCGCCGAGACTCCGAACGTGAATACCAGGATGCGAAGGTCGGGTGTCGTGGAAATGTTCAAACGCGCAGAATCGGCCGGCAGGTACAGAGACATCAGCGCCTTGTCAGCCCAAAAGGCCAGCAGGAGTCCCAATGCTCCGCCCAGTACGCTCAACGCAAGCATCTCGATCAACAGCTGCGAGACGATTCGCCCGCGGCTGGCTCCAATGGCAAAGCGGATGGCCATCTCTTTCTGGCGGCGCGTGGCGCGCGCGAGCAGCAGGTTGGCGATATTGGCGCAGGCGATCAAGAGGACCATTCCGGTGGTGGCCATCAGCACCCACAAAGGTGGGGACAATTCGCGGCGCGCGGATTGCCGGCCCTGCGAGCCCGGGAGGACATCCATCCAGCATTTCAGGAATTGTTCGCGGTCATAGGCCGAGGCGCGGTTGAAGGCCGCTTCTTTCACCTCCATTTCGAGCATTGAATGCATGAAGGGCTGCAGCGAAGCCTTGGCCTGCGTGGGGGTGACGCCGGGCTTGAGGCGCCCGAAGGCATTGACCCAACGATTGCGGCGATTGGTGAGCATGTCGAGATTTCCGGGCATCAACTCGACCTGCATCATCATGGGCACGAAGATCGCGGGCGGCTCGCCAAGCTCCACGCCGTGGAAGCCGGCCTGCGCCACGCCGATGACGGTCATCTTCTGGTTGTTGATCAGCATCGTGCTGCCAATAATGTCGGGATTTCCGCCGAGGCGTTGCTTCCAGAAGTTGTAGCTGAGGACGACCAGAGGATGGCCGTGCGGCGTGCGATCATCGTCGGGCGTGAAGGTGCGGCCGAGCGCGGTGCCTACCCCCAAGACGTCGAAGTAGGTTCCTGAGACCAGCTCGCCTTTAACGCGCTCCGCTTGTTTGCCGATGGTCACACTGGCGTACACCGGAAAACGCGCGAACATCCCGGAGAAGACCTCGTTATGTGCCTGAAAGTCTTTGTACATCGGATAGGAGGTGGCGTTGGAGCCCCAGTTGCTGCCGTAGTGGTGGCCGCGCATGGTCAGGAGCACGAGGCTCTGTGGGTCCTTGACGGGCAGGAGGCGCAGCAGAACCTGATCGAGGAGCGTGAAAATCGAGGTGTTCGCGCCAATCCCCAGCGCAAGGGTCAGCACGGCAACCATCGTAAAGCCGGGGCTGCGTCGCAACGTCCGCAGCGCGTACTTTAGATCGCGAACCGCCGTCCGCCAGAGGCCGACGATGTCCATGAACCACTCCTATTATTCGTCTTTATTCGTGGCAACGACCCCGGGGTGTAGGCGCCGGGGCCGTCGCCGGCTTCCACCACGGAAATAAAGACGATGGAACTGGCAAACTGTCTTGAGAAAATTTGAACACGCGGATCGTCCGGCAGACGCGCGAAGACACTCTTGCGAATCGAAGCCGCATGCCAACATTACGTTCGGCTGTCGCGAAATGTTCCCTGTAGCGTTGCCGGGTATGCCGTAATATGGTCCAGCCTGTAAAAATCAGGAGACGAGCCAATGGCCAAATACGTGATTCAAAGCAAGCGTGGCGCGCCGCCCCAGGGCGCTTATTCCCAGGGATGGCGGGCTGGAGATTTCATCTTCGTGACCGGGTCGGGTCCCATCGATCCGGCAACCGGAAAGCTCGCGGGCGATACCATCGAGCGGCAGACCGAGCAGACCATCGACAACATGCTCTCGATTCTGGAGGCCGACGGCGCTTCGCTGGCGGACGTGGTGAAAGTAACCGCGCACCTCAACGACACGGGTCTCTTTGCCCGCTACAACGAAGTTTACGCGCGGCGCTTTTCCAAACCGTATCCGGTGCGCACGACGGTGGGAAGCCATCTGGGTCATGCGCCGGGGATGCTGGTCGAACTCGATTGCGTCGCGTATGCGCCGGCAAAAGCGGACACAAAAAAGCCACGCGGCGCACGGAAGCAAGCAGCCAAGCGCAAACGGTAGAACGTGCTGCGATTAGAAGTGCAACTGCTGAACGCGGCGTCCACAATACGAGTGTGCGTTTCAGTCGTTTGCCTGTGCCTGGAGAGAAAACGATCTGTTCGTATCCCGAAGAAGTGGCGTCTCGCGCCCACGAGCCGATACAATTTCCACTGACTCAACGATGCCATTCCGCACGACCAGCGCATCATTGAAATTGTTGACCGTCGGACACACGTGCCTCGGCAGCAGGTAGAGCGCTTCTCCTACACGAGGACCAGCCGCGACTTCCTTGACCGCGATCGGAAGATGCTCTTCGCTGGGAGAAAGCGGGGTGAGTTCCGGGTGTCCGACGACCACGCAGGTCGGGACGCCGGCATCCGCGGATACGGCCTTGTGTCCCGCGTCGCACGTGACGATATCCGCGCGGGGATGGCTGACTACGCGCGTCAACACCAGCACTGCGGGCTGGTAGCCGAACTCCTTCGGAAGTTGCGCCATCGTCGTCGCGTCGCAATACACAACCGTCCCAGGGGAAACCCGGAGGATGAAATTTGCGTTTCGAAAGCCCTGATAGGAAAGTGCGCTCGGGAATGTCGGCGTTCCGGCGGTGATTAACTCCGGTGCCTTTATTCCGCTGCGCTCGAGTGCGGCCACAATATTCATCAGGCGATCGTAACCAGCGTGCACGGCTTTCGTCCGTTCGGGCTCTTCCGATGCGCCGTATTGTCCGTCGTAGAAATGCAGGCCGCGGAACTCCAGGCCTGCGTTGCCAATGGCACGAGCCAGCGTGAGAACGTCTTCGGGGTGACCCTCGTCGATTCCGGTGCGGTTCATGCCGGAATTGAGATCGAGGAAGATTCCCACGCGGCTGCCTTGCCACTGCCGGAGCTGCTCTTCGTTTTCGATTAGAACGGAAATGCGGACATCCGAAAATTCGTTTGCAATTTCACGCACGCGGCGCACATTGGCGCCCATCGTTGGATAGGCTAAAAGAATATCTCGGGCACCGCACTGGCAGGCGACCAGCAGTTCCAGAGTTGTCGCGCACTTGAAGTTAAGAACGCCTCGCTCGACAAGAAGTCGCAAGGTATAGGCCAGCTTTGATGTTTTGATGTGCACGCGCCACCGATCGGCGTCGCCGCCCAGTAGATGCACTGTGCGCTCGATGTTGGAAGCGATGATCTCCGGATAGATCACCAAGGCGGGAGTAAGCACGTCGTCGAGAGCGGACACGGCATAGCGCGGGTCCCATGGAAATTCGTTCACTAACATTTTTTGTGTGGCCATTGCGGCTCTGATGATAACGCGGAATCACCTGCGGCCAAAGCATGCGGATCAGATGTAGGAAGGGTTGAATGGGACACAGACAAGAGTGTCTGTGCTACGCAGGGCGGCTCCAATTGACCGAGTTGATGCCGAATAGTAGGCTCTCTGCTCTTCCATGACCTCGACCGATCCTGCGGCACAGAAACGTCAAGACTCATCGGAGTTGGTACGCGGCCTTGGCGTGTGGTCGGCGACCGCCATCGTCATTGGCGACACCATCGGCACGGGCGTCTTTCTGGTCACCAGCGACATGGCTCGCGCGGTCGGCTCGGTGGCCTTGGTTTTTGTCGCATGGACTCTCGGCGGGATCATCGTGCTCTTCGGGGCTTTCTGTTACGCCGAGCTAGGCGCGGCACTTCCGAGAGCCGGCGGCAACTATGTCTACCTTGGACGAGGTCTCGGTCCATTGTGGGGATTTCTGTTCGGCTGGATGACTTCGTTTCTCGAGCGCCCTGTTGGGATGGCGACGCTGGCGGCCGGGATTTTGAGGTTCGCGTCGTTCCTGTTGCCCGGGGTGGCCGCGCCACTGTTCACATACCACATTGGCGGCTACAGCTTCGTTTTCACGCTCGCGCAACCGCTCGCGGCGCTCATCGTGGCCGCGGTCACCGCGATCAACTACTTGAGCGTACGGTTCGGAGGCAGCGTTCAGATACTGCTGACATCTCTGAAAATGGGCGCGATTCTACTCATAGTGATCGGAGGAGTGCTCTTCGGAAAACATGTGGCGACGGAAGCTGCACCGGTGGTCAGTCCTCTTGGCTTCGGCGCGATTGGTGCCGTGCTCACCGCCCTGGTTCCGGCGATGTGGGCCTACAACGGATTCAACGACCTCGGCGACCTCGGCGAAGAGATCGAACGCCCAGAGAAGAACATTCCTCGCGCCATTATTCTGGGGCTGCTGACGGTCGGCGGTCTGTACTTGCTGGCGAATGTCGTCTACTTCCATGTCCTGCCGTTTGCGACGATCGCACAATCACAACACGTCGCATCGGATGTTGTGCAGTCATTCGCAGGTTCGCGCGGGGCTGCCTGGCTGACCGGGGCGATGGCGTTCTCCGCGCTGGGAGCGCTTCACGTCGTGATTCTGACCGGGGCGCGCATCCCGTACGCCATGGCTCGCGACGGCCTCTTTTTCAAATTTGCCGAGCGGGTTAACCCGACCACGCACACGCCTAGCGGCTCGCTGATTTTTCTCGGTACGATTGGGGCTTTGCTCGCGCTTACCGGAACGTACGAGGAACTCTATTCGCTGTTTGTTTTTGCCGTGTGGATTTTCTTTGCGTTGACGGCGATTGCGCTGCTTCGTTTGCGGAAGATTGAACCTAGCCTTTCGCGTCCTTACCGGGCTTGGGGTTATCCATGGACACCGCTTATCTTTTTGTTCGCGGCTGTCGCGCTGACTGTGAATTTATGGTTGGTACGGCCGGTGCGCTCGTCGCTGGGATTGGTGGTGATCCTGGCGGGAGTTCCGTTTTTTTATTTGAAGCGAAGAAGCGACGAGGCAAGAACTTAGCCAACAGCCCCTGATGTGCACGGAAACCAGGAGGCGCTGGTTGAGCGGGATATGGCCCCCTCGAAGCTCAGGGTAACAACCGTGTCAGTTTGCTTACTTCTTCCGCGCAGCCTCGAATTCATCGCCCGGCTGCCAGCCCTGCAGATCTGGCGCCATTTCGGCGAATTGGCCTAGCAGGAAGCCGAATCGGGCCATGGCGGCTAGTCCGGTGAAATCCATGTCTGGGCGGTACTCATCGCTGGGCTGGTGATAGTGATGATCGACGTAGTCTTCGGCTTGGGCTTCGCCCCAGGCCTCGTCGTGACCTTTGAATTTCAGGCCTTCGCCGACCGAGAATGACGGGACGCCGACCCGCGCCATGCTGAAATGATCGGAACGATAGTAATGCCCCGCTTCAGGATGTGCGTCCGACCGAATGGTGAGGTTCAACGTTTTCGCCAGGGACTCAACCGTCGGATAGAATGTGGTGCGTTCGGCGCCGGTTGCTTCCACTTCTTCGGGATCGCCGATGGGCGGCAGTGCGTCAAAGTTCAGATCCAGCGAAATTTTTCCCGGCGGGACCGGGGAATGTTTGCCGAGGTATTCAGAACCGAGCAGGCCTTGCTCTTCCGCGGTCACCGCGGCAAACAGAATCGAACGGCCGGGTGGCAGTTTATTCTCGGACCAGGTGCGCGCGAGTTCCAGCAAAATGCCGCAGCCGGTGGCGTTATCGACGGCGCCGTTGTAGATGTTGTCGCCTTTTGCATCGGGCACGATGCCCAGGTGATCGTAGTGGGCGGAATACATCACGGCTTCGTCGTTGTGCTTGGCGTCCACGCCCGGACGCATGGCGAGCACATTGCGTGATACGAAGGGGCGCAACTCGCTGGCCACGTGTGCCTGCAAATGGATGGGTAGCTCGATGGGCTTGAAATCGCGGGATTGCGACTGCGCGAAGAGTTTGTCGAGATCGAGGCTATCCATGGCAACAAGTTTTTTCGCTACGTCGAACTGAATCCAGGAAGCCGCCTGCAATTTCGGCGTGCCGTCGGGTCGCAGGTGAGAGCGTTCGGTGCCCATGGAGTTCCGTACCACCTGCCAGCCGTAACTCGCGAGATCGGTGCGATGGATGATCAGCGTGGCCACGGCGCCGCGGCGCGCGGTTTCTTCGTACTTGTAGGTCCATCGGCCGTAGTAGGTGAGCGCTTTGCCTTTGAAGAATTTCGGGTCATCGGAAACGGGCTCGTTCACAAACAGCAGCGCGACCTTGCCTTTTAGATCGACGCCCTTGTAGTCGTCCCAGTTGTACTCCGGAGCAGTGATTCCGTAGCCGACGAACACGATCGGCGCGTCGAAATCCGCAGTCTCTGTCTGGCTTTCGTTGTTGGTGACAAAGTCGTCGAGATTTTTGAGCGCGAGTGGCTCGCCGCTCTTCGGCACGAACTTGAAAGTGGTGGCGGGCAGCGTGTGCACGCTGACCATCGGCACGTTCTGAAAGAATGTGCCGTTGTCGCCGGCGGGCTTCAAGCCGTAGAGAGCAAACTGCGTTCCGATATATTCGGCCGCGATATCGCCGCCGCGCTGTCCGGTGCCCCGGCCTTCCAGCAAATCACTCGATAGGAACTTGACGTGCGCGCGAATCTTTTCGGCATCCGGCATCGCGACGCCAGTTACCTCGAGCTTTACCTGCTTCTTCTGACCCGAAACCTGCGACACCACGACGGTGCCGCCTAGAAACAACAGGGCGACGAGTTTCAGTTTACGCATGAGGTGGTTCCTTCGTCATGGGAGTGGCGTGCGAAGAAGAAAAGGATAACGCCGAGGCGCTGAGATCGCGGAGAATATCCAGCATACGGATTGCGAAGCTGATCATCGCGTCCTCATTTCTTTGCGCGATCTTTGAGCAGGTTTTTCAGCTCCGACATGAACTCCTGCACGTCCTTGAAATCCATATACACCGAGGCAAAGCGCACGTAGGCGACCTTGTCCAGTTTCTTCAGCCGGTGCATGATCATTTCACCGATCTCGGTGGTTGTAAGTTCGCGCTCGGTCGCTTCGTGGACCACGCCTTCGATGTCATCGACGATGGCCTCGAGCTTGGGCGTTGGCACGGGCCGCTTTTCGCACGCCTTCAGCAATCCCTGCAAAATCTTCTGGCGCTCAAAGCGCTCGCGGCGGCCGTCCTTCTTGATCACCATGTAGGGAATTTCGTCGATGCGTTCGTAGGTGGTGAAGCGGCGGCTGCACTTGAGACATTCGCGGCGGCGGCGAATGGTATCGCCGGTGCGGCCTTCACGAGAATCGATCACCTTGTCATCGACGTGCGCGCAGAAAGGACATTTCACTCGGCTGGCTCTCCTGGCGATACGCTGGCGTTCTCGTCCATGGCCTCTTCCTTCCGATGCACTTCCTCTTCTTCTTGCTTAGCCAGGCGCCGCAACTCGCCGAGCGACATACCCTCATGAATCAGGAGCGGAATGCCCGCGAGACTACACCCCGCAAAGGAAATCAGCCAGATCAGAATTGCCGCCGCGGCCGCGGGCTCTTTTTCTACTCCAAAGATTGTGGTGTACGCAAGAAAACAGGCGAGCTGCGATCCGCCGCCGACACCCGGCAACTGTATCGCCGATCCCACCATGGTGAACGCCAGCACCAGCAGTGCATCACCGAGACCGATGCCGGCGAGCTTGCCGCCCAAACTGTGCGAGATCCACACATAGATCAGCGCGACGCCAACCCAGTGCAGCGCGGAATAAAACACGGCTGACGCAAGTTCGCGCCAGGTGCGAATGGTCTGCACGCCGCGCGCGAATCCTAGAACGATTCCGGCAACTTTCGACCGCCATCCGTGCCGAGCGCGCCAACCGTGCAATCTCCGCTCCAGCAGCGCGGTGCCGTGCAGGCGGAGATAGACCAGGATGGCAATGGCAACGAGCACTCCGAGAAAAAGAAAAGACCCAGTCGTTCTCGCAGCAGTTGCCAGAGTGCCGGAAGACCCACCCGGTTCGGCGCCGGATTGTACCCGGGCTTCGAACAGCACCAGGCCCAAGCCCGCGATGATGGCGGTGCTCGCGGTGTCAAACAGCCTCTCGAGCACATACACCCCGAACATGTCCGCCACCGGCAGCTTCTCCTTGCGTGCCAGGAGTAGTGGCCGGATTGGTTCGCCCGCGCGGCCCAGTAAAAAAACGGCGGAGAAGCCCGCGAGGGTGAGCTTGTAGATCGCCCAGAAACTCGACGGGCCGAGGTTGCTCTGAAGCACTTGCCAGCGGAGCGCTCGCAGCGCGTAACAGACGTAAATCGCGACGAGCGAAAGCAACAAGTAGTAAGGATTTGCGTTGCGCGCGACCAGCCAAAGCTTGGCGCCACTAAAATCGGCCAAGTTGATGAATTTACTCGACCTGTAAATGATGAAGCCCAGGACCGCCAGCCCGAGCACAACTAAAAGGAGCTTCCTCGACGAAGAACGCATGCGCTTTGAAGCCTACTGGCCGCACTGGACAACGTCAAGTTTGGAGCGCGGGCCAGTGCTGAAAAAAAGGTGCGGGAGGATCGTGCCAAGAGTATCTTTTTGCGGAGGGCGGCACCGCTGTGCAGGGTGGTGAGGGCTGTCGAACGGTGTTGTAGGTGGCATCCCCGACGTGCGGTACGCGAATCAAAGATCCTATTCCCGGGTGCCGCAAAATTCGAACTCGCAAAGGAGGAAACCGTGTTCAGCACAGCGCGCATGTCGTTGACGAGAGCATTGAAGGTTACGTGTCTCCTATTGGGTTGTTGCATGGCGGCATGGGCGACCGTGCCGCAAGGCTGGTATCTCGCGGGAAATAAACCGATGGACTACGAGTCGGGCGTGGACGTGCAGACAATGCACAATGGCCATCCAAGCGCCTACTTGAAGGGGAAAAAACCTGAGATTGATGGGTTTGGGACGCTCATGCAGAATTTCCGTGCGGACCAATACGTGGGCAAGCGACTGCGATTCAGCGCGTTCGTGAAAAGCGAGGGCTTGGAGAACTGGGCGGGCTTGTGGATGCGTGTGGACAAGAGTACCGGAGGGGCGCCACAAATGCCGGCGTTCGACAATATGCAGGATCGGCCGATCAAAGGGACGGCGGACTGGCAGAACTATGCGGTGGTGCTGGATGTTCCGGAAGGCGCGACCGGGATTTTCTTTGGCGTGCTGGTGAATGGATCGGGCAGCGTTTGGATGAGCAACCTGAAGATTGAGCCCGTGGGAACCGATGTTCCAACGACCTCAAAGATGGGAGCGAGTGCGACGCGCCCGGATGCGCCGCAGAACCTGAACTTTGAACAGTAGATTATAGTTACGACACAGATTTAGCGACGACTGTTTGGCTCGCCGGGTTGAAGCCCGGCGCCCACATTCCCTTACAATCTTGGCGCGGTATACTTCCCTCACCTTATGGCTGTGATGATCTGCATGCTGCGGGGCGTCAACCTGGGCACGCACAACCGCGTCAAGATGGAAGCGTTGAGGGCGGTGTGCGAATCGCTGAAGTTGCGTAATCCGCAGACGTACGTGCAGAGCGGGAATGTGATTTTCAAGACGGATGAGCGCGATCTGGTCAAGCTGGCGAAACGAATTGAAAGCGCCATCGAGAAAAAGTTTGGGTTTCAGACCGACGTTGTGTTGCGCTCCACGGTGGAAATGAGAGAAGTAATTGCGCGGAATCCATTTGCGAAGCGGCGCGGGATTGAGCCTAGCAAGCTACTGGTTACGTTTTTGGCGAGCGATCCGGGTGAGGAAGCTCGGGTGAAGGTACGGGCCATTCAGTGTGCGCCGGACGAATTGTTTATCGATGGGCGCGAGATTTATATTAATTTTCCCAATGGAGC
>Ga0210383_10004951_pt1 | contig 11766 bp, 8 predicted proteins | sample IncBWC14OmetaG_FD_160072 | JGI IMG/M metagenome (GOLD analysis project Ga0210383, IMG submission 160072) | Forest soil microbial communities from Barre Woods Harvard Forest LTER site, Petersham, Massachusetts, United States - Inc-BW-C-14-O ...
CGACACGCTCCCGGCGAATGGACTAACTCCTTGTGTTCCGGGGATGGCTTGGCCTGGCGTGCTCGAACTGGGTGTTGCGCCGGATTGCGCAAAGGATAGTGTTGTTCCGTACAGAAAGACACCGGCCAGCAAAAGCATGCAACTCGGTCCGAAGCTGAGCTTCACGGGAGCCTCCTCGGCCTCGCATTTGGTTCAGCGGCTATGCCAGGGGGGAATATGCTATTCCTGCCGGCGATTCCGGGCAACCCGTATCTGCGCAGCGCACTTGGATGCCCTGGGAAGCAAGAAAAAGCTTAGTCCAACGTCGACGCCGGCTTTCTTCTAGATGCTTAGATCAGAAGAATACTATTTCTGCCGGAAACTCGCTATCAGTCGCCCCTGCTTCCTGCGAAGCGTTACAGGGGAGCGACCCGGGAAAAGACTACGGACCGTTATTTCGTTGACAAATTCCCGATGTTCTTCGCTCCTGAGTCTCCATCTTCTCCCTCTGTGGTTACCTTCAGTTTTGTTGATCCGGGGATCATCAGTCTCGCCAGTTTCGAGACGCATCTCTTTCGGTTGCCGCATCGCCCCGCCCTACGGAACAGAAGAGCCCTTGTATTCTTCAGGACAAGACATGCATCCAACTGACTGGCACGACGAGCCTAAGATGAGGACGCATTCAGTGGTGAAGACAAACGCAGTGCGGTTTCTGGATAGACTTGGGATCAAGTACGAGTTGCGCGAGTACGAGGTGGATCCTGACGATTTGTCCGCGGGAACGGTGGCGGCAAAGATCGGCATACCGCCAGAGCAGCTCTTCAAGACTCTTGCGGTGAAGGGGGACCGCAACGGAATCTATTTAGCTGTAATTCCCGCCACCGACGAGCTGGACTTCAAGGCACTCGCACACCAGACAGGGGATCGGAAGGTCGACATGGTTCCTTTGAAGGAAGTGCAAGCCGCGACCGGTTACATTCGCGGCGGAGTTACCGCTCTGGCTTGCAAGAAAGATTATCCGATATACGTCGACGAGCTTGCGGAAATCTGCGATGTAATCTCGGTATCTGCAGGGATGAGGGGGCTGCAAGTCTTGTTGGCTCCCGAGGACTACATCCGTGCAGTCAGGGCTAAAGTCGTAGCTATTACAAAAGGGAGAGTAAACTCCGATTACTACAATTGATTTATGGTCTGCGCTGCTCGGACGAATTGCGTGACCGCGATTCCTGGTGGATGACGGGGCGATCTGAAGTAATCGGCCAATTTCCGGTTTGCCCGATTATTCAACAGCTGGGGTGCGCCCCAACCATCCAGCGCGATTGTCCTGTATCTACTACATCTCGAAAACCGTCTCCGAACGAACTTATTCCAACGAAACATTCGGCTCGAAACATATCGATCATTTACGTAAGCGCCGTTTCATTCCCCCCGGCTGGCAATCCGTTGAATTGTTTTCTTGTAACCAACCGCTTTACTTCCAGCATCAAACTGGTTCGCGGTAGGGTCGCAAGGAGGGATAGTCATGAATTCCAAGCAAGTGGTTCTCATCACCGGCTCCAGCTCCGGCTTCGGCAGACTGTTCGCCGATACCCTGGCTCGCAATGGGCACACGGTTTTCGCGACGATGCGTGACCCCGGAGGCCGCAACGCCAAGAATGCCTCCGAAATCGGTATGCTTGCGGAAAAGGGCTCGCTGCCAATCTACGTCCTTGAACTGGATGTAACCGACGACGCCTCGGTCGAGCAGGCTGTGAATGCCGCTGTGGCCAAGGCCGGTCGCATCGACGTCGCCATCAACAACGCCGGCTACTACCTCTCGGGGCTGGAGGAAGCTGTCACCACCGAACAAGCGCAGCGCCTGATGGACACGAATTTTCTTGGCCCGGTGCGCGTAAATCGCGCCGTGCTTCCGCACATGCGGCGCCAACGCAGCGGCGTGCTCATGCACATCAGCAGCGGCGCCGGCCGCGTGGTTCTTCCTTCTGTGGGTTTCTATTGCGCCAGCAAATTTGCGCTCGAGGCGCTGGCCGAGGCGTACAGCTACGAACTTGCCGCGCAAGGAATTGAATCCGTGATTGTCGAACCCGGCGCATATGAAACTTCTGTTTTCGGCAATTCAGCGACGGCTGCCGACGAGGCTCGCACCAATACATATGGCGCCGTCAAGGAGATGCCTGCGAAGGTCAACGCGGCGCTTTCCTCCAGGGCCGGTGATGCTCAGGAAGTCGCGGACGCCGTTCTGCGGATTATCGAGACCCCCGCGGGAGAGAGGCAGTTGAGGTATTTCGTCAGCCCCCGGAATTACGGTGTCGAGGAGATCAACGCCCTCACGAAGCAAGTGCAAGCCAACGTGCTGGAAGCCTTCGGCCTCGCTGCCGACACTAAATTCCTCAAAGGTAAAGCAGCCGGCTCGGTCTAACTCCCTCTTGCAGGAACACCTTCTGGATCCGTCGAGAAAAAGATTTGCTCTCGAATGGCGCGTCTCGATCACGCTGAGCTGTCACGGAAGCAGCCTGGGTGCCAGCGCTAGGCGCTGGAGGCCCCGGCCTGCCGGAGGTATCCTCCGAAGACTCATCCAATAAGAGCAAAAATGCGATTACGCGTGAGAGAAGTCGCTCGGTGCAGGGCTATGTTGTAACGAATTTCCACTTGTCGAGTCACGGGGTATGGATTTCTTTCCTAGGCACAGGTCCTATGTATTATTGAGTATGAACTCAGTAATAGAGAAGCTCTGTGGCGTGTCCTAAAAGTGAAGACAAACGAAATGCGATCCTCGATGCCGCGACCCGCCTATTTGCGGAGCGCGGTCTTACCGCAGCCCCAACGTCAGAGATATCAAAACAAGCTGGCGTCGCCGAGGGAACTCTGTTTACGTATTTCAAGACTAAGGATGATCTGGTCAATGCCCTTTACCGGAAGGTCAAGCTGGAACTCGCAGACGCCATAATGTCGGATTTCCCCCGGAAGAAGAATGTTTGTACCAAGCTGCGACATGTTTGGGATCGCTATATGAATTGGGGAGTTGCGAATCCTGAACAGCGTAGGGTATTGGCGCAACTGTGCTGGTCAGAAGTACTCACCAAAGAGGCTAAAGACGCCGGCAGCGCGCCATTCGTCGAGGTTCAAACCATGATTCGCGATGCGATTGAGGTGCGTGTCTTTTCGGGATGATCTTCCGGCGGAGCAGGTCTCGAAGTCGTTAGGAGCCCTGGCCGAAGCGACGATGGAACTTACGGCGTTGCAACCTACCAAGGCCAACGAATACCGCGACAGCGGATTTGCAATGTTTTGGTCCGGCATAACCAAGTAATGAGTCTTGGCATCGGATAAATGCGTGAGCACTCACATTACCAAGGAAAAGGAGTAAATATGCGGACCGAGCAAAAGCCGTTGCCAGCTGGGTTTGGACGCGAGACGACTGCTGAAGAAGTACTAGCAGGAAGAGACCTTCGCGGAAAGGTCGCTATCGTGACAGGTGGTCATGCAGGCCTTGGGCTTGAGACCACGCGAGTTCTCTCAAACGCAGGAGCTAACGTTGTTATCGGCGCCCGCGATCTCAAGAAAGCTCAAATGACCGTTGCGAAGATGAAGAACGTGGAAGTAGCCCAGCTGGATCTCGCCAGTCCAAGTTCCGTCGATCGATTCGCGAATGAATTTCTAAGCTCAAATCGTGCGCTCGATCTTCTCATCAACAATGCAGGCGTCATGGCAACCCCGCTGATGCACGACGAGCGTGGTTATGAGCTGCAATTTGCGACGAATCACCTAGGGCATTTTCAGCTGACGGCAAGGCTGTGGGAAGCGCTTAAGAAATCGCGTAATGCGCGGCTGGTGGCCCTTTCTTCTGTCGGTCATATGTGGGGTGGAGTTGATTTCAGCGATCCGAATTTCGACAAGAGACCGTACGACAAATGGGCAGCTTACGCTCAATCGAAGACGGCAAATTCACTGTTTGCTGTAGAACTTGATAAGCGAGGTCAAGAGCATGGCATTCGCGCGTTCGCTGTGCACCCAGGCGGAATCCTCACCGATCTGAGTCGCCACATGACGGACGAAGATTTGCGTCCTTACGGTATCTCTCGAGTGAATGGTGTCATCACTATTCCTGATGTCACCAAGCTTTCTGAGCGTTTCAAGACTGTCGAGCAAGGTGCGGCAACGACAATTTGGGCTGCCGTGAGCCCGCAATTGAATGGCAAAGGCGGCGTCTATTGCGAAGACTGCGATTTCGCGACGATGGTCCCTGCAGATAGCAAGCTCTACAGCGGTGTGCGGCCTTGGGCGGTTGATCAGGCAGCAGCCGAAGCTCTTTGGATTCTTAGCGAGAAACTCACCTCCGTATCGGCCGGAGCGTTTGCCTAAAAACGTCGGCTGGCCCGGCCTTTTGACTCGCTCGGAAGGCGGGGCGGCCGGGCTTAGCCTCGGAAAAACGCCCACCTCTCCGTCTGCTGCTGGGATCAGATGCCGTATTCCTCGCCGCTTCGTTTGGAGTGGCACCCATCAATCTGCTCTTGACAATCGGCCTAAGGCCTGCCGTGACAGCACGGCGCCGGAGGGACGCTAGCTCTTTCCGTGCGTGTGAACGATTCGCGACGTTCTGCTTGAGTTGTCGCACCGAATGGAAAGACTCGTGCCGCGAGGAGTGTATCTTCGAACTCTTTCAATAGATTTTGTCAGAAGTTTTCAATCATCCAGGCGTTGTTGGTAGTGGTGTACTCCAGGAAAGCCAGACGGTGGCCGTCAGGAGACGGGATCGCATACGTGTCGTAGCCCCCGGCGGTTTGACGCAGCGGGTATGCGTGTCCCTGCGGATCAACAAAAAGAAGGGTGTTCGCTGCGGCTGATCGGCTAGCCACAAACCAACCCTTGCCGTCGGCAGCCCATTCCATTGACTGAAAGGCAGACCAGCCAGTCACGCGGATATCTTGCAGCGTACCGCTGGTCAAAGACAGGATTCGGATACGGGCCGGCGGGCCTTCGGGTATCGCCAGCACGATGCGCGAGCCGTCGGGGGAAATGTCCCAGTTGGATTCCACAATTTCCGGACGCGAGGCGATTTCCTGCCTTGCGAGTTCCGGTCCCTTGCCTCGTATAGGGTCAAGAGCATAAAACACGAGTTGCTGGTTCTCCCATTCGCTCAGGACGCACCTAGTCGCGGGGGCTTTCAGGCAGCGAAAATCAGAGGCCGGCCGCGCTTTGAACACGAATTGAGGAGGGCCGCCCGAGAGCGGAGCTCGCATCAAGAGAGGCGCTTTCGCAGCTGAGTAGCCACCCGGAAAAGCAAAATACATGAGCCACTGGCCGTCCGGACTGAGGTGCAGGGAGAGTTTGTCTTCCGGACCAGCGATGAGAGCTTCCGCGGTACGTTCACCTACACCTTGCCTGAAAATATCCATGCTGCCATTGCGATTTGAGGCAAACAGGACGTAGTTGCTGTCGGGGGTCCAATCCGAAGGAAAATCGTCACGGTCATTGAATGTGAGGCGGCGCAGGTTTTCCAGGCGGTGCTTCACAATGTCTCCAACATATACGTCAGCCTGCGCAAGGCCCTTTAGAGCCACCAAGTGCTTCCCGTCGCTGGTCACGCCCAAAGCTGATATCGAGCAGCCAGGCCAACGGGCAAGTTGACGGGGCTTTCCTACCACCTTCCCTGAATTCGGATCGGTGTTGGCCTCTAGAAGACTGGCACCCGACTGTCCGGAAATGACCTCGTTTCGAGAGTAGACGAGCCGTCCGTCGGGTAGAGTTATTCCCGACGAAATGTCCGGATCAGAAAAGGAGACCGTGATTTTTCCCGTCTCCAGGTCAAGCGTCTCAACCACTGTATCTACCTTATCTGAATCTGAAAAAACTCTTCCATAGGCGAGATGCTTGCTATCCCAGCCCCAAACCGGGCTCGCAAGATACTCGTTTACGGCGACTAGTATCCGATGCGGCAACTCCCCGTTGGCAGCCATGAGCCAAAGTTCTTTACCCTTTCCGCGCACGAAGACGATTTGTAAACCGTCAGGTGAGACAGCAGCTTGGTTGCCACCGTCCAGAAGTTTGACAGGGGACTGACCTAAAATGGAAATCACCCAGACGCTATCCACGTTGGGTTGAAGACCGGTGACCGTCGCCAGCAGTCTTGTGCTGTCAGGAAACCAGCTTAGCCCGCCGATGACGGAAGCTGGGGGAATAGAGAGAGGGTGCATCTCTCCGGTTCTATTCACTCGCACGTAAAGTCTGGCACTGTCGGCGTAGGCCAAGTACTTGCCGTCTGGCGATATCGTAGCGGCGATCAGGGAAGCTTCTGAAGAGTTCGTAGTGAGTTGCGTCTCCTTTAATTGTAGCTGTCTTCCCCAACGGGTCCAGGAGCGCCACATCGCGGCCAATCCCACCAACACCAGGAGCAGAGTTCCAAGCACGATTGCTGGAGCGATTCTTCGTGAACGTTCTTGTGTATCCCCTCCGGCGGGGAACCCTATTCCCCGGTGTTCTCTGCCGCTCAAATTCGTGACAGAGGGCCGCTCCTTTCCGAGTTCTTCCTCCGAGACTTCCTTGACCGGAGCGACAAAGCGATAGCCTCGTTTTGGGATGGTCTCGATGAATTTCGGACCGTCGGGGTTGTCCCCCAGAATCTTGCGCAAAGCCGAAATGCTTTGGGTCAAGTTGTTCTCTTCGACGGCGACATCGTTCCAGACCTTCTGCATTAAGTCGTTCTTCTCCACAATGTGGCCCCGGTTCTCCACCAGAGCCATGAGGGTGTCAAAGAGTCTCGGAGAAAGAGGAACAGTTGCGCCATCCTGGAAGAGGATACCTTCAGTGCGATCCAGGCGAAACCGGCCGAACTCGAATAACTGTCGCGGCTGCTTGAACATGGCGGTTTCAGAGTTTTTTCAGGAGATTTTCAGCGTTTCCTAATGACTCCGAGTTCATCAATGAATCATAGTCAACCCGCATTTGAGGACACTCCATGACTGGAGAACTTACCACGAGGGTCGTGGTGGCGCAAAACGGCGACGTCGCTGGTCCACACACCAGCCAGCCAGTTTCCATCGACATTCCAGTGCCAAAAGCGACCTCCGCCACTTTCCGCATACCCGCTGCGATTTGGTGCATGCTCGTCGCCATAACCTCGGACATGATTGGAGGGTACTGGGACGTCGCCTGGCACCAGTCCATTGGACGAGACACATTCTGGACCCCGGCCCATTTGGCTATCCAGCTCTGTGGAGTGCTTGGGGGTCTTACTTCAGGTTTCTTGATACTTTCCACGACATTTGGCCATTGCCCGGCAGCGGATCAACGGAGCGCGGCCAGTGTAAAGATATGGGGCTTTCGAGGACCGCTTGGAGCCTTCCTTGCTGCTTGGGGTGGATTCGCCATGATCACATCCGCTCCCTTCGACAACTGGTGGCACAACGCATACGGTCTCGATATCACCATCCTCAGTCCGCCTCACGTATTGCTGATGAGTGGGTCGATCGCCATCGATATTGGCACGTTGATTCTGATTGGCGGTGCCATGAACCGATCGCAGGGCGATTTACGAGCGATGTTCCGCGGGCTGTTTCTTTACGTCGGCGGGATCATCGTCATGCACGGCTGCTTCCTCATCACCGAATACACGGGGAGCCAAGCACTGCATAGTGCGAGTGCCTATCTTGTGGTCTCATTGGCGGTTCCTCTTGCATTGGTGGGCGTGGCGCGTGCCTCGGAACACCGGTGGGGAAACACCATTATTGTCGCCGTTTACATGGCTGCTGTCTTGGCCCAACTGTGGATTCTTCCACTCTTTGAAGCCCAACCGAAACTCGGGCCGGTCTATCAAAATGTGACTCACTTCATTCCAATGGCGTTTCCGCTGTTGCTGATAGTACCTGGACTAGCGCTAGATCTGCTGCGGATAGCAACTAAGACCTGGAAACCATGGTTACAGGCTGCGTCAACTGGCATGGTGTTCTTGGTGAGCTTTGTCTCCGTCCAGTGGCCCTTCGCGAACTTCCTGATGTCTCCGTTGTCGCGGAATCGTATTTTCGGGACGCATTACTTCTCATACGACGATACTGCCGGGTTTATGTACGATCCCTATAAATTTCAAGCCTCAGAGAATACACGCATCCAGTTCTGGATGGTAATGACCGTTGCTTTGATACCTGCGATTCTCACCACGCGCCTGGGGTTCATCTGGGCCAATTGGATAAAACGGATTCAAAGATAAAAGGTCCGGCGTCGTAACGGAGTCTTTATGAGACATCATCGCGTGCGCATTCCTTCATTTCTTATTGCCCTGTCATTCGTCGTATGCGCACCGGCCAAGGCCCACGTCGGAAGCGCGGACGTATTTTACGAAGGCGACGCAGGCCCTTATCACGTGTTTGTGACGGTGCGCATGCCTAAGGTCATCCCCGGCTTGGCCCAGGTCGAGATTCGTAGCGAGTCCAACGACGTTGACGAGGTTCGACTCAATATCCTGCGCCTTTCCGGATTCGGTTACAAACTGCAAGCGATCCCGGACTTGGCCCAACGATCGCCGCAGGACCCGAGATTCTTTGTCGGGAGCACTTGGATCATGGAGACTTATGATTTGCAGGTGCGAATTCAGATCGATGGTGCGCGGGGTAAGGCGGAACTCGGCGTACCTATACCCGCATTTGCTCAGAGCACGCTGCGTATGCAGAAATCCCTCGGCGCCCTCCTGTTTGGCTGCATGATCTTCCTCTCCATCGGTATCGTCTCCGTTGTCGGTGCCTCGGTACGAGAAGCTCAACTACAGCCTGGGGAGGCCCCCACCGTGAAGGGTTTACGCAAAGCTCGGACGGCCATGTTGGGGGCTTCGGCCCTTCTGCTGATCCTCATCTGTCTCGGCAATGCCTGGTGGAGAGTAGACGCTAGAAACAGTCAAACCCAGACTTGGTCCTCCAATTCTCCGAATGCGTTGGCGACATTGCAGCCGGACGGCCGCCTTCTCCTTCGAGTCCAAGGTCAGGGTGAACTCTGGGCGACATACATCAAGCCGGAGAAGTTCATTCCTGACCACGGACACCTGATGCATCTTTTTCTGATCCGCCTCCCCTACATGGATCGCATGTACCATCTTCATCCCGAGCGTATCGAAGGCGGGTCCTTTCTGGAAAACTTGCCTACACTTTTCGCAGGCAAGTACCAGATCTTCGCAGATATCGTTGATGACAATGGCGTGCCATGGACTGCGGTTGGGCAAATCGATCTGCCCAACGTCGCGGGCATGCCCCTTTCCGGAGACGATTCTCAAGCATCCGAAGGGCCCCTTACGCCAACCAAGGACGATTCCACATTGGCGCAGTTGCCCGACGGCGGGCGCATGATCTGGGAACGCGACTCCTCCCCATTGAGAGCCAATGTTCCCATGTCCTTTCACTTCCGGATCGAAGATCGAAACGGGAGAGCTGCCCAAGATCTCGAGCCGTACATGGGGATGGCAGGGCACGCAGCTTTTGTGCGTTCGGATTGTTCGGTGTTCGCGCATGTTCATCCCGCAGGTTCGGTCTCAATGGCCGCGCTGCAACTGGCTCAGGCGAGTCTACCGCTTGCCCACCCGCGAGCTAACGAACCGCAATTGGTGAATCAACGTGACTCCCATCTTGCGATGGAGATGACTATGAATGTATCGTCCCCAGAGGTCTCATTTCCCTACGGATTCCCCAAAGCCGGGCTGTACCGGATCTTTGTGCAGATCAAGCGCTCGGGTCGTGTTCAGACAGGAGTTTTCGATGCGCATGTCGAGTAACAGATCTTAGGTAGAAATCGAGCGGTACGCTTTCTGCGGTTCGAGTATTCAGCGGGAGCTAATTATGTTGAGAAGAGCTTTGCTGGCGACGTTGCTGGTGTCCACCCCGGTTCTCTATGCGAAAGAACGGATTCTTCTTCACCGTATCGGGCCCTCTCAGTCGACGCTATTCATCGCAAATGCGGACGGCTCCAACGAGCGTCCGCTGCTGCCAAATTCCGGCTTTGACTACAACGCCTCGTTGTCCGCTGACGGGAAGTGGATCGTCTTTACCTCTGAGCGCGGCGGGTCGGCCGATATCTATCGTGTGCACCCGGACGGGTCAGGCCTCGAACGACTGACCGATGACCCCGCGTATGACGATCAGGGAGCGCTCTCACCAAATGGAAAACAGCTTGCGTTCGTGTCCTCACGCGGTACTGGGTCCGCAGACATTTGGGTGCTCGACTTGCAGGCCAAAAAGGCGCGAAACCTCTCGCACGCCCCGGGTAGTTTCCGGCCATCTTGGTCCCCAGACGGAAAATGGATCGCGTTTTCATCGGACCGCAACACCCCAGTGAGGCGGGACGGCGGACGATTTGAACAGTCGCATGCTGTCAGCATATATCTGACGCGAGCTGACGGTACTGACGTGCGGAGGCTGACGCCTGCGGGCAAATTTGCAGGCTCGCCGAAGTGGTCCCCGGATGGGGAGAGCATTGTTTTTTATGAAATGGACATTCAAGATACGTTTTACGCCCGGCGAGCGTCACCCGTCGTCGGTTCGGGAAAACTGGTCGATTCGCAGATCGTCTCGGTGAGTATTGCGAACGGAACTCGCCAGGAGCACACGTCAGGTCCCGGGCTGAAAGTTTCACCGCAGTTTCTCAGCGGGAATAGAATCGGATATGTCATGAAGGCAGGGCCGCGGATGGGTTTGGCCTTCACGACCGGCGATCGAGGTGCTGAGGGACAGATGCGGAACCCTTCTTGGTCACGTGACGGCAAAAGAGTTGTATATCAGAAATGGTCCTCTGAACCATGGCGCCAAAACGAGCCCTTGTTCAGTATCGATCCGGAGTTTGACCTGGCCCAATCGGACCCGTTTCCCGCGTTTTCGCATGACGGAAAGAAACTTGCTGTAACTTACCTTGGAAAAGTCCCCAGGTCGAGGATGTCCTCACTATCTGTAATGGATGAGGATGGAACAAATGCTAAGCTGATCTTTCGTGCGGAGGAGGGCACTCTGGCCCTTGCGCCACAATGGTCGCCTAAGGATGACTGGATCGCTTTTGGGGTAGGTTTCTATTTCGCTCCCCGCAGCGGCAGACCAGCTCGCGTCATGCTGATGCGCCCGGATGGCTCGGAACCCCATGAGCTCACCAAGACTGCGGGAAACAGCGGGTTCCCGAGCTGGTCTCCAGATGGTAAGCGGATCGTGTATCGCTTCTGGAGCGCGACGGAGTACGGTCTTCGGGTCATGAATCTAGACGATGGATCCTCGACACAACTCACTTCTGGATTTGACAATTTCCCTGCCTGGTCTCCAAAAGGCGATCTGATCGCGTTCACCCGCTTAAGTGAAGATGACTATGACATTTATACGATCCGACCCGACGGGACCGATTTGAAGAGATTGACCACCACGCCAGGAAATGATGCACACGCTATGTGGTCTCCAGATGGAAAGCATATGCTCTTCAGCAGCGCCCGTTTAGGATTCAAAGATGAGGCACCGCTCTCCGACGACATTCCTCAACCCTATGGCGAGCTCTTTGTGATGAACGCGGATGGCTCCGGCCAACGGCCCTTGACCGATAACCAATGGGAAGATGCAACGCCCGCCTGGGCACCCCTATCGCCGCCCTAGTGAGCATATGCAACGAAGTTGAACAGCCGCTGAGGGTTCCGACGGGCGTTTTGTTTCTAAAAGGATGACGGGTTGCAGGCCAGGTTACTGGCTCACCGAGACGCTCCAGCAGCGCTGGCCGCCTTACGGAAACGTTATCAGCGTTAGTTGGCAGGAGGTTGATACGGTAACAAGATATATAGTCCAC
>Ga0210383_10004954_pt1 | contig 11765 bp, 6 predicted proteins | sample IncBWC14OmetaG_FD_160072 | JGI IMG/M metagenome (GOLD analysis project Ga0210383, IMG submission 160072) | Forest soil microbial communities from Barre Woods Harvard Forest LTER site, Petersham, Massachusetts, United States - Inc-BW-C-14-O ...
TCCCTGTCTCCCCTCCGGACCAGCCCAGGTGAACCAGCCCACGATGGCGACGATAATGCACCGACGGGCAGATGAGCCGGCCACCGGCCGCTCGAGTCATCTTCTGGCCCTCCGTGAGCAGTTCCGCCCGGCTCCGCCAGCAGTGTCGGGCGCGCCTTGATGCGGCCGGAGGATTACCAGGTGACGGGCAGTTCGTGCAGCCCGTAGACGAACCCGTCGTCCTTGACCGCAAGCTCGTCCAGCGTGACGGCCAGCCGCAGCCCGGGAATCCGGCGGAACAACGTCGCGTACACGATCTCCAGCTCGGCGCGGGCCAGGCTCTGCCCGAGGCACTGGTGCGGGCCGAACCCGAAGGCCACGTGCGATCGGTTCCGGCGCGCCGGGTCGAGTCGGCTTGGGTCCGGGAACGCCGCGGGATCATGGTTGGCGGCCAGCAACGAGATGATCACGCCCTCGCCGTCCCCGACCAGGGTGCTGCCGATCTCGGTCTCGGCCAGCGCCAAGCGGCCGGTGCCAATGTCAGCGATGGAAAAGTACCGCAGCATCTCATCCACCGCGAGCGGGGCTCGGTCCGGGTCCGTGACCGCGGCCATCAGCTCCGCCGGTTCGGCCAGCACGGCCAGCACGCCGAGCGAGATCATGTTGGCCGTGGTCTCGTGTCCGGCCACCAGCAGCAAGAACGCCAGGCTGACCAGGTCGCGGTGGTCGTCGTCGGTGGCAGTGGCCCGCCGCATGACCTGCCGGCCGAGCAGGTTGTCGCCCGGGGCGGCTTCTTCCGCCGAGACCAGCTCGTCCAGGAAGCCGAACAGTTCCCTCAGCGCCTCGAACCGCTGCTCGGCGGCCACCTGGTGACTAAGCAGCATCGCGCTGCGGGACTGGAAGAACTCGTGCCGCGCGTACGGCACCCCAAGCAGCTCGCAGATCACCTGCGATGGCACCGGCAAGGACAGCGCCGACACCAGGTCGGTGGGTGGCCCGGCGTCCAGCATCGCCCCGACCTGCTCGTCGACGATCTGCTGAATCCGGGGCCGCAGCCGCTGCACCCGCCGGACTGTGAACTCGCTGATCACTGCGCGTCGCGCCGCCGTGTGTTCCGGCGGGTCCATGCCGATCAGCGACGCCCCCCGGCTGCGGGCCCGGCGCTGGGCGGCCGTGAGCGGGGGCCGCGGCGCCCCCGCCGGGACGGGCCGTTTCTGCGGCATCGGGAATGACGGGTCCGAGCGGTCGGCGGTGAACCCGGGCGCCGACAAAGCCGTGCGCGCATCGTCCAGCCGCGTCACCAGCCAGGCCAGCATGCCGCCTGGCAGTTCGGCCGTCGCCAGGCCTTGTTCATCGCGCAGCCGGCCGTACGCCGGTGGCACGCGGAATGGGCAGCCACGAGACACCGGAAGACGGACATCGGGCCGTTCGCGCATCGATTCACCCCAGTCGTCGCGAGGATGGCCAGCCTGTCCCGGTCGCCGCGGCCACCCCCTTCGTCCGTTCTACCACCGGCCCGGCGGCATGCATTGCTTCGAGCACTGAGCATAGATTCCTTCATTTGTGCCTGCGGCTGCACATGATGAGAGGCACGGCGACTGGGGCCGGAACACCGCCAGCGGACAATATGGATATGAGTTCGGATGCGCGGTTTGTCTGGGTATGCCGAAGATGGCCGTCCTGAGGGCGCCTGCTCCCCCGGGCCCGTTCATTGCCCAACCAGATCGCCCGCCACGAGGAGAGATGCGTGGCGTGGCGTATGCCGCGCCGGGCAGACCTCCAAGCTCTGGTAACATCAGCCGCGGTCCGAACGCGGAACTCAAGGGGTTGACGGTGAGCAGCGCGGAGGAGTGGAAGCCGGGACAGGACACGCAGGCGGTCGCGACGGCGCGAGTCCAGGGACAGGACCCGGACAAGATTCACTGCCCCGCCTGGGGAGTCGTCGGCAACATGGGTGACAGCATCTGTTACGCGGGCGTGCCGGCGAAGGTCGAGGCGATCCAGGCCGAGCTGCGGCGCCGGGTCGTCGGCGCCGATCTCCCGGTGCGGGTCATCGCGCCCAACTTCGCGGGCGGCATCTCCGACGGCCAGCGCAATGGCACGCCGGAGATGCGTTACTCGCTGATTGGCCGCGAGACAGCCAACGATGGCGTGTGCCTCCACCTCGAGGGGAGCGACGTCCGCGGCGTCATCGCCGTCGTGGCCTGCGACAAGCCACCGGTGGGAACCCTTGCCGCGATCCTCGAACGCAACGTGCCCGCGGTGATCATGTCCGACGGCTCGATCCGGCCTGGCGTCGACTCCCGCACCGGCGAGCCGATCGACATCATCTCCTGCTTCCAGGCGGCGGCCGAGTCGCCCGAGGAACGCCGCCGCATCGCGTTGGAGGCCTCGCCCGGCCACGGCAGCTGCGGCGGAATGTTCACGTACAACACCATGCAGTCGTTCATCGCCATCTGCGGGATGGAGCCGCTGCATATGGTGAGTCCCGCGTCGGAGGATCGGCGGCGCATCGAGGAGTTCCCCGCGCAGCTGATCGACGCGCTGCAGACGCTCTTCGCGCGCACTATCCGCCCGCGCGACATCGTCACCCCCGCCTCGCTGCGCAATGCCACGTTGGTGGCAATCGCCCTGGGTGGTTCGACCAACGTCGTGCTCCACGCACCCGAGCTGGCCCGCGCCGCGGGCATCGATTTCTGGCGCGAGGTGATCACCCAGGCTGAGTTCAACCGCGTCTCCCGCACGCTGCCGGTGCTGGTGAACATCCGTCCCTTCGGCCGTTACTCGATGGTCGACATCGACGCGAAGGGCGGACTCCCGGTGATCGTGCGCGAGCTCCTCGCTGCCGACCTGCTCGACGGCGACTGCATCACCTGTACCGGCGAGACGCTCGCCGAGCAGGTCGCCCGTCTCGATCCGCCGGCGCCCGACGGCCAGGTGATTCATCCGTTGTCCGCACCGTTCAAGCCGGCAGGTGGCCTGCGGCTGCTCCACGGCAACCTCGCCCCGGACGGCGGCGCCGTTATCAAGCTCGCCGGCGTCGAGGGCGGTATGGCGGGGGGGCGGTTCGCGGGCCGCGCCCGCGTCTTCGACAGCGAGGCGGCGCTGATCGAGGCGCTCGCAACCGCGCCCGAACGGTTGGAGGATCGCGACATGGTGGTGATCCGCTACGAGGGGCCACGCGGGGCGCCGGGCATGCCCGAGCTCCTCGATCCCACGTCGAGGATCACCGCGCTCTGCCGTCGGCGCGGCATCACCATTGCGCTCATGACCGACGCGCGCTTCTCCGGTGGTTCGGTGGGACTGGTCATCGGGCACGTCTCCCCGGAGGCAGCGCTGGGGGGGCCGATCGCGCTTATCGAGGACGGCGACACCATCGTCGTCGACGTCGAGCGCGACACCCTCGACTGCACGGAACTTCAGGACGCCGCGACGCTCACGGCCCGGCGGGCGCGGTGGGAGGACGAGGCCGACCGCAACGGTGGAACGCATCCGCTCGTGCGGCCCGCCGACACGCGATTGCTCAGGCGGATGCGCGCCTGTGCGCTGCCCCCACTCCAGGGCGCCGGGCTGTCGGACGTCGGTGCCGGCGGAAGCTTGGGTTAGTGAAGGCGGCCCGCCAACTCTTGGTGCATATCCACCCAGCTGCCTGACCTGTCTAATTGTCCTCGCTGCCCGGCGTTGGCTAGTTTCCGGTCACGATGAAGCCTCCGTCGACGGTGAGCAGGGTCCGACCCTGTGCCGCCGACGTCTGCCGTCAGGTCCGAAGCCCTTGCTGAGCACACCGCGCCAGCGGCCCCGGCACTGCCTGTGGTACCTGCTGTCGGCGCAGGGTGCTTCGGCTGATCAGCGCCGACGTGTTGGAGGCGATCGGCGTCTGTCCGATCGAGTACATCGGTGTTGCTGCTCGCGTTGCTGCTCCGCGCCCATGTGGGCCGGTGACCTCGATGGTTCAGGCAGCCGGGGCCAGGAGAGTGCCTCGATCGACCCTGGACTCGTCGCGGTTGCCGTAGCGTTCGCGCAGCGCCCGCCAGGCCTCCAGCTTCTCCGGGCGTATCCGCTGGCCGTCATACAGGTCGTGCACATAGCAGTGGAGCGCCGTCTCCCGGCCGGGCCCGAGGAACTGCACGGTCAAGACCTCCCGCCCGGGGAACGAGGGGAATGGGTAGGGCCCGCGCACGAAACGGACGCCGGTGATCTCATCGACCCGCACGGACATCGTCCAGCTCGCCGTGTCGTCGCCTAGGTCGACGTGCCACCAGCGCCGGTCGGCCGGTCCGCGAAACAGCGGCGTTGTCACCCCGGTGAGGTGCGCGGTCCACCAGCCGACGCCGAAGACGAAGACCAGCGGCCCCGACTCCGACAGGTCGGCGATCAGGCGTTCCAGTTCGCTGGCGGGCTCTCTGATATCTGCGATCGTGCTCATCTCGCGCTCCTCCTCACCTGAGACGGTGTCGTCAATGGGTGGGAACACGACGCCGCCCAGGATCGATACCCGACAGCCCACCAGGTGACCAGCGTGGAAGGTTGCTCCTGCCGGGGCTGTGACCTGCATCAGCCGGGGTGACCGAGGTTGGCTCTTGACCGTGAATGACTGAGGCTACCGACGGTTCGCCGCCCCATCGGGCACGGCCCGCGTCCACTCCTGCGGCCGAGGCCACGGCCCGGGTGGTGGTCCGGTCGTACCCGGCGCTGAAGAAGATCTGGGTCGCGGCGTCGAGGATGCGCGCCTCGGTGCGGCGGCGCTGCTCAGCGCACGAACCGGGCCGGGGAGTGGTCATTGTTTCATTCTACGGCCGTTGACCGGACGGTCCGATTCGTTCTACGATTGTTCAATCAACGTAGGTGGAATGAAATCGCCTGAATGAAGGGACGGCCGCATGTCATCTGCTACGCCCGCCGATGTCCTGGCCCGCCGCCGCCAGCTGATGCTGAACGGCGATGCCGACGGCTTGGCTGACCTGTTCGTGCCCGATGCGGTGATCGAGTTCTCCTTCCATGGGCCGCCGGGCACGCCCGTGCGGCTGGAAGGCCGGGAGGCGATTCGTGAGTACTCGCGCCGTGTCATGGCGTCGCCGCTCCGGCTGGAGGACTACGAAGTGACGGAGCTTTACCAGACCCAGGATCCGGCGGTGGTGATCGCGGAGATGCGGGCGAAGGCGACCGTCACCACGACGGGCCGGTCGATCACGGCAACCTCCATCCAGGTCCTCCGGATCCGGGAAGGTCATATCGTGCTCTTCCGCGACTTCGCCGACCCCCGGTTCCTGGAAGACGTGATTGATGAACCGCGTGGTAGCCGCCCAGGCGCGCGCCAGTAGCGGCTGACAAGACAGGCCCGACCACGACTCCCCACCGCAAGCGCCCCGTGCGTTCAGCGCCACGTGCGACGGTTGCGGCCAACCCTCGGCAAGCCGGATTACCGGAGTAGCGCCAGGAATCGCCGGGGAGGGGGCGGGATGATGCGGCCGTCTGCGGGCTGTCCGGCAGTAGCGCGCGCCGGTGAGATGATGGCCGCCTGCAGACGGCGGATGACGTCAAGGTGATCGCCGGTCCAGATCATCCGGACCGCGGTGGCGCTGGCTCTGCCGTCGTCACCGAGCAGGTCGCCGCGTACGGCCCGGACAAGGCGGCCGTCGGCGGCCGTGTCGTGAGCGAGCGGCTGGGGTAGCTCACCGCCGGTGATCAGGATGCTCGCGAGACCGTCGTACCAGCCCGTGACGCGTTCAGCCGTGCCCAGAATCTCGTGGCGTGCAGCGGCCGCGTTGCCGCCCGCGTGGCCGTCGTCGCCTCGCCAGAGGTCCAGCACCGCGTCAGCCTCCAGGCGCAGGCCGGCCACCCCCGTGACCAGCCCGGCCATATCGGCCAGCGGGAACCGTTTCGCACCGCGCTCGGCCAGGAACGTGCGGAACGCGTCATCGAGCCGGCGCGATGCCGCAGCGGCCCGGGCCGCGTCGCCGGCCAGCGCGGGGAGCGCGGGCGTGCCCGGGTCGCCACGTGAGGTCCCGGATCGCACCGTGCTGGCGAGGTAGTCCGCGCCGTCGGCGTACGCCTGCGCCAGCGCCTGGCGGAGCGCGGGCGCCGCGCCCCGCGGCCAGAACAGGACCCCCACGACCAGGCTCACACCGACCCCGAGGGCAACGTCTTCGATCCGCACCAGGCCGACGCGCCATCCGGCCGGCTGGAGGATGTTGAACAAGATCACCACGGTGAGCGTGAACGCCGCCTGCCCTCCCGCGAACGAGATGACCGCCGGAGCGACCCCGGCGAGAAAGACCACCAGCGGCAGCAGGAACCACAGCAGCGTGGTGTTCGTGCCGATCCCCGCGAGCAGCGCCGCGCCGACGATGAAACCCGCGACCGTGCCGGCCATGGCGCGCACGGCGTCCTGCCCGGTGTTCAGCGCATTGGAGCGCAGCACCGCCAGCGCGCCGAGGACCACCCAGAACGAGTGCTGGACCCCGGTCAGTCTCGCGGCGAGCACCGCCAGCCCCAGCCCGGCGGCACCACGCAAGCTGTTGTGCAACCAGACCGAGTGCGGCTCCAGGTAGGACGTGATCCGTTCCCGCGCCGCGGACAGCGTCCCCGGCACACCCTCGGGCTGGCGGCCCAGCCACCGCTCCCGCCAGCTCCGCCGCTCAGCAGCCGCGGTCAGCCCGACGTTGCGCGCGATGAGCGAGACCGCGTGGCTCAGCTCCTCCGCGCGGAAGGCGGGGTCAAGGGCGGTGATGAACTCGCTGGCCGGCTCCCCGCCCGCGCCCGGGTCGCTGGCCGGCGGCTCAGGCTCGACCGGGCCGGCCACGGCCGGGTCACCCGCCGGCCGCAGGGACCGGGCCGGCACGCCGGCCGTCACGCCCTCCTGCAATTTCGCGTGCGCAGTAGCCAGTTCGGTCAGCGCGGCGTCGAGCTTATCGCTGCTCCCGCCCCTGGAGTCGAGGAGATCCGCGGCACGGCCGAGAACCGCAGCCGCGGCCTCCTTGACCCTCAGCGCAGCGCGGTTGACGCCGTCGCGGTGCAGCCCAGGCTGAATGACAATGCTGTTCAGCCAGATCAGCTCATCGACCAGGCGCACGGTCGTCCGAGCGGGAGTGCTCAGCCCGGTCGGGCGGTAGGGCGTCGCCAGGAAGGCACCGCGCAGCGCCTCAACGGCCTGGTCCGCCCGCGCAACCGCGTGATCGCGATCCCGCGCAGATTGTTGGTCCATCCCGCTGAGCAGGTACGCGACCCCCGCACACAGCCGGGCGGCCAGCGCCCGGCAGGCAGCGGCCGCGGCACCACGCAGCCGGTCGCGCGCTGGCGCGGGCCACAGCAGCGCCGTCGCAACCAGCGCGACGCCTCCGGCCATCCCCCAGCCGGCCAGCCGGTCGGGCACGGCCGACGCCGGAGCGGCTAGTGACACCGGCAAGATGAACGCCAGCAGCAGCGCCGTGGTCGCCCCGGCCAGCACCGAGCTGACCACGCCAGCAAAGATCACGCCGAACCCCACCACCGCCATCGCAACGGCCGCGAGCCACACGGTCTGCGAGGCCAACGTGGCCAGGCAGACGAACACCCCGCCGGTCACGGCGAGCGCTGCCTCCGCCTGGAGCCGTTCCACCATCGGGCCGCCGAAGTCGACCAGGAGCAGCATCGCGAAAGACCCGAACGCCGCGAACGTAGCCACCTGCGGGTTGCCGATGACCTTGTCGCCCAAGGCGAACATGGCCGGCATGATAATCGCTGCCCGGGCGGCACGGCGCAGTGCGACGAAGCCGCGGTCGCGCTGGCCGAGCCACCGCAGGGGATGCAAGTGCGGCGGCCGCGTATCCGGCATGTGCGAGAGCCCGCCCTCCACATCTAGGCATTACCATCTTTGGCCACCAGCGCTCCCATAGCAACAGCGGAAGACCGCGAGAGGGCCAACTACCGGCCGCCGTCCTGCGGGCGCTGCGGTAGAGGTCGGCCAGTTCCTGGACAGTGATGGCGTCTTCCGGCTGCCTCACTCAGCGTGATGTCATCCCGTCGGCACGACCTCACACCCACCCGTCGGGTCACTGTGGTGTGTCCGACAGCAGGCGCAAGCTAAGTCTCGCCTGATTCGTTGCAGGAGCCAAGTGGGAGACAATATCGGCCGATGTGAGGCCAACGTCAAACGCCGCACCGACGACTGCGACTGTTTCAGCGTCTGTCGGCTCCGGCTTGTTGCGGCAACGAGGGGCGAGCCTGATCGGTAACGCCGCCAGCGGCGCAAAACCAGGTCGCCGTGACCGAGGTATCACGCTCCGAGCGCCGACGCGCGTGCTCATTTCGCCGGGGAACGACTAACGAAGTCCTACTTCCGGCGCCTTCGTCTGCCGGCGTTGGCGTGCTGGCGCGGGCGATCACGTCGCGTAGCTGGTGGCGGCCGGCGACCCCGAGCTTGGGGTAGGACCGGTACAGGTGCGAGCTGACCGTGCGCGGGGACAGGAACAGCCGGTCGCCGATCTGGCGGTTGGTCAGTCCGTCGCTGGCCAGCCGGACGATCTGGCGCTGCTGGGGGGTCAGTTCCCAGAGGGCATCAGGTTCGCCGGGCGCGCCAGCGACCGCCACCCCACACGCTCGCAGCTCTGCCTCGGCGCGCTGCGCCCATGACCGGGCCCTGAGCTGCCGGAAGGTTCCCAGGGCCTGCGCCAGCACGGGCTTGGCGTCGTTGATCCGGCGGCGCCGCCGCAGCCATTCGCCGTAGTCGAGGCGAAGCTGGGCGCGCTCGAATGGCCACTGGTCCCCGGCGGGGTCGCAGAGCGCCGTTGCGAAATGGGCTTCAGCCCTTTCCGGGCCGGCGAGGATGCCGCGGGCGCGGGCGATGAGCTGCTCGAGCCGGGGAGAAGCCGTTCCGCCTAGATGGCTGAGCGCCTGCTCAAGGACGTCTTGTCCTTCCATCCGCCGGTCGGCGCGGACCGCTGCAGCGGCGAGATCTGCCACCCCCAGGTAGGAGAAGATGTTATGGACGGGCGTGCCGTCCTCGCTGAACAGCCCGCGGAGCTGGGTGAACGCTTGAAGGTAGCTGCCGTCGGCCAGGGCCGCGATTCCGAGCGCCCGCCGGGCCCGTGCGGCTAGTAGGCCGCTTTCTGCTAGATCGGCGTTGGCGAGCGCCCGGTCGGCATGCCTGCGGGCGGCACCGGAGTCGGCGCGCATGGCCAGGACAGTGGCCGTGATCAAGTCGGCGGCCGCGGCGACGAGATCCATCTGGTTGGCCTCGGCCAGGTCGGCGGCTTCTGCGGCAGCTTCTTGGGCCTCATCCCAGCGTCCTGTGTCGATGTAGGCCCACCCGAGCGCCGTCAGGCCTGGGCCGCTGGTGCCCCGCGTGCCGGGGGCCCAGAGCCGTTGCATAGCATCCTGCAGCAAGGTGATCGCCAGGTCGGATTCGTCCAGGAGCCAGGCGGCGGAACCGATTCGCCACAAAGCTGGCTCCTCAAGGGGAGAGCGGCTGGCCTGGTGCAGGTATCGGATGAGCTCGCTTCTGCTGCCGAACGGGTCGATGCACGCCTGTATCCAGAGCCGGTCCGGGCCCGCATCGACGCGCAGGCCAGGGCCGGCGGATGGGAACCCCTGATTTTCCAGGAGCCTGAGAACGCGGCTCACGGCCTGGCAGCTGGCGGACGCACCCGAATGGTAGACGACGGTGGCCGCATCCGCGAGGGCGTCCCAGGCGAGGGCCGGCAGGTCACGCGACGCTTCCTCGGCGACGGAGATGAGCGCTGGCAAGGCGGCGGAGGGCTGCCCTGAATAGGCCAGTACCCATCCGGCGTGGTGGCGGGCTGTGAGCCGTAGTGCTGGGTCTGTGGTGACCGCGAGGGCGCGGGTGGCGAGGTCTTGGACCCAGTCGGCCTGGCCGGTGGGAACGGCGGCCGCCGCGGCGGCGACGAGCCTGCGTGCCTGGTCTGCGGGATCGGGGCTGAGTTCGGCGGCGCGTTCCAGGGCCAGCGCCGCGGCGGTCGCGCCGCCGCGGCGTTGCGCCTGGGCCGCGGTGGCCGCCAGCAGCGCAGCGACGTGCTCGTCGGGGTGCAGGGCCGCGGCGGCCAGGTGCCAGGCTCGCCGGTCGGGCTGGTCGTGCAGGGCTCCGGCGAGCTGGCGGTGCGCCGCGGCGCGCTGCGCGAAGGGCGCGGCGTGGTAGATGGCGGAGCGGACCAGGGGGTGGGAGAAGCGCAGGCCGGCCCGGTCGATCGTGATCAGGCCGAGCTGCTCGGCCGGCGCCAGGGTCTGCGCGGCGGGCCCGGACACGGCGGGGGCTGCCGCGGTCAGGTCCGGGCCGTCGGCCACCGCGGCTAGCAGCAGCGCGGCCCGGGCCGGCCCGGGCAGGGCGGCGAACCGGGAGGTGAGGACGGCGGTCAGCCGGTCGGTGGGGGGCAGCGGCTCGGCGGCCCACCGGCGGCTGGCGGCGGGATCATCCGCGATCACCTTGGCCAGCTCGATCAGCGCCATGGGATTGCCGGCGGCCTGGGCGAGTACCTGCGCGCGGGCGCGCCCGCGGGGCGGCCGGGGCTGCCGGTCCAGCAGGCGGCCGGCGTCGGCCGCGGACAGCGGCCCGAGATGCAGCTCGGGGAAGCCGCGGTCAAAGCCGGGCGGCGGGGCCTGCCCCCGGGCGCCCACCAGCAGCACCACCCGCTCGGCGTCCAGGCGGCTGCCGGCCAGGGCCAGGGCCTCCAGCGAGCTGCGATCCAGCCACTGGACGTCGTCGGCGACCACGAGAGCCGGGGACCGTTCGGACAGATCCGCCAGCAGGGTCAAGACGGCCACCCCGGTCAGCAGCGGATCCGGAGCACCGGGATCCGCGGAAAGGCCGAACGCCCCCAGCAGCGCCCGGGCCTGCCGGCCGGGCAGCCCGGCAACACGGGACAGCACCGGCCGCAGCAGCTGATGCAGCCCGGCGAACGCGAGTTTCGACTCCGATTCCCGGCCGGTGACCGGCAGCACCCGCATGCCCGCGGACCGGGCCCGGCCGGCGGCGTCGGCCAGCAGCACGGTCTTGCCCATCCCCGCCTCGCCGGTGACCAGCAGGACCTGGCTGGACCGCGGGACCGGATCCACCAGCCCGCGCAGCCGGGCCAGCCCCGCGTCCCGGCCGATGATGGCTGCGGGCTGCTGCGCGGCGAGTCCACCGGAGCCTGGCATGGGCCTGATCCTCTCGGCCAGTGCGTTACGTCAACACCGTCCCCGACGTCAACAGCGACCGCAGCCGCAGCATGCCCGCAGCGCGCAAAGTGCAGTCATCCGGCGGATACCGCCCCGGGCCGGCCTGGAGCCACAGTGAAGACCGCAACCCCGGCCCGGCAGGCACACGACACAGCGGACCGGAGAACCCACCGCAGAACGGATCCCGGAACGGGCAGGTCGACAACCCTCCACTGCGACCGAATGAGCCGCCGCTGATCCCGTGTCGTCCGTACAGGCAGCAGGATGGCGATCATGGCCCGGGGGTCTACCCGGCGATCAGGTCGAACTCGTTGCCTTCGATGTCTGCGAAAGTCGTCCAGCGGAACTTGTCTCGCTGGACGTCGCGGAGCCTCTGGGCGCCCAGGCTCAGCAATCGTTCGGTCTCGGTGTCGAAGGTGTCGCTGACGACATCGAGGTGCAGGCGGTTCTTGACGGTCTTCGGCTCCGGCACCTGGTTGAAGGTGATACGTGGCCCGCTGATGTCGCCGTCGTCGGGGAGGAGGACCGCGCGCTCGGAAGTGGGGTCTTCGGCAACCTGACGCCCGAGGACATCGGCCCAGAATCGGGCCAGGCGAGCAGCGTCGGCGCAGTCAAAGGTGACTGCGAACAGCGAA
>Ga0210383_10004955_pt1 | contig 11765 bp, 10 predicted proteins | sample IncBWC14OmetaG_FD_160072 | JGI IMG/M metagenome (GOLD analysis project Ga0210383, IMG submission 160072) | Forest soil microbial communities from Barre Woods Harvard Forest LTER site, Petersham, Massachusetts, United States - Inc-BW-C-14-O ...
CATAAGCCTGATATCGTTCCAGGATCGCGGCGCGCGAATAGACGTAGCTGGGGGTGCCTTCGCGCCGCGCGATGTCGGCCAGCGGGAGTTCTTCCAGATAGAGTGTTTGATCGCGATATTCCATTACGCTGCCGGTTTTCAGGTCACCTTCAATATCACCAGCGTCTGGTCATCGTGCGTGGGCGCGTCGGATTTGTAATGATCCAAGTCGGCCAGTATGTAATTAGCCATTACTTCGGGAGGCTTGTTGTATAGCTTTTGCAGCTTGCGTCCGAGACGCGCCGTGCCATATTCCACGCCTTTCGGATTGGGTTGATCGGTGATGCCGTCCGAATGCAGAACGATGACGTCGCCGGGCTTGGTGTCGAAAATGATTTCGTCGTATTCGCGATTGTCGAGCAGGCCGGCGGGAACGCCTTCCACTTTGGGCTTGATGATGTTTCCGTCGCGGCAGATCAGCGGCGGCTCAGCGCCAGCGTTGGCCATCACGAAGCGATGCTGGGCGCTTTCCCACACCAACACCAGTAGCGCGACATATTGCGTTCCCACAATTCGCTCGCGCAGCACGCGATTGAGCAACTTCAGCAATTCAGCCGGATCGCGCCTGCGATGCGCCAGTGTGCGCAACAGACCGCTCACCATTGCGCCGTAAAGAGCCGCGGCCGCGCCTTTGCCGCTGACGTCGCCAAACAGGAAAACCGTTTCGCCCGAGCTATGTTCGAAAATATCGTAGACATCGCCCGTGATTTCGCGGGCCGGACGAAGCCGAATGGCCACCTGCAGTCCTTCGATCTCCGGAGCTTCCCGGGGCAACATGACCAGCTGCACGTTGCGGGCGGCCTTGAGATCGCGATCCATCCACTGTTCGCGCTGCGCGATTTCTTCATAGAGGCGCGCGTTCTCAACCGAGCTGGCGATCTGGGGCGCGAGCAAGGCCAGCAATCGCGAGTGGTCTTCAGTGAAGTAGCCCATACGCTCGCTTTCCAGATTCATGACGCCGACCACGCGATCCTGCACTATGAGGGGCACGGCGATCTCGGAGCGAATATCGGGATGCGACGCGATATAGCGCTGATCGGCCAAGGTGTCGGCCACACGTACGATCTCGCGCGATTCGGCGGCGGCGCCGGTGAGTCCCTTACCGAGCGGAATATTGTCCAGGTCAACGCGCTGGTCATAGCGCTCGCTGAAACGATGCCGCAATACTTTTCGATCGGCATCCAAAAGCAGAATGCTAAAGGCGTCGAAGGCCACGAGTGAGTGCGTGGTGGCGGCGATTTTCCGCAGCAACTCGTCCAAATCGAGGATCGAACTGAACTCTTGCGACAGGTGCGCGAGAGTTTTGAGCGTGCGATTTTGGCGGTCGACCCTGCGATAGAGCCGCGCGTTATCGATGGACACGCCCACACGCGAGGCAATCAACTGTAGCAGTGCGCGATCTTGTTCACGATAGGCGGCCAAGCGCGTGGACTGCAGATCGATAACTCCCACCAGTTTGCCGCGGGCCAACATCGGAACGGCGAGCTCGGATTGAACCGCGTCCAGGGCGGGGAGGTAACGCGAATCGCTGCGAACGTCGGCCGACAAAACGGGCTGGCGGGTTGCCGCGGCGACTCCGGTTAGGCCCTCGCCGAGTGGGATCACCAGGCTTCGGACCACTTCTTCGCGATGGCCGATGGAATAACGAATGCCCAGCCCATGCTGGCGTTCGCTGTAGAGCAGGATGGCGAAGAGATCGTACGGAACGACATCCTTGACGATGGCGGCGACGTTGGCCAGGATGCGATCCAGGTCGAGTGTTTCCGAAGTGGCGGCGGAAACATCCAGAAGAAAATCGAGCAGTTCGGCGCGTTCCTGAAAACGAACTTTGGTTTTGGGAGTGGGAGCGGCCATGGTCAAGTTCCAGACTCCGCCGCCCGTGCGGCTTGGACGATCTTGACACTGGCGCTGGCGCCGATACGCGTTGCTCCGGCGGCCAGCATTTTAAGCAGGTCGTCGAGCGTGCGGATTCCGCCCGAAGCCTTGACACCCATATCGGGACCCACCGCGCCCCGCATCAGTTCGACATCGTGGACCGTAGCGCCGGACGAACTGAAGCCGGTGGAGGTTTTCACGAAATCGGCTCCGGCCATTTTGGCGAGGTTGCACGCGGCGATTTTCTGATCGTCGCTGAGCAGCGAAGTTTCAAGAATCACTTTGACGATGGCGCCCGTGCGATGGGATGCAGCCGCAACCAAGGCGATCTCTTCTTCCACCGCCCGGTCGTCGTCCCCGCGCAACGCGCCGATATTCTGCACCATGTCGATCTCTTGCGCGCCCGCGCGCAGGGCTGTTTCGGTCTCGCTCACCTTCGCTTCGGTGGAAGCTGCGCCCAGGGGAAATCCCACTACGGTGCAAACCTTGACTTCCGATCCGGCGAGCTGCGACGCGGCCAGCGGCACCCAATAACCGTTCACGCAAACGCTCGCGAAATTGTACTCGCGCGCTTCGATGCACAGCTGTAAAATGTCCGCGCGCGTGGCCTCGGGGCGCAACAGCGTGTGGTCGATCAATCGAGCGATACTCAGCGCAGAGTACGACATAAGTGCAATTAAATCAGCAGCTTCCCTGAAGGCGTCCGGAGACCTCATGATAACACAGTGGGCTTGCCAAACCTTCGCATTGCCAGCAACCCGTTGCGTTGTGGCTTAATGGTTGAAATGCAACTGCACGCGATTCGGATCGAGATTCCACCCGACGGCAACGTGATTGTCGGGCATAGCCATTTCATCAAAACAGTGGAAGATATTTACGAAGCAATTGTCAATACGGTTCCGCAGATGAAGTTCGGGATTGCATTCAATGAAGCGTCGGGTGCCTGTCTGACTCGCGTGGATGGCAACGACGATGAGCTGAAGGCGATCGCAACCAAAAACGCTAGCGCGGTAGGTGCGGGACACATGTTTGTGGTGGCGTTGCGCGGCGGGTTTCCAATCAATGTGAAGAATCGCATTTTGGAGACGCCGGAAGTCTGCACCATTTTTTGCGCGACTGCGAATCCGGTGGAGGTGATTGTCGCCGAGACGGAGCAGGGCAGGGGAGTGCTGGGCGTGATTGACGGCGCGTCGCCGAAGGGTGATGAGACGGCGGCGGATGCCGAATGGAGGCACGGGTTCCTGCGCAAAATTGGATACAAGAAGTGAGACTGCTGCTCGCTCTGCTGATGGCTGGTTGGCCATCGGCAGGTCAGGTTCGCATTGATTCCTACGATCGCAATATTCATACGGCGGTCATCAAGTCGGGTCATATTATTCTTCAGCGCGGCAAGATCACGGCACCAGCGCCCGAAGAGCCGGTGATTGCCGAACGCGTCCCCAACGCGCTCCTTGACACTCCCGCTCCAGTTCCGTTCGGCGCAACGATCCGGCAAGTACTCTCGAACACCGCCGATGGAACGCCGGGAGAGGAAGTGCTCGAAAATCGCTCGTTTTTCGATGCTTTGAAGCCGATCGTGGGCCAAGCTCCGCTTCCCAACGCCCTGAAATTTGCGACGGAGGAGCACGGGACGCTCGGCTGGTTCAGTCAGGAGTATGCAGGCGAGCGCATGCTTTGGTCTCACGGACCTTCCGTGTTACTGATCCGCATTCCCGGCAAAAACCTCACGCTGGTGGTCTCAGGGGACACGCCGGTGGAGGCGGGAAACATTGTGCGATCTGATATCGCCCTGACATTATTCAAGGATGTCGTGGGCCTGCAAGTTTCACAGCGCGACGAATGGATCGCCCAGGCGCTGGCCGAGTTCCACCGCGGAAATCGCGAGGCGAGCGCGCAGCTTGTTCATCAGGCGCTGGAGAAGTTTCCGGAATTGGAATCAGCCCCGGACGTTTCCCTGCTGTACCTTTTCGCTCAACTCCGATTGCCGGAAACCGAAGCATCGGCGACAGCTGTTATCCGCGAACATCCTTCGCTCCCTACGGCCTGGTTTTACTACGGCGAGTACTTAGAGAACAGCAAGCGCTACCGCGAGGCCGCGGCGTGTTTTGAAAAGATCACGATGCATCAGCCGCCCTGGCACAACTGGACAGTGGCAGCCGCCAAGAAGGAATTAACGTACCTGAAGACCTACTGAACAGCGGCCAGTGAGCGTTCTTTGGACGTGGGGCGCACAAGGTTGCCGCTAGCTTGCGCCAACCACTTGGAAAGCGCCTTGGAGGCGCAGGATTCCGAGCAAATGTGTTCGTGACCGTCCAGGTCGGCAAGCTGTTGGTCCCAGCGCACTAAGCGGAATTGCTCGGCGTCCTGAGGCCGCAGCCACCAATGGTTGGTCTGACCTTTCAGGTTCTGGCAGTAGTCGCAGCGATAAGGGTACTGAACTTTCATAACTTCTATTACATCCTTCCGAAGCAGGCTAAGAGGCAAGGTCTCGGCCGTCTACTGGTTAGATTAGCGAAAGCGACCTCAGGTTACCCCTGATAAATACCTTAGTTCACCGCCTTTTGCCGAGCAAAGTACGGGAGGACTAGGCGGTACTAGGCGCATTTTCCACGACTTGTGACTGAACAAGCGCCCTGGAGCCCGAATTATCGCTGATAAGAAAATGTACTAGAAGATAGCTGAGTACCGGCAACCAGGCGAACGCAAGGCATACGAATCCGAAACCGTAGCGTTCGATGACTGCCGCAAGCGGACGGGAAACGAAGGATTGCATCACGCCGTAGGCAAATACAAGCGATGCTCCACCGAATGCCGCGCGACCGGCGCCATAGATATCGATGGGAAGGGTGTAGTGATTGGTGCTCCAGGCACAAACCCAGAAAAAACTAAACGACATTCCCCCGGTGGCAAGGACCGGATTAGGCAGTAACGGTACCGCCATGGTTCCTAGCAGAAAGACGGCGGAAATAAGGCAGGCGCGTTTGCGCGCAGCGACGGGAGTGCGACCGTGGCGGACCAATCGCCAAGAAATGGCGCCACCCAGCAGCGCGCCGAGGTAGCCCGCTAGCGGAACGATCCAGGTGTAATGCGAAGCTTGGGGCGGCGTCAGGTGATGGACGCGGACCAAAAACGTGGGAGCCCAATTCGCCCATAGACTGTAGACGGTCATCCCGAGCATGTTGGCGATCATAAGGGCCCATAGTTTTGGATCGCGCAGCAGAGCGAAGGAATGCGCCGGCTTGCCGGTCTGGAGCGATGCGACGGGTGTGATAACGCGCGAGGTGGCGAGCCACATCGGAATCCAGGCCAGGCTTAGGATCCCCGCGGCGTAGAAGGCCCAATGCCAGGAATAACGATAGGAAAAGTACACAGCGAATGCAGGAGCGATACCAGCGCCGAGGCTCAAGCCGAGTTGGCTCATGGCTTGTCCCACGGCGCGTTCGGGCGGCAGCAGATAGAGCGCAACCGCTTTGGTAACGGCCGCGATGGCGCTGGCTTCCGATATTCCAAGCAACGCACGCCATATCAGCAGTTCATGAACGCTGTGCGATGCGCCGGTGCCAAAACTTGCGATGGCCCACAGCGCTACGGCCCAGCCTGCTCCGCGATTCAGCCCCACGCGATCGATGAACCAGCCGACAAATAACGCGCTCAGCGCGTAGGCGATGGAGAATACCGAAAGCAGCAGGCCATAATCGTCGTACGTGAACGGAAATTCGGGGCGCGTGCGCCAGATATCCACCATGGTGGCGAGGATCTGGCGATCGAGATAATTCAGGACCGAGGCGAAGATGAAAACGGTGATCGCAACCCAACGGGCGGGGATGGGCGTTCGCACGTGGTGATTGTAGCAGTGGGACTGCAAGCCTACTGTAGGTGGCGGGTGGGCTCACCGGCGTACTCGGCGAAATGTGTCGAACCAATGTGTGCAATGTAGCCATCCGGACGAATCAGAATCCGGGATCCATCGTGTGTCACGAACTCTGTCGCGTGATGGCCGCGCAAATGATCGAAGAGCCTGCTGCCATCGTTGAGGCGGCTATCGGGCATGCGATCGCCCGGATGCAGGTTTCCGAGCGTGACGCCTGAGGATAAAGAACTGGTTCGGTAATGCAACGCGAGCTGGTTGGTTGCATCGCCGCGCTTGATGGATCGCGTCTGGTGCAGGCGCTTGGCCAAGCCGAGCACGGCAGCGGCGATCGGAAGGCGTTCCGCTTCGTATGTATCCAGCAGCGAATCAGGCCCGCCGCGGGCGACGTGTGCGATCTTCCAACCCAAGTTGTAGGCATCCTGTATGCCCGTGTTGAGTCCTTGGCCTCCAGCCGGAGAATGCACGTGCGCCGCATCGCCAGCCAGGAAGACGCGCCCTACGCGGTAACGATCCACCATGCGTACCGCGGGCTCGTAGATCGAACTCCACGCGACGCGCTTGACACGATGGCCCGTGACTTTGTGCACCACGGCCTCGATACCGGCTGCGGCCGCGGTTGCGTTTGAAGTGAATTGAAACAGCGACGTGTGCGGCAATGGGCAGAGCCCGATCACGCCGACTTTGGTGAAAGGCCAGATATGCCAGTCCCGCCGATCTAGTCCTTCGATCTCGACGTCTGCCACCAGCATGGGCTGCTCGCCCAGGGTCTCGCCTTCGAGCCGCAGGCCGAGTGCCTTTCGCACCGTGCTGTGGCCGCCGTCGCAACCGACTAAGAAAGCAGCCCGCATTTCCCCGGTCGAGAGTGTGGCATCTACCCCGTGTTCGTTTTGCGTGAACCCCGCGAGCGCCTTGCCGTATTCCACCTCTCCCCCGAGCGCGCGCATCCGCCGGCACAGGATCGCTTCGGTGCGCGCTTGTGGCACCATCCAAATGTTGGGATAAGGCACGCTCGCCGTCGGCTGCCGGATGGCGGATAGTGAACCCGCCCGCAGCGAGAAGGGGCCGACATGGGTGCGGAACTTGGGGTAAAGCGCACCCGCGACGAGAATGTCGTCGATTACGCCGAGATCGTCGAAGATCTCGAGTGTACGCGGCTGAATGCCCTTCCCACGCGACCCCTGGAAGGGCGTTGGGGCGGCCTCGATCAGCCGAAACGAGATTCCGCGACGGGCGAGATCCAGGGCGAGAGTCAATCCGGTTGGCCCAGCCCCGACGATCAATACCGTGGTTTCGTACATCGTACGACTTCAAGACTAATGGTACAGTGTACGAATGTCAAGCCGGAAATCACGGTTGACGCGAGAGAGATTGACCCGCGAAAAGATTGCCGCCATAGCACTTGCCATTGCAGACAAGGAGGGTTTCGCGGCGGTTTCGATGCGCCGCGTAGCGCAGGAGCTCAAAGTGGGAACGATGAGCCTTTACTATTACGTGAAAACCAAAGACGATTTGATCGCAGTGATGGACGATGCGCTCATGGGCGAGGCCCTGCTTCCGTCCCTTCCAAAGGATTGGCGGCGCGCCATGTTCGAGATCGCCCAGCGAACCCATGCGGTGTACATCCGTCATCCCTGGGCCCTGGTCGCGATGTTGTCGGCCCCGCCGGGGATCAATGCGATGCGCCATGCGGAGCAGTGTCTCGAAGCGCTGGCTGAAACTTCCATGACGGCAAAACAGAAGATGACGCTGCTAGCGACAGTGGATGACTTCGTTTTCGGCCACGCGCTACGCGAAGCCGCCACCGATGCGACCATTGACATGCATTTTGCTTCGGCCCAACTTGCCACCGGCGCCTTCCCCAGGCTCGCGCAGATGTTCCGCGGAGGCCGCGTCGACGCCTACAAAGATCGCTTCGAGCGAGGTCTGCGCAACTTACTCAAGGGAGTTGGGACGTAGCCGATTGTGGCTCAAGCTGCTTCAGTTGATCCTCTAGGAGCCCTAAAACTCTCCCGGCATCGTGAGCGCCGTCCAGCGGCAAACGCAGCACTCCAGCAGGAGTGAACTGCGCGCCTTCGGTGCTCGTTACCAGACTCATCAAGCGTGTGGGATCGATATGCGCTTCCTTGTGGAATTTTACGTTCAGGACACCGGCTCGCCGGTCGATGGCTTCGATGCCGAGCTTCTGCGCCGAGCCTTTGAGCGCGGAGAATTTCAGAAGATTGCGGACAGCCTCTGGCGCAGGGCCATAACGATCTTCAAGCTCCGCCAGCGTTTCGGCCGTGGCTTCGGGCGTGCTTGCATCGGCGATTCGTTTATAAGAACGCAGGCGCTGGTGCTCGTCCGAAATGTAATCGGATGGAATGCGGATATCGAGGCCCAGGTTAAGCGTCGAATGAACTTGCAGCGGCGCTTCTTCGCCCTTCAGCTCGTGCACCGTTTCTTCCAGCAGCTTGATGTACATGTCGAACCCGACTGCTCCGATGTGGCCGTGCTGCTCGCCACCCAGGATGTTACCCGCGCCGCGCAGTTCCAGATCGAGTGCAGCAATCTTGAAGCCCGCGCCCAGGTCGCTAAATTCTTTGAGAGCGGCCAGCCGCTTGCGTGCGATCTCGCTCAGCTCGGTGTCGGCGGGAACTAACAGATATGCATATGCCCGGCGGTTCGAACGCCCTACGCGGCCGCGTAGTTGATACAACTCCGACAAACCATAGCGCTCGGCGTTCTCGATGATCATCGTATTGGCGAGCGGTATGTCGAGGCCGTTTTCGGCGATTGTGGTACATACAAACACGTCGTAATCGTGCTGCATGAAGCCAAGAATCGCGGCCTCCAGCGCCGCTTCGCCCATCTGCCCATGACCGACGCCAACCTTCACGCCCGGCACCAGATCCTGAATGGCTGATGCACGCATGTAAATGCTGTCAACGCGATTGTGGATGAAATAGACCTGGCCACCGCGCGCGATCTCCTGCTCGATAGCGGTGCGGATTAGCTCGTTGCCGTAATGCGCGACCACGGTGTGGATTGCCAGGCGATCCTTGGGCGGCGTTTCGATCACCGACATATCGCGCAGGCCTGCTAACGACATGTGCAAAGTGCGCGGAATGGGCGTGGCGCTCATGGTGAGGACGTCGACGTTGTGTTTGAGCTGCTTGATGCGTTCTTTGTGGCGCACGCCGAAGCGTTGTTCTTCATCCACTACCAACAAGCCGAGATCCTTGAACACCACGTCTTGGGAAAGAATGCGATGCGTGCCGATGACGATGTCCACTTTGCCTTCGGCCAAGCCATCGAGCACTTCGGCGATTTCCTTCTTATCGCGAAAGCGGCTGAGCATTTCGATGCGAACCGGAAAGGCCGCAAAACGCCGCTTGAACGTTTCGAAATGCTGATAGGCGAGGACGGTGGTGGGCGCGAGCACAGCAGTCTGCTTGCCATCGCCCAGCCCTTTGAACGCGGCGCGCATCGCGACTTCGGTCTTGCCGTAGCCCACATCGCCGCACAGCAGACGGTCCATAGGATGAGTGCTCTCCATGTCCTTCTTGATCTGCTTGATGGCCGCGAGTTGATCTTTGGTCTCGGTGAATTCAAACGCGTCTTCGAATTCGCGCTGCCAGTTACTATCGTGCGAATATTGAAACCCTTCGGCCATGCGGCGCTGCGCGTAGAGCTTCAACAGTTCGTCGGCCATGTCGCGCATCTTGGCTTTGACGCGCGATTTGGTGCGTTCCCAAGTGACGCCGCCCAACCGATCGAGCCCAGGCGCCGCGCCCTCACCAGCGCCGCGATACTTCTGGATCAGATCCAGACGCGAAAGCGGCACATAGAGCTTGGCGTCGCCCGCGTACTCGAGCAGCATGAAATCGCCCTTGTTGTCGCCTTGTGCGATCTCGCGCGTGCCCACGAACCGGCCGATGCCGTGCGCTTCATGGACGACGTAATCGCCGGGCTTCAGATCGGCCATGTCGGCGGTGAACGCGGCAAGTTGCGACTTAGTCGGGCCGGGCTTCGCCACTAAGTCGGACGAATCGAAGAGATCTTCCGAACCGATAACGGCGATTTGCGCCTCGGGAAATACGACGCCGCGCCGGACCAAGCCTTTGACCAGGAACGTGCTGGCAGCAGTGCCCGCGACGTAGGAACGCTCGGCGAGATAGGGTCGCGTGGCGTCGGCGGGATCGAGACCCAGTTGGAAGGGAACTTGATATTCCTGGAAAATATCGGCGAGGCGTTCCACCTCGCCTGACGATCGAGCGAAGAAGACGACGCGATAGCCGCGCTCCACTAGATTGCGTGCCTCAGCGATGGCGGCCTGGATGTTGCCGTGGAATGCCATCGACGGCCGCGACGCTGTCACGGCTTCGGTGGCTGGTGATTGGTGGCTGATAACAACGTCTAGTTCGCGGAGGGCGACTTCGGCGTGTCCTTCCAGGCTTTCTCGCAGTTCGGGCCAGGTAAAGAAATTGGCTTCGGGCGGGCAGGGAAATGCTTTATCGGGCTTCTCTTCTAAGCGCTTCCACAGGCGTTCGGACGCGGCGGCGGCCTGCTCCGGTTCATCGATCAGGACTACCGGATTATCAGTCAGCGAAAATAGCGAGTGCTTGCGCGGGCGGACTAGCGGCACCGCAAATTCCCATCCCGGAAACGGATCGCCAGGGCTCGCGACTTCCATTTGTTCGGACAGTTCGCGGAACAGTTCGCGCGATTTTGGATATTCGGCTAGCGGCAGCAGCGTGGTGTCCGCGATCTTCATTACGGAGCGCTGGGTCTCTACGTCGAATCTTCGGATGGATTCGATTAAGTCGCCGAACAGCTCGATACGAATCGGCTTCTGTGCTTCCGCCGGGAAAATATCCAGGATGCCGCCGCGCAAGGAATACTCGCCCACCATCTCCACCGGGTCGCGCTTTTCGTAACCGATACTTTCCAGGTGCGCCAGCAAATCTTCGAGCGGGATCTCCTCGCCCACGCGCAAGGTGAGCGCGAGCTGCCGATAAAACTCCGCGCCTTCGGTGCGCAGCAATGCCGACGCCACCGGCGTGATGGTGATGCTGGTCTTGCGCGATGCCATCCGCCACAAGCCAATGGCGCGCTGTTCGCTGATTTCGCTGTGCGGCGACATGCGTTGCGCCGGAAGCACGTCCATGGCTGGGATGGTTTGCGGACGCGGCAGATCGGAGGTGACCAGAAGATCGAAGAACGTGTCCACCAGTTCGCCCAGCGCTTCGGCTTGCTTGTTGCCATCCACAACCACGACCACGTTGCGTTCGGTGGCTTGCCATAACAGCACGCTGTAGAGCGCTTTGGCGGTGGTGGTGAGTCCAGAGAGCGACTGGCGTGCGTTAGGATCGCGAATCAGCCGGCCCACCACCTCTTGAAAGGATGGGTCGCGGCTGAGCGACTGGAACAGATCACGAATTGCAGGATGTGTCACAGAACTAGTTCGCAGGGTTCCGCGCCAGGATCTGTTCCAGAATGCCGGTAGTGGAATAGCCGGGCTCGAGCGGCAACGCCAGCACTTTGCCACCGGACGCTTCCACTTCTTCGCGGCCCGCGATGAAATGCGTCCAATCGGCGCCTTTGATCAGCACGTCGGGAAGCACAGAGGCGATCAACTCGCGCGGCGTGTCTTCATCGAAGAACGTGACGGCATCCACGGCGGCCAGGGCGGAGGCGAGTTCGGCGCGCTGCTCCTGCGAAATGAGCGGACGCGTGGGACCTTTCAGGCGCTGCACGCTCGCGTCGGTATTTAACGCCAGGATGAGGACGTCGCCCAGCGTTCGCGCCGACTCGAGCAAGCGGATATGGCCGGGATGCAGAACGTCGTAGCAGCCGTTGGTGAAGACGACCTTCTTGCCCGCGCGCTTCCAATCGGCGCGCAGAGCGGTGAGTTGTTCGCGAGTGTAGATGTGGCCCAATGCCTATTTTAACGTGACCGGCCGGCCATTCGTTTTCTTGCGAGGAACGGCCGGACGGACGC
>Ga0210383_10004957_pt1 | contig 11762 bp, 8 predicted proteins | sample IncBWC14OmetaG_FD_160072 | JGI IMG/M metagenome (GOLD analysis project Ga0210383, IMG submission 160072) | Forest soil microbial communities from Barre Woods Harvard Forest LTER site, Petersham, Massachusetts, United States - Inc-BW-C-14-O ...
CGAAACTATCACATCTTCCACAAGATCGTACCTTTTCGCAGTTGTCTGGGCCTGGAAGTTTACTTCGGCAACAATCAGGACAGCTGGCATTGGGGGCCTCCGGGATATCATCCCTCGGACAACGAAGAGGAATGGAAGGAATATCAGCAACTGGGAGAGATCGCGTATGTGTCGAAGAAGTTCGATCAGGGCCTGGATTTTATTGAGCCGCATCGCGGCTTGTATGCATGGATGACGGCGCGGCGCGTGCTGTATTTGTGGACCGGCTTCTGGAGCTTTAGCCATCGGTATCTGCAGGAGGAGCCGATGGACCCTCCTAACATTGTTTTCTGCACACTGCTGACCGTGCTTACATTGGCCGGTCTATGGCGCGTGTGGCGGGATAGTTGGGTCGTGGCGATGCCTCACTTCATCGCTTTTTTCTTTTTTCCCATCGTGTATTACCTGACTCACCCGGAGGATTATTACCGGCGTCCGATTGATCCGCTGTTTGTGGTGCTGGCGGTGTATGCGCTGGTTGCGTGGGCGCGGGAGCGAGGGGAGCGGCGGGTGGCGAGTGGTGCCGCGTGAAAAGATTCCGCACTGAGTTCTACCTACTTCTGCTGACGGCCGGCGCTCTGCTGGTGCACGGATATCATCCTTACGCCGAGGACGCGGAGATTTATCTTCCCGGCGTCGAGAAGATTCTGAACCCTAATTTGTTTCCCGTGTTGCGGGAATTCTTTGCCTCCCATGCCAGCCTGACGTTGTTTCCGAATCTGATTGCTTTTTCGATACGGGTTACGCATCTGCCATTCGAGACCGGACTCTTTCTGTGGCACGTGGCATCGATTTTCTTATTGCTGCTGGCCTGCTGGGAGCTAGGCGGCCTGTGCTTTGCGAGCGCGGAGGCGCGGTGGGGCGGGGTGTGTCTGGTGGCGGCCCTGCTTACGATACCGGTGGCCGGGACCGCCCTCTACATCATGGACCAGTATCTGAATCCGCGAAACCTGGCGGCGTTTGCCGCGATCTTCGCGGTGACCCGTACTCTGGAAAGTAAATATGCTCGCGCACTGCCGTGGCTGGTGTTTGCGGCGTGCGTGCATCCCCTGATGGCCGCCTTTGCATTTTCGTTTTGCTTCCTGCTCGTGTTCATGAAGTATGCTGAGGGCAGACGCGCCGACGCAGGCGCCGGGATAAAGATCGCTTCGGCCCCGGCCAGCGCTCTGGGCTGTCTGCTGTTTCCGTTCGGCATTTTCCTGGACCCTCCGAGTTCGCCGGCCTACCACGAGGCCGCGCTGCGGCATGGATTTCATTACATCCAACGCTGGCACTGGTACGAGCAGTTCGGAATCCTCGCTCCGGTGCCGCTGTTCTGGTGGTTCGGGCGGATGGCTCGCGCCCGCGGGTCGCGCAGTCTCGACCTGCTGTGCCGCGCTTTTATTATTTACGATCTCATTTATTTCGTGATGGCGCTCGGGCTCGATCTGCCGGCCCGCTTTGAGAGCCTGGCGCGTCTGCAGCCTTTGCGCAGCTTGCATCTGCTCTATATGGCAATGTTTGTGGTCATGGGCGGGTTCATTGCCGAGTATGTATTGCAGAATCGCTTGGGGCGCTGGCTGGCGCTGTTCGTTCCCTTGAGCGCGGGAATGTTCGCGGCGCAGTTGGCGCTTTTTCCGGCGAGCGCGCATGTGGAGTGGCCCGGCGTCACTCCGCGGAACCAATGGGCGCAGGCTTTCCTATGGATTCGGGAGAACACTCCCGTGGATGCGGTGTTCGCGCTCAATCCCGAATACATGCACATTCCGGGCGAAGATGAAATCGGCTTCCGCTGCCTCGCGCAACGCAGCCGCCTCGCCGATGCCAACAAGGACAACGGCGTAGTCAGCATGTTTCCGCCGCTGGCCGAGAAGTGGCTGGAGCAGGTGAAGGCGCAGACTCCGTGGAAGAATTTGTCTTCGGTGGATTTTGCGCGATTGAAACAGAAATACAGCGTGGATTGGGTGGTGGTCGAGCAGCCAGGAGTTGCCGGCCTCGATTGCGCCTACCAAAATGCTGCAGTGCAAGTTTGCCGCGTGCCCTGAGAAAAAGCACTGCCGGAGCGGATGCCGGGCGGTGAAATCCGCGCTTCAGATTTGCTGATCGGATACAATAACAAGAAACCAGGAGATTTCAGGCTATGTCCACTGCGCAGGCCGTTCAAGCCCCCGTCCGGCTATTTCCCTATGAAAGGTGGGGCTCTGCGCTGTCTGGACTGGCCAAGCAATACCGCGACAACCAGCCCTGTCCGCACATTCTGCTGAAGGATTTCCTCGAACCCGAAGTTGCATTGGCCATGGCGGGAGAGTTTCCCAAGCCGGACAGTGCCGCCTGGACGCAGTACAAACATCCCAACGAAAACAAGCTGGGGATGCCGCGGCGCGAGTTGTTTCCGCCAACGATTGCAGCGGTCACGGAAGAATTGAATTCGCCGGAGTTCACGGCGTGGGTCTCAGAGTTGACCGGGATCCCAAATCTAATTTCTGATCCTATGCTCGAAGGTGGCGGGCTGCATCAGTCCGGCCCGGGCGGATATTTGAACGTGCATACCGATTTTTCCATGCATCATTTTCACACCAGCTGGCACCGGCGCGTGAATTTGATTCTGTATCTGAATCCGGGCTGGCAGCAGGAGTGGGGCGGATCCCTCGAATTGTGGGAGCGCGGAATGAAGCGGTGCGCGGCGAAATATCCCCCGCTGGTGAATCACGCGCTGATTTTTACCACCGACGAGCGGTCCCTGCACGGATTCCCTGATCCGCTAACCTGCCCAGCGGGTCAGTCGCGCAAGAGCCTGGCGCTCTACTACTACACGGTCGAGCCGGGAAAGAAAGGGACCGCGCACTCCACCGATTATTTTGCGCGTCCGCAGGATGGCTGGCGGAAGTCGGGCATGATCTGGCTCGACAAAAAGGCTGTGGATCTTTACTCGCGGGCCAAGGTTCGGTTCGGATTTTCCGACGAGTTTGCCAGCAAGGTGCTGGGATTTTTGTCGCGAAAAAAATCGTGAACTGAAAATTTCCTCTGCGAAGAACGTCCCGTAGTCTTCACACTGAATTTCACCACAGACTTTTAGTGCAGCAAAATCCCTTGGGGAGAAATCTCCGCTCCCACGCAGTGCAGAAAGTTGTTTTGCAGTTTGGCGCACGGCTTTGCATCAAAATTGGCGAGCCCGAATTTAAGCAGCGTGGGCGTTCCGTAGATCGGCGTCTGCCGATATCGCCACAGAATCATCCGCTGGTCCGGGAGGACCAACCAGTCCGATTCCTCCGCTCCGAACCCTGCCACCAGCACGGCAATCCGGCCCTTCGCGGCCTCGACCTTCGGAACTAGTTTATCTCTTCCCGCTTCGTGCATGTCGGCCGCAAAAGCCTTCAGCGCATCGTCGGTGAGAGAAGCGCTGCGAAAGAACGACAACTGGAGCTGCACCCCCGGATTCTCCTGCTTGTATTGGCTCAGCCAGGGTACGGACAAGACCAGTTTCTCGAATGGTGGCGCGTCCCGCAGGAACTTGTCCGCACCCTCGACGCTTCCGTTCACATACGGCAGGACCACTTCGTCGTCGATGAGGTGCGGCGAGGCGGGTGGTTCCAGCCGCAAGAAAAGACCCTGCCCGTCAGGCTCCGTCTGCTCTGGCTTGCGCAGCACCGGATCTCCGAAGTTTCCGATGCTCGCCTGCTCCACCGTATACCGCGATCGCAGCGCGCCCAGGGTTGCGCCGGTCCTGCTCTCCACGTCAAGCATCTGAGCCTGATGCTCTACGTCCATCAGCACGGCGTTTCCCAACGCGTTGGCGAAGCCCTCGCCGGCGAGGCGGGCGCGATTCGTTGCTTTCTCGGGCATGAGGGTGGCGATGGCCCGCGAAATGTCGGCGTTGTATGCCACCTCTGCGCCGTCGCGCGATAAACGCCACGGCAGCATGTATGGGAATCGTGAGTACGACTTTGCCTCCGCGCTCGTGAAGTCCTCAAAATTGACGGACACCTTCACCGACGGATAGGGCGAGCCGCAATCTGAGCAGCGGTAGTGATCGTTCTTGAAGAGCCTGGGGACGACTTTGCCCATGGTTGCAGGATCGGCGAATGCCGATTCCAGCATCGCCTCGTGCACGGGACCGCCATTCACGATCCGGCCCTCTGCGAGACGGTGCGCCACGGGAGAGGCATTCGCCTTCAACCACTCTGGCGTGACACCCAAGTCGTCCAGACTCGGGTCGGGATTCGGGGCCGCGGTCAAGGCTTTCACCAGCGCAGTAATCAGGCCGGGATCCACCACTTTATCGTCAACGTAGTAGGCATCCCCCTCTCGGCGGATGGTGAGCTCGGTGCGTTCGGGTTCGCGCCGTCTGTGCCATCCTCCCATTTCCATCAAAGTCGAGGTGATCTGGATCTGGTGAACCACTCTGGCGTTCTGCGCGCGAGCTGGGAGAGGCCACAACGATAGGGCGAAGAAGCACAAGAGGAAAATGCTGCAGTAGCGTGACATGGCGGCTCAACCTCTGCGGACTCTGAAACTCACAACAGTATAGATCAACGCAGCCGGGATGACGAAGAGTTGAGTACTCCAGAAGGCTTCGTAGTGGCGCAAAGTGAGGTCAGGCCGAACGAACCGTCTCGGTCCGCGGCGCGTAATACGTAGGAAAGCCGGGATCGAGCTTGCGGCCTTTGTCGCTGAAACGGCGCAGGTGGATCAGCCCGATTCTTTGCAGAGCGAACTGCAGCGTGGTCCCGAGGACTCCGAAGCCGTAGGTCACGCTGCGGCCGAAGTTGATGGACGAGGCCTCTTCGAAATACTTTGTGGGACATGAGACTTCGCCGATGCGAAACCCGAAGTACACGCACTGGGCGAGCATCTGGTTGTCGAAGACGAAGTCATCGGAATTTTCGAGCAGCGGCAGTTCGCTCAAAACCTTGCGGCTGAAAGCGCGGTATCCGGTGTGATATTCGGAGAGCTTGACGCGCAGAAAAAGATTCTCGAAAGCGGTCAGCAGGCGGTTGGCAACGTATTTGTAAAACGGCATCCCCCCGTGCAGCGCCCGCCCTCCGATGATGCGCGACCCCAGCACAACGTCATACACGTCATACGCTACCATGCTGCCCATGGCGGTAATCAGCAGCGGCGTGTATTGATAATCGGGATGCAGCATGATGATTACGTCGGCGCCGGCCGCGAGAGCTTCGCGATAGCAGGTCTGCTGGTTGCGGCCGTAGCCATAGTTGCGATCGTGCTGGAAGACATGCAGGCCGAGACGCTGGGCGAGAGCTACCGTGCCGTCGGAACTGTGATCATCGACGAGGATGCGGATGTCGACCAGATCGGGGAGATCGGCCACGGTGGCGGCAAGTGTCATCTCCGCGTTGTAGGCGGGCATGACGACCGCGATGCGTTTGCCATTGATCATAGCTGCGTCGGACCACGCGTAGCCGAAAGGCTCCACAGAATAGCGAACCCAAGGTTTCGCAAAAACGCGTAACCAAAGGGTTTCAGAAGCAGGAGCCGATTAAAAGTGGAGCGCTGCTTTTATGATACCCGAGATCGGCGCCGGATCGTACAAATCAGTCCGAGCAAAGAGCAACTCGGCTATTTCATATTGTCGAGAATCGAGCCGACGATGCCGCCGACCACGCCGCCCTGCACCGACTGTCTGGCCTCGTGATGCGGCATGTATTCCTGCAGTTCGTGAGCCAGCCGGGAAATAGGCAGCGTCTGCAACCAGATTCTGCCCGGGCCGGTGAGCGCGGCGAGGAAGATGCCGTCGCCGCCGAAAATCATGTTCTTGATTCCCGGGACGGTGGTGATCTGAAATGAAACGCTGGATTGAAACGCGCCCACGTGGCCGGGATGAACACGCAAAGTTTCTCCCGGCTTAAGATCCCGGATCACCAGCTCACCCGAAAGTTCCAGCCAGGCCACGCCTTGTCCGCTAAGCTTCTGCAGCAGGAAGCCGTCACCGCCGAAAATCCCTGCGCCGAGCGATTGCTGGAAGCCGACGCCGATTTGAATCTGCTGGGTGGCGCAGAGAAAGCCGTGACGGTGAATCAGGTATTCCTGCGCTGGACTCACCTCGACCGGCACGATGTGCCCCGGCATCTTCGCGGCGAAGGCGAGTTCTCCCGCGAAGCCGGCGGCGCGGTATTCGGTCATAAACAACGTTCCACCGCCGGCCACACGTTTCAAGACACCGAAGATGCCACCGCCTCCGCCGAATTGCGTGTGCGTGGTCATCTGGATGGAACTCGACATCCAGGAAAGTTCTCCAGCTTCGGAAATGATGGTTTCGTTGGGTTCGAGGATGAATTCGAGTACGGGCATGGTCGTCCCGGTGATGCGGCTTTGCATGACGGATCTCTCTCCTGGCGGAACTTTTTCGCTTGCTGGCGGAGGTTACGTCCGCGAGTAACCCTCTGACTGAAACCTCAGAGTATATACGGGCAGCGTCGAGGAGAGCGGTGTTCGACAGGCAGGGATGCTTCGACTCCGTGTGGCCATTCGCTTTGCGAACGGCGACACTCCGCGCGGCATGACACGGTCTACGCCTTTCGGCCCTTTCGGCCGCAGCCGCTTGCTCCGATCTGCTTGCCTGTGAAAAACTACGATCTACCTATTTGAGACTCCCAGCGCCGCCTGAAGTGGCGCGATTCATTGTAATGACTGCAAAGCGCACACTATTCGAGAAAATCTGGGACGCGCACCTGGTGGCCCAACCGGGCGGCCGGTCTCCGATTATTTACATCGACCTGCATCTGGTGCACGAAGTGACTTCACCGCAGGCGTTCGACGGGTTGCGGGTTGCGGGACGCACAGTGCGTCAGCCCGCGCGAACTGTCGCCACCGTCGATCACAATGTTCCGACTGAGCCGCGCGGAACTCCGATTACGGATGTGATCGCAGCGCGGCAGATTGCGGCTCTGCAGGCCAACTGCAAGGAGTTTGGCGTCCGGCTGTTTGACATGGATTCGCCGGAGCAAGGCATCGTCCACGTGATTGGCCCGGAGCTGGGACTGACGCAGCCGGGGACGACGATTGTTTGCGGCGATAGCCACACCAGCACGCACGGGGCCTTCGGGGCGCTGGCGTTCGGCATCGGAACGTCCGAAGTGGAGCACGTGCTGGCGACGCAATGCCTGGCGCAGCAGAAGCCGAAGACCATGAAGATTGAAGTGCACGGCTGGCTGGCGGATGGCGTCACGGCCAAAGACCTGGCGCTCGGGATCATCGGGCAGATCGGCACGGACGGCGCCACCGGGCACGTGATCGAATACGCCGGAGAAGCGGTGCGCGGGCTCTCGATGGAAGGACGCATGACGCTGTGCAATATGAGCATTGAGGCCGGAGCCCGCGCGGGGATGGTGGCACCGGATGACACTACGGTGGCCTATGTCAAAGGAAAACCTTTTGCGCCGGGCAAAGACGAATGGGAGAAGTCCGTCGAGTACTGGCACACGCTGGCGAGCGATGAAGGCGCGGTCTTCGACAAGGTCATCGAGATTGATGCGGCGCAACTTTGTCCGTTTGTGACCTGGGGAACGAATCCGGGGATGGTGGCTCCGGTGACGGGACGCGTGCCGGACGCGGGAAGTTTGAATGACGCCGACCGGCGGGCGACGGAACTTGCGTTGCAGTATATGGGGCTGGAGGCGGGCAAGCGCATTGAAGATATCGGAATTGATCGCGTGTTTATCGGCTCGTGCACGAATTCGCGGATTGAGGATCTGCGCGCGGCGGCGCGGGTGGCGCGGGGACATCATGTGAGCCCGAAGGTGAGGGCGATGGTGGTGCCGGGATCGCAATCGGTGAAACGCGTGGCCGAGCAGGAAGGACTGCACCGGGTTTTTCTGGAGGCGGGGTTTGAATGGCGGGAGTCGGGATGCTCGATGTGTCTGGGAATGAATCCTGATATTTTGCAGCCGGGCGAGCGCTGTGCTTCCACCAGCAACCGCAATTTTGAAGGCCGGCAGGGGCGTGGCGGACGGACCCACCTGGTGAGTCCGATGATGGCGGCGGCGGCGGCGATTGAGGGGCACTTCACGGATATTCGGAACTGGAAGTTTCAGTGAGTGGTTTTCGGAGAATGGCGAGGAATCCGCAATGAATCCGTTTCGCACACATCGCGGCCGCGTGGCGCCGCTGGACCGCGTCAACGTGGACACGGACCAGATTATTCCCAAGCAATTTCTGAAGCGCATCGAGCGTACCGGATTTGGCCAGTTCTTGTTTTACGATTGGCGATTCTCTGCGGACGGAAAGAAGAATGCCGATTCTGTTCCGGGTCCGTCTGCGCCGGAGCAGTTTGTACTCGATCGGCCGCGCTACAAGGGCGCGAGCATTCTGGTGGCGGGAAAAAACTTTGGCTGCGGGTCGTCGCGGGAACATGCGGTGTGGGCGCTGGGTGACTTCGGTTTTCGTGCGGTCATCTCCTCTTCGTTCGCCGACATTTTCGCCAACAACAGCACGAAGAACGGATTCCTCACGGTGCTGTTGAGCGAGCGTGAAGTTGCCGAATTGATGCGTCGGACCCGCGAGACCAACGACTATCAACTCACGATCGACCTGGAACAATGCGAAGTGAGCGATGAGCAGGGATTTCGCGCGAAGTTTCCGGTCGACGAATTCGTGCGGCATTGCCTGCTGAACGGGCTGGACGATATCGGGCTCACTTTGCAGCATGAGGCGGAGATTACGGCCTACGAAATGCGGCACCCGGCATCGACGGCACTGGGCGCGGCGGAACGGACCAGTTCGTAGCGGTCAATTCCCAAGATCATTCATCATTCACACGGATCAAATCATTAAAGATCCACCATTAAGATCAAATCACTAAGATCGAATCATAAAGATCAAATCATAAAGATCAACCATCAACTCATTTTAAGATCGCCCCCTCAAGATCAACGCACGTGAAGATCCGTGCGTAAAGATCCACGATAAGCGAGTAAAGATTTGTAAAACTTTCGCCCCACTCTTGACCTGCTGCCGGGGCGCAGTTGATGCTGGTTTTGCCGCTAATTTCTGATGTTGCAACTGTGATTCGGTTCCCACCTCTTGCGCTCCCGGAGAATCCCTGTGGAGTGGGTGAGTTTCGCGGTTCTTTGCGCATAGATTAGCGAAACCGAACGGAACTTGTGTACGTCTAATGCTTGGCAGGTCAACCGCGAGTCAGCGGAATATCTGCTTAGCGAACCGACATCATAAAATTATGAGTGACTCCCGTTTCTTTTCGACCCAAGCCGAGCCAACCCGAACTCAGCCGGATAAAACCCGTTGGTCCTCGCTGGCGTTAGGTAGCGCCGTGGTCTTGGCCTTGATTCTGTGCGCCGCCTTCGTGGCCTGCACCGGCGGCGACCCCAGGCAGCAAGCGCAAGCGGCGTCTCCGCGCGCCGTCTCGGTGGCGATCGCGCCGGTCACCCAGCAGGATATGCCTGTCTACCTGGTGGGCCTGGGATCGGTGACTGCGTTCTACACGGCGAACATCAAGAGCCGTGTCGACGGGCAGATCATGCGCGTCAACTTCCAGGAAGGGCAAACGGTGAAGGAGGGCGATCTACTCATCGTGATTGATCCACGTCCTTACCAGGTGCAGTTGGAACAAATGCAGGCGCAACTGTTCAAGGACCAGGCGTCGCTGCGCGATGCCAGGCTGAACTTTGACCGCTACACTACGCTCATTCCCTCCGGAAGCATTGCCCAGCAGCAAGTCGACACGCAGAAATCCACGGTGGACCAACTCGACGGCCAGGTGCGCACGGATCAAGCCCAGATCGATAATGCCAAGCTGCAACTTGTCTACTGCAACATTACGGCGCCGTTCACCGGCCGGGTCGGCCTACGGCAGGTGGATCCGGGAAACATCGTGCACGCAGCCGACACCAATCCCATGCTGATCCTCACGCAGCTGCAGCCGATCGCGGTGATCTTCACTTTACCCGAAGATCAGTTGCCGACCGTGGCGCAGCATATGAAGAATTCGACGCTGCTGGTGGAAGCCTACAGCCGGGACAATCAGATCAAGCTGGCGACGGGCAAACTGCAGACGATCGATAACCAGATCGATCAGACGACGGGAACGGCCAAGCTGAAAGCCGTTTTCGATAACAAAGACAACCAGCTTTGGCCCAACCAGTTCGTGAACGCCAACCTGCTTCTCGAAACGCAGAAAAAGAGCACGGTGCTGCCCACGGCGGCGATACTGCGCGGTCCCCAGGGTACATTTGTTTATCTAGTCAAGCCCGACAAGACGGTGGAAGCGCGCAGTGTGAAAATAGCGCTTACTCAGGGCAACACCACCGCCATTGCCAGCGGCCTTAAGCCGGGAGACACGGTGGTGACCGACGGCCAGGACAAACTGCAGACGGGCAGCAAGATCGAGCCCCGAAGCGGCGGCCCGGGCAACAATGCGAGCGGCAGCGGCTTGGCGTCGCCAGGAACTCCGGCGTCATGAGTCCTTCAAGATTGTTCATTCTCCGGCCGGTAGCGACCACACTATTAATGGTGGGCGTGCTGCTGGTGGGGTGGGTTGCCTTTCTGCAACTGCCTGTCTCCGCCCTGCCGGAGGTCGATTACCCGACGATTCAAGTGGTGACGTTTTATCCGGGGGCAGATCCCGACGTGATGGCATCGTCGGTGACTTCGCCTCTGGAACGGCAGTTCGGACAAGTTCCCGGACTGAGCCAGATGACCTCGACGAGTTCGTTTGGCAGTTCCGTGATCACGCTGCAGTTTGCCCTTGACCAGAACATCGACGTAGAAGAACAGCAAGTGCAGGCCGCGGTCAACGCGGCGGCTACGTTTCTGCCGGCGGATTTGCCGAATCCTCCGATTTACAACAAAGTAAATCCGGCCGATTCTCCCATTATCACGCTGGCGATGACTTCGGATTCGCTGTCTCTGTCGAAGGTTGAGGATCTCGCCGACACCGCTCTGGCGCAGAAGATTTCCCAGTTGCCGGGCGTGGGCCTGGTTTCCATCAGCGGCGGACAGAAGCCCGCCGTGCGCGTTCAAGTAAATCCAACGGCACTCGCCTCCTACGGGTTGAGCCTCGAAGATGTTCGCACGGCACTGGCCGAAGCGAATGTGGATCAGGCAAAGGGCGTCATTGATGGCGCGCGTCAGTCCTACACCATCGGCGCCAACGACCAGCTGTTCTCTGCCGAGCAGTACAAGCCGATCGTCGTTACCTATCACAACGGAGCGCCGGTGCGGCTCAGCGACGTGGCGAACGTGATCGATGGCACGGAGAACACGCGGCTTGCGGCATGGATGAACTCGACTCCCGCAGTGATCGTCAACATCCAGCGCCAGCCCGGGGCGAACATCATCAGCGTGGTCGACCGGATCAAGAAGTTGTTGCCCCAGTTGCAGGCGTCGCTGCCTTCCGCGGTGAAAGTGCAGATTCTCACCGACCGGACCACGACCATCCGCGCATCCGTAAAGGACGTTGAGTTCGAGTTGGCATTGACCATCGTGCTGGTGGTCATCGTTATTTTCTTTTTCCTGCGGAATCTGCGGGCCACGTTTATTCCCAGCGTGGCGGTTCCACTATCGATCGTGGGAACGTTTGGCGTGATGTACTTGCTGGGATACAGCCTGAATAATCTCACGCTCATGGCGTTGACCATCTCCACCGGCTTTGTGGTGGATGACGCCATTGTCATGATCGAAAACATCGACCGTTTCCTGGAAGCGGGAGATTCGCCGCTGGAGGCGGCACTCAAAGGGTCGGGACAGATTGGATTCACCATCGTTTC
>Ga0210383_10004960_pt1 | contig 11758 bp, 11 predicted proteins | sample IncBWC14OmetaG_FD_160072 | JGI IMG/M metagenome (GOLD analysis project Ga0210383, IMG submission 160072) | Forest soil microbial communities from Barre Woods Harvard Forest LTER site, Petersham, Massachusetts, United States - Inc-BW-C-14-O ...
CCCTTCCCCGACGACCACGAACCGTGCGTTCGGAAAATAGTCGGCCACGCGCCGGGCGACGTCGACGAAGTATCTGGGGCCTTTTTGCCAGGTGACGCGGCCGATGAAGAGCAGCACCGGGTGGGCGTTGCCGAGGAGCCGGTCGCTGGCCCGTGCCTCATCGACCGCGACGCGAATGCCGTCGACGCCCCAGTGGATCACGTCGACGCGGTCTCCCGAGACGTGGAACTGGTCCGTCACGCGCCGGGCGAGACGATGGCTGTTGGCGATGATCCGGTCCGCGCCGTGGAGTCCTTCCCATTCACGTGCGAGGATCGCGGGGTTGGCGCCATCGCCGGCGCGATCGTACTCGGTCGCGTGAATGTGGGCGACGAGTGGTTTCGCGGACGCACCGCGCGCACGCAGGCCGGCCGCGAACGTGATCCAGTCGTGGGTGTCGATCACGTCGTGCGGCTCCACCGCGGCGACGTGAGCGGCCACCGCGGCGAAGCGATCGACTTCGGTCATGAGGTCGCGCCCGTACACCGCCGTCGGCGCTTGCATTGGCGTGGCGCTTTCGGCCGGCCGCAGCTCAAACAGATAGTCGGCGGCGCCGGTGTACGCGACCAGCGGCGAGTCGATGCGGACGATCGAGAATCGCTCGGCGATCTCCGTCGCGCTCAAGAGTCGCGCGCCCTCGGCGCTCCGCGCGGTGACCGGGAATGGCACCACGAGCGTGACGCCGACGCCACGTTGCACGAGCCCTTTGACGAGTCCTAGCGTGGCGGTTGCCAATCCGCCCGCGCGATACGGGGGAAACTCCCACCCGAACATCAACACGCGCATGGCGGAGCAATTCCAATGGTAGGTCTCGTGCACAGTCGATTAATCGGTCTCGCAACTTATTGGTTGCAACTACCAAGACTACAGCAATCGACTGTATCAACTCATCTACATTCGGCTGAGCTCGTCAGGCTGCGATGCTGAGCGGGCCGGAGCCGAAGGCCATGATGAGAAGCGCCGCGCCGAGCATCGAGACGTTCTTAAAGAACATGGCTTGGTGCATCTGAGCCATCATCGGGTCCTTCGCATTCCAGAAGTCGTGCATTTTGTAGGTGACGGGAATGAGAAAGAGCGCGATGAGCGCGGCGCCGATGCGGGCGTGGAAGCCGAGCATCACGGAGAGCGCCCCGAGTCCCGCGAGGACGCCTGAGGCCGGCACGAGCACAGACGCGGCCGGCAGTCCAACCTGTTTTGCATAGGCGATCGTGCCGGCCTTGAAGTGGCCGAAGAACGCCGAGAGGAAGATGGCCGAGAACAGGACGCGGCCGATGAGTATGAGAATTGGCATGGTGTGAATAGTACGCTAATGAACTTGTACTAACAGTGCTCAAGAGTCCATATTTCTTGATTGATCGTCCAGTTTGGAGGCAGGATAATGGACCCTATGACAGACGTCTTCACGGCAATCCACGTGTCGAGCGCCGTGGGAGCCCGCATCGAAGCGACGGCGCCGTGGGGACTCGAGCGCCACAAAAGCGACCCCGCCACCGTCTACGCATACGCGCATTTCGCATACGTCGCTCGCGGGAACTGTTATCTGCGCGTCGCCGGCGGCGAGGCGATTCCGCTCGTCGGTGGCGACTGCGTGCTGGTCGCGCCGAACACGGAGTATGTGCTCGGCGATCAGCCGCAGTCCCGACCGGTGAGCTTCTGTGAAGTCGCGCCGCCTGGCGTTGACGGCGTTATGCGCGTGGGCGGTGGCGGCGCGCCGACGACGATCGTGAATGGCTGGTTCACGCTCGACCAATCGAGCGGACGGTTCTCCGATCTCTTGCCTCCGGTGATCCTGATCCGTGCTGACGAGCCACGGAGTCACGCGCTCGTGACGACCCTGCAGATGCTGAGCGCCGAGTTGACTTCGCCCGCGCCGGGGTCGCCGGTGATCGTCACGCGGCTCGCCGACATTCTCTTCATCCAAGCCCTACGGGCTCATGCAGCATCGGGTAGCTGTACCGAGAAGCCGCGATGGCTGCAGGCGCTGGCCGATCCGCAGATCGGCAAGAGTCTCGAGGCGATGCACCGCGCGATCGGGGAGCCCTGGACCTTGGCGACGCTCGCGTCCGCCGCGGGGATGTCGAGATCGGCGTTCGCGGCGCGCTTCAAGGCACTGCTCGGCGAGACGCCGCTCGAGTATCTCACGCGTTGGCGGATGGAGACTGCGGGTCGACTTCTGCGTGAGAAGGGGAGCAAGTTGTACGCGATCGCGAAGTCCGTCGGCTACAAGGGCGACGCGGCCTTTACTCGGGCGTTCCAGCGGGTGTTCGGCGTCACTCCGCGCTCATGGCGCGACCAGCGCGTAGATCGCGCCCGCTTGATCGTCCGTAATGAAGAACCGACCCGAAGCATCGATCACCACGTCCACGGGCCGGCCCCAGTAACTATGGGCATCGGCCCAGCCACTCACTAAGTCAGTTGGCGTCGTGCCGGTCGTGGGGAGGGATCCCGAGAACGGCACGTAGATGACCTTGTAGCCCGTATTGGTCGTCCGGTCCCAGGATCCATGCAGTCCCAGCACTGCCCCGTCGCGGAACGGCGTCGGCGCATTGGTGCCGATCGTGAACGTGAGGCCGAGGGGAGCAGAGTGCGCTTGGATACCTTTTACGACGCGATCCATCGTGGCACAGCTGACTTGGTTCGCATCGTTGATGCCTGGGTCGACCGATGGATCGAACGGCATGTTGTCGTAGCCGGCCGCTGAGTCTTGCGTGGGATTGCAGTACGGCCACCCGTAGTGGGCGCCGTCGCGCACTGATGTGAGCTCATCGGGTGGGTGGTTGTCGACGTACGGCTTGTAGACGCCGCCATACGCGTTGCCACTCGCGTCGTGATACGGATACGGGATGTCGTCGCGTTCGTTCACCGCTGCCCACAGCGTGTTGTTACTCGGCAAGATCGCGAGTCCTTCGGGATTGCGGAGTCCGTTCGCGAACAGGTGTCCACCGGTGCCGTCGGCATTGTACTGATAGATCGCGGCGCGCTCGGGCGTGCTCGTGAGATCACCCGTGCAGATGTTGCAGCTCGATCCGAGCGCGACGTAGAGCTTATCGTTCGCATCGAGGGCGAGATCTTTGTAGGGATGCGCGCCGCCGATCGGGAGTCCGGAGACGATGACTTGGCGAGCGCCCGGCGTGAGCTGGCCAGCGGTCCAGACGTACCGATCGACCTGGGCCTCCTCGGCGACATACAAATACGTCACGCCGCCTACGGTATGAATCGCCAGTCCCTGCGGGTTGTTGATGTTGGAGAGGTACGGGGAGACGAGTGGATCGCCGCTCGCGTTCGGCCGGACGAGTTGGACCGACCACGAGTTCGGGACTGAGACCAGGAGGTTGCCGTCCGGCGTGACGACGGCGAACCGGGCGTTCGGGATGCGCGCGTAGACCGCGATATGATAGCCGGTTGGGATCTTGAGGGAGCGCGGGACGTCGAAGGGCGCGCTGCGCATGCTGGCGGGCACCGTGATCGTCGTCGAGCCCAGGGGCGGCGTGACGACACCGGCGTCGTGGCCGCCTGCGCAGCCAGCCAGGACGCACAACCAGAGGAGTGTACGCATGGCTCCTTGAACATAGCGAGTACGCCAGCTATCGCTCGGGGTATGGAGTCGGTGACAGTCCCCGAGGCTCAGACTCATACCCCGCGGTTCGACCAAGTATTCCGCGAGGGGCTCGACGCCCTGCTGCTCTGGCGGCGGGACGTCCGACGGTTCGCCACCGCTCCGCTCGAGCCGGGCATGGTCGAGCGGCTCGTCGAGCGCGCCTGTCTGGCGCCATCCGTGGGATACAGCCAGCCGTGGCGTTTCGTGCTGGTGGAGTCGCCGCAGGTTCGGTCTCTTGTGCGGGCGAACTTCCTGGCGTGCAATCGGGAGGCGCTGGCCGAGTACGCTGGCGAGCGCGCGCGACGGTACGCGGAGCTCAAGCTGGCTGGGCTGGACGACGCACCGGTGCATCTGGCGGTGTTCGCCGACACCGGCACGGAGGCCGGCCACGGACTCGGGCAGCGCACGATGCCGGCGATGCTTCAGTACTCGGTGGTCACGGCCGTCCATACGCTGTGGCTCGTGGCGCGGGCTTGGGGGATCGGCGTGGGCTGGGTCTCGATCCTCGATCCGATCGGAGTCCGCGATTCGCTCGACGTCCCGCCGTCGTGGGATCTCGTCGCCTATCTCTGCATCGGATATCCGGAGGCCGAGTCTCAGATCCCGGAGCTCGCCCGGGCCGGGTGGCAGGGCGTGGATCCGGACGCGCGGTTGGTGCACAGGCGATAGCGCCCGTATCTTGGGCGCCATGCGACGATTCGCGCTCATCCTGCTGCTCGCTCTTCCGCTCGTGGCCAGCACCGGGGGAGGGCGGTCAGTCAAGACATATCAGGTCGGTCGGATCAAAACCGATCTCGGCGAGATCCTGTTCGTGCTCCATGACGAGACGCCGGTGCACAAGGCGAGCTTCATCAAGTTCGCGGGGAGCCACTACTGGGACACGCTGACGTTCAACCGTGTCATCAAGGATTTCGTGGCGCAGGGTGGGTGTCCTGACACGCCGCAGGGGTTCGGCTCGTTCCCCAACTTGTTGGCGCCGGAGTTCCGCGACGACTTGAAGCATGTGTACGGCGCGGTCGGAGCCGGGACCGATGGGAACAAGCAGTCGTTGGATCCGGGCTGCCAGTTCTATATCGTCGCGAACAAGCAGGGGCTCGCGCGGCTCGACAACCACTACACAGTGTTTGGGCAGGTGTTCAAAGGCATGGACGTCGTCGAGGCCATCGTGTCGGTGCCGAAGGACACGACGAATAACCCGCTCAAACCGATCCGCCTGCACGTTGATGTTATTTCGATGACGGCGGATCAGCTCACGCGCGACGGCTACACCCCTCGCTAGTGGCCGTTTTGTCCAATCGCTCGCCGGATCTAGGAACTATCGTCCGGCGATGCGACTCATCGTACTCTGCACGTTGGCCGTCGCGCGGGCCGCGGCGCAGGACATTACGGTCCCCCTGACGCCCGACCGATGGACGTCATACACGCTGTTCGAGCGTGACAAGTTGCCCGACAAGAGCGTGAGATTCGCGACGCATCTCGGAAGGCCGAGTCTACTCGTCAGGAGTGGGTTCGCGTACGCGAGCGGCGTGGAGCTCCGCAACGGGACGATCGAAGCGGATGTCGCGACGTACGACAGCGGGGGATTCTACGGCATTGGATTTCACGTGGGGAATCCCCACGAGCGCTACGAGATCGTGTTCTTCCGCCCGCCCCACTTTGATCCGACGTTGCAGTACACGCCATCGTTCTACGACATGAATGCGTGGCAGTTTTTCCCGGTGCCCGACTACGCGGGATCACCAGACTTTCCTCAAGGGCAGTGGGCGCATGTGCGGATCGTGGTCAAGGGCCTCGTGGCATCGATCTACCTCGACACGGCGACGACGCCGACGCTCGAGGTACACGATCTCGCGCTCGGCGGCGTCGGCGGCACGATCGGGATCTGGGGTCGCGCGGGCGGCGCCTACATCTCGAATCTGCGCTATCGGCCAGACACGACATCGTACGCGCTCACGCACCAGCATACGTTCGCGCCGGGCGCGATCACGGCGGGATGGTCTCTGTCGCAGGCCTTTCTCGCCTCGCGCCAAAATCCCGAGGTCTACCCGGATGTCCGCTCGCTACAGTGGCAGCCGGTCGAGGCCGAGCGCGAGGGGATCGTCATGATCGGGCGGTACCGGAAGGATCCGAGTACTGAGGGGGAGAAGCCGTTGCCCGATGGCCCGTCGGCGCGGACGCCGGCCACCGAGGTCGTTTTCGCGCGGAATACGATCGTCTCCGATCGGGACGTCGTGCGTAAAATGTGGATCGGTTATAGCGATGACATCGTCGTCTATCTCAACGGCCGGCCGCTCTACGCGGGTCGGAACAGCATGTCCTATCGCGACCCGTCGGCGCTGGGATTCTTCTATCCCTACGCGGACGCGGTCTTCTTGCCGCTCAAGAAAGGACCGAACGAGTTGCTGCTCGCGGTCAGCGAGGCGACGGCCGGGTGGGGGTTCATGGCTCGCTTTGATCCACCATCTCTGTACGCCGCTCCATGAGGATTTCACCGGGAGTGAGCCCGCAGAGCGCGTGGCACTCGCGAATGAGATGTGACTGATCGTAGAAACCACTATCCGCGGCCACTTTCGCCCACGACACGGGCTGCGCCGCTGGATACGCGTCGGCGATCGTCACGGCCCGCAGCAGCCTCACCGTGCGCGAATACATCTTGGGCGTAACGCCGGCCTGGCGCTCGACTTCACGCCTCAGGTGTCGCGGCGAGACATTGAGCCGATCGGCGACCTGCTCGACCGCGCACTGCCCTCTCGTCCATCGCACGATATCGAGGGCCCGCGCCGCCACGGGGGCCGCGCGAGGCTTGGGTGCGACGTTCGCGATCAGCAGATCGGTGGCCTCCTCGATCGACAGGGTGTGAGAGAGCCGGTCGAGGACCACCCGTGCCAGGCGCGGCAGCTGATCCAACACCTCGTCGCTCCATTCGAGCTTCACCTTCAGCGCAACGATCTCGCGCCTCGGCTCGAACCCTGCGACGACCGGCGTCGCGATCGGACCGCCGACCACAAGCGTTGGCTCGCACACGTGGCCGGCGGCATCCCGGAGATACGCGAGCTGGATATTGACCGCCAGATCGGGCAATACCCGGTGCACCGCTTCCTGATGCTCGCTCGGCGTCTTGTACGTCCACACGGCCTCGCAATACGGCGCCAGCGCGGCAGGGGCCGAGTACTCCAGATAGCCGCCGAGTCGATGCTGGAGGACCATATGGCAACAAGTTACCTTCCCGACGTTAGGTACGGGACGTAGCGCAGCCCGGTAGCGCACCTGAATGGGGTTCAGGGGGTCGCGGGTTCAAATCCCGCCGTCCCGATTGATTGACAACAACTTAGCAATTGCTTGAAATCGCGTTCCGCGTTTGTTCCGTGTTTCTCTGCGGCCGCGACTAGCTGACCGATAACTCTCGAACCTTACGCTCCTCGCTCATGACGGCGAGGAGCGTTTCGTTATCGGGCTGCGTGTAGCACGTTAGTAGCGTCGCCGTGTCTCTCCAGCCGCCGGCGGCCGCCACATCGGTAATCGAGAGATGCTTCCGTTCCGTCGCCCATTTCCGGCGATAGGGATGCCAGAGCCCACCAGCGAGCTTGGGCAGCTCCGCCTTCCGCTCCACGTACGCCAACCAGTGGTCGAACAAGTGGCGATCCATTGCCTTGGTTGGGTCCTTCTCTGCTGCGAACACCGGCCCTGCCACAGCTGCAAGAAGCCGCCGGAACGCGCGCAGCTCGTCGAGCAGCCTTGCCGGAATCGGCACTACAGACTCACGTCGTTTCTTATCCGCTTCGGCGCGCCAGCGGATCGTGCCTTTGCTGAAATCGATATCTTCCCAGTGCAGCTGCCGAATAGATCCTAGACGCCGGCCGGTGGCTTCGGCCAAAACCAGCGCCAGCTCGATCTTCACCCAACGCACGCATTCAGCGTCCGTCTCAGCGCCGCTGGCCAACTCCTGAAGCTTGGCGCGCGTGGCGCTGAACCGTTCCCACGTGGCTATTGGGCGCTTTGGGTTCTGCTCCCGTGCTCGGCGAACGCCGGAGAGCGGATGGCTTGCCAAGAGCGGCTTCCCATCGACTCGTGCCGTTGTCGCCCAGCGTAGCATTTGATGCAGGAGCACCAGATCAGCCTCCGCGGAACGAACGCGGACAGGCTTCGTGGGCTTTTGATTGTCTGATCTTATGCCGCCAGCACGTCGAGCCGTGGCATACGCCGCCTGATCGTCGGCCGTCAGCGTAGTCACGTCGCATCTGTCGCCAAAGAACGCCAACAGGACCTTAGCGCGACTCTCTGCATCTCTGCGCGTCGTTCCGACATTGTCGAGGAACGCAGCACAGGACGACCGATAGCGTCGCCACAGATCGCCAAGTGTAATTCCTGTCGCCTGGGCCACCGGTTTCGCCGTACCGTCCCGGATACCCGCTAGCAACTCGCGGCCGATACGTTCTGCTTCGGTCCGATTCGTCGTCCCGAGACACTTACGGTCATATCCCTGACCGGGCACCCACACATCCCGGTAGAACATCCCATTTCGATTTTCAAATAGCCGGACGCGCAGCCCTCGCATTCCGAGCGAACGCGTCCACCGGCCCCTCACTTTCCGCCATCCATTACTCGATGCCATTGCTACCTCCGCGTCGGAGGCGGCCCGCCAGGGACCGGGCGTCGGCGGCAGCATTATAGCTATCTGCCATTCGACATGCAGCCTCGTTTCTCGCCTTGTGCGGCAGATCAGCACGGTGCACTCGGGGCGCATGCTTCCTTCCGGCGTTCGGGAGCTTCCGTTGCCGAATCAGCCGGGCGAGATGGTCGACCGTATATCCTGAGATGTCGGCCGCGGCGCGTAACGTGAGGACTTCGTCGTACCGCGCAGCCAGCGCGCTATCGAGATCGGCGAGCAGCTGGTCGCATATCGTGGCACCGTCCACGCTCGCCTGGAATCGAGCGAGCTCGTCGCGCCTGGCGCGCCACTTTATCCGCAATTCTTCCAGCGGCGTGACCGACGATCGACGCTCCATGGTTTAACGCCCGAAACCGCGTTCGTGCCCGAGGGCGATTTCAAGGACGATCCCTTTGAACTTGGCGACGAGATGCGCCTGGGCGTCGGTGACGAAGGAGCGAACGAGTCGCAATTCGGCAGGCGATAGCGACGAAGCCAGGTCACCGATAGTGCGTTGCAGGACCTTGCGATCGGGCAGGTTCTGGCCGGCGTCCCGCAGCTCGCGAACAGCGCTCTGCGCACGGTCGCGCGCGATGCCAGCTGCGCGCTGCGCAGTGTCGACCAGATCTGGTGTCAGTTCACCTTTTGAACGCACAAGCGACCGAACGCTGTGCTCCGAGGCGCGGTAGTCGTCGAGGGCCGCTCCCAGCTGCCGCGCCTCTGCTCGAGCCGGCCCAGGGTCGCGGTGTGTAAGAAGAAGACCGGCGCGGTCGACCGTCTGAAGCTGACCGAATTGCTCCGGGTGGTCGCGCAGCTGCCGGGTGACCGCCTCCTTGCCGTGCACACGCTCGAAGTCGGCCAATCGCGTTCGGGCCTGTTCGGGAGTCTGATATACACGGCCTAGGGATCGCGAGACCTCGTCTGCCCGACGACGCCAATCACGCGCCGCGTGCTCCAGCTGGTGTGCGTGCTCAGAAGCTTCGCTGGCGCGAGCCTCAGCTTCGCCCAGTGCCTTCCGGTGCCGGTTGACTTCATCGTACGAACGGATGTCTCGCACGAGGCTCCGAACCGCGGGGTCTATCTCGCGCCCTGGATCGTTGAGCGCCTTGCCAGGATACGGCGCTTCAAACTTCTCCTCCAAGCGTCTGACCGAGAGATCGCGTGCGACTCGGGAGGCTTGGACATATTGCTGCTCGCCGTCGGTAATGACGATCCCTTGCCCTTTGGGCTCGATCTTAAGCCCGCGGTCGGCTAGGCGATCAGCGAGATCTTCCCACGACTGCGCCTGGCGCAGCTCGGGCAAGTGCCGGTGCACCTTTTCGCGAAACGACATCTCGTGTGTCCTCTCTCTCGCGTGACGCTCACCGCTGGTTTCAAGCGCGCGTTCCGGCAGCTCGTGACCGGGTGCGCGATAGAGTCGGCCGGGCACCTCGCGAAGGCCGAGCTCACGTTCCATCCCGCGTAGCGTGCGTTCGATCTTGGGATAGTCCTGCCACCGCTCCCAAGCCACACCTGTGTCGGGATGAACGCGATTAACCACGATGTGGACGTGCGCATGCTCGCGATCGCGGTGCGCTACGAACATGGCCTGGTGTTCTCGAAGCCCAAGGTTGTCGAGCACTCGATCAGCCACGAGCTCCATGCGCGGCCGACTGACTGTGTCGTTGGGGTCGAACGCGATGGACACGTGATAGACCGGCTTCTGAATGCGAAGACTTTGGTCCGCAGTCGCCTCCATGAGCCGGCCCGCGATCTCGGGGTCGTCGATGTCGCACAGATTGCGGGACGCGATCCAGTCGACCCGGTCGTACTCGCGGCCTGACCGACCTACTTCGAGGTAGTGCATCAGGCCGCCAAAGCTTTTCCCACTGCTGGTCTTCGCGATCACGGTATCATTTCTCAAGAGGCTCGCCGGCGAGTTGACGGAGGACGTTCATGTGCAGCTCCAGCGCAGCGTCGAGCTTCGCCTGGGTTGGCATCATCTCGCGGGCGTGGGCTTCGTGCGCGAGCTGGTTGAGGTTATTGCCGCTGCGGGCCAGCTCTCGCAGCACCGCTTTGTGGTCGGCATTGCGCGCGGCCTTGGGCACGGCGCCGAGGGCGGCTTCGCGGACAAAGCGGGCGACGGTGAGACCGCAGGCCTTCGCGCGTTCGGCGACCGTCGCGATCTCGGTTGGAGTCCAACGGACGAGCTTTGGCTTGGTGCGCAGTTCAGACTTCGCAGCTGTCATGAGTTCGCCTCGTGTGGGTGTTTGTATTGCTAGACGGGGATCGGCTGGCATGGGTCTAGTCCTGTTGCTGCGTACCACGGCAAATCGGGCAATCGCGCTTCCCTCTCATGAGTGAGAGCGCGAGAAGCGCGTTCGGTCCGTCTTTCGTGAGCGACGCCAGCGCGACACGCGTCCCATCTCCCTACTTACCAAACCCCGCCGAACCTGCAAATCCGCAATCCTGATGGGATGACACTTCTCAGCTGCCGAATGTGGACACGAGATTGCGCGGCGACGCCGAGATAACCCGCCTCGGGGCCTAGCCGTGGACACGTGGTAGGCGCTGCGGCCAAACCGGGCACGGCCCGCAATGGGCAGTTTGGTCGAGCGCGCTAGCCTGGTCGGCGGTAGCACACGCGCGCTAGCTGGGCGCTCCGTGTGCCGCTGGGTGGCGTTCACGCTGGCACCGTTCCAACCTTGGCAACCCGCTTCGTGGCACGGCGCACCTCGGTGGCGGTCGAGATACGCGCGGACGGTGGGTGCGCTGGGCCAGTCCTTTGCTGTTTCGTAGTCCGAGCCGTGGGGCGCGGAGCCCCGATAGCGCAGCGACCCGACGGCTCGTGCTCGGGCATTCACCAGTACTTCTGTACGCGTGACCGGACGGGCGCCAAGTCCGCCTTGAGCACCTCGGCGAAGCCGGGTGCGAATGGCGGCGAGCAAGGATCGGATAGCGGACGAAGTGCCGAAGGCACGAGACACCGCTATCGATCCTCTTGCTCGCACTGCGAATGACAACGGTAAAGGCCGGCGTCGTGGCGCCAAGCGATATCGCCTCTGTGCCGCGCTAAGGCTTGGGCGCCACGCGCGGGAGCAGACGCTAGGACCTCGCGTGCTAGGTCCTGCGCGGACGTGTGGGCGACTCGACGACCAGCGGCATGCGTTCGAGGTCAGCGAACGGAATCTCGTAGAACAGTCCGCCACGCTCCGGCCTGCCGATGACTGAATCGTCGAGAGTGTACCACTCGATCGACCCAGGCCATTCCTCTGCGGCGGTCCAGGTGATGGCCTTGGAGCGCGCTCCGTTAGGCGCTGCGCGACCAAGGTAGATGTACCTGGCCAACCAATCTTCGAACTCAGCGCCAGCCGCGATTCGAGCACTGCGGCGCTCCATCGTTTGGGCGAGCGCGCGGATCGCTTGCCGGAGGGCTAGACGATTAGAGAACATGCTGGAATCTCCTTCGTACCGTGGTCCATAGGGTAAAATCG
>Ga0210383_10004962_pt1 | contig 11754 bp, 16 predicted proteins | sample IncBWC14OmetaG_FD_160072 | JGI IMG/M metagenome (GOLD analysis project Ga0210383, IMG submission 160072) | Forest soil microbial communities from Barre Woods Harvard Forest LTER site, Petersham, Massachusetts, United States - Inc-BW-C-14-O ...
TCGTGATGTATTCGCAGCAGAGCTCCGGGCAAACTCAGCGGATTCCTGGGTTTGAGAACGACGATGAGAAGGTCTGGAATTCGGTCGTAATGCCGAACGCGCCGCTCACGATGCATCGCCATGAGCATCCCCGTGTGATCATTGCTCTGAGCAGCGGAACGCTGAAGATCGTCGAGCAGAATGGCCCTTCCGAGCAACATGTATGGTAAGCAGGCAGCGCCTATTGGCTACCTGCCAATCCTCCGAATACCCTTCACGCCGACGTCAACGGCGGCGACAAACCCATCGAAGTAATGGTTGTAGAGCTGAAACACGAAAACCAGTGAGGATTTTTCGATTCGGCGCGGTTGAGGTTGTAGGTATTCGAATTGCAGATAGCTGGTGACAAGCTGAATGATCGGCATCTATCCGGACTCAGGCTACTTTGGAATCTCATTCCGTGGGACCAGCCGTTCCGTCCGACCACTTTGACACGGAAACGATGAACTCGGTGATCGGCTCCGGAGAATATTGATGCACGTATACCGGAGAGCCGGGGAGACCTCCCCCCCAAAATATATCGTCCGTTTTGGAGAACCAAAACATGAGATGGGAATCCGCATTCTCATATTTGCGGCCAAAGTACTGTTGCTTCGACATCATGTAACACATCGCACCTGGCTCCGGACTAGGAAGTTCCTTTGTGTCGAATGCGGCTTTGATTTTGTCGAACATCTGAGTCTTGGACAGCCCCGCCAATGCCAACTCTGTAGTCTTGAAAGTGAGTGGCAGGTGGGATCGTACAGCCGGCGGATTGAGGCAAAGCGGAAGCCGCTGATCGGGGTTTAAAAACTCTGGATCGTCGAAGGGAGACATCCACGATCTTTCTACAACACATACGAAACCGTTCTTACATTTTACCGCGGTTTCGTAACCGTGCCCTCCGAGGACCAAGACGCCGGCGTCGCGTGAGATGGACTCGGGAGCCGCACTCCGAGCCAGGGCTATCTCGGCATCTCGATCCGCAATCAGGTATTGTTCAAGTGGCGCGATGCTCTGGTACGGCGCTTTAGCGTCCTGAGCCTGGATGTTCCGCCAAGTTCCCAGAACGATGAGTGCAGTGATGGATCCCAGCGTGATTGTCCTAACGATCCGCCGCTTCATGATCGCTCCTCGCGGGGTTTTGTCCAGCCTCGCCACCCTCGAATAGACGATTCGTTCCAGATTCCGTCAACAGAAAACATGATCCGAAGGTCGTCCGATTCGATTACGCACGGGAAGAAGGATTTGGCTCGTGGAGTTCGCATTGGTTAGCCTGAGGTGAAAGACTAGGACCGAACCGTGGTGTCCGCAAAATAAGCGTTGCAAACAGGGATTATCACCACCAATCTCGAAATGAGATAGCTAGCGCGAAGGGTTTTCTCAACATCTATCCGAACCAGCCCAGCTGTAACCGTTATTTCCGACTACGCGTCCAATCCGCAGCTGGCGACCAGTCTGCGGTAACTGGCATTTGATTTTCGAATCCAGGCGATCATGCCCGACGCAAAACAGCTTCGAGGAGTTTCCATGATTGAATCTTCTGGTCAAGCTTCTGCTCGATCTTCTAGTCAGGCTTCGGACCTGCGGACAAAGAGAATTCCACTCGCCAACGGAGCCGGCCAGATTCCCGCGCTCGGCTTTGGCACTTTAATTCCTGACCTAGCCTTGACGATCACTGCGACCAGAGACGCGCTGGAAGCCGGATTTCGACACTTCGATTGTGCGGAGCGATACGGAAACGAGCGTGAGGTAGGCACGGCATTGCAAGCCGGGCTTGCCGCCCGAGGGATTGCGCGCGAAGGCATTTTTGTTACTACGAAGCTGTGGAACTCCAATCACCGGCCCGAGCGCGTGGAACCGGCTTTCGAGGCGAGTCTGCAGAGACTCGGGCTTGCGTATCTGGATCTCTATCTCATTCACACTCCATTTGCATTTCAACCTGGGGACAATCAGGATCCGCGGGATCAAAACGGCAATGTGATTTACGACCGTGGCGTGACTTTGCTCGACACGTGGAGAGCGATGGAAAATCTCGTCGGTCATGGCACGTCGGATCGTGGCAAGTGCCGGGCCATCGGACTTTCGGACATCACTTTAGAAGATTTGAAGCCCGTTTACGACGCAGCAAGGATCAAGCCAGCCGTGGTTCAAGTGGAATCACATCCGTATCTACCGGAAACGGAGCTACTGGAATTCTGCAAGCAGAATGGCATCGTGCTTTTGGCGTTTGCGCCATTAGGCCACGGGATGAAGCCAGGACTGCTCGAAGATCCGGTGATTGTGGCTATCGCCGCGCGAGTTGGAAAGACGCCGGCGCAGGTGCTGCTTGCTTGGGCGGTGCAGCGCGGCACGGCTTTGCTTACCACGCCCAGGAGTGCGGCCCGCGCGAAAGAAAATTTCGACATCTCTGCCCTTCCGGAAGACGCGTTCGAGGAGATCAATCGAATTCAGACCAGACAGCGGCTAAATCCAGTGGTGAAAACCGGCGTTCCGGGTTTTATTCCGAAAGGAGCATGACGTGCCGACGACGAAACTGACGAGCTTTCAAGCGGACATTCGCCCGCTTTTCACGCAGCGAGATATTGATGGCATGAAGAAAGGGTTCAACCTGGCAAGTTATGACGAAGTGAAAGCGCACGCGGCCGCGATCTACGATCGCATTCGGGGAATCGGTGGCGCGTTAATGCCGCCGCCACCGCCACGAGGGGAAGGTCCCTGGCCGCAATCTCGCATTGATCTATTCGCAAAGTGGATGACGGACGGATACCAACCGTAGGCGATCTCATCTCATTAAACGTCCGTTGACACATGTGGTGTCGTTTCCAGTTGAAGATGAGCTGGTGGACTGGGAGTCGCCTCTGAGTCCATCGAGTGATCCGTACTGCCATCTTTGCAGGAGGACGTATGTCAGATGAGAAAACAGGAAACGCCGCCGGTGCGAGTCGAGCGCTGCAGCCCACGGAAACAAATCCTCTCGATTTTGTGCCCGACAAAATTCCTTTCGACACTCCGTATGGCCCACCGATATCACTCGACCGGGCCCAGGCGGTGATTCACGCGGCGGTGGCGGAGGCGAAAAAACGGAATTGGAAGATGAACGTAGCGGTGGCTGATTCCGGCGGCAACCTCGTCGCCTTTCAGCGGATGGACGGCGCGATGCTCGCTTCCATTCAGATTGCCGAGCACAAAGCTCGGGCAGCTGCGACCTTCCGGCGCCCAACCAAAGTCTTCGAGGACGGTGTGAACCTAATGCACCTCAACTATCTGCTCGCGTTCGATGGAGTGATTGCGTCTCGCGGCGGCATCCCACTGATCGAGAACGGCTCGATTATCGGCGCAATCGGTGTTTCTGGAGGCGCGGATTCCCAGGACGAGATCGTCAGCAACGCAGGCGCAGCAGTAATTAACCAACTGCCGGCGACGAACAAATAATTCAGGTCTCGAGGAAGCCTTCGGGACAATCAACCGGTTCCGAGAGAAACATATACACAGGAGAATGCCATGACAACAGCAAGCGCAGCTACGAAGCCCTCACAGATTCGCATCACCCGGCGATCACCTGCCTATTGGCGCGTCACGATCGACAATCCGCCGCTCAACGTGATGGGCCCGCAAATGGTTAAGGAGTTTCAGGAAGTCATGAAGGCTCTCGAGGCCGACGAGCAGGTCAGAGTCGTAGTCTTCGACAGCGCCGTCGACGACTACTTCCTGAATCACTCCGATTTCGTGGCCAAGATCGAGGACCTGACCAGCATTCCTCAAGGCCCCACCGGCCTGGAGGCGTGGCCGGACTTTCTCGTGCGTCTGACCCACTTGCCAGTCGCTTCCATCGCGCTCATTCGTGGCCGCGCGACGGGCAACGGCAGCGAGATCACGCTGGCCTGCGACATGAGTTTCGCCAGCCGCGAGAAGACCATCATCTCGCAATGGGAGGTGGGCGTAGGAATGGTCGCCGGCGGCGGACCCATGGCTCGGCTGCCCCGACTCATCGGTCGAAACCGCGCGCTCGAAGTGCTCTTGAGTTCTGAAGACATCAGAGCAGAGCAAGCCGAAGCGTACGGCTACATTAATCGCGCGCTGCCCGACGCCGAGCTGGATGCGTACGTGGAGGCACTCGCGACGCGGATCGCCAAGTTCGACAAATGGGCGATCTCTAACACCAAGCGCCTGGTCAACGCCAGCCTGCCGCCGGACGTCGAGATCGGCGCCGGGTGGGATGCGTGCATCAAGTCGCTCGGACGACCTTCCGCGCAGGAAGGAATCAAAGCGCTGACGGAGCGCGGCTTCCAGAAGCCGGGCGACGCCGAAAATCGCCTCGGATATTACCTGGGCCAAATCGCGCCGCGCTAGGCCAGCGGATGACAGACTCTGACACTTTGCGAGTTCGTGCCGACTTCAATGGATTATTCGGCGGTTTGCTCTGTCTTTCGCACAAAGATACGTGTGGAGACGCTGCAGGAAATCCTGTGACTTTGTGCTCGGGTATGACTCTCACGGTATGAGCTAGCTCATATTCAGGAGAACAGAATTCGATTTCAAAAAGGAGAACAACTATGGCAACGAAAGGAAAAATCTTAGTGCTGGTCTCGAGCGGTCGCGGCTTGCCCTTGAAAGATGGCGGGGTTTATACCGGCGCTGGTTACTATCTCAACGAGCTTACGGTTCCGGTTCGCGCCCTGATGAAGGAGGGGTACGAAATCACTTTCGCCAACCCCAAAGGCAACGCGCCCCAAGTGGATGTGCATTCAGAGGTCGCCGATTTCTTCGGCGGGGACGCGGCCAAGCTTCAGGACTATATGATATTCCGCGACGGCCTGGCTGGGCTCAGAGATCCAAGCCGCATCGCGGATGTCATCGCATCGGGCCTGGATCAATATGACGCTGTTTTCGTCCCCGGCGGCCATGGACCGATGATCGATCTTCTCGATGATCCCAATGCCGGCATAGTGATGAGACACTTTCACGAAACATCCAAGCCTACGGCAGTCCTCTGCCATGGCCCGATTTCACTTCTCTCCGCGCTTCCGAATTCGAAGGAGTTCGTCGCCGCGCTATCGGCGGGCGATGCCTCTGGAGCGCACGCCAAAGCTCAAGGCTGGATCTATGCTGGATATAAGATGACTATCTTTTCGACAGCGGAAGAGCAGCAGCGGGAACCGCTTGAGATTGGTGGCAAGGTTCTCTTCTACCCGGACTTCGCCTTGCGTACGGCGGGCGGTGACGTAAGTGTGCTCGCTCCATGGAGCAGCTACGTCCTTCAGGATCGCGAGGTTATCTCAGGTCAGAACCCATTCTCGGATCAAGCGCTTCTGAAACTTCTTCAAGCGGCACTCGACGGGAAGAAGAAGTCGGTTTCAGCGACATAAGAATCGGACAAAGTCTGTGTGATGTTTTTGCATTCTCTACACGAAGGAGGTTTATATGTCTCAAGAAGCCAGTGGCGCACAGCGTGCTCAGCAAAACGAAGTCCGGCCTCACCAACTCGGTGAGGGTGTTTTCAAAACTATCTTACCCGACGATGTCGATTGGAAACCGTTCCCGTCGTTTCCACCGGGCGTCCTGCTGGCCGTGGTCGTGGGTCAGCCCTCGCAGCCCGGGCCTTACACAATCAGGGTCAAAGCGCCTCATGGCGCGAAGCTGATGCCTCACAAGCACCCGGAGGATCGCGTCTATACCGTGATTTCCGGCGTCTTTTATATCGGACTGGGCGATGAATTCGACGCGAGCAAGCTCGAAGCCTATCCGCCCGGCGCAGTGATCGTTCTCCCTGGTAACACGCACCATTTCCACTGGGCAAAATCCGGCGAGTACGTCACGCAAATCACCGCGATAGGCCCACTGGGGCTCGAATACCTCAACCCGAAAGACGATCCGCGAAACGACCACTCGTAGGAAGAGCCTGAACAGCCTTTTGTAGCTTAAGAGAACGACCGTTTCGAATATCTGTAGTGATGTTTAGCGAATATTCTGCGCGCCATATCGAAAGGAGCAATCCATGACCGCCGTACAAGTGGAACAGAAGAGCTATGAGATGCCCCCGCTAGAGGGGATCAGCATCGCGTATTTTCTCACCGTCGCCGACAAGGAGCGATCGGCTCGCTACTACGAAAGGGTATTCGGCGCTCGCATTCTTACCATGGGTGACGGCAACGCGCCTCCCTACCTTCAGCTTGCGAATATCTGGATGATTTTGAACGTTGGCGGCGGCCCGACCCCGGATAAGCCGACGGTAACGCTCAGTGTCCCCGATCCGAATCACATCAACAGCTTTATGAATTTCCGCGTCGCGGATATTCAAGCGTGCTACAAATTATGGAAAAGTCGAGGAGCAGAGTTCCTCACGCCGCCGATTCCCAAGTACGGCGAGATTCGCTGCTACATGCGCGATCCTGACGGTTATATTATCGAGGTTGGGCAGAGCACCGACCTCAAGTACGGTTAACAGGCCGATTCCGTTGAAGCATTTAGCGTCTTGTCAGATTGAGGGCTCAAGATGACCGGTCAACAACAGAAGCAGCAGGATCCTGCTGCGCGAGATCAAGAGATTCGCGCGGCACTGGACCAGCATTGGGCGGCGTCTGATGCCAACGATTTTGTAACGGAGCACCTCATCTACCGCGAGGACGCGGTGCTGGAATACCCGCAGTCAGGAGAGCTGACCCGCGGCCGAAGCAACATACAGGGCCAGCGCGAGAGTCAGCCGAACAAAAAAAGGTTTACGATCCGACGAATCGTTGGCAGCGGTGATCTTTGGGTCACCGAATTCATCCTGACGTACGACAGCAAGCCGTCCTACACCGTGAGTATCATGGAGTTCAGCGGCGTGAAGGTTGTGCGAGAAACGCAGTACTTTGCGGATCCATTCGTGGCCCCCACATTCCGCGCTAAATGGGTCGAACGGATGCCCACATAATCTCGAGGCGCGAGAACGGCTGACGACAGCGCCATTTAAGGTTTGCTCTATGGTTGTCCGGTAACGCTTCCCGCCTGCTCCTTCACATGCGCCAGCGGAATCTGCGAAAACAATTGCAGATCGATGATCATGTTGAGCCGCCGGTCCAACTGAAAAAACGTCGCGGCCTTTCTTCCCGGCAGCACCTGGCTCACGACCGGCACATACTTCAAGCGCAGCGCCTGCGCCTCCCCATCGGCCTCCAGCCAGTGCCGCACATAAATCAAGGCATCTTGATCTGACATCGTTGCCCACATCTCCGCGTACTGCTTCAACAGTGCATATTTCTGGTTGTTCACTTCCGTCAAGTCCTTCACGTAATGGTTGTAGATCGGCCAGAATTTCTCCGCCTGCTCATCCGAAAGCGACATATTCTGCCCGATCACTTGCATTTTCATTGCCCGCAGATCTCGGCGCAGCAAAGCAATGTCCTCGTCCGTCACCGTCGGGCTGATGACCCTGTCCACGATTACTTGCTGCTGCTTCTGCTGCTGCTGCACGGCTGCCCCTGGCGTCTTCGGCACCCCCGCTGCCATTCCCCCGCCCAACGCGGTCGCCACAACCATCCCCGCTACAAACGCCAAAGCCAATCCCGCCGCTCCCGCTATTTTGGGCTTCATAATCTTTCTCCTTATTTATCGCGCCTTGGCACAAAGATCCACCGAGAACAGCGAGTCCGAGCGCATCTTATTACAGTTCGGTCGCTAGTGGGTTACTCGCGGCATCAAGCGAGAGTCAACCTCAGATGAACACGTGATTCACGACGGTCACGGTAGACACGATCGCTTATGCGAATCAGAATAGCGGCCGTGACACTACTCAAGTTCCTTCTAGTGCTCGCCATGGTGGCGGGGATCTTTGGCTCGTTAAGAATTGTGTTCATGTTTCGCGCACGAGCTATGCGCGCTCTCGCTGTCAGATGGGGTTTCCATTACACCGGTCCCCCTGCTCCGAGTTTCTGGGGCTTCCGCTCCTTCCGAAAGGTCACGCCTCCGCTTCCAGTTTCGTTTCCCCAAAATTGCTATCCGATAGGAAAAATTAGACAGGCTTGGAATGTGATGGAAGGACAACAAAACGGAGTATCAGTTCTGATTTGCGACAGTGTTGTCGGAGATCGTACCTACTGCACTATTTTCGGGTGCCAGACCGAACAAGATCCGTTCAGGGTGGACGCCTCACCGGATCGCGTAAAACGGTCGCGTGGATGGACGGTGCTTTGTCGAGTGCGGTACCTTCAGATTATTCCGTGGACGATGGGCATACAGCGCCTCGACGACCATGTGAATAAATTGGGGACTGGCTCGGTCTCAACGCCGCCGACTCCTGGTTAGCGTGATTACCGGAAGACTCGAACTTTGTGATATGGGGTATCGTCACCGCACATACTCTGATGGAGGGTAAGAGATGGATTGGAAACAGTTGGTCCAGTTTGCGCTGATGGGTAGCAGTGATTTGGAACAATATGCCATCCTACTGGTACGCGTTTCGATTGGGCTGTTCTTCGCCATCTCCGGGGCAAACAAATTGTTTGTCGCGGGCGGCACGAAGCCTGTTTACGACACGCTCGTGAAGGCCAAAGTCCCGTTTCCCCGCCAGACGGCTTATTTCGTGTCGGGTGTCGAGTTCGTTTGCGGATCGTTGCTGACCGTGGGATTTCTTTCGAGCTTCGCCTGCGTGACTTTAATGATCGATATGATTGTCGCCATCCTGACCGAAGCTCTTTCCACGTTGCCCAAAGGACTTTCGCCGCTTCGCTGGCTCGACGATTTCCTCTACCTTCCGGAAGTCCTCTACGTGCTCTTCTTTATTTGGCTGATCTGCTCGGGTCCGGGAAAGTTCAGCGTGGATTACTGGCTCGCCGGCAATTTACTGAAGTGATCGAGCGTTGCGTCGGAAGCTGCAGCTTCAGATTTTAGAGGCACGACCTGGGTACTTTGCATCGATCCGCCGTTGGCTAAATTGATTCGGGGTAGGTGGTTTGCTAAGGTCGTCGAGATGTCCGAACATTCCACAGACCCCTCCACCGACCCCTCCACTGAATCCTCCACTGAGCAGGTACGCGAATTGCTCGACTCGCTTTATCGGGTGGAGTCCGGACGAATCCTGGCAACTCTGATCCGCTTGCTCGGTGATATTGATCTTGCCGAGGAGGCGATGCACGAAGCCTTTGCGGCGGCGCTGAGCGTGTGGCCGACGAGTGGAGTGCCCGGCAACCCGCGACCATGGTTGATTTCGACGGCCCGATTCAAAGCCATTGATACTCTGCGTCGACGGGCAAGATTTGATGCGTCGCAAGGCGAGCTCGCGCGATATCTCGAAGCGCAATCGAGTTCGGCGGAAAGTTCTAATGAAAATGATGAGGCGAGCCTAGAAGACGATCGCCTCCGGCTGATTTTTACCTGCTGCCATCCATCTCTCGCGCCGGAAGCTCAGGTTGCGCTCACCTTGCGTGAAGTGTGCGGACTGACCACCGAGGAAATAGCCAAGGCCTTCCTCACCACTCCGAGGACGCTGGCGCAGCGCATTGTGCGCGCAAAGACAAAAATTCGAGAGACACGGATTCCGTACGAGGTGCCGTCGCCGCAGGAATTGCCGGAGCGGCTGGACGCGGTGCTTCAGGTGGTCTACCTCATCTTCAATGAGGGCTACTCGGCTGCGGCGGGAGCGCAAGTAACTCGGGCCGAGCTAACCGGCGAGGCGATTCGACTGGGCCGGTTGCTGGCCGAACTTCAGCGAGAAACGGAAGCTGACCGGACAGGTCACTCAGATGTTGACCCGGAAGTGATTGGGCTGCTCGCGCTGATGTTGCTGCACGAATCCCGTCGCGCGGCGAGAACGTCTCCTACCGGAGAACTGATTCTGCTGGAGCACCAGAATCGCTCGCTGTGGAACCGGGAACAGATCGCTGAGGGAGTGGCATTGCTGGAAAAAGCGTTGAAGTCCCACCGCTTCGGCTCCTACACACTGCAAGCTGCGATTGCGGCCGTTCATGCGGAGGCGGAATCGGTGGCTGCCACCGACTGGCGGCAGATTGTTGCGCTTTACGATCAACTGCTGCGGATTCAGCCTTCGCCCGTTGTAGAGCTGAATCGTGCGGTGGCAATCGCCATGCGCGATGGTCCAGAGGCCGGTCTCGCGCATATCGACGCGGTGTTGGAAGATGGCGAACTGGCGAATTATTATCTGGCGCATTCAGCCCGCGCGGATATGTGCCGCAGGCTCGGCAGGACCGCTGAGGCTCGGGCCTCTTATGAGAAAGCTCTGGCGCTGACCCAACAGGAACCAGAGCGGCAGTTCCTGCAAGAGCGGATTCGGCAGCTGAAATAAAGATTGGAAGAGATGTCGATTTTCCGTCTGCCCAACGACTATAGGACAAGAGAACGATGAGCTTGGGCTCCTGAGTGAACAGGAAACAGTCATCGGGCACAAATCACAGAAACCGAGGAGAAAAAGTCATGCCACACTATCTGGTTGCTAGTTACCTCCCCGACGATTTCGACCCGTCCACCGTAACCGAAGCGATGATCCAGCAGATCCATTCGGTCAACCGGGAATTGATTGCTGCCGGCGTGAGGAAGTTCGCCTGCGGCATGGCGCCGCCCGACAGCGCAAAGACGCTGCGGAGGAAGCCCGACGGCAAGGTGCTCGTCACTGACGGGCCATATGTCGAGACCAAAGAGCATATGGGAGGATTTTGGATATTGGAATGCGCCAATATGGAGGAGGCACTCGCGTGGGCGCGAAAGGGTGCCATCTCCAGCGATGCGGTGGGCGAAGTGCGCGAGCTTCTTTTCTTCCCGGCTCCGCAACAAGAACCCAGCGGAAGCAACTAGGCAACATGGCGAATGATATGCGATAAACACGTCCGAATCGCAAATCCCGTAGGGACACGGCATGCCGTGCCCTTTGCGCCAGGTCGTTTAACTTCGTGCAAACACGTCTCGGCAAGCACAACCATCTCGCAGTGAACTTCGCGGCGACGGAGCGTTCACGCTTGTGAGGGCACGGCATGCCGTGCCCCTACTGAGCGTTGGTTAGTTGTCCAAAATATCTTGCACGACTTGTCGAATTGCGGTGGGACCGTTCGACTATATTTTGAAGGCCGGGCAACCGTCCGCACAACTCTCAAGGAGAACACCATGCGTTTCATGATGATCATGATTCCGAAAGACTACGGAAGTGCAAAACCCGGCTGGGTGCCCGACTTCAAAAGCATGGAGGCAATGGGCAAGTACAACGAGGAACTCGGGAAAGCCGGCGTGCTGCTCGCGCTCGACGGTCTGACGCCGCCCGCGACGATGAGCGCGCGCGTTACCTTTAAAGGCGGGAAATCGAAAGTTACCGACGGACCGTTTCCCGAAACGAAGGAAGTGGTCGGCGGCTTCTGGATTATTCAGGTGAATTCGCGCGAAGAGGCGCTCGAATGGGCCTCGCGCATCCCCGGAAACGATAACGAAACGGTCGAAGTCCGCCGGCTGTTTGACATCACCGACTTCGACGCCGAGACGCAAAAGGACATCCAAAAGAAGTTCGGCGACTCCGGCGCTGCGCCGGGCCAGAAATAAAAAAACTCTCCGCGCTTCGTCGATTTCGCGACGCCTCGTACTGCGTTTATGTGGTGAAGGCAGGGCAGCCACCCGGCCCGAAGACCGTTACAGAAAAAGGAGAAATCATGCCGCAATATTTGGTTGCGATTCACCACCCCGACGGTTACGACGGATCCCTCGAGACCAAAGCGATGGAGCGCGATATTGACGTGCTCAACGAAGAGATGGAGCCTG
>Ga0210383_10004964_pt1 | contig 11752 bp, 11 predicted proteins | sample IncBWC14OmetaG_FD_160072 | JGI IMG/M metagenome (GOLD analysis project Ga0210383, IMG submission 160072) | Forest soil microbial communities from Barre Woods Harvard Forest LTER site, Petersham, Massachusetts, United States - Inc-BW-C-14-O ...
TGATTTCAAAACATTGATCGAGGCATGCCCAGCAAGCGACAAGTACCATTCGATCTCGACGCGAACGCGGTAGCGAATCAGCGCGAACTCGCTGAAGTACTGCTCGAGGCTCCGCGTGCGCGCGCGGTAGCGGCCGTCTATAGGCGTCACCGCGGTCAATGCCGCGTCGGTCTCGGTTGGTCGGTCTTTCACTTTGTGCTGATGAAATTAAATTACGCGAGGACGCCGGCGCAATCGAGAGGGTGCGTCGTGCGTTCAGCGGCCGGTGTGTCCGAAGCCGCCCGGGCCGCGCGAGGTTGGCGTGAGCTCATCGACCTCGACGATATCGGCGCGGATGACTGGCGCGATGATTAGCTGGGCGATTCTGTCGCCGTGCTTGATCACGATCGGCTGCTCTCCCAAATTCACAAGTAATACTTTAACTTCTCCGCGATAGTCGGCGTCAATGGTGCTGGGCGAGTTGATGAGCGTGAGGCCTTCCTTCAGCGCACGGCCACTGCGCGGACGCACCTGGCCCTCGTAGCCGACGGGAATCTCGATCGCGATTCCAGTCGGGACGGCGCGGCGCTCACGCGGCGCCATCTCGATTGACGCGCCGATGTCGGCCATCAGATCGATCCCGGCCGCATGCTCGCTCTGATACGCGGGAAGCGGCAGCGAACTTTTGCGCACTCGCGCAATTTTTATCGTCGGTCGCATCGTTGCAATCTCGCGAATTGATCAGGTGATGGCAAGCGCTTGCGGCGCAACCACAGCGCGAAACTGCGCTTCGAGGCTATTGACAGAAAAATTTATTTCAGCCGAGTGGCTGCGGAGCATTCAAAACCGCGAATCAAGTGGGGATCCGCATTGCGAGTGGTGCGCGCTGCCTGTTAGCGAACGAGGTGGAGGCGACACAAATGGCGAGCGCGATTTCGAACGATCCTTATTTGTCGAAAGGGTTCGAGCCGATCCGGATGGAATGCGACTGCGCGCATCTGACGATCGAGGGCGAAGTTCCTGCGGACCTCGACGGCACCTTCTATCGGATCGGACCCAGTCCGCAGTTCGCTCCGCGCGGGAACTACAACCCGCTCAATGGCGACGGAATGGTGCATGCGTTCCGCGTGCACAACGGCAGAGTTTCATACCGCAATCGTTGGGTGCGGACGCAGCAATGGAATCTCGAGCATGCGGCGGGTCGGGCGCTGTTCGGCACTTCAGGCGTTCCCTCGGATTCTGATTCGAGCGTCGCCGGCACGCGGACCGACGGTGTCGCGAATACGAACATCGTCTGGCATGCGAACAAACTGCTGGCCCTGGAAGAAGGGCATGCACCGATTGAACTGGATCCCGTGTCGCTCGAAACGATTGGGCGCTGGTCGTTTAACAACAAGCTGCCGCGCAACATGACGGCGCATCCGAAGATCGATCCGCATTCAGGCGAGATGATTTTCTTCGCGAATTTTCCGACCGGACGCATCACCGGCGATATCGAGTTCTATGTTGCGAATGCATCCGGTGAGCTGGTTCGATCGCAAATGATCCACGGGCCGTTCCCGGCACTGGTACACGATTTTGCGGTAACGAAAGACTTCGTCGTCGTTGCGATGTGCCCGGTGACGGTATCGATCAAGCGGGCGAGGGCTGGTGCGCCACTCATAGCTTGGGAACCAGAAAAGGGCACGCACGTCGGAATCATGCCGAGAAACGGCGGCGCCGTGGATGTTCGCTGGTTCGAGGGCGACGCCTGCATGGTCTGGCATCTGATGAATGCGTTCAACGAGGGAGAAAAGATCGTCGCTGACGTCGCACAGCAGGAAGTCGCCGTGTTTCCCTTCGCGGATGGATCGCTCACCGACCATCGTCGCGCTACGCAGTATCTTACGCGGTGGGAGTTCGATTTGTCGAAGCCGGGCAGTTTCTCGGTGGAGAGACTAAGCGATGAACGATGCGAGTATCCGCGCATCGACGAGCGGCGCATCGGCTCCAGTTATCGGCACGGCTACGTCGCCTGCATCGGCGGTCCCGGCAGCGATGACATTTTTCATCGAGGCATCGGGCACTTCGATCACGCTACCGGGCAGATGCAGGTTTACTCGGTAGGGTCGCGGTGCGCGGTGGCGGAACCGGTGTTCGTGTCGAAGAATTCCAGCGCACGCGAAGGCGAAGGGTATCTGCTGACGAATGTTTTCGATGAGGATCGAAACGCGAGCCATCTCGCGATTTTCGACGCCGAGAAAATTGAGCGCGGGCCGATTGTGCGGGCGCATCTAGACCACCGTGTGCCGGTGGGATTCCACGGCAATTGGCGCGCATCGAGTCCCGCGTGAACGCGCCGACGGGTGCGTTCGTTATGCGAGCGGGGCGAATACGTCGCGGGTGATTTTTCGGCCTTTCAGGTCGCCTAGCAGGACCATCGCGAGTTTGTCGGGCTGGAACCACGACGACGCCAACTCGACGATGTTGTCGTTGGTGACCGCCTCGATTCCCTGTGACAATTCGTCGAGCGGGACGTCGCGACGAAAATAGATTTCGTTGCGCGCCAAACGGTTCATGCGGCTGTCGGTGGATTCCATTCCCAGCAGCATGTTGCCCTGGAGCTGGCTTTTCGCGCGCGCGAGTTCTGCCGGCTCCAAGCCGTCGCGCTCTACCTTGCGGAGTTCAGCGACGGTCACTTCAAGGACTTCATCGACCCACTCGGGGTTGGTGCCGGCGTAGACGCCGAAGTAGCCGGAGTCGATGAACGACGAGATGAACGAGTAGATGCTATAGACGCGGCCGCGCTTCTCGCGCACTTCCTGGAACAGCCGCGAGGACATCCCGCCGCCGAGCGCGGTGTTTAGCACGTAGGCGGCGTAGCGCAGGCGATGCGACTGGCTGATGCCGGGGCCGCCGATACAGATGTGCGCTTGCTCGAGTTTCTTCTCGCGCGTCAGCACCAGCGGATGGTCAACCGGCGGCGAGAATTTTTCGACCTTGCCGTTGCCGGCGACGCCGCCGAACAACCCGGCACATTTGGCGGTGAGGCGCTCGTGCTCGACCTGGCCGGCCGCGGCGATAAAGACGCGGCTCGAGCGGTAGCGTGCCGCCATGAACGACATCAGCAACTCGCGGTCGATTTTATTTACTGTTGCGACCGAGCCGAAGATCGGCAGCGCGAGCGGATGACCTTTCCAGAATTCTTCGTTGAACAGGTCGTGGATGAAATCGTCGGGCGTGTCTTCGGCCTGCGAGATTTCCTGCAGCACGACCTGGCGTTCGCGCTCTATTTCGGCGGGATCGAAAACCGAGTCGAGGAAAATGTCAGCGAGCACCTCAGTCGCCATCTCGAGGTCCTTGCCGAGCACCTTGGCGTAGTAGCAGGTGTACTCCTTGCCGGTGAAGGCGTTGAGCACGCCGCCGACTGCATCGAAGGCCTCGGCGATTTGCGCGGCGGTGCGCTTCCTGGTGCCCTTGAACAACAGGTGCTCGATGAAATGCGAGGTGCCGTTTTCGGCCGGCTCCTCGTAACGCGATCCGTTTTCGACCCAGATACCGATTGACGAGGAAACGACTTGCGGCATCGCCTCGGTGAGAATGCGGACGCCGTTGCCGATAACGCTCTTTTGAATCATTCGCCGACTAATTTCCCTTGCCGGGTTCCTGCTCGGCCTCGCGCATCGAGAGCCGGATTTTGCCGCTGCGATCTACGTCGAGCACCTTCACTTTGATCTCGTCTCCTTCATGCAGCACGTCTTCGACGCGTCGGATGCGCTCGTTCGAGATTTGCGAGATGTGCAGGAGGCCGTCGGTGCCCGGCATGATTTCGACGAAGGCGCCAAACTCGACGATCTTGCGGACCACGCCGTCGTAGATCTTGCCGACTTCGGGCTCGGCGGTGATCGCCTGGATCATGCTGATCGCTTTTTCCATCGCGGTTCCGTCCGCCGACGCGATCAGCACGGTGCCATCATCTTCGATATCTATTTTGCAGCCGGTCTGCTCGACGAGGCCGCGGATCACTTTGCCGCCCGGGCCGATCACTTCGCGAATCTTGTCGGGCTTGATGTGCAGGGTGACGATGCGCGGTGCGTAGCTGGAGACATCCTTGCGCGCCGCGGGTAGCGCCTTCTCCATGATGCCGAGGATGTGCAGCCGCGCGTCGCGCGCCTGATGGAGCGCCTGGCGCATGATGTCCTTCGACACGCCGCCGGCCTTGTTGTCCATCTGGATCGCGGTGACGCCGGCCCTGGTGCCAGCGACCTTGAAGTCCATGTCGCCGAGATGGTCCTCGTCGCCGAGGATGTCGGTGAGCACGCGGACCTTGTCTCCCTCTTTCACGAGACCCATCGCGATACCCGCGACTGGCGACTTGGTCGGTACGCCCGCGTCCATCAGCGCGAGGCTGCCGCCGCATACGGTGGCCATCGAAGAGCTGCCGTTGGATTCGAGCACGTCGGACACGACGCGAATCGTGTACGGGAAATCAGCTTCGTCGGGAAGAATCGGCGAGAGCGCGCGTTCAGCGAGTGCGCCGTGTCCGATTTCGCGCCGCGACGGCGCGCGCAGAAACTTCACCTCGCCGGTCGAGAACGGCGGGAAGTTGTAGTGCAACAGGAATTTCTTGAAACGCTCGCCCAGCAGCGCGTCGATCTTCTGTTCATCTGACGAAGTGCCGAGCGTCACGGTCGCGAGCGCCTGGGTCTCGCCGCGGGTGAACACCGCGGATCCGTGCGTGCGCGGGAGCACCTGCACATCGGCGCTGATCGGCCGGATATCGGTGGACTTGCGATCGTCGATACGCTTGTCGTCGTCGAGGATCGCGAGCCGCACGCGCGTGCGCACGAGGTAGTCGCAGGCGTCGATGATTTCCTTCGAGCGGTCCGGGAACTTCTCGGCCAGATCCGCCACGACTTTGTCGCTGACCGCATACACTGCGGCGGCGCGCTCTTTCTTGCCCTTGGTCGCGAGTGCTTTCTCGAGGTCGTTGCCGATGCTCTTTTCGACCGCCTTCAGCAGCGCCGTGTCGCGCTCCTTCACTGCGAACTCGCGCTTGGGCTTGCCCGCACGGCGCTGCAGTTCTTCCTGCATCGCGAAGATCGGCTGCATCGCTTCATGCGCGGCGAATAGCGCTTCAAGGATCACTTCTTCGTCGACGATCTGCGCGCCACCTTCGAGCATCATGATCGACTCGGGACTCGCCGCGACGACCAACGAGACGTCGCTGCCTTCAAGCTCGGTGTGCGTCGGATTGACGACAATCTTGCCGTCGACCCGCCCCATCCTCACTGATGCGACTGGACCTTTGTGCGGAATGTCGGAGACCAGCAACGCAGCTGACGTTGCGATCAGCGAAAGCATATCGGGATCGTTGTCGCGATCGGCGGACAGCACGGTCGTGATGATTTGAGTCTCGCGATCGTAACCCTTGGGGAACAGCGGACGCATCGCGCGGTCGATCAGGCGCGAGGTTAGGACTTCCTTCTCAGATGCGCGTCCTTCGCGCTTGAAAAAGCCGCCGGGAATCTTTCCAGCAGCGAATGTCTTCTCGACGTAGTCCACCGTGAGCGGCAGGAAGTCCATGTTGGGCCGCGCTTCATACTGCGAGACCGCGGTCGCGAGGACCACGGTGTCGCCGTAGGTCGCGAGCACGCTGCCATGCGCCTGCTTGGCGAGGCGGCCGGTTTCGAGCGAGAGCTTGCGCCCCGCGAAATCAATTTCGAGTTTTTCGTACATTAGTGATTACCTGAGGGAGGATCTGAGGCCGCGCGACGATTGCGGTATTTTCAATGCCCGCGAGGCGTCACAGGGGACGCGCCTTGTTACCTGCCAGGGTGGCAGCCAAGGCCCGCGCGCCCGATGTGTTGAGGGCGTCGCGGCAGAATATGTGCGGCCTATCTCCGGATACCCAGCTTTTCGATCAGCCCTTTATAGCGCGAGAAATCGCGCGAATGCAGGTAATCAAGCAGCCGACGACGCTTGCCGACCAATCGCAACAGACCACGGCGCGTATGATGGTCCTTCTTGTGCGCCGCGAGGTGCGTGGTCAACTGGTCGATCCGGGCCGAGAGTAGCGCGACCTGAACTTCAGGCGAGCCACTGTCATTGGTGGTTCGAGCGTTGGCTTGGATGACTTCCCGCTTACGGGCTGATGGAAGAGGCATTCGGAGTTCTTACTTTCCCTTTTTCCTTTATCTTTAGCCGACCAAATTAACAGAGCCGGGCGAAGGAGTAAAGGCAGGGGGACGGAACGCGGATCGAATGTGAAACCCGCGGTGGGTTTCACGCTTCCTTCGGCAGGGGTGACCCCCTGCACCCAGTGAGAATCGCGAAATGTCGAGGACGACCTTTCGCTCTCCAAGTTTGGGGAGAGAGAGCATCAACGTCTCAACGCGACCGATTCCCCTTCCCGCCGGGAAGGGGTTAGGGATTAGGTTGGCCGGCATCGAGATTGAAAATTCGTTCGACTATCGCAGTTACGCGCGAGGTTGCGCGCGCTACCGCGATTAGTTCGCCGCGCTCTGATATCACCTTGAATAGCGGGGTGCCGTTCGGAACCTGGGAATCAAGCGCGCGCGAGTCGCCGTTGCGCAGGCGTTTTTCGGCGCTCGCGTCGACGATCAATTCAGGCATACCGACGAGCGCGTCGCGAAGAGAGATCAGACCTACTAGCGGCGCGCCGGAATCGAGAGCCTCGAGGACGCCGGCCAGCGGCGTTGCGTCGGCGAGCGAGAATGCGCCGTTGCGTGTGCGGCGGAGTTGGTCGAGATGCGCGACGGTGCTGAGGGCGACGCCGATGTCGCGAGCCAGCGAGCGCGCATAGGTGCCGGGCGAGCAGGTTGCGATGAATCGAATTGCGTCGGGCGCCTCGCAGATCAGATCGAGGCGCTTGATCTCAATACTCCGCTTTTCGGGCGGTGCGACGTCGTCGCCGCGGCGCGCGAGCCGATAGAGCGGCACGCCCGCGCGCTTGATCGCGGAGTACACGGGCGGGACTTGCTCGATCGCGCCGGTGAACTGCGCCGCAACCTGCGCGAGCTTCTCAGCGGAGATATCGGGCACGTCGGCGCGGCGAACTTCGGCACCGTCGCGATCGAGAGTGTCGGTCTCGACGCCCAGGCGGATCAGGCCCGCGTATTCCTTGTCGCCGGCGTCGATGAACGGCGCGAGCTTGGTCGCCTCGCCAATCATGATTGGCAGCAGTCCGGTTGCGAACGGATCGAGCGTGCCCAGATGTCCGACGCGCGCCGGCTTGACGCGCGACTTGACGCGGCGCACCACCTCGGCCGACGAGATTCCAGCAGGCTTATCGACTAGCAGGATTGAGTTCATGAGAAGACTCACCACCTTATCCGATAGCGGCGCGGAGCTTAAAGGGTGTTCGCCCCGCTCGGACGGCAGCGATACGATCATGGTTGTGGATTTGGAAAAGCATGTCGTGATCATCGGCGGAGGATTCGGCGGGATCGCGGCGGCGCGGGCGTTTAGGCGCGCCCCAGTGCGGTTGACACTGGTTGATCGTCGGAACCATCACCTGTTCCAGCCCTTGCTGTACCAGGTCGCGACGGCGGCGCTGAACCCGAGCGATATCGCGTCGCCGATCCGGCGAATACTGCGGCGACAGAGCAATGCGAGCGTGATTCTTGGCGAGGCGGCGGCGATCGACACGCACCGCAAGATCGTGCAGTTGCTCGACGGCGAAGTTGCGTACGACTACCTGATCGTGGCGACCGGCGCGACGCATTCGTACTTCGGGCACGACCAATGGCTTGAACCGGCGCCGGGGTTGAAGACGCTCGAAGATGCGGTCGAGATAAGGCGGCGCGTGTTGGTCGCGTATGAGGCGGCGGAGCGCGAAGTCGACCCACTGGAAGTCGCGAACTGGATGACGTTCGTGATTATCGGCGCGGGGCCGACAGGGGTCGAGATGTCGGGGGCGCTGGCGGAAATTTCGCGGCGCGTGCTTGAGCGCGATTTTCGAAGAATCGATCCCGGCAAGGCACGCATCATTCTAATAGAGGCGGGGCCGCGCGTGTTGCCGGCGATGTCGGCGCAGTCGTCGGCGAGTGCGCGGCGGCAACTGGAGCGGCTGGGCGTCGAGGTGATCACGGATTCGCCGGTGACGGCGGTCGACGATCGGGGCGTCGTGCATGGCGGCGCGCGGCTCGACTCGCGTACGGTTATTTGGGCGGCGGGCGTGGCAGCGTCGCCGCTGGGGACGGCTCTGGGAGCCGCTGTGGACGCCAGGCTGGATCGTGCGGGGCGGGTGATCGTGAATCAGGATTTGTCGGTGCCGGGGGCGGAAGGCGTGTTTGTGATTGGAGATCTCGCGTCGATCTCGTCGGACGGCAAGCCGGTGCCGGGATTGTCGCCGGCTGCGATGCAGGAAGGGCGGCATGCGGCGAAGAATATTGTGAGGCAGATGCGCGGCGAGCCGACGATTCCGTTTCGGTATCGCGACAAGGGGACGCTGGCGACGATTGGGAAGGCGGCGGCGGTCGCGGATATTGCGGGAATGCATCTGAGCGGGCTAGTCGCGTGGCTGATGTGGTTGTTCGTGCACATTTTCTTTCTGATTGGATTTCGCAACCGGTTCATCGTGATCGTCGAGTGGGCATGGACGTATGTTCGCAACGATCGAGGGGCGCGATTGATCACGGGCGACGTCGAGCCGCTGCTGGAACGCGGCGAGAAATCGGAGAATCGCGACCGGATGCTTTCGCAGTGAAAGACTATTCGAGATCCAGGCCGGCGTGGGCTGCGAAGTTGCGAAAGTCGCGGTCGCGCGTCACCAGCGGGATTTTGTGATCGATGCATGATTGCGCGATCAGCGTGTCCGCCAGGCGCGCCTTAAGGCCTCGACGCAAAAGGCGGGCGCGAAGATCCCCTGCCCTTTCCCAGTAACCGTCGAGGATTTCGAGCCGAGGAACGGCACGAATCAGTGCGGCAACGCGAGTGGGAACGGCAGGGTCGCTGAGAAGTTCCGTCACCACGACTGGAGGAAACACGCCATTTCGAAACCTGAGCGCGGTTTCGACAGCGGTGACGTCGAGGCCGCGGTCACCAGAGAGGAAGGCGATGGTCGAGCTGGTATCGAGCGCGATCACCTGCGGTCCTGGCGGAGTTCTTTCAAGTCGACGGAGAACTTCACCTTGCCCCGCATCTTGAGCAGCCCGTCGTATGCCTCGCTCGCGGCCAGAAGTTCCAACCCTTTGCGAACGGTTTCGCTGACCCCGGCCCGCGCGGCCTTCTGGGCTTTTTCCAGTAAATCGCGGCGGACGTGCACTGTGATCTTTCGCTCGAGCGGCATGCCGTAAGGAATACCAGTGATCAGTACCATAATCAATTACGGCAGTGAGAATCTGGGAATTGAGGTCCTCCACCCGCCGCGCTTGGAAGCGCGGCGGCCTCCTCCAACGAGAGGAGGAGGCGAGGATAGAGAGGCTCAGTCCTTTGGGGCGGATTGTTTTAGGAGGGCGTCGATGCGGGCGGCGCGTTCCAGGGCGGGGTCGAATTCGAAGTCTAGTTCTGGGGTGTAGCGGAGGCTGAGGGACTTGCCGATTTCGCGTCTTATGAAGCCGCTGGCGCTTTTGAAGCCGGCGATTGCGGCTGGCGCGCGGATCGAGCCCTCGAGATGGGAGAAGTAGACGCGGCCGTGGCGCAGGTCGTCGTCCATCGTGACGGCGGTGAGGGTGATGCCGCGCAGGCGCGGGTCGCGCAGGTCGCGCACGAGCAGGCCCGACAGTTCTCGCAGGACGGCTTCGGCGACACGCTCTGGTCTTCGGCCTTCAGGCAATGTTTTTCACCGCTTTCAGTAGTTGATAATTTCGAGCTGCTCGTCGCCGAGCGGGGCCATCCCGAGCGAATCGATAAAGTTCACGACCTCGCGCAGCGCCTTGTCGACGAACGCGCGATCGTTGCCGACCTGCGCGATCCCGAGCTCGGCGCGCTGCCACATGTCGTTGTTGTCGGACTCGGCGATCGAGACGTTGAACTTGTTCTGGACGCGACTCTTGATTGCGCGCAGCACCTGCCGCTTGCCCTTGAGCGAATGATTTTCCGGCAGAAACAGGGTCAGCCGCATTACGCCGACGACCATAGCAATACGCCCCTCGCTGGCGGAGGCAGAATCCTGAATCGCGCGCGGTACCCTCACCGCTCCTTTGGCGCGGCCTCCCCGCGACAAGGGAAGAATCACAGGCTAAAGCCTGTGCCACATCAGCAAGGACCCTCACCTTCATCCTCTCCCTAACAGGGAGAGGAGACAGAATCACGCAACGCCTTCCTCACGGCAAGAGGAAAGAGAGAAACGAAAAACTCAGTTTAAGGCTGAAGCTGCTTTTCGACCGCCGGCTGACCGCGCACCGACTGGGGAGTAGGCGCGGCGAGCTTGCGCAGTATCGCTTCCATCTCGAAGGCTTCGATGATGTCGTCGGGCTTCACGTCGTTGAAGTTCTCGAGCGCGATACCGCATTCGTAGCCCTGCGCGACTTCACGCGCGTCATCCTTGAAGCGCTTGAGCGTGGCCAGCTTGCCCTCCCAGACGGGGCGGCCGTCGCGCACCAGGCGCGCGCGCGCACTGCGCACGATCTTGCCGTCGACCACCATGCATCCCGCGACGGTGGCGCCGGGCACGTTGAAAATCTTGCGGACTTCGGCGCGGCCCAGTGCCTTCTCGCGGTAGGTCGGCGCGAGCAGACCTTCCATCGCTTCGCGCATGTCGTTGATCGCTTCGTAGATGATCGTGTACAGGCGAATCTCGACGCCTTCTTTTTCGGCGAGGTTGGCTGCCTTCGGCTCGGGGCGGATGTTGAAGCCGATGATGATGGCTTTGGAAGCCGACGCGAGCGTCACGTCGGTTTCCGAAATGGCGCCGGCCGAGGCGTGGATCACTTCGAGCTTGACTTCGTCGGTGGAGAGGCGCGCGAGCGCGTCGGCGAGCGCTTCGACCGAGCCTTGCACGTCGCCCTTTAGAATTACTTTGAGTTCCTTCACCTCGCCCGCGGCCAGCCGCTGGCTCAAATCTTCGAGCGAGATGCGGCTGGTCTTGGTGAGTTCGCCTTCGCGCTGCTTGCTGCGGCGGTACTCGGCGACCTGGCGCGCCTTCGATTCCTCGACGACAGCGGTGAAGACAGTGCCGGGCTCGGGCACAGTCGAGAGGCCGAAAATTTCGACCGGCGTCGACGGTCCCGCCTCGGTGAGGCGCTGGCCCAAATGATTTTGCATCGCGCGCACGCGTCCATATGAGGTGCCGCTGACGAAGGGATCGCCCTGATGGAGCGTGCCTTCCTGGATCAGCACGGTAGCGACCGGGCCGCGGCCGCGATCGAGCTGCGATTCGACAATGGTGCCGCGCGCGGGCCGCGTCGGATTGGCCTTCAGCTCCATCGTGTCGGCGAGCAGCAGGATCATCTCGAGCAGCTTGTCGATGCCGACGCCGGTGCGCGCCGAGACCGGCACGGTGATGATCTCGCCGCCGTAGTCTTCGGGCACGAGACCGACCTGGGTCAGGCGCTGCTTGACGTTGTCGATGTTCGCGTCGGGCAAATCGATCTTGTTGATCGCGACGATGATCGGAACCTTGGCGGCATTCGCGTGATTGATCGCCTCCTGCGTCTGCGGCATCACGCCTTCGTTGGCGGCTACCACCAGCACGACGATGTCGGTGACCTTGGCGCCGCGCGCGCGCATCGCAGTGAACGCCTCGTGGCCGGGGGTATCGACGAACGCGATTGTGCGGCCGTTGGCCTCGACGGTGTACGCGCCGATGTGCTGCGTGATTCCGCCGAAC
>Ga0210383_10004965_pt1 | contig 11751 bp, 8 predicted proteins | sample IncBWC14OmetaG_FD_160072 | JGI IMG/M metagenome (GOLD analysis project Ga0210383, IMG submission 160072) | Forest soil microbial communities from Barre Woods Harvard Forest LTER site, Petersham, Massachusetts, United States - Inc-BW-C-14-O ...
CCGGTGCTGTCATCCGAGCCATTCTGCAAATTTGGAGGCGTGGTGCTTCCCTTGAAGTGTCCGCTGCCGTCGATCAGCAGTCCTAAGTTATGAATATTCGGAAGGTAGTATGTGTTCGAGGCGTCAAAGGCATTTGGGATGGTATTGATCTTGTAATCCAGGTCGCCCCACCCATTAGGGATCAGCGCAGAGTATCCGCCGAAGACCTCATCTTTCGGATACGCGTTCTGCGCCCCGGCATTAGTCAAGAGAACCAAAAACGCGCAACTCAAGACCGCAAGCAAAACGGCATTGCGTTTATTGATCGCAATACAGCGCCTGACCATTCAATCCTCCCGATACGGACGCAATCATACAACCAGCACGGCGGCTTGCCGATGTCCCCTGCCGTCGCAGGCTTCATTCGACACTACAGCCGTTCAAGCTTCAATTTCTTTGGTAATAGGTGCCGGACGAGGGCAGCGCAATCTCTTAGACCCGCAATTCACAACGTTGAGCGGACTCTTAACTCAGCCGCTTACGCGCGATCAGTCCCACCAGTCCCGATCCGATCAGCAGCAGGGTGCCCGGTTCCGGAACGACCGTCCTCTGTTTACGAACGATCGTCATAAATTCCTGAGGGTCGGCAAGATTCGGATCGTACTGGTTGAGCGGAGTGTAGATCCCGACAGTGCTGAAGTCGACTCCCGGAAAGCCGTTTTGGGCTTCGAGCTGAGCGGCGATTAGCCAGTACTGCACACTTCCGTTCAGCGGAGTCGAGGAATCAAAAATGTGCCACACCGCAAAATTCATCTCCATCCACTGGCGCTGAGGGGTCACTTGCGTTTCCAGCAGCAGCCAGCCCGCTTCCTTGTAAAGCGTCAGCGCGTTGTTCAATTGATTGAAGCGCAGCAGGCTGATATTGCCCGTGCCGAGGTTAGTGAGATTGGCCTGCCAAAAGTCGCCTGGTCCTCCGCCGTGCGCCCAATCGTCACACATTACGTCGGTCGGAGTTCCATTGACGGTGGCGTAATAGGGATACCCAACCTGCCACCCACCAGATTGGAAGTTTATGAACGTCATGTTGACCGGGGAGGCATATGCCGACGCGGCCGCCAGCAACAGCGCTAGTACAAAGGGAGACCTTCTCATCGCAAACTCCTCTTATTGGGCACCGTGGCCAGTGGGTCCCAAATCCGCGAACAGCTACTGCTCAATAAATGCAGCCCCAGAGTAAACTCCGACTAATTATGATCCGAGAACGTGGATGACTCCTGGGCTCGGCCGCGTGTCACCTTGCGGGAATCGCTGCACATTACTTCCTATACACCGGGCTGCTCACACGCCCGACAAGCCATACGGGGAATAAGACTTGTAGCGGCTTCTCTTCATTATCGGCGCATCAAAATGCGCACGCAAGAAGTTACTGCGGTTTTTCGGGAGTTTGTGGGCGTCAACGATAAGTGTTATATACCCACCTACGTGCATCGGTCGCGAACGTAAGTGCTATGGCACGCGCCAATCGGAGTTTCAAGCAACGGGTCGCCACCGCGCTCGCTTACTCCAGACACGAGCCGCCACTGGTCCGTCGGCGTCCGCTTCGCATGAACGGAGTGTTACCCTATTGCCAAAAGACATGTGTGGCTCAAAGGGATTTGTGAGGAGCTTGGTTCTCCGGTCGCGGTTGATAGCGTGCTCGGTTTTGCTTTTGGCGGGATGTTGGGCTGCCGCCGCGATGGCGCAAAATCCCACGGCGCCCGCACCTCCAGCACCGGTATCTCCCTCCGCGCAATCCGGAGCTACCACGACTCCAGACGCCTCTTCACAAGCTGCGCCGTCGCCGCAGACCAAACTTCCGGCTGAAACGCCCCAGGCCACGCACCCCGCCACCGCGCAGCCTGCGCCGAAGACGTTGGAGCTGACCGATTTTCAGCAGTTCGTGGCGCAGTCTCTCGGTTACCCATTGCCCATCTATGGGGCTGGCCTGTTCAACGCGCCTGCGACCTTTGCGCCCGTGGACCGTATCCCCGTGACGTCCAACTACGTCATTGGTCCTGGCGATGAGCTTCTCATCCGTGCCTGGGGACAGATCGACCTCGACATTCACGCTCGCGTTGATCGCAACGGAACCATCTTCATTCCCAAAGTCGGACAGCTCAATGTCTCCGGTCTGCGGTTCGAACAACTGCAAGGTTTTCTGACCTCGCACATTGGCCGCATCTACCAGAACTTCGACCTCACCGTCACCATGGGCGACCTGCGCTCCATCGATATTTACGTCGTGGGTCAGGCCAGCCAGCCCGGGCGATATACCGTCAGTTCTCTCAGCACGCTCACCAACGCTATCTTCGCTTCAGGCGGCCCGCTGCCTACTGGCTCAATGCGTCGCATTCAATTGAAGCGCGGAGCCAAAGTCGTCACCGAATTCGATCTCTACGATCTCCTCATCAAGGGCGACAAGTCGCACGACGTCCTGCTGCAGCCCGAAGACGTGCTCTACTTTCCCCCCGTCGGTCCGCAAGTTGCCGTCGGAGGCCAGGTCAACACGCCGGCGATTTACGAGCTGAAAGGCGAAACCACGTTGGCCGACGTCTTCGACCTGGCGGGAGGCCTGACCAATACCGCCTATGGCGGCAAAGTTCTTGTCGAGGAGATTCTCAATCGCAATTCGCGCCGTGTCGAAGACGTCACGCTCGACACCGCAGGTCTCGCGCATCCCGTGAAAGACGGCGATCTGGTCAACGTGACCTCGCTTTCGCCGCGTTTCGAAAATGCGATTACGTTGCGTGGCAACGTCGCCAGTCCGGGGCGTTATCCCTGGCATGAAGGCATGCGCATCGGCGACCTGATTCCCAGCCGCGAGTTCCTCATCACCCGCGACTACTGGAAGACGCAGAACCAGCTCACGTTGGAATCGCAGGCTCCCGGGGCCCGTCCCTCCGGAGCGCAAAACGAAGTTCGCCGCAACGCGCCCGACATCAACTGGGACTACGCTGTCGTGCAGCGCATGGATCCCCAGGACCTGTCCACCCGGCTCATTCCTTTCAACCTCGGCCTGGCGATCCTGGAACACGACAGCGCCAACAACATTCCGCTGCAGCCCGGCGACATCGTCACCATCTTTTCGCAATCCGACTTGCGCGTGCCCGAATTGAAGCAGACCAAATTTGTTCGGCTCACGGGAGAGTTCGGTGCCTCGGGTGTCTATCGCGTGAAGCCCGGCGAGCGCCTGCGCGAAATGGTCCGCGAAGCTGGTGGACTCACTCCCTCCGCCTATCTCTACGGCGCGCAGTTCGGTCGCGCGTCGGTGCGTGCCGAGCAGCAAAGACGGCTTGATCAGATGATCGCCGAATCGGAGCATGACCTGAACAGACGCGCCGCGCAGATGTTGGCCACCTCCACCAGCAATGCTGATCTGGTCTCCGCGCGTGCCAATCTCGAGGCCGAGCGCGCCAGCCTGGATCTTCTGCGCCGCATTCAGCCCGACGGCCGCATTGTCCTGAACATGCATCCTGACGACACGACCATCGACAGCATTCCTGACATCGCGCTCGAGGACGGCGACGAATTCTACGTTCCCACCTCCCCGGCCACCGTTACGGTCATCGGCGATGTTTACAATCAAGGATCGTTTCTGCGCGAGCCCGGCAAGACCGTGAACTCATACTTGCGCAATGCCGGTGGCCCCACGCGCGACGCCGACAAAGGACGCATTTTTGTGGTTCGCGCTAACGGTGGTGTAGTCAATAAGGATGCCTCGACCACGTTCTGGTCGGGCGGATTCGACAGCATGGTGCTGATGCCTGGCGACGCCGTCATCGTTCCCGAACAAACCGATCGTGGTTCCTTTGTGCGCGGCCTCAAAGACTGGTCAACGATTCTGTTTAACTTCGGCTTAGCTGCTGCGGCGGTCAAGGTGCTAAGCCCATAGACTTGCGTCAGGGCGCGACTTCGCACATGAGAAATGTTCGCGGAGAGGGTTTGCATCAGGGCACGACTTTACAGGCTGCGAAAAAAAGCGGTTTTTGGTAGAGCTGACCTTTAGGTCAGCGTCTAAGCCCTTTATATTTGACTCGCCGAGCGGACTTTAGTCCGCGAGGTGTGAGCATTTTGGACTCTTTCCGCAGCCTGTTTAGTCGTGCCGATGGGCTGCATATTTTTGTCATTCCTCGCGGACTTTAGTCCGCGGGGAATCTGCTTTCGATTTGTCGACCGCAGCCTCATGGAGGCGAAATAGTCTAGCCCAGCACCTAGCCGGCGGCGGAGTGCTGGGTGGAGTAAGGATAACGATTCGAGTCCCTAGGGACGACAGCTTCTGAAAACGACCTCATGCCCCAATCGCCCACCACACCGGTCAACGACATCGTCGCCCCCGACGACCGTGGTACCGCCGACGTCCTCGAACTCCTCCTCGTCCTGGCGCGCGAGAAAAAACTCATCCTGCAAGTTACTTTGGGTGCGGCCATTCTGGCGACCATCATTGTTTTTCTACTCCCTAAGAACTACACCGCCACCGCCACCATCCTTCCGCCACAGCAGAATCAATCCATCCTGACTTCTTTGATCGGACAGGTATCCGGGGGCGCCACTGTCGATCTTCGCGACCTCGGACTCAAGAACCCGTCCGACGTCTTCGTCGCCATGCTCAAGAGCCGCACTGTCGAAGACGCGCTGATCAACCGCTTCGATCTGCGCAAGGCATACAGCAAGAAGACCTATGAGGATGCCCGTAAGGTCCTCGAGAAGCGCAGCGAGATCGACCCCGAAAAAGAAGGCCTGATCTCCATCGCAGTCACGGACCGGCTTCCCAAGCGCGCTGCCGACATCGCCAACGCATGGGTCGACGAGCTGCGCACCCTCAACCAGTCCCTTGCCCTTACCGAGGCAGCCCAGCGCCGCGTGTTTTTCGAGCAGAAACTCGCACAGGAGCGTGACGATCTCGCCAAGGCCGAACTCGCCATGCAGCAGATCGAGCAGAAGACCGGTTTGCTCCAGCCCGACGCGCAGACTAAGGCGCTGATTGGCGCGGTGGCCGACGTTCGCGCCCAGATTGCCGCCAAGGAAGTCCAGCTCCAGTCGCTGCGCACCTACGGCACCGAAAACAATCCAGACGTCAAGCGCGTCGAAAGGGAACTGACCGAGCTGCGCGCCCAGTCCGCCCAAATTTCGCAAACTCAGCGCAGCGGCAGCGAACCCGCCGAGAGCAACCTCGACGTCCCGACCCCCCGCGTCGCCTCTGCCAGCGTCGAGTACCTCCGCGTCGCCCGCGATATGCGCTATCACGAGTCCCTCTACGACTTCCTCGCTCGTCAGCTCGAAGCTGCGCGTATCGACGAAGCCAAGAACGCGGTCGTCGTGCAGGTGGTCGATCGTGCCGTCGAGCCGGAGAAGAAGTCCAGTCCCAAGCGCTTGCTAATCGTCGCTATCACTGCCATCGCCGCATTTCTACTAGTGTGTTTTGCAGTCCTCGTCCGCGAGGCCATTCGCCGCAAACAGCAGGACCCGGTCGAGGCCGCACGCCTCGCTCAACTCAATCATTATTTACGGAGTTCACTCTAGGACCTTATGACGGATACGATCGTCGTCACCGGTGGCGCCGGATTCATCGGCTCCAACTTCATCTTGCAGTGGCTGGCGCACGAGTCCGCGCCGCTCATCAATCTCGATTGGCTCACCTACGCCGGCAATCCTGCCAACCTCTCATCCGCTGCCGACAACTCGCGCTACACCTTCGTCCACGGCGACATCAACGACCGGGAACTCGTTGCGCGCCTCTGTCGCGAGCATCAACCGGCCGCCATCGTGCACTTCGCCGCCGAGAGCCACGTCGATCGCTCTATCATCGGCCCGGAAGAGTTTGTCCGCACCAATGTTCACGGCACGTTCTCGCTCCTCGAAGAAGCCCGCAGCTATTTTGACGCTCTCCCCCCAGAGGACAAGCCGCGCTTCCGTTTCCTCCACGTTTCCACCGACGAAGTTTACGGCTCGCTCGGCGAGAACGATCCCGCATTCTGCGAGACCACGCCTTACGCGCCCAACAGCCCCTACGCCGCGTCGAAGGCCGCTTCCGATCACCTCGTGCGCGCCTGGTTCCACACCTTTAAGTTGCCGACGCTCACCACCAACTGTTCCAACAACTACGGCCCCTTTCAGTTTCCCGAGAAGCTCATCCCCCTGATGATCCACAACGCGCTACGCGGCAAACCTCTGCCCGTTTATGGCGACGGCCAGAACGTTCGCGACTGGATGTACGTCGAAGACCACTGTTCCGCCATCCGCTGTGTTCTGCACAACGGCCGTCCCGGCGAAACCTACAACGTCGGCGGCCGCAGCGAGCGTCGCAACATCGACGTCGTCCAAACCATCTGCGCCGTGCTCGATGAGCTTCGTCCCGCTTCGCCCTTCGCACCGCACGCCCGGCTCATCACTTACGTCACCGACCGCCCCGGCCACGATCGCCGCTACGCCATCGACTCCTCGCGCATCGAGCGCGAGCTGCGCTGGCAGCCGCAAGTCACCTTCGAGTCCGGCATCCGCACCACCGTCGTCTGGTATCTCGATCATCAGGACTGGGTCGCCGCCATCACCAGCGGCAGCTACCGCGACTGGATCGAAACCCAGTACGCTAAGCGCGGAGGAGCCTAGCCATGTCATCTCCGCTCAAAGGCATCATTCTCGCCGGAGGTTCCGGCACGCGCCTCTATCCCGCCACGCAAAGCGTCAGCAAGCAGCTTCTGCCGGTCTACGACAAGCCCATGATTTACTACCCCCTCAGCGTGCTCATGCTGGCGGGCATTCGCGACGTCCTCATCATCTCTACGCCACTCGACACACCGCGCTTTCAGCAGCTACTCGGCGACGGCTCCCGCTGGGGCATGCATTTTCAGTACGCCGTACAGCCTAAGCCCGAGGGCATCGCCCAAGCTTTTCTGGTGGGCGCCGACTTCATCGCCGGTCAACGTTGCGCTCTTGTGCTCGGCGACAACATTTTCTACGGACACAACCTCTCGCACATGATGCAGGCCGCTGCCCAGCGCGAGGACGGTGCCACCGTCTTCGCCTATCCCGTCCACGATCCCGAACGTTACGGCGTCGTCGAGATGGACGCCCAAGGTCGCGCCCTCAGCCTCGAAGAAAAGCCCCAGAAGCCCAAGTCGCGCTTTGCCGTTACCGGTCTTTATTTCTATGACAACCGTGTCGTCGAGCTCACCCGCGGACTCAAGCCTTCCGCCCGTGGCGAGCTCGAAATCACCGACCTCAACCGCGTTTATCTCCAGCAGGGAAGTCTCCACGCCGAACTCATGGGACGCGGCATGGCCTGGCTCGATACCGGCACCCACGACTCGTTGCTCGAGGCCGCCACCTTCATCCAGACCATCGAGAAGCGCCAGGGCCTCAAGATCGCCTGTCCCGAAGAAATCGCCTTTCGCGCCGGATACATCGACGCCGCCCAACTCGAGCGCCTCGCCGTTGCCCTCGACAACAGCGGATACGGCAAGTATCTCCGCGGCGTCCTCGAATCGCCCGGAGGCCCATAACGATGCACGCTGCGGCCCCGACCTTCCCGCCGCTCGCTTACGACCGGATGCGCATCTCTGCGGCCGCCTTCGAAATCCTCGCCTGCCTCGCCGTGGTCGCCGTCGCCTCGCTCGCCTTCGTCGCCGGATGGCTCTCCGTTAACGGCGCCGTCGTCCTTACCGTGCTTTTGCTGATCTCGCTCATCGTCCTCTCGTGGGTCAACCTCGGCCACGGCCGCCATCCCTGCTTTTTGTTCCTCTGCACGCTGACACTTTTTCAAGGTGGACGCTTGATCGCATACTGCTTAGGCAGCTTCTCCGACCCGTTGCAAATTGATTTGCTGGTGGGTGCTCCTTTCGCCATCCCTAAATCTGTTGCAGGCACTGTCTTGCTGTGTATCTCACTGGCGGCTATTTGTATTTATGCACCCTGCCGGTGGAATTATCGCTATGTTGCTCCTCCAGACGTTACTCGCGAGCGCAAGTATCTGCCGTATTTGTACTTCGTTTTCTATTCTGCTCTTCCATTCCTTATCTACAAGAACTACCTGTATCTTACCTATATCCAGGCACATGGTGGCTATGTCGTCTTCTATACGAACTACGGAAATCTGGCGGCCAATGTGCCGTTACTTGTCCGGTTGGTCGCTTTGCTGCCCCTTCCTGTACTTGTGATGATTTTCGTTGTTGAGACCAAAAAGAGATTTCTTTACCCCGTCGTATTTCTTTACCTGTCTGGCAGTGTCTTGTTCTTGCTCACCGGGGCCCGCATGGCATTCTTCGGAACGATTCTGATGTTATGGTATCTCGCCAGAATGAAATCCACGAGAGCAAGCAGGATTTGGCACCTTGCAGTCTTGATTGCCGTGCTGGTTCCGGTGGCGATTCTCATTAATCTCCTGCGCTCTAACGAAGACGTTAACCAACTTTCCCTGCTCGATCCAGTCAAGTTTATCGGCATGCAGGGTATCTCTCTCGCCGTTACCGAAGTGGCAGTTCAGCATCGGGAGCAGTTTCAGCCGTACAGCCTTTCTTACCTCCTGCATGAGATGGAGCTTGAGTTTGTTGCCAGCGATGTTTCGACGTATTACCGGGGTCGTCAGCTCGGATATGATGTCTCGGCCTTTTTGAGTCCATCGACGTTTGGACAGGGACTCGCTACCGGTGGAGCCTATGTTGCGGAGGCCTATGTCATAGGAGGCGTCTTTGGTGTGGTTGCTATTTCCTTGCTGGTCGGCATAGCACTGCGCTTTATGTACCTCTATAGCGGTAACGCCGAATTACTTGTCTTGATAGGACTGTCATTCACCGAGGTTTTGTTGATGCCCAGAGGATACCTGCTGGGCCCGGCGTCTGCCTTAGCGCGATCTTTGGTCTTGCTGCTGCCTCTTTTCCTGGGGTGGGTGTTGTACAGCTTCCTCGCCACTACCATTCGGACCTCGTCGGAACGGGTGTGACCGCTAGCGCACGTAGCACGATTGAAAGCCGGGAGAAACCAATTGGAATCTGGCATAACGCGCAGGTCCTACCTTACCGGCTTCCTGCACAGCGTTGTCCATTTGGGCTCGGGGGAACTGCTGGCAAGGGTCCTCGGCGTCTCAATTGTCATTCTTCTTGGCCATAAGTACGGCGTCGTTATCGTAGGCGTCTATGCCCTCGCTCAGAGCATTCTGGGCTATCTCGGGGCCCTCATTGACTTTGGGCTCCGTCACATTGGCGCGCGCCTGGTTGCGCGCTTTCCCTGTTCCGTCTCGGAAATCATGCGCCGGGTACAGCGGCGGCGCATGGCCATGGGCGCTGCCGTCCTCCCCTTGGTTCTCTTCTATGTCTCCTTCGCCCACTTGCCTCTCAACATGAAGGTGTTTGTCTTCCTGTTTGCCGGAATCGGTGCGATGTATGCCCTCTCTCTGGAGTGGGCCGCATGGGGCCGCGAACAGCTTCGCCTGGTTGGCCTGGCAAAGGCGATTGTCCCTGCCAGCGTATTGGTCAGTCTCCTGCTCTCCTTTCGTGGACACCACGTGCTTGCCTGCATGGTCATTGGCAATCTTGTCGGTTACTCCGCTATTGCTCTTGTTTTCCGTATTTGGTGGAGGCGCTATCGTCCGGAGCTCGGCGTACAGCAAGGCGACGTGGCCGATATTGGTGATGCCTTGCAGTGGCACCGCACCAGCATCATGGGATTGGCTTGGTTGGGCAATATGGCCTTTAACACCTCCGACATGCTGATTCTGGGGGTGCTCTCCGACCCCCAGCAGTTAGGGCTTTATAACGCGTCATACCGCATCATTAATCAGGCCCTCTTGACCTACTACCTCTTTACGACCGTCTTATACCCTCGGTTCGCCCGCCACGATCTTGCCCAACGCCGCCGCATGTTACGGCCTCGCATCTTCTTGCTCCTCTTCGCATCGGGACTGGCGCTGGCTATGCTGCCGGCCCTATTCCGGCACCCGCTGCTTACGATCATCTTTGGACGCCCTTTCGCCGCTGCTGCGCCGCTGCTGCTTCTACTGTCCTTCTCAATACCCCTCGACTTCCTGGTTTCCTACCTCAGCGTCGCCTACTTTGCATGGGGCATGGAGCGGAAGGTGCTTCTTTCGGCCGCCGTGGCTGCAGCCGTGAACATCGCACTCAACCTCGCCACCATCCCACACTACGGTGCCATGGCCGCTGCGGTGAATACGCTCGTCTCCTACGTGGTCTACTTCTGCGCCCTCGTGTGGACCGGACGCCAAGCAGTCGGAGCGCCGGAAAGCTCAACCGCAGACGTCAGCGTGTGACTACTCAGGCCCAGTCGCGCGTTTGTCCAGACCGAGAACGATCCCCCAAAGCTCCGCCCAGTTTCGGGCATAGGGTTCGGCATACACGGTTCTCGGTACGTCGTGAAAAATCTTCTCGCCATTCGCTGCCCGTTTCATCAGCAGCGCCAGCTGTTGGGCATCAGTCGGATCAAAGAAACACGTCTGTGCGTGCCCTCCCGCGCATTCACGGGCATACGGTAAATCGGCGAGAAGCATTGGCTTTCCCAGTCCCTTGAATTCGGTAATCGGAAGCGCGGCAGCTTCTAAATGAGAAGGGAACAGCAGGCAATCGGCGTCGCCGTAAAGCTCCATCACGCTTTCGCGCGGTATGATCCCCAGCCAGCGCACACACCGCAGGTCCGAATACTTTTTCGCCACATGGGCAGCGTACTTATTTGTGTGGCAATCCAAGGTTAGCCACAGCTCGAAATTGTTGACACCGTCGCGCTCAAGAGTTCGTACAGCCTCCAAACATAGCTCCACATTCTTATACGGTCGCGGCACGAACGGATAGAAGAATCGGTACGGCCCCTCTCTTCTCGGACCACTGGCTTCCCGAGGAGCCTCACTTACCGTTAACTCGGGCGGCGCCACTATGACGTTGCTAATTCCGTAGCTGGACTCGAAAATCTTGCGGATCCAATCGCCCTGCACAATCACGAACTGGTTCTTGTGGATATTGATCCGGTGGACCAATCGGAAGAACAGAGTGAACATTCCAAAACGCCAGTCTAGGAGGAATTCTGATGGCGTGATGCGGTAGAACTCCGAGACATTATGGCAGTACACGGCTCGGATGTCGGCGCGCACGCTGGGCGTGGTCTCGTGCAGAGACAGCCACAGTTTCGGTTTTAGTTGAGCGCTTATTGCTTGTGCAGACCAGTATTCGAACCGTAATCGTGCCAGCCACGAGCCAACGATGTGAGGAAATTCGATATACGTCACACCCGGCGTATCGAATAATTCTCGGCTCTTCACCAGTGCTACGATGTCAAAGCGGTCGCCATACTCGCGCTCCAGCGATGCTAGGGCCTCGCGAAAAATCACCAGCGTCCCAGATTCTCGCAGGTTCACGCCCGAAAGCACGATTCTCGGCTTCATACGACTCGGAATGATTGCTCGTTCCCGCCATCGCACAACAAGAAGCGAAGCTGCATCCTCTTGGCAATCGCTATAGCCGCTGAATCGCTTCAGGAATGGTCTGTCAATGCAGCTCGGCTAGAACCTATACACATACGACGTCGATATCTGAAAGTTGCCCTGGGTCACGATGTAATCCGGCGACAACTGCGTCCCCAGCTCATACGGATGCGGGTCCGTACGGTTCGTCAAATACCGCACCAGCGTCGTGCCCACATCGAAGCGCAGCGTCGAATTTCGTTCCGGGTAATACTCCACGATTCCGCCCACGTCGGCGGCAAAGCGCGTCAGGCTCCCGGTACCGCTCTCGCCCT
>Ga0210383_10004967_pt1 | contig 11749 bp, 13 predicted proteins | sample IncBWC14OmetaG_FD_160072 | JGI IMG/M metagenome (GOLD analysis project Ga0210383, IMG submission 160072) | Forest soil microbial communities from Barre Woods Harvard Forest LTER site, Petersham, Massachusetts, United States - Inc-BW-C-14-O ...
GCGGGCGGAACTTCTTGCCCCAGTTCAGGTAGTACCAGACGAAATACTGGGTCAGGGTCCAGTCGGCCCCGTAGGCGCGCATGGCCGTCTGCCACATGTGCCGGTGGGTGTCGATCATGCCCGGCATGACGATGCCGCCGGTCGCGTCGATTTCTGCGGTGCCGTCGGGCACCTGCAGGTTCGGGCCGACCGCCGCGATCCGCTCCCCGGTGACGAGCACATCGGCGCCGGCCAGGACCCGGTGCCCGTCGTCCATGGTGAGCACCGTCGCGTTGCGGAAAACCAGCGGCCGTCCCGCTACCAGGTCCGCTGCCGTCGTCATAAGAACCTCCACTATCGGCGCTGAAAGGGCAATCACCAGGCCGCGCTGGCGGACGAGTATCCGCGAACCGGTCACGAGCGGCCTGATCGGAAGCCTGGCCGTTCCTCCCTGAGGCTGTCAATGGTGGGTGACACCAAGATCATGTCGTCCCGTAACGGTGCAGGCACAGACGGGGGAATACCTGCCGCCGCTGCTCCAGACCGCGGGGCGCGATCAGCGTCGGCTGGGCCGCCTGCCAGGCCGCCCCCCAGCTGGTCAGAACCGGTGCCGGCCGTGTGTCCGCCGAGCGGACGGATTGACGATCGTCGTTCCGCTGGCCGCGGCCCGCAGCCGCCTGCCCCGCCGGACGGCCTGCGGTATCCGCCGCCATGCGTCCACGCTCGCCAGGGCTAGCCATACCAGGCCCACGGCCAGCCACGGCGGAGCCTGAGTCACCGACCACCAGAAGTTCAAGGTCGCGAGTACGACCGTGACCATGATCCCGGCTACCGCGCTCAGCAGCAGCTGGACGGCTCGTACCCGGGGCGCGCGCGTAAGGTGCTTGGCCGTGCCGGTAGCCGCGGTAGCCCACAGCGCGATCGCGATCGCCATCGCCGTTCCGGTCGCGAGCCAGGCGGCCAGGTAGCCCCACGAGGCGTTCAGCTGAGTAGCTGAGCGTGAGCCGAAGGCAAGCACCAGGCCAGCCAGCGCGCCTCCGGCCACCGCGGTTGCTCCGCCCGCCCACGCGACCCGGCGCCGGATCTTCGGCCAGCCGCCCGCCCGCAGGAACCTGACCAGCGCTGGTAGTGCCGCCAAGCCGTCGGCGGCGACCACCGCAGCGGTCAGGGAGACGGCAGCCAGCAGCGCGACCAGGGCCGCTACCTGCGATCCTCGCGGGGGGGACGGCAAGGTCATGACATTCGCCGGAAGCAGGGCGACCATCATTCCGGCCACGACCATCGTCGTCGGCTGGTTAGGCTTGGTCAGCCACTTGACCGCTCTGCTTCTCGCCTGATGGCCTCGTTCGAGCAAGCCGCCCCAGATCACGCCGAGCCGCAGCCGCCAGGTCGGCCGCCCGTCGTCCAGGGTGTCCTGGATCAGCGCCAGCAGTTCCTGGCCGTACCGTTCCCGCCACGCCCTGGGATACCAGCGGAGCAGGCGGGCGGGCTTCATGCCGGATCCAGCCCGAGCCGGGTCACGCCCGCACGGGTGATCCGCCGCAGGTCGGCCAGGGCCTCGGCCAGCGCAGCCGAGCCTGGCGGGGTGATCTGGTACGGGCGGCGCCGGTCGTCGCCGCCGAGCGGCTCGATGAGCCCGCGCTCCACCAGCCGGGTGATCGCCCCGTACAGCGCCCCCGGCCCGAGCCGAACCCCGGCGAAGTCCTCGATGTCCTTAGCCAGCGCGTGCCCGTGCTTCGGCCCGTCCGCCAGGCTGACCAGGATCAGCAGCGGCGGATCATTCGCCCTGCGCAGCCCATGAGACGCCATACTCCCGTTCTACTACGCCCCACGTAGCTACGCAAGACGTAGCACCCCCTCCGCTCCCACCCCCTCCGCTCCCACCCCCCACGGCCGTTTCCATGATCATGGCCAGTTCAGGCCAAACACGGCCCAATTCTGGCCGTGATCATGCTTCAGGACGGGTGAGCCGCGATCAGCAACAGCGCGTCAAGCAGCCGCCACCAGTCCGCCTCGCCCAGGTCGCGGCCCATCGCCTGGGCCAGCGCGGCCAGCGCGATCACGAGCTGGGCGGATAGCTCGTCGGAGTCCCGGTCCAGTCCCGCGGCCATAGCCGTCACCGCCTGCCGGAACCGCCGGGTCCGGCCGAGCCGCACCAGCGAGGCGGGGATTTCCGGCGCCGCTGTCCCACCGGACTCCTCGGGGGCGAGCGCAACCACCAGCCGCAGGTCCAGGGCCCCAGCCAGCCTGCGCAGCGCCGCGGTGGTCGGGTTACCTCGGCCGTTCTCCAGGTTGGCGATGTAGGGCACAGACAGGCCCGCGTCGGCCGCGACCGAGGCCACGGTCCGGCCCGCCGCGGTCCGCCGGGCCCGCAGCTGCCGGCCGATCGCCGAATCTTCCACGCCTCTCCTGTCTTGACAAAACACAAATCGATGAAATTATTCTGTCAGAATAACAACTGAGCGCACCAGACACGACAGACGGCGGTATTCATGTTCCAGGCCCTGCGGATACGCGATTTCCGCCTGCTGTGGGGCGGCAGCGTGGTCAGCGCGCTCGGCACGTGGCTGCTGGTGCTGGCCATCCCCGCTCACGTCCTCCTGGTCACCGGCTCGCTGCGCGATACCGGGCTCACGCTCGCCGCGCAGTACCTGCCGGTCCTGATCCTCGGTCCCGTGGCCGGAGTGCTCACCGACCGGTGGGACCGGCGCCGCCTGATGATCGCGACCAGCCTGTTCCGCGCGGGCGCCGTGGCCGTGATGCTGCTCGGCACCGCTCCCGGCCGCTACTGGGTACTCTACGGCGCGCTGATCGCCGAGAGCGGCGCCGGCGTGCTGTACATCCCGGCCTGGCGGGCCCGTACGCCGGCCATGGTGGGCACCGGGACGCTGCTGAGCAGCGCCAACTCGCTCAATGCCCTGGCCGACGGCGCAGTGCGGCTGGTCGGCGGCCCGCTCGGCGGCGTGCTGCTGACCGTCTTCGGCATCGGCTGGGTGATCGGCGCCGACGCCCTCAGCTACCTGGTATCTGCCGCCGCCAACGCCATGACCTCCCGCCCGGCCCTCGGGCACGCGACCCCCGAGGTCGAGGCCCCCAGGCACGCGCGCCGCACATCCACGGTCAGGCACGTGGCTCGCGACCTAACCGAGGGCGTCCGCGTCCTGCGCGGCCAGCCGGTGGCCCGGGCCCTGCTGCTGGTCACGGTCATTTTCCTGGCCGCCAACGCCTCGCTGAGTGCCATGCTCATTCCGCTGGGGATCCGCCGGCTAGGCGGCGGCGAAAACACCGGATTCGTACTATCCGCGCTCGGTGTGGGGTTCCTGCTCGCCGCCCCGCTCCTGCGCGCGCTGCTGGACCGGTTCCCGCCACGCGTCCTGCTGGCCGCCACTCTGACCGCCACCGCCGTCGGCCAGTTCGCCCTGTTCACCTCGACCTCGCTCGTCACCGCCCTGCCCGCCGCGGTCGCCATCGGCACGTTCGGGTCCATGTCCGAGGTGATCCCGCAGACCGCCCTGCAACGTGTCATCCCCAACGCGGTCCTCGGCCGGATCGGCGCCGTCTTCCTGACCGGCGAGGCCGCGGTCGGCCTGCTCGGTGCGGTGGGCGGCCCCTTCCTGGCCCAGGTCATCCAGCTACCCGGCCTGGCCGTCGCGGCCAGCCTGGTCACGCTGGCCGCGGCCGCGCTGACCCGCCTGACCGTGCCGCGGACACCCTTTCGGTTACAGCCGAAAGGATTGGCGCGCGCGAACGCCGACGGCAATGCTGAACGTGGAAACCACAGCCGGTGGTCCGAGCTGGTCATGATCCGGCCGATCATGGCCAGCCCACCACCGCCGGCCCGTACCGGGGCCGGGGCCGGGCCGGGCGCTATCCGGCGCGGAGCAGCTCAGCGCCGAGCGGCGTGAGCAAGTGCAGCACCGCGCTGCCCTGCCGGTGCGTGGTGATCAGCCCCGCGTCCCGCAGCACCGACGCGTGCTGGCTGGCCGCCGCGAGCGAGATGCCCACCCGGTCGGCGAGCTCTGTGGTGGAGCACCCGTCGGCGACGGTGCGCAGCACCGCGGCCCGGTTCCGGCCCACCAGCGCGGCGAGCGCCGCGCCCCGGGGCCCGGGGTTGCCCCACAGGTGCCGCTGTTCCATCCGGCTGTCGGCCGGCGGCAGCACCAGCCAGGGCACCGAGTTCGGGTCGCTCGGGTTCTCGTGCAGGCTAGGGATCTGGCCCACGAACACCGAGGGCACCAGCGCGATGCCCCGGCCGTTCAGCGGCACGTCGACGTCGGCGGGCACCAGCACCTCGAGCACCGGCGGGCGCCAGCGCACCCACGGGCTCTGCAGCGAGGCCAGCAGCCGGTCCGGGCCGCCCGCCGTCAGCGTCCGAAGGCGGGCCACGTGCTCGGCGTGCAGGCAGGCGTGGATCCGGCTCCAGTACGGCGCGACCAGCGCCTGGTGGGCGGCCACGGCTGCCGCGGCGAGCTGGAGCCGGGCCTGGCTGCTCTCGGCCACCGCCCACACAGCGGCGGGCAGCTTGTGCCCCCGGTCGGTGAACTCCATCTCCATCAGCAGGTGTTCACGGGGCACGGCCAGCAGGGCCAGGACGCCCTGCTCCAAGGTGGCCGCGTGACCGGTCAGCATGGACAGGTCCACGCCCTTGGACCCGGGCGGGATCAGCGCCGTGAACGCGGCCATCTGCGGCGTGAGCCGACCCTTCACCTGGCTGCGCCACTGCCGGTACGGCGCGCGGGGCTGCTGCGGGCAGCGCAGCAGGCACATCGCCGTCACCGTCTCGGCCAGCGGGCCGAGGGTCGGCCTGACCTGGATCCGCTCGAGGTCCTCGGCCGTGAAGTGGATCCGCCAGACCATGACATTCAGGGTCCCGCACCACCGGGGAATCGGTCAATGCTCCGGTTTGCCCCCCGGACCCGGGGGAACGGGAGCACCATGACCCGAAAGGCGCTCTGGCTGCTTCCCGTGGCGGTGGCCGCGGTGGTGGCTAGCCAGTGGCGGGATATCGCCCGCTACGTCAAGATCCGGCAGATGTCCCAGGGTGGCCCGGACCGCAACCGCGACTCCGGCGCGCCGCCCAGCTTACTGGCGACTGAGCGTTCCGGGAAGGTAACGGCGGCGCTGGTCAGCGGAACAGCGCGCTGTAGGCGTTGAGTGCGGGCTGCCCGCCCAGATGGGCGTACAGCACGGTGGAGTCGGGGCCGATCCGGCTGGCGCGGACCAGGTCGATGAGCCCGGCCATCGACTTGCCCTCGTACACCGGGTCGATGATCATGCCTTCCAGGCGGCCGGTGAGCCGGATCGCGTCCAGCGTGGAGCGCACCGGGATGCCGTAGTGGTCCCCGGCCCAGCCCGCCAGCACGGTGATCTCGTCGTCCCGCAGGTCGCGGCCCAGGCCGATCAGCTCGGCGGTGTTCCTGGCGATCTTCTCGACCTGGGCCTGGGTCTCGGTGATCCGGGCCGACGCGTCGATCCCGATCACCCGCCGCGGCCGGCCCGGGTCATCGATCGCGGCGAAGCCCGCGATCATCCCGGCCTGGGTGGAGCCGGTCACGCTGCACACGATGATCGTGTCGAAGAACAGCCCGAGTTCGGCCTCCTGCTGGCGGACCTCGTGAGCCCAGTTCGCGAAGCCGAGGCCGCCCAGTCGGTGGTCGGACGCGCCGGCCGGGATGGCGTAGGGCGTCCCGCCCGCGGCGCGGACCTCCTCCAGCGCCTGCTCCCAGCTGCTCTTGATGCCGATGCCGAAGCCATCGGCCACCAGCCGGACGTCGGCCCCCATGATCCGGGACAGCAGGATGTTGCCCACCCGGTCGTTGACCGAGTCGGGCCAGTCGACCCAGCTCTCCTGGACCAGCAGGGCCTTCAGGCCCAGCTTGGCCGCGACCGCGGCCACCTGGCGGGTGTGGTTGGACTGCACCCCGCCGATCGAGACCAGCGTGTCCGCGCCCTGGGCCAGGGCGTCCGGGACCAGGTACTCCAGCTTGCGGGTCTTGTTTCCGCCGAAGGCGAGCCCGGAGTTGCAGTCCTCGCGCTTGGCCCAGATCGCCGCGCCGCCCAGGTGAGCGGACAGGCGCTCCAGCGGGTGGACCGGGCTCGGCCCGAACAGCAGCGGATACCGCGGGAAATCAGCGAGGGCCACCAAAACACCACCTAGAAGATGACGTACACCTTCCGGATAGTCTCGTGGATCTGCCAGGTCCCGGTCCAGCCGCGGGGGAACACCGCGATGTCGCCCGCCCCGATCTCGGCCGGTGCGCCGCCGTCGGGCGTGACCGTCATCCGGCCGGACACGATGTGCACGACCTCGTTGGTCTCCAGGCTCCACCGGGACGGGCCCGCGGTGCACTCCCAGACCCCGGCCTCTTGGTCACCCTCGCCGGTCCACAGCGTGGTCCCCGAGGTGTGCATCGGCGCGCCTGTCGCCTCGTCCAGCGGCCCCCAGTCCTCGAGCTTGGCGTCGGCCGCGGCGGCCAGGAACGGGGTGGCGGTAATCATGGGGCGGAGATCCTTTCCGGGAATGGCAGGGCGATGGGGTCGGTGGCCAGGCGGCTGCGCCCGGCCTCGTCGAAGCGGTCCAGGCCGAGGGGGGATACGTCAAGCACGTCGGTCTTCCCGGTGAGCGCCACGTCGGCGGCCGCCCGCGCCACGCCGGGCCCCCACATCATGCCCGCGCCTGCGGCGCTGGCCACGGTGACGTGGTCCAGCCCCGGCGCGCGGCCGATGATGGGCAGGTGGTCGGGGGTGTAGTCGATGGTCGCGGCCCAGATCCGGCGCAGCCCGAGCCCGGCGGTGACCGGGACCAGGGCGGCCAGCCGGGCCCGCATCCGGGCCAGGTAGGCCTCGTCCACCTCCCGGTTCTCGCCCGGCGGCTCGTCCGGGTTGCTCATCCCGAACAGCAGGCCGCCCTCCTCCGGCCGCCAGTACAGCCCCGCGGCCAGGTCGAACACCATCGGTACCCGGCCGGGATCCAGGTCCGGGTGCCGCTCGGTCACCGCGACCTGGTGCCGGACGCCGCCCGCCGGGATGCGCAGGCCGGCCAGCCGCCCGACCTCGGCCAGCTTCGGGCCGCCGGTCAGGACCACCAGGCCCGCGTCAATGCGCTCCTGGCTGGTGTCCACACCGCCCCGGGTCAGGCCGCGGAACGTGACGTGCTCGGCTACCTCGACGCCGCTGCGCAGCAGCGCCACGGTGTAGGCGGTCACGTTCCGGGGCGGCGTTATGTACCCGTCCTGGGCGCAGAAGGTCCCGCCGAGCGTCTGCCCCGGCGCCAGCGTCGGGTTGACCTGATCCACTTCGCCCGGGTCGAGCCAGCGCACCGGCACGCCCAGGCCAGCCTGCATCGCCATCCGCTCGCGGGCCGCGGCGATGTCCGCCTCGGTGAAGCAGGGGAGCAGGTAGCCCTGCTCGGTGAATCCGGAGTCGGTGCCGATCTCGTCCCGCTGGCGCAGGTAGAACTGGCGGGACCACAGGCCCAGCATGACGGCCTCGGGCGTCCCGCCCTGCATCCGCACGATGCCGGCCGCCCGGCTGCTCGCGCCCTGCCCGAGGTGGCCCTTCTCGATCAGGACGACCCGGCCCAGTCCGGCCTGGCGCAGGAAGTACGCGCACCACGCGCCCACCGTCCCGCCGCCCACCACCACGGCGTCAGCGCTTGTCATAGCCACTCCCGCTCATCGGTATTGCGGCCCTACCGCCTTAGCGGTCCTCATTGGCACAGCTTCGATGCTGGCATAGACTGAACATTCAGTCAATACAGCTGCGCGCCCCAGGGAGGACCCGCCGGATGTACGGCTTGTCAACCGAAGACCTGTCCATCCAGACCCGGGCCCGCGGTTTCGCGGACGAGCTCATCCCGTTCGAGGAGCAGGCCGAGGCCGCGGGCGGTGAGCTGCCCGCCGACCTGACTGCGGGGCACGCCAAGCGCGCCCGCGAGCTGGGCCTGCACTCGACCAACATGCCGGCCGAGCTCGGCGGGGGCGGCTGCACCACCCTGCAGCAGGTGCTGGTGCAGGAGCAGGTGGGCCGGGTGACCAACGCGCTGGGCTGGGTGGCCGCTACCCCGCCGTCGTGGCTGCCCGAGGTGGCCACCGCGGACCAGATCGACCGGTACGTGCGGCCCGCGATCGCCGGCGAGCGCGAGGAGTGCTACGCGATCACCGAGGAGGGCGCGGGCTCCGACGTCGACGCGATCGAGGCCACTGCCCACCGCGACGGCGACGAGTACGTCCTGGCCGGGGTCAAGTGGCACGTCACCTCGTACAACACCGCCGACTTCGCGTTTTTCCAGGCCAAGCTGCCCAGCGGCGACCACGCGATGTTCCTGGTCGACCTGCCCAGCCCCGGCGTCCGGGTGGTCCGGACGCCGGCCTACTCCCACACGATCAGCCACCACCACCCGATCGTCGCGTTCGAGGACGTTCGCGTCCCGGCCGCGAACCTGGTCGGGGCCGAGGGCGACGGGATGGCGTTCGCGTACGAGTGGTTCCGCTTCGAGCGCCTGATGGTCGCCGCCCGTTGCCTGGGGGCCGCGGAAAGGCTCACGACGGAGATGACCGCGTTCGCCGCCACCCGCCGGGCGGGCGGAGGTGTGATCGCCGACCACGGGCTGGTGGCCGGGATGCTCGCCGACAGCCTCACCGAGCTGTTCGCGGCCCGGGCCATGGCCTACGAGACCGCGCGGGGCATCGACCGCGGCATCGATACCAAGGTGTCGCACGCCCAGTGCTCGATGGCCAAGCTGTACTGCTCGGAGATGGCCGGCCGCGTGGCCGACCGCGCCGTCCAGGTCTTCGGCGGCCGCGGCTACATGCGCGAGAACGTCGCCGAACGCTTCTACCGCGAGCTCCGCGTCGAGCGCATCTGGGAGGGCACCAGCGAGATCCAGCGCATGATCATCGCCCGCCAGATGACCAAGCGCACCCCCGCCGCCCTCGCCTGAGCCCTCAGCCCTGCCGCGAGCGTCGTGCGCTAGCCGAGAAAGTACCCCTCCGGGAGGTTGGCCTCAATAGCGACCAGCACCTCGGCTGAGTCGGGGGTGGTGCGCGGCCGGAACCGCTCGGCCACCGTGCCATCCGGCCGGATCAGGAACTTCTCGAAGTTCCACTGGATGTCGCCGCCCTCGCCGTTCGCGTCCGGCACCGCAGTCAGCAGATCATAGATGGGATGCCGCCCGGGGCCGTTCACCTCGATCTTCTCGAACATCGGGAACGTCACCCCGTAGGTCGCCGAGCAGAACTCGGCGATCTCCTCCGAGGTCCCGGGCTCCTGCCCGCCGAACTGGTTGCAGGGGAAGCCGACCACCGCCAATCCGCGGGAGGCGAATTCCTCGTGCAGCTTCTCCAGCGCCGCGTACTGGGGCGTGAGCCCGCACTTAGAGGCCACGTTGACGATCAGCAACGCCGATCCGGGCGCAGCCGCACCGAGTGAGGAGTCCTGCCCGGTCAGCGTCTTCACGGGGATGTCATATATGGTCACCCTGCTAAGCTACCGGGCCCCAGGCGATCTGGCCCAGGTAGCCCCGGGCGATGGTGGCGACGAACGAGTGCACCGCGTCCTCGTCGGGCGCCAGCGGTCCGGGTGAGGCCTGCGGCGAGGCCAGCCCACGCTGGACCGACTCGCACGCGCCCCAGTCCTGCCGGTTGGTGATGTCCCAGAACTCCACCGCATAACTCGGATCGAAGGAAGGCAGAGCCACCGCCTCGGGGGCGAACGCCCACGTGCACTCGATCCGGGTCTTGTCCGCGGCCACCGGCGTCAGCCGGTGCGTCATCACGTAGTCCGGATGCAGGCTGAGCAGGACGTTCGGCAGGACGTTGACGTAGATGACGGTGCGCAGCCCCTGCGCGTCGAGCCCGCGCAGCGGCACGCCGCCGCTCGCGCCGTCCAACGACATGGTGGCCATGCCGTCCCGCAGGTCCATCCAGCCGCCCACCCAGGGGCCGTCGGAGGCGTAGTTCTCGCCGCTCTTGGGCGGGCTGACCCGGCACAGCTCGGGGTGGATGGACGGACAGTGGTAGCACTCGTGGTAGTTCTCGGTCAGGATCTTCCAGTTCGCCGCGGCGTCATAGCTGTGCCGGCCGGCCGTCACCAGCCGCTCCGGCTCGTACGGCGCGATGATCTCGTCGAGCTTGGCCAGCGACTCGGCCAGCGAGCCAGCAAGACCGCCCGAGGTGTCGACGAAGACCAGGCCGTGCCACTCGGTCGCCGGCAGCCGGGCCAGGCCCCACGACCCGAACTCGAAGCCGGGCACCTTCTTGAAGCTCCCCGCCGCGCGCAGGTCGCCGGCCAGCGTGTACGTCCATGCATGGTAAGGACAGATGATCATCCGGGCCTGCGTGCCCTCGCCGCAAGGCAGCAGCTCGTGCCCGCGGTGGCGGCAGGTGTTCGCGAACGCATGCAGCGTGCCGTCCTCGCCCCGGACCAGCAGCACGCCCCCCGTCCCGGTCGCCTCAGCCCGCTGGTCGCCCGGCTGCGGCAGCTGTTCGCTGCGCGCGACGCACACCCAGCCGCCGCCGAAGAAGTTCCGTTGCTCCCACTCGAACACCGCCGGGTCCACGTACGCGGCCCGCGGCAGCATCCGGCTCTCGCCGAACGCCCGCAGTGCCGCCGCCAGCCCGTCCGGGTCGAGCGGAGCCGGATCACGCCGGTAATCACGATCTTGACTGACCATACAGTCAAGACTAAGCCGCCCGCCGAACCCTGTCCAGCCGGTACCTTGCGGCGCGATATTCGGAGTGACCCCCATGTCGACCGTGAAGTCTGGAGCGCTGCACGCGACCCATTGTGCCGGCGCCCGGCCGGCGGATCGCGCTTCGCGGCCCGTGTTTCTCCTTATTTATTGCGCGGTTATGACGCAGCCGGGCCGGGCTCGGCCGCTGATCTTGCGCCCGCGCTGCCGCCGTGCTGATACTGCAAGCATGGGCGACCGAAATGTGCTTGGCGCGGAGCTCGAGCCATGTGGAACCGATCCTCTTACTGGGTTCTACCGGGACGGGTGCTGCACCACCGGACCCGAGGACCTGGGCAGTCACACGATCTGCGCGGTGGTGACCGCGGAGTTCCTCGCGCATCAGCGTGGCATCGGCAATGACCTGTCCACGCCGATGCCCCAGTTCAGCTTCCCCGGCCTGGTGCCGGGGGACAGGTGGTGCGTGACCGCGGCGAACTGGCTGCGCGCGCACCGCGAGGGCGCCGCGGCCCCGGTGGTGCTGGCCTCCACCCACGAGCGCGCGTTGGAGATCGTCCCGCTGGACGTGCTCCGCCAGTACTCCGTCGACGTCCCCGCCGACGCCGGCGCCCTCGACGAATAAAAGACAAAAGATCTTTCTGCCGAACGGTCCGTGGTGCCCGCCCCGCGTCAGTGCGACCGCCCCGGGGCGGTCGCCCGAGCGGCGTCGGCCGCCACGAGCGCATGCCATGCGGCCGGGGTGAGCGAGTACGCGCCGACGCCACCGCCGGTGAAGTACCGCCCCGTGGCGGGCCGCGCGAGGGTGGCCGCGGCGATCAGCACGACCGGGAGCGCGGCGAGCAGGTCGCCTCCGCCCGGCGTCAGTTCTTCCCGGCTGCCCCGGTAGTCGCCTCGGCGGGCCAGCGCGTTCCCCAGCTCGCGCGCGATCTCGCGGCGTCCGCCGTGCTGTGCCGCGCCCAGCACCGCGAGCAGCAGCTGGTGCGTCCGCTCGCCGGGCCGGCCCGGCGGCTGCGGCCGCGACGTGCCCGTGCGCGCCACCTCGACCAGGGCCCGCACCAGGTCGACGCCGGAGGCCAGGGC
>Ga0210383_10004968_pt1 | contig 11749 bp, 14 predicted proteins | sample IncBWC14OmetaG_FD_160072 | JGI IMG/M metagenome (GOLD analysis project Ga0210383, IMG submission 160072) | Forest soil microbial communities from Barre Woods Harvard Forest LTER site, Petersham, Massachusetts, United States - Inc-BW-C-14-O ...
AAGGCTCCGCAAGCGGAAAAGCCTCAAAAACCGGGGCTACTTCGAAGAAGCAGTAGGTTTTCCGACGTTACGGCTGTTACACTGGTGTTGCCTTGTGACGGGGACGGCGCGTCGGATCTGTTTTCCCAACAGAAATGTGGTCGCAGATCGACGCCACGCACAATGACGCGCGCATCGCCAAGAGTGATTTTCTGAGGCCGCTATGCCTTTTTGCCACGGCGCCGCGAGGAGAGGAACCATATTTCGCTATCTGGCGCGATGACCCAAAAAGGGTTGTCTGATCCAATCTGTCCCGATAACTGTCCCGGCGCACCGAAAAAGGGCTTAGAATATGGTCGGAGTGGCAGGATTTGAACCTGCGACCCCTGCGTCCCGAACGCAGTGCTCTACCGGACTGAGCCACACTCCGACAAGAAGGCGGCTTATAGCCTTGGCTTTCTTACACCGCAAGAAGCCGAATTTGAGGACCTAAATCCCCGTGAAACTTGGTCTGAAAACGCAGATTCTGCCGGCCAGCGAGGCCGCGGTGGCACGGGCCGCGGACTGCCTCAAGCAAGGCGGCCTGGTTGTGTTTCCGACCGAGACCGTCTACGGGCTGGGCGCAGACGCCACCAACGCGGCCGCCGTCGCGCGCCTCTATGAGGCCAAGGGCCGGCCATCGTTCAACCCCCTGATCGCCCATGTCGGCGACATCGCGGGCGGGATGAAGATCGCCCATTTCGATCCGACCGCGCGCAGGCTTGCGGGCACCTTCTGGCCCGGGCCGCTGACGCTGGTGCTGCCCAGGACCTTCGATTGCCCGGTCGCGGAACTTGCGACCGCCGGCCTCGATACGATCGCGGTTCGCCTTCCCGCGCACCCGCTCGCCCAGGCGATCCTGCGCGCCTTTGGCGGTCCGGTGGTGGCGCCTTCCGCCAACCTTTCGGGCCACGTCTCGCCGACCCTGGCTTGCCATGCGCAGAGCGACCTCGACGGACGGGTTGACCTGATCGTCGATGGCGGTCCGGTGAACGTCGGGGTCGAATCCACCATTGTCGGATGTTTCGATACCCCCATGCTGCTGCGCCCCGGCGGACTGCCGCGCGAGGAGATCGAGCGCGTATTGGGCCGGGCGCTGGCGCGGGTGCCGGAAGACGAGGCTCACGAAACCGGCCAGCCGCTGGCGCCGGGCATGCTGGCATCGCACTACGCGCCACGCACGCCGGTGCGGCTAAACGCTGCAGGCGTAGAGGCCGGCGAAGCGCTGCTGGCGTTCGGCCCCTCCCCTCTGCCGGGCATCGAGCAGGCAAGCGCGGTGATGAATCTCTCCGTCCGTGGCGATCTCGCGGAGGCCGCCGCCAATCTTTTCGGCTATCTTCGATCCCTCGATCGCAAAGGCGCCCGTGCGATCGCCGTGATGGCAGTGCCGCATCAAGGACTGGGCGAGGCGATCAACGACCGCCTGCGACGCGCCGCGATCGGACGCCGATAATCGCAAGAGACCAGAATGAATGTCGCGCCCGCTCCCCTTGCCCCGCTTTCCCCGGAACTGATTGCGCGGTTCCGCGCCATTGTCGGCGACAAATATGCGGTGACCGAGGCCGCCGACATCGCGCCTTTTATCAGCGAAGAGCGGGGCCTGTTTCACGGTCGATCTCCATTGGTATTGCGGCCGGGCTCGACGGCGGAAGTCTCCGCCGTCTGCCGCCTGGCGAGCGCACACAAAATCGCGCTGGTGCCGCAGGGCGGCAATACTGGCCTGGTCGGCGGGCAGACGCCGCACAATGGCGAGGTGGTCGTGTCGACGCGGCGGCTCGACAAAATTCGCGACCTCGACACCGCCTCGAACACGATGACCTGCGAGGCCGGCGTGGTGCTGCAGGTCGCGCAGCAGAAGGCTGCCGAGGTCGACCGGCTGTTTCCGCTGTCGCTGGGTGCGGAAGGAAGCTGCACCATCGGCGGCAACCTCTCCACCAATGCCGGCGGCACCGCGGCGCTCGCCTTCGGCGTGGCGCGCGAGATGGCGCTTGGGCTGGAAGTGGTGCTGGCGGATGGCCGCATTCTCAACGGTCTTTCGAAGCTAAAAAAGGACAATACGGGCTACGACCTGCGTAACCTTTTCATCGGCGCGGAAGGCACGCTCGGCATCATCACCGCGGCAACACTGAAACTGTTTCCGAAGCCGCGGGCGGTGGAAACCGCCTTCGTTGGCCTGAAATCACCCGCCGACGCGCTGAAACTGCTGTCGATCTCGCAAAATGAGGCCGCAGGCGCCCTCACCAGTTTCGAGCTTCTTTCCGATATTGCGGTGGATTTCAGCGTGCGCCACGGCATCGACATCCGCAATCCTCTTGGCAGCAAGCACGCATGGTATGTGCTGATGGAACTGTCGTCCCCGCGCACGGACGCCCGCGCCGCGCTGGAATCGATCCTGGCACAGGGGCTGGAACGGGGCATCGTCGACGACGCCGCGATTGCCGCCAATCTTTCCCAGCGCAGCGCGTTCTGGAAATTGCGCGATGAAATGTCGGCAGCGCAAAAGCCCGAAGGCGGTTCGATCAAACATGATATTTCTGTACCCGTCGCTGCCGTGCCCGCTTTTATCGGCGAAGCCAACGCGGCTGTCGTCAAACTCATTCCCGGCGCACGGGTGGTACCGTTTGGCCATCTCGGCGACGGCAACATTCACTACAATGTCAGCCAGCCGATCGGCGCCAACACCGCGGACTTCATGAATCGCTGGCACGAGGTCAACGCGGTCGTGTTCGAGATCGTGTTACGGATGGGTGGTTCGATTTCCGCCGAGCACGGCATCGGCGTGCTCAAGCGCGACGAATTGCCCGAGGTCAAGGACAAGGTCGCCATCGAACTGATGCGCGCGATCAAGTCGGCGTTCGATCCCCTCGGCATCATGAATCCGGGCAAGGTGCTATGAAGCATGATCCGCAAAAGTGGGAATAGTTTTCTTCCGAAGAGATCATGCTTCGATGACGACCTGTGGCACGACAGCGCAGCACTTCACCCGCAAGGCAATTCCAATGACAATCTCCGACCGGATTCGCTTCAAGGACGTTAGCGTGCTTTCCGACCAGCACTACACGCTGAAGACTGCAACCTTCGATTGGCGGCGCGCCGACGGCAAATGGCAAACGCAAAGGCGCGAAATCTTCGACCGTGGCGATGCCGCGGCGCTGCTACCCTACAATCTGCCGCAGCGCACGGTGGTGTTGGTCCGCCAGCTGCGATATCCGGCCTATGTCAACGGCTACGACGATCTTCTGATCGAAGCGCCGGCAGGCCTGTTGGACGGTGAAACTCCAGAGCTGCGGATTCGCGCCGAGGCGGAAGAGGAAATCGGCTACCGGCTCGGCGAGATCAAAAAAATATTCGAGGCGTTCATGAGTCCGGGCGCCGTCACTGAAAAAGTCCACTTCTTTGTTGCCGAATACCAACCGGCGATGAAGATCGGAACCGGCGGCGGTCTCGCTTCGGAGGGCGAGGACATCGAGGTGCTTGAATTGCCTTTCGACGAGGCGCTCGCCATGACCAGCGACCGGCGCATTGTCGATGCCAAAACCATCATGCTGTTGCAATACGCCGCGCTGCATATCTTCCGGTGAAGCCGAGGCGACCGCGGACATTGACACTCAAAGAGCCTGCGGCCAGATTGAGCAAAATGCGCATCGCCCTCATTCACGCCCTCAAACACTCGATTGTGCCGATCGAGGCCTCGTTCGCCCGGCTGTGGCCGGACGCGACCATCATGAACCTGCTCGATGACAGTCTTTCTGCGGACGTGGCGCGTGATGGCCGCCTCACCTCGGCGATGACAGATCGCTTCCTCGCGCTCGGGCGCTACGTGGCCTCCACTCACGCCGATGCGATCCTGTTCACCTGCTCAGCCTTCGGTCCCTGCATCGAGGCGGTGGCGCGCGCGCATGCACCGATGCCCGTGCTCAAGCCAAATGAGGCAATGATCGAGCAGGCGGTGGCGCGCGGCCATCGGATCGGGCTGCTGTCGACCTTTGCACCGACACTGCAATCGATGCCGCCGGAATTCCCAAGCTCGGTCCAGGTCGTCCCGAAACTGGCGGAAGGGGCGCTCGTGGCGCTTGATCGCGGCGACCGCGCCGAACATGATCGCCTGGTGGCGAAGGCCTCGCGTGATCTGCGCGACTGCGACCTGATTGCGCTTGCGCAATATTCCATGGCGCCGGCGGCCGCGCTGGTCGCCGACGCCTCGAACCTGCCGGTTCTCACTACGCCGGACAGCGCGGTCAGCAAGCTGAAGCAAATGCTCGCGGCTACCGTATAGCCCGCCGCACCATCGCGGGATTTCAAAACAGACTTCCCTGCCCCTCGTCACGCGTTGTGGCTGCAGGCCTGCGCGGAATCGGTTTTCCGACGGGTTTCGCCGCTTCCGCCTCGCGCTGTTCTGCCGTGATCGGCAGGATCAATTGGGCATCGTCATTGGCTGCCCTGGTGGAGACCTCATGCCAGGCGAACTCGCCTTCGTCCGGTCGGCGCATCAGCGGCATCACCGCGTCCACATCCTCCACGCTGCAATCAAGCCAGCGGTCGAAATCGCTTGCATTGATCGTCACCGGAACGCGGTCATGAAGGATCGCAAGATCGGCGCTCGCGGGCGCCGTGACGATCGCGACCGTATCCATTTCCTCGCCGTTGGGGCCGATCCAGGTTTCGGCGACTCCGGCAAGCCCGATCGGAGAACCGTCGCGGCGATGGATGAAGTAAGGCCGCTTGCGCTGTTCGGACGCCCGCCATTCATAATAACCGTCCGCCGGGATCAGGCAGCGACGGCGTCGGACTGCGTTCTTGAAGGCAGGTTTCTCCCTCACCGTCTCTGCGCGCGCATTGATCAGGAGCGTGAATTTACGGGGGTCCTTCACCCAGGCCGGAATCAAGCCCCAGCGCATCAGGCGAAAATGCCGGGCACCTTGCTCGATGATAACAACAGGTATCGGTTGTGTTGGAGATATATTAAATCTGGGAGGGAAATTTGGCCGCTCCATGTAGCCAAAAATTTGCCTCAAGGCGTCCGGCGGCGAGGTAATGACGAAGCGTCCACACATTCTGCTATCCAGATAGGTATACGTTCAAGACCTTTTAACCCCGACACCCCAACACTGCAGCCGATGACATCCACCGCTGCCAATCCGGCGCGATCCAGAGCCGCGCCGCGCCCCGAAGAACAGGCCGGTTTCGCCGAGCTGCGCGCGGCCAATATCAATCCACGCACCGGGCTTGCCACCGATTATCTGAACCATTTCAACGAAGCCATCATGCTTCTGGAGATGATTCCCGACATCCCGGAATGTGCCGAGGATTTTCTTGCCTGGCGGCCGCTGTCCTATGCTGAACATTTCACAGCCTCCAGCTTCAAGGCGCGCGATCTTGCGATCGCCACCTACCAATCGGCCGACGCTCGCATTCGCGCCGAGTTCGACAGCATTACCGATGCCATGACCGCCATACTCACTGCGGTGGGCGCAGCGATGCGTGAGGCACGGCAGGAGCGGACTCGCGCGAGGCTCGCCGAACAGGCAACGACCTGGGTGAAGCCGCTGGTGATGCAGGCGGGCGCGATCATCAACGGCGCCGCTGAAGCCGATATCGAATACATCATGACCCACTAGTGGAGTGGATCTGACGTTCGCCACCCTCCTCGCCACAAATTCGAGAAGCGAATGTCAAATCCTAAACTCCACCAGAACCTTAAATTTTCCAGCGGTCCTTTGGATTCCAACATTCGCGAAGGCGCCCGCCGAACCGGGACGCGAATGCTGGAAATCGGACCACCAGGTTTAGCCTTTTCGGGATCATGCTTTTTCAGGCATGATCTCATCCGAAAACCGTTACACACTTTTCGGGATCATGCCGTGCCACCTCCGCTTCAACCGAGCCATCCCCAGCTAGCTGTGAGCGCCGCCATTTTCCGCGACGACAATATCCTTCTGGTGCGCCGAGCCCGCTCGCCGGCCAGGGGTTTCTATTCGCTGCCCGGCGGACGCGTCGAATTCGGCGAAACACTTCACGCCGCGCTTCTTCGCGAAGTCGATGAGGAGACCGGCCTGACGATCGAAATCGTCGGCCTCGCCGGCTGGCGCGAGGTGTTGCCGACCAGCGCAGGCGGCGGCCACTACTTCATTATGTCATTCGCTGCGCGATGGAGTTCCGGCGAAGTGATATTGAACGAGGAGCTTGACGAATTCAGATGGCTTGCGCCCGACGCGCTTGGCGAACTCAGGCTCACCGGCGGCCTGCAGGAGGTCATCCAGTCGGCCCATCGCCTGCTCGGCACCTGAAGAACCGGTCCGCCCCTCGAGGCCTTTCCGATGCCTTGCTTCCATCGCATTGAAAAGGCATATCAAGGGTTTCCCGGATCATTCATGTCAAAGCATTTCCTGGCGGTTCTCCTCGTCCTCGCATCAGTTTCCAGCCCCGCGCGGGCCGAGGATGCTGCCGCGCCGTTCGATGCCGACCTGCAGCGGCTGGCCGAGATCCTCGGCACCCTGCACTATCTCCGGGGCATTTGCGGCAGCAACGAAGGCGGCAAATGGCGCAATGAAATGCAGGCCTTGATCGACGCCGAAACCCCCACCGGCGACAGGCGGGCGCGCATGATCGCGGGCTTCAATCGTGGCTACAACGGCTTCCAGCAGACCTACCGCACCTGCACGCCGGCTGCTTCCGTCGCGATCCGCCGATATATCGAGGAAGGTTCGAAGATTTCGCGGGATCTGACCGCGCGCTATGCGAACTAAAACACGGCGTATTTCGCCGGTCTGGTTTTTTCTTGCCTAGCCGTTAACCTTTCCTAAAGAAGTGGTCTAGGCGGCTCCGCCCGGCGTGCTAAAGGTTTGGGCATCCGATGCGCGCGCCGGCCCGCGCAGAAAGCCTGTTGAGTTCATGAACCATCCTGTCCCCTTCACCATCGCCCGCAATCTGCTGCCCGATCACGAACAGAAGCAGGCTGCGCTCGGCTATCTGAGCGAGGCCTGGGCGGAGGCTCGGCACGATGGTGTCGACGGTGATTGCCTGGCGCTGGCGAGCCTGTTTGCCGCGTTCGCCGAACTGGTAAAGACCTACGGAGAGGACGCCGTGGCCAAGTTCGTCGAGGGACTTCCGGTCAGGGTTCGCAACGGGGAATTTTCCACGTCGCTGCCAAGGCAGTAAAACTTCTACGCCTTCAGCGTTTCCAAAAACCGCACCGGTTCGCCGGTCGCCGGTGCCGTGATTTGGCCTTGCCACATCACCCTCTTGCCCCGGACAAAGGTACCGACTGGCCAGCCGATCACACGCATGCCATCATAAGGTGTCCAGCCGGCGCGCGAGGCCACCCAATTGTTGGTGATAGTCTCGCTTCGCTTCAGATCGGCGATGGTGAAGTCCGCGTCGTATCCCGCCGCGATCCGGCCCTTGCACGCAATGTTATAGATCCGAGCCGGCCCCGCGCTCGTGAGGTCGACAAAGCGTGCCAGTGACAGGCGCCCTGCGCTGACGTGGTCAAGCATCAGCGGCACCAGCGTCTGCACGCCGGTCATCCCCGAGGGTGAGGCCGGATATATCTTTTTCTTCTCCTCAAGCGTATGCGGGGCGTGGTCGGAACCGAGCACGTCGATAATGCCCTGCTCGATGCCACGCCAGATGCCGTCGCGATGATCTGCCGAACGCACCGGCGGGTTCATCTGCGCAAGGGTGCCCAGTCGCTCGTAACATTCCGGCGCCGCCAGCGTGAGATGATGCGGCGTCGCCTCGCAGGTGGCGACATCCTTGTGTTGCTTCAGATACTCGATCTCCTGCTTGGTCGAAATGTGCAGCACATGAATGCGTTTTCCCGTCTCATGTGCGAGGCCGACCAGGCGTTGGGTCGCCATCAGCGCCGCGGTTTCGTCGCGCCAGAGCGGGTGCGAGCGCGGATCGTTTTCCGCGCGCAGCGGCTTGCGTTCGTTGAGGCGATACTCGTCCTCGGCATGAAAGGCCGCGCGACGGCGGATCACCTTGAATATCCGCCGCAGGCTTTCGTCATCCTCGACCAGAAGCGCGCCGGTCGACGAACCGATGAATACCTTGACGCCGGCGCAGCCCTCCGCGCGCTCCAGTTCCGGCAAATCCGGGACGTTGTCGCGGGTGCCGCCGATGAAGAAAGCAAAATCGCAATGCATGCGATGGCGAGCGAGCTTCACTTTCGCAGCGAAAGCCTGCTCGGTGACGGTCAGGGGATCGGTATTGGGCATTTCGAACACCGCCGTCACGCCGCCCATCACGGCGCTGCGCGAGCCGGTCTCCAGGTCCTCCTTGTGGGTGAGGCCCGGCTCGCGAAAATGCACCTGCGTGTCGATGACGCCCGGCAGGATGTGCAGGCCCTTGCAGTCGATCACCTCGGCCGCGGAAGCCTGTCCAAGCCCGCCGATCTCGGCGATGCGGCCATTGCTGATGCCGATATCGCACACGCCCTCGCCGTCCTGATTGACGACGGTGCCGGATTTGAGAATGGTATCAAATCGCTGATTCATGACGTTGATTCTTGAGTTATTAGCACCGGCTTGACGAAATCTTGCGAGCGGCGGGCCTTGTTCCCAATAGCTTAGCGTCTTACTTTCAAGTCCGATATGCGGCAGCGGCGTTTCCCCAGAAAACTGGCTTGGGGACGCGGTGGTTGCGGACAAATTGGCAAGACAAGAAGGCCTGGCAAGGCAATCTGACGAGAGAACTTGGGAAGAGAAGGCGGCATGAAAGCAGCGTTTCTACCCGACCGTGGCGTGGTCAAGGTCAGCGGCAGCGACGCCCGCAACTTCCTCAACGGTCTCCTTACCACCGACGTCACCCTGCTGCGGCCGGGAGTTGGCCGCTTCGGGGCATTGCTCACTCCGCAGGGCAAGATAATCGCCGATTTTTTGATCACCGAAGCACCTTCCGGCCACGGCGGCGGCTTCCTGATCGATTGCCCACGGGCGCTGGCGCAGGCGTTTGCCGACAAGCTCGGTTTTTACAGGCTGCGAGCCAAGGTCCAGATCGAGAATCTGTCGGACACTCTCGGCGTGCTCGCGGCATGGGCTGGCGAGCCTGCGGTCAAGCCGGATCTGGCATTCGCCGATCCCCGCAGCCGGGCGCTTGGTTTTCGCATTCCGGTAGCCGCAGAGCTCGCGCAAAAGGCCGCCGACCTGATCGGCGCCGACATGGTCGACAGCCCGGCCTATGAGGCCCATCGTATCGCATGCGGAGTTCCGCGCGGGGGATTGGACTTCATCTACGGCGATGCGTTCCCACACGAAACCAATATGGACCGGCTGCACGGTATCGATTTCGACAAGGGTTGCTACATCGGCCAGGAGGTGGTGTCGCGGATGCAGCATCGCGGAACCGCACGCACGCGCACCGTTCGCGTCGCCCTCGACGAGGGCGCGCCCGAGACCGGAGCTGCGGTGCTTGCCGGCGATAAGCCGGTTGGCACCATGGGCTCGACGGCAGGTAACCGCGGTCTTGCGCTGATCAGAATCGATCGCGCCACCGACGCGCTTGCGGCCGGCACTCAGCTTACATCGGGCGGCCTCGCCATCCGCATTGCCGAACCGGAGGAGTTGCAATCCACGCCAAGGCAGACCGTGGCATGACGAGGACCGCGCGCCTGCATGCCGATGGCCTGACGCGCTGTCCCTGGCCGGGCGAAGATCCGCTTTACGTCGCCTATCACGACGATGAATGGGGTGTGCCGGAATTCGACGATCGCGCGCTCTACGAAAAACTTATCCTCGACGGATTTCAGGCCGGGCTGTCGTGGATCACGATACTGCGCAAGCGCGACAATTTTCGCAAGGCGTTCGACGATTTTCAGCCCGAGAAGATTGCGCGCTACAACGCAAAGAAAATCCATGCGCTGATGAACGACACCGGCATCGTCCGCAACCGGGCCAAGATCGAGGGCGCGATAAATAGCGCGAAGTCCTACCTGAATATAATGGAAGACGGTCCCGGATTTTCGAAACTCATGTGGGATTTCGTCGACGGCAGGCCCAAGGTCAATCATTTCAAGACCACGGCCAGCGTGCCGGCAGCAACACCACTTTCGATCAAAATCTCCAAAGAACTCTCCTCGCGCGGATTCAAGTTTGTCGGCCCGACCATCGTCTACGCTTTCATGCAGGCCACCGGCATGGTCAATGACCATCTGGTCTCCTGCTTCTGCCACGAAAGCTGCGCCGGCAAGCGCCGCAGCCCGCGTCCGAAAGCCAAATGACCGCAAAAAAATTGCCCGCGGGCACCGTTACCGCCGATCTGAAGTCCCTGCACCACAAGCCGCGAGTTCTTTTTCAGGGACTTCAGATCGATAAAGCGGTACTAGATTTAATGAGTTTGCTGGTGCCCATGACGTTCCGAAGTTCGTGAAGGTGGACGCCGCGATGGAGCACGTACTTCGGAAAGCGGGCGCCAGGGTCTGGCAGCGGATGCTGTCCGGACGCCGGCTCGATCTGTTGGACCCCTCGCCGCTCGATATCGAAATCGCCGATATTGCCCATGGGCTGGCGCGGGTGGCGCGCTGGAACGGACAGACCAGCGGCGCGCATATTTTTTCGGTGGCCCAGCACACGCTGCTGGTTGAAGCCGTGATGCGCGAGCAGATGCCGCGGATCGATGTCAGGTACCGGCTTGCCGCACTTCTGCACGACGCCCCTGAATACGTCATCGGCGACATGATCTCGCCTTTCAAGGCGGTGCTCGGCGGGGACTACAAGGCGGTCGAAAAGCGGCTGCTTTCGGCAATACATGTACGCTTCGGTCTGCCGCCCGAGCTTGCGCCTGAGATCGCGCGCAAGATCAAGACGGCCGACAAGGGTGCTGCGTATCTCGAGGCAACGGAACTTGCGGGCTTTGCCCGAACCGAAGCTCTGCGCCTGTTCGGCCGCGACCCCGGTTTATCGCCCGCGATGCAGCGCGACTATTTGACGCCCTGGAGCGCGGCCAAGGCTGAGAAGCGGTTCCTTGCCCGGTTCAAGGCGCTTGCCGGCTAAAGCGCGACGAAGTTTATGTTTGTCCGTACCCGCGAAGAAGGTGTGCTCCCTCTCCCATCGGGAGAGGTGAACCGGGCCGGCCGACGAATCGACTCAACCAAACTTCATCCGCTTTGGTGCCCACTTTCGCGATCGACGATGAATCGTGATAGGCACGCTTCGCTTTGCCTGTACGGGACAGTATAATTGGCCGCTTCAAAGGAGAGCCGATGATTCACGTTTGCTCGCTCGCCGCGCTGCCTGCGACCGTCAGGCGCGTCGGCGCCAGCCATGTCCTGACCGTCATGGCCAATGTCGACCAGGTAGAGCGGCCCGCATCCGTGCTGCCGGCCAATCATCTGAAAGTTCAGATGGACGACATTGTCGAGAGGATGGACGGCTTTGTCACGCCCTCCCAGGCCCACATCGAGCAGGTGCTGGGCTTCGTACGCCGCTGGGATCGGAGCGCGCCCCTGGTCATCCATTGCTATGCCGGCATCAGCCGCTCGACCGCGAGCGCATTTGCCGCCGTTTGCGCCCTCAATCCGCGACGCGATGAATTCGTGATCGCAAGGAAAATCCGCGAGGCCTCGCCAATTGCATCGCCAAACCGGCTCATTGTCAGCCTGGCCGACGGATTGCTTGGTCGTGGCGGGCGGATGCTGCGCGCGCTCGACGAGATGGGTCCGGGCAGCATGAACGTCGAGGGTCGACCGTTCCAGATCGACCTCGAATGACGCCGGAGCGCCACCGTCCGGCGT
>Ga0210383_10004969_pt1 | contig 11746 bp, 9 predicted proteins | sample IncBWC14OmetaG_FD_160072 | JGI IMG/M metagenome (GOLD analysis project Ga0210383, IMG submission 160072) | Forest soil microbial communities from Barre Woods Harvard Forest LTER site, Petersham, Massachusetts, United States - Inc-BW-C-14-O ...
CAATTTCCTGCGCTGTCGCCTCTTGGTCAATCCTTTAACTGACGTCGACCGTCCCTCAACCCGCTTAGCCAATGTGCTCGCCGTTTCTTTACGTGCGAATATCCAACTGAATCACGTCGCGGACAGCACAAACGCGGTCGAAGAAAGCCCCACGATGTCAATGACGGAACCTGAACAATTTCTGTCACTGACCTTATCCCGTCCGCACTGCTCGTACCTAATTCTTCAAGTTGTCATGCATAATTCTTATGCTACAGTAGCTTTATATTGGTATTTTACGTCGCTCTGTACCTACCGTTATGTGCTGTATATTGTAGGGTTTATTTCTATGTAATTTCTTGTACCTCCTTCCGCACTTCTTGCCTCTTGTCATTGTAGTAGGGTTTGGCCGTGATTGGCAGCAGCTTCCTGACCCAACAAATCAAATACTGCAAAATCTGTTTGTTCTTATTGGGGAGCTTGCTCCCCTTTTGTTTCGATGGGGACCCGAAATTTCCTAAGGTCACATGATGCGCGACTTCTGACTGAGTTTCAATTTTGTCACCCCGTGGGAATGAGCGAGCTCGCGCTTGCGCGAGCAGCCACAGCTGAGTTTAAAATTTGAAAAAAACCTTCGTGGCATCAACACAATTCTGTTTTGGGCACTTCTTGCCTGCTTTACAATTAATTCTGCCCACATACTGCTTCTGAGACTGCTCTGCTTGGTTTGTCTGAAGGGAATCCCAATTTGAATAGCCTACTGACTGATCACATGATTTGCAATGCTTGTATTTTCTTTTGATGCTAAGTGGATGAGATGCAATGGTAAAAGACATGAGAATTATACACCATCTCAGCCTCTTTTTAGTGGTTAGTTGTAAGTATTCTATCTATTGCATAATTGTGAATTAGTTGAATAATGTTTAAAATATTTATGATATGCCATAGCATTACCTCAAAGCCCTCCTGTACCTGTAATTGTGCAACCACCACAACCATCACAAACTGCTGGTGCTGGACCTTCTCACATTGCTCTCACACCACCTTTACAATCATGACCACTATCTCAAATTATTAACATATCCACTATTCCATTTCCTCAACAACATCATGGTGTACATAAGTGTATTCTATTTCTCTTTTCTTGGATATAAATTAAATGTAAGTAGTCTGGACAGCCTAGCACCATAACTGTTACACCAAAAGGGACATAACTGAACAACATGGTTGTTCAGCCAGCAGGCTGTATATATGTACATTAGGAGGACTGTAGTAAGCAACATGCCTACAATCCTTCTGGTCATGATCAACAAAGGCCTTGACCTTCTGCCCAATGCTGAGCTGAATCCCTTTCTCATCCATGTTGTAAATATTTTCAGGAGGAATGTTATACCTCTTGATTGTATCCTCCAACAGGTCATAAAATTCATTAACGAGAGCTGGATTCAGTGATGTGGCACGTCATTTCTCCAATGTCGCAGACCACTTCACCTTCAGATCAGGGTGACAAGCATTGAAATGCCTGACCCATGACTCACCAACATCACGGCCAGCAATGTCAGCAACATAATCAGTGATAGAAGTGGCATTCAACGGAATGCCTTGTCGTCCCATTACTTTGACCCACTCAACTAGCACATCTTCCTGGGCAGCGGTAAGCAAGAGCTTGTGCGCATGTCCCTCTTTGCGGGTAGGAGTCCCATTCCATCAGTCAGTAAGGGTGCTCTGAGGGATTTCGTACTGTGTTGCTGTCTTTCAGATGGAGAGATTGGGGTTTCTGTTAGGTTTAGTGCCAGATGCAACAAGAGCGGCAAGAGCAAGCTCCATATGCTGCACCTGAGTCAGTTTTGTGAAGTCATGAACCAATTTGGGGGCAGGGGGATCAGAGGGAAGTGAAGACATAGTGTGGGAAGGTTTGACAAGGTGATTTGAAGGTAGAACAGGAACTTGCTCTTTATGCCTGCAACTCACCCACAACTCTTGCAATGTATTCATGTTAAGTTCATGAGGCATGGAGAGGGGCAAAATTATTATTATTACTGCAGAAAGGTGCGTTGTTGTCAACAAAAATGCTGGTATTCTCACAGCACTGGGAGCCCCCAACTGCATCAAGAGTGATTCAATTAGCTTTCAGCGGTATGGAATTTGGATGGACCTCACATCTTGACCTCCAGTTCTATCCAGCACAACACCCTTCTCCCAGAATTTATTCGAAACCTGCATGGTGTGTAATCATGTAATAAGTGTTGAACGTGGACTTGTGGCCTGCAAAAAAATCAGGAAAAATCAGGCAGGAGCAAGGAACAAAAGTGATGATGCTCTCTTTTGACATCCCAAATGAAACTAGGGCAAACTCATGGTCATTTGCATGGTAGGCTCATGTTGATTCTGTCTGACAGTAAGTGGGCTTCTGAGGGTCCATTCCACAAATACAAAAGGGAGAATAATTTGACAGTAGTATAGAGAGGAAGAATTTCAAAAATGAGGGCCTGAGACCACCGGTTATGCAGCATTGGAAGTTCTAAGGAAACAGAAACCAATGTGGGGCAACCAGCACTTGGCTGAATTAGACATCTCAGATCCAAACAATGAAATTGGATCAAATTCTCACAATTTGTCATCAAACATGGCAATGCTCATAATCAAGGTGGATTCAATGGTTGAAAGTTGCCATATACCTAGCCCTGAATACATTTCATATACCTACACTACAGAAACTATCGAAAACCTTCTGCATCAAGATATAGAGGAGACTGACCGAGTACCTGGACTGACCGACTTCCTGACCAGGCACAGTAATGTTGTGGGAACCTTTAACTAATTGTATATGATATAATTAATTAATCAAATAACCTCATAACAGGTCAAATGACTATTCAGGTGTTTTGTAACATTTTGCAAGTTAGCTAAGTATGCTTTATTCTCCCCAGAGTTACCCAGCATTACTTGTACTACACTTACTTTTTGTATGTGTCCACTTTAACTTTCTTTTTAGAAAGAACTAAACATACTGTTGCCAAACATCCCTTTTGGGAATGCCATGTGACCAACACATGTTTGGGGCTATCCCAAAATGTCCTGGACAAAGGAATGCTTTAGAATCATTCAGAATATTCTCCCTTGTTCTCTTTAATTCCAAGCTAACTTGCAGCAGAGTAGAAAATCACTTTCAAGCACATCATATATCACTTACACTATACTTAGCTACATTGCTGCCAATGCAATATCATTACTTATCTTAATCCTTAATTTAAGATTAAGTCTAGATACCTCTATCTGCATCAGATTCTTGTATGATAATCTAATCACTCTTTGTTTACATGTGTAAACAAATCACTTCCATTCATATCTTTGATATAGTTGTGATTAGATAAGAAGTTTACATAATTTCTTAGTGTATTCATTCTAGTACACCAATATTAACTTATATATCCCTTACTCTCAGAACTCCCATTCTTTAACACATCCTAGTTGAACTTTCAGTTGTCCTATTGTCATATATGATATATCTTATATAATCATTTAGTGAAGTCTGGCATGAGTTACAAGTTAATATTATAAGTTTTTAGTATTAAATATGGAGGATTCTAATGCAATGTTTTAGCTAAATATAATAATTAAATGATCAAATGACCAGTCCAAGCCAAGCCATCTTAATGTAGATTAAGTTGGCCATATGATATAACTTTCTCTCAATTCTGACTATCTAAAAACTTAAAGGCCTCAAAATCCAGGCTTTGAAAAATTTGATTACAGCTGTTTTGGAAAACCTTGGCTGTATCATGATTTTTTATTTATTCTAATGGTCACATGCATAAAGGCAACCCTGACTGAGGATATCACTTAAGCTTACAGAGGGGATCTGAGGCATGTATAAAAGTCAGTGGATAACTACAGGAAATGGTATTACCAGCTGAACAAATATTTCTTGGATATATAGTTATAGATACTTCTTTCTATACACAAAAAGATAAAATCAATGAGCTAGGACATGAACAGTTTGCTGCTGAAAACAATAAAACTTTAACAATTTTTTATTCTATTGACATAGGGAGAAATTCTAAACAACATCAGAAAACAAATAGACATTTCCTAAAAAATTGCTAAATCCTATTTGCAATGGAAATTTATTATTATTATCAGATTTGCAAAAAATTCTATTAGAACAATCACATTTATTTTCTGATAAACATATACTAGGTAAACTTTAGGAATGCCTGTGATGCTTAGATATAATGATACAACATTTAGTTGCATTACCAAAGGTGCTAAAGCCACCATTGTAAGCTGGCAATCAATTAAAGGTCCTGAATATTAAATTGTCCTAGATATCTTGTTTGTTCAGTTAAAAAATCCTCCAAAAATTAAATTTAAAAAAATAGCCTCCATGAAAATGTAGCTCCTATTACAAGACATATTACACCAACTATGTGTTTGCTGCCAAATAATGAAACAATTTCATTATTGAGAGAACAAATGTTGGAGTTGTCATGAGACAAGTTGAAGGCAGGTGTTTGGTGGAGTTGATAGTAGTCCTGGGAGTGGGAGACTGCTAATAAATTTTGGAGTGATCCTTGGTCACTGTAGTTTTAATAATGCCTTCATTCCTGATGAGGGGAGGAAGAGTGGTAAGAGCAAGAGCATTGAAGACCTCCCTGTTTCCATGATCAGGCTACTGAGGAAATCCTTCAAACATCCTGAGACTGCTCCAAAATTCCAAGTGGATTTTATCATCAGTCCCTCCCTCCTATGCTTACAGCTCAATCATTAATTGTCCTTTCACAGGTCTACTATATTCTAGAGCCCACCCAAATTGACAGCATATTCAATCTATGTTGGTAGGTAATGCTTGGAGGGATCCACCATGCACTAATGTTGGAAGACAAAGAATCTGCCCCTAATGCTATAAGAAGCCAGAGATTATTATTAGCCTGAGGTATGTGGATGGTAGATTCACAATGCACATGGGTATGAAAATTGGGATCCCAAGTAGTCATAGTATGCATAATGCATAGTATTTGCCCTGTCAATTGAAATCACCATGTGTTATGGACAGTATCATAATTTTAAGCAAGACTATTTGGTCAAATTTGAACAAACAGTAGGGTTACCAAATTTTGCTATGACAGATTATAGATTACAGAAAAGAACCCAACCTGATAACCCTGTACAAAAATCACCAATTATATTATACATGTTTATCCAGAAGTGCCACTGCAGCAGAAACAATTATTATACAAGATTTTGATGCCAGGAAAATTACTGGTGGAGCCTCTGAATATCTCAGACAAGAATTTAGAGAACTTGAACTGTTAGATGAAATTACAAATACAGTATGAAAATAAATTACCTAATTATATTCATGGAACTCTGCATAATATGATTATTTAACAGTTTCAAATACAGAAAGGAATCTTATATTATATATACCAAAAGGTGTTCACTCTGTATGGGGGACCCCACGGGACATAATTAATGTTTTTGAATCTTAATTTGTTCAATTGTGTTTTACAATTTTTCCCCAACTCCACAATTTTTTTACCCAGAACATTTCTTGATTTATCCATAATTTTCATATATTTATCCACAATAAAACTATTTTAGGTCTGAAACAATTATTTGACCACAATTTTTTACATTTTTCCAGAATAAAAACTATTCTTCCGAAACCATAAGTGTCATCACTTGGCTAGGTTGTTCCTGGCTGGCTCCATGTGGACTGTGCCATCCCCGGGCCATTCCCTAGCCCCAGCTCAATGCTCATGCACCCCAATTTCTTTGCTACCTCTGTTTTACCCTCTCTGGTCCACCCTCATTCAAACCTCCAGTATTCTGACTATTACAACCCATGCCCTCTGAGTCTTGAGGAGGATGTACGATATGCAGAGATGACTGTGCCCAATATGTTGATGCCAGAAATGGAATAGTGCAGATGTCAATCTATGACAACAAATTTCAACTTAAAACCTATTTCCAATGTTTCTGTGAACATTCAGTGGGGTGCCATTTGATTCCTACCCAAGCCCTTCTTCCACAAAAGGGTGGGTGTGCAGCTACAGGCTTCCTTCTATTTCAAGCCATGGTATGTCACTTTTTGTTTGCTACATATGTACCCTGTTCTGATACCTTACAGGATTGGGCCTCTGTTATACCCTGAACAGTGTGTGAAAATCCACAGTATTGCCGTTCTTGGCTGGCTCACTCTGCTCCACTGTATGTCTTGCATACTACATCCATGCTATGTATTAACAAATCATAACAGAGCTTCTGTTCCACCTTCTTCTACCATCTCTTCCTTTAACCCTTCACCACCTGTCACTTGATGGCAACCAATACCAGCACCACCTTCTGGATCCACAAATGACTGCAGAATCAATCATGCTAGGGGCATTACAATATCAGCTCTCCCAGGCTCAGGCTTTCGAACAACATCAGGACATGCACGAGCAGAGAGACGACCATTTCCAACCTCTGTTTCGAATTCAGCATCATCCTCTCAGCCAGTTGCAAAGGACATCTATATTCTTATTAACCCTTATATGGTATGGATTTGAAGCACTCTATTTTCATTCAAACTTTCAGCTCATGACTCTTGTAGCCATCTGGCCGAACTGCTGAAATTTATGACCCTCCTCCCACACAGTTTCGGATCTGGCCTCACAAGTTGCAAGATCTGCTTGACTATCTTGAATTTCATCAATTGCTTTTCATTACAACAATCACCCCTCCCACCCTTCATAATTGAGACAATCCCGAGCCACTCTGGATTTAAATCAACCAAATCATCACCTCACATCTTACCACCCATGGGCTGATCATTTCTGGACACAATCTGCTCAGCACCTCTGAACATTACAATAAGGCATCCTGGGTTTTTCTTTGTCCTGGAAACAAGAATCACCATGGTAAAATCATCAGTCCATCTCTTCTAGCATCTTGTGAAATCAATTTCAACAATATCATTGCATTGTTGAACAAGCTATTACATCCTGAAAATGGCAAACCAATTCTTTGTATCAGTGAGTTGCTTGTTTTTTTTATAACTTTGCTTGTTTATCATTCGACGTTTAATCATAGGGCCTACTGCCAAGCTACTCGGACCTATTGATCCTCTCAAGCATGAACCTCATGCTTGCTTTGCAAATCGTACATTTGATGGTTTTCATTCTGCTGTTGTCCCCGAAGAATCACAAGACCCTCAGTATAACCCACTTTGCCCTGGTTATTCTGATGAGTTTAGCAATGTGGTATATTAATGTCTTTCAGTCTTTCTTCTTTTTTTGTTTCTTTGATTTCTGATCCTTTATTAGCCCATCTCAGTGTCTCTTTCATCTTTTCAAGCTATGCCAAATTCAGCATCACCTTCTACCTCATGGGTAAATTGTTTCCCTGATGCAATTGTTTATAATGTTGATGACTTTGCATTCAGGTATCTGATGCTAGTCTACTCAATTGGAGTATATTTTCTCCATCACTGATGCCGTCTACACCTACAACCCCATTTTTTTCTCCTCTCAGCTCTTCATCAGCATTACCATTCTCTACACCTGATTCTGCACCATCTGTGCCATCCATGTCATCCATGATTGCTAGTTCATTTTCGTCATCAATTGCATCTCCTGCCATTACTCCACCACCCTTTGCAAATTCTCCCTCACTTCTGAGACCCTTTGTTGTTTGGCATACTCCCCCACCCCGTGACTTCCACATCGACTTAACTTCTCCCACTCCTTCATCGACTGTTGGTGTAGAATCATCTCTTTTGCTATCCACATCCCACGCAAATTCTTTTGCCTGGCCAGCATTTGTGTCATCACCACCACTGTCTCGGCATCAAACCCAGCCCATTCCTGATCATTCTACAGTATCACCATCCATAATTGCTCCAGTTCAGCTTCAGTTAATTCATGTCTTCGTCCCCATCCTCATCTAAATCCCGGGGTCCCTGCAGCTCACATGACATGCATGAACTCGAATCCCCACACCCCTTCTCAACTCCAAAACCTTGTCATCAATCATCATGGATGTGCTGACACTTGTGCACTGAAAATTGGTGCTACCACAGTCAAAAATGCTGCTCTTGCTCTTTTGTCATCACTCTTCATTCACTTTAATTCAGAAAGACCCAACTCATACAATCCATATACGCCTGAGTCAACAACAGATATTGAAGCATTTATATTTGATAATCTCTTCTCTGGTGAGCGAGAATGGACTGTGTATGCTTTTTTCATTCACTCTGCCCTCGACATTCACTAAATGTCATTACAGCGGGAATGGGTTAGGCAATGGAGTTGAGCGGGCAGTCTTGCGAGAGGCCATCCTGATTGCAACTGCTGATGGAACATTTTGGAAGCATTTAAACGACCTCGGTCATGTCACTTGGGCTAATCGTCTTGATGGTATCGCTTCAAATCATGTTAGACTTGCGTCTGTGAAAGCACATGGTGCTTTAGTGGCACTTCATTTGGTCTGGCTTGGTAGTGCCCCAGAACCAATCTCGCCTTGGCTCCTCTTATTCACCATTGCTGGTTTTCCATCGCTTCTTGACCCAGACTTTGTTGCATCCATCGACCCCAACATTGGACAAAGACTTGCCCAATGGCCTCTTGATCTATCAGCTGCTTTGAGCACTAGTCCATTACACCTGGCATCTCTCCTTATTACAGAGTTTCTTGGCATGGCTGTATGTATTTCATACCCACTTTTGCATGAATCAACTGCTGATTACTTCTACAGCCTGTAGAACTACACTCCATAACCATCGACAATAGACAAATGTATACAAACTCTCTATTTGCTTCCGCTCTACTCGGTTCATCATACACTCAAGCAACATCCAAAGAAATGGCAGCATTCTCATTTGGGTTCAATATCTCTGTCAACTCATCATCAGGCCTGAAAGATGTGAGTCATCCATTCATTCATCGCCTACTTCTTATCTTACATCAACTTGAATCCCAGATGTTTGGATCGACTGCCCAAGATCTACTCTGAATGGCATATAGTCTGAAAGTTACGACACCATCTCAGGTCATCAATCTCTGTATCCTCCAGGACCTTAACTTCTCTGATCCTGCTTATGCGCCACAGTATGGTGTCGACCATGATCTTGATCATGCCGATGTTGGTAACCTGTTCATGCAAAAGTTTGCCCGATATCTCCAGGGTGTTGGACACCTGAATCACCCTCAATTCAGACCCACCATAATTCCACTTGATGAACATGTCTGGCCTGAAAAGCCAACATTCTGTGCAGAACGATTTCTTCAGCTGGCGACAGATAGTGAATTACAACCTGCGAATAGATTATCATAAATCACAGTAAGTTTTTTAATCACTGTTCATGGCAATATCATCTTACTGGTGTTTAGATCTGACTCGTTCACGAGATCCCTCAATCATTCACTCCTATCAGGCCAGAAAATGCTCCCACGAACTGGGAAGTAGGTGTTGTATCACCTGAAATATGAGATCCTGGTACTGACAACTTTAAAGCCAGGGTTCCCTCCTTTTTATTTTCAGTCTTGCTTGATGCTAGCAAATGTCACGATTAACCAGACATTGAAGGATTTCCTATTGCAACCTGATCCTGAGGACGTCAATACTGCAACCGACTTTGATGCATGGGTTCATTACACAATCATGCAGATGGATGGAAACGAGTTTAATATGGCGTAGTACTTACCTTGGGGAATGTCTGAGTCTTTTGTGCATAATCTTCTCCACACACTGTCATTTCACTTGCATCACTTGACACTACCTCTCCAGTCGCTATATAGTTGTCACTGTTGCACCAAGCTTAAATCTTCATAGCTTTTACGGCCTAATTGGAGACAGAGATGGCAAGTGTGCCGTAGTGCCAAGTGCCCATTCAAGTTCAGGTTGGAGAGTCGTGACTGTGATGGCTTGACGATAGCTCTTGTACTGCCATCCCACTCCAAGACCTGCAACACCCGTCCTGTTTTGAGGGCCACCTACTCCTTGTTGAAAAACTCAATTTCTCCAACCTTCAACAGTATGTTTGGTGTACAGACTTCATATTTGCATACCGCTTTCTCATCGAAATCATCTAGAACATCTTCACTTGATTGACACGCAAACATGCTGAACCAACTCCCTTCCCTCAGACAAGGACATCCAACAAACACCTCTTCACCCCTTATCTCCCCAATCCTCCACTCCAGCCCTCACAGCGCTTTACTATAGTCTGTTGCATCCATCGTTGACAACAAACAATCCCTTGAAGAATCACGCTACCGCCGTTGGAGTTTCCATTCATGACTGCAGCCCAGCGCTCGAAGAAGTTATGCAAGCTGATTCACTGATTTAAATGGATCTTTTGCACAGGATACCCTTGTTCAGCAGCCAAGAAGTGTTGTGGCATCAGGCAGAATTTTAAATGAGGCCTGGATGCACCGGAGACCCTTTCTCTTGTTACAACCTCTTGGTATGACGATGCCCTATTGGAAGATGACCAATCACAGACTTCGCAGTTCGAGAGAAATATTTGGAACCCTCCAACGACCTCACCTCTACTCGTCAGCGAACAACCCAAGCCTGCAATAAATGCAAGGATCGCAAAACAAAAGTACATCTCAACCACAACTCAATAACCTAATCTCACAATCACCCCCCTAGTGCTCCAGAGAATGCCCTGTCTGCCAGTGTTGCTCCTGTGGCCTCATCTGCTAATACGCAGATCCTGAATCCCATCTGTGCAGTCCCTCAAAAGCTTTCCCCCTGCACACGCTTCCAACACATCTCTCAAAATTCAGCTCCATCTTTGCTTTGCTGCCGTCTGGTCTCCTGCCCACATCCGCAATGATTTTCTTAACCAAGAGTCCCCAAATGCCGTTCCATGTTCCAAACTTGCAGGCCAAACCAACTATGATCCTTTGACTCAGGCTGATCGATATTCAATCTTTCCTTGGAGATTATTTCCTCAAGGTTTGTCATAATGTCTTCGCTTTCAAACAAAAGCATCTGTTGACCATCGGTAAAACTCTAGGCGAACCCAATGCACCACATCCAAAATATTGTCATACCCGCATGCGCATCCTATCTCCTCTGCCATGCTCAGTTCAACCAATGCCACTCCCATGGCCCCATTCTTATCTGTGCCATTTACAACTCCACACTCTCACTCAACCTCACCCGGACTTTGCTTTCCACCTCCCCCTCTACTTCATATCCAAAGTCTGCCTCTTCTGGCCTCTCATCCTTCTCCAGACCTCTGGCCTGCCAGTACTAGTGTATCCAAAATGCAGTCACTGTGGAAGTGGAGCTAGGGGAAGGAAATATGCAGCATTTTGTGTAGAGGGCTTTGTTAGAGGGTTGGATGGTGTTGGAGGTGGGTTCGCTGCACATGTGCATGCTAATACATCCCCGTTCAATTTGGTGCATTCGGGTTATCCTCAGCATTGTCAATTTGGATGGTGCTGACTAAGCCGCATCCAGTTCACTGTCTCTCAAATCATCTCAAACCATGAACACTGGTTAACTCATTGCCCCCTCCCAAACCCTCTCTCTCCTTCATGAGCCGGAGGTCATTGGATTATATGCTGATTTCAGTTCTGGTGGAGGTGGGGGGGTTGGGACCACCCCAGTATTATTAGTGCATATGACGCATGGGGACGCGGAGCAGGTATGCCACGCTTGGTGCATGCTAAGATAGGCCTCATCCATATACAGCTCGATCACATGATCTATCATGTGACTTTTTTGCGCAGCTTATTCAACCTTCCTCAAGCAAAAAATGACAATT
>Ga0210383_10004970_pt1 | contig 11744 bp, 14 predicted proteins | sample IncBWC14OmetaG_FD_160072 | JGI IMG/M metagenome (GOLD analysis project Ga0210383, IMG submission 160072) | Forest soil microbial communities from Barre Woods Harvard Forest LTER site, Petersham, Massachusetts, United States - Inc-BW-C-14-O ...
AGAGGAGGCGAAATCCATGTCATTATCTAAAATAAAATCCGCTCCAACTCAGAAAGCTGAACCCTCACCACCATACCGCTTTGGTAGTTCCTGGGCTTCAATGGTGGGCAAGAGGGCTTGCTTAATGGCAAGATGACCAGATCCCACAATGGACATCTTTGCGAGGGTGTTGGCTGAGATGAGGGGTTTGAACATCCAAAACATCCAGTTGAGTAGGGTCGGAACGTTGACGAAGAACTTTCGGTACTGAGAAAACATCACCATGTGTAGTCAGTCAGGTTCGTCAGAGGCATGGAATTACATGATTGAAAGGGACTCACTAGGAGCTCAGGGTAGTGGCTTTGGAAAATGTTGGTCGCTTCGGAGGCGGCATTTTTGGAATTTGCATCTCGGCTGGTTAGACTGACACCTTCATAGTCTGCCAAAAAAAAAAAATCTCAGAGAACAATCAGATGTGCAATAGTAGTTCGGACTTGCCGTGAACTTGTACCATTTGGTCGATGGTATCGAAGTCTAAAAGGGACACACTCCGTTCCATAAGAGTGACACGCCATCTACCAGAAAATATCAGAATAAAGAGGAAAGATTCCAACATAGAGTCATACCGAAGAAACCATTGAACATCCTCAAAGGCGGCCTTGTTGGCGCCATACAGATTGTACCTGGAATGCCAAAATAATTCAGAACATCATCTCTCACATCAAAGAACGATGTATGGAAACATACACAACAGGTCATCCCTCCTTGTCGTGTCCGAACACATGTCCCACGGATCCAAATACCCCACCTGGGAACTTTTCCTTCACGGCAGCGTCTACATTAAACTCGTCCCGCCAGCGCAATGTCGTGCGCTGTGGTGCACATCTCGGACGTTGAGATTCCTACCACAAATATTTCATCGATTTTCAATATATCAAAGGAAGCAAAAGGATACCTTGCTCAGAGGAATTTCATCAAGATAACGCTGACTCTAGCATCTTTGGGATTCACTGGATCAATGGTGACTCCCCACAGGGAGACTGAAGAGGTCTTGGCCTCAGGTTTGTCAGGGTAACTTTCAGCAAAGATTTCAGGTAGACGTTTCTAGATGCACATCCGTGTCGGTAACTGCACAATATAGGTCAAGATTTATTTAACTGATTTAAGGCATTCCATTCTATTCCAGTGAACTGTTCTGTCAGTGCATTTTTAGGCTCATTCTCTTCAGCGGGGTCTGCTTTAGTGTTTTCTGTATACGTGGTGGCTGTGGGTGGGATGTGAGGCGACGTTGGAGCAGGCATAGCTTTTGCGATCGTTGGTGCCGATGGAGTCGCCCGTGAAATTTAAAAGGTGGTGTCTTACTGTGCGTACAAGGCCCGGCGGCTGCCAGCCTATCAATTTATTTGAATTTATGCCACATATATCTTATCTTATCAGATTGTAATCCTTATGATTCTGCCATCATGATAAGGGTAGACTGGCTCTCGGATACTTGACACATCGGAGGTTTCAATATTTTAATTGGGGGCTTAATCATTTCTAATTACTTAAATATTAAATTTAAATTAGAATCATAAACTTTAAGTCCCAATTAAATAAAGCAAGTAAGGCCGACGAGCGGCACAGCCCGCTACCAACAAATGTTATTGTAAGTACACAATGAAAGAAAAGGTGTATGGATATGTTTGCCGTAAAGGAACAAGTGTTCTAGGTGATTGGTAAGAGCAATAAGAAGTAGGGTACATATTGCAGACAGCCAACTTCCAAGAGTCATCTATAATTTACATGTCCATTTTACATTTCTTGGAAGGGGACTGAAATGAGGTGAAGGCTTGGGTTGATTTCACAGGGGAATTTGAGCCCAAGCCCGATGCGGCGGTGCCTTGGGTTGCATGCAAGATGGGAATGGGTGAGATTTCGACGGCTTCCGTGGAATCGGCCAATACACACATGCTGTGTCCATTGACTTGATAGATCTGTGGTATTAAGACAACAGTTCCAGGACGATGTTTTTCGTAGAGTTTCTAAGGTGGGATGAGTTCATATTAATGTCCTTGACGTCGAGCTGGACTAATTTGGCTTTGGATTGTTGGAAGGAGCCACAATGGTCGGGAAGTAAATCAAGTGGGTACTAGTAGAATGCACCGAGTTTGACTTCATGACCTAAATAAGAGTAAGCACTGATGTCAGACATTGGTTTGATGAGTCTGTGACTTACCTTCTGAGTTGGTAGATGGAGCACCTTTTGGGTCGTCATTATGACAGATTATCATATGGAAAGGTGATGTAAGATGAAGGACAGACCATTAATGAATGATGATGGGTAAGAAGTAGGAAATTCTGCTTTACTGAATAGGTATAGATCCACCAGTAGTGAATGAGAATTTGGGACCAGGCAAGGAAATACAGCAGTCCAAAGTAGCAGTGCGAACAATAGACAACCAGTCAACACCAAGAACAACATCAGAATGAAGAGGTGCATTGGACACAAGGAGATCAACAAAACAAGTAAAATAGCCATTATCTAAAGGCACGGATACGGCAGCGCAATTATTATCGATAATGGTGATCCAGAATTGGATGATGTAGGTAATTGAGATGAAATTCTGAATGGACACCAGAGACATTGACAAAGAGTCAATGCGAGTGTGAACGGGACGACGTGGAGCTTGGGAGTAGTAAAGGAGGAGCCTGAGGAAGGTTTCCACACATGTAGGGCTGAGCGGTTATCACCTGAATATCAGCGTAATATTCAGCTGTCTCCATTTAGAATTCTATTAGAATTTGTAACCAGGGGAGCCAGGCTTTCGGGCTCACATAGCGTGTGCATTTTGTCACGTTTTGTCTCGGTTTAGAATTCTAATCAGTGGGAGCCAAGTTTTCGGGCTCAAAGCACAGCCACGACTCAAGATTCAGCGATTTCCCTGCCAAACTGTTACCCGAGGGCTCTATTAGAAACCCACTACAAGGTAGCGGGAATATTGAAATCTTTGATGTGTGATGTATTAACAATTGCAATTCTTCCAACGTAGGCCTCTTTAGACATGATATGATCAGAGCAGGGCGCCGGCCTGAGGCTGGGCTTATCCAAGTGCATGGAATTGTCGACTCGTTCTCACCGTTCCCTTTGACGGGAAGCGCTCATATCGGTGAGGACGATCACTGGGAGATGCCTTGCAGGTGCTGAGGAAAGGATAATTGTCACAACGGAGGGCCGGACGCACTCCAATGTAAATGTGCAGGCACAAGTAATGATAGTGTCTAGTTGGAAAGGCTATCCCTGACGTTAAAAGGAATGCGAAGAGAGAATGGGAACCAAATTAGAAATTTGTCCGAAGAGAAAACCAAGTTGATGTGGGGGTAAGGTAGATGTATGCTCTCTACGCAGTACTGTGTTATGAGTGATGCAATGTGCAGGAGAGATGAAATGAGGAGGTCGGGATCACGGAGATATGTAGTCTGGTATGCTGTTAAAAGTCTGATAATTATAGAAAGGAAGTAGGCAGGAGGGAGAAAACTACGTGGTATCTGTATGTGTATGTGGTTCGAGAGACGGACCGAGCCGCTCCTGGATGTCCTTGAGCCGTACTTGTCCACCGTAACCCAGTAGAACGGTGTTCGATGGCGGTGAGTCAAGCGAGGGTGGGGGTGAGGGGTAAGAGTCTGTTGGACTCACTGGTTGCGCATCTTTTATTGGGGTAGGTCTTATGTTCAGGGGAGGTGGTGTGATTTTGATGGAGAGATTGGGGGGCGGTGCAGGGTGGGGATGAAGGTGTGGGTGTGGATGGGTATGGTAATGTGAGTGAGAAGCTGCCGTGACTGACACTGCTCTCGGACGGCCATACGCAGATGCCACTCCCCGTCCCATACCTGTCGCTTCTCCCATGACCGGCTGGGAAACAAGTTCTGGGGGTGGGGAGTCCGTCCCATTCATCATCCGCGTGTCCGCTTTCGTAATCGGCAGCATCATATCTCTTGCCGCTTCCACTCTCCTCATCTTGTTCTCGCCTCTCTCCACGTCTGATTTCGCGTTATTGTACATGTACAATCCTATGAACGTCATTGCGATCCCGAAGGCCTGGATGGGGTGTACGGTTTGATTGAACCACATGATGGCAATGCAAATGACCGCTACGCGCTTGATAAGTGAGGCGATGGAGTACGTCACAGGGGAGGTGGAGGAGAGGATGACAAAGGCGATAATGTTCTGAGCATAGTGGACCGTACCATTCATAACGAAGTAGTACGTAACGGAATGTGGGGTGGCGTGCCCATGGTTGGGGTGTGTGACGTGGTCTGGGTTGCTGTGGGCGGAGAGAAAGATGGGGAGGTCATAGTACATCCAGATGGGGATCATGAGGAGGAAAGCCATACTCGATGAGTAGAACAGGAGGTTGAGCTTATCAAGTTTGTGAGACAACGGCTGGGAGAGGCCGCTGACGCTAGAGGGCATAATCTTTTTGAAGAAGATGTTGGAGCTGACGAAGACGAGTGCAGAACCAAAGGCGCAAAACAAGCCGAGGGCATTGGATGCGGACACGTCGAACGAACAGGCGAGCATGACTCCGATTGTGAGTGGGAATAGTGATATATATGTCTTGGCTGAGTAGCTCACTCTGAAGAGGAGAGCGTATGCGGCAACAGTGAACAGGGGAGATAATGCCTGCATTCCTGCAATAAGAAAGTGGGAAATTTGGGCGGTCAATCAAACACCACGCACCTTAATCGTATGAACAGTGCTGACGGGTATCCTTGAGATGGCTATGCTCGAGAACATATGACCACCAACCTGAAACATCCCCATGGGCAACGTACTTCTCACAATTGCTTTTGTTGGCATTCGAACTCTAGAAAAGCGGATTATAGGAGACATGAACAGCAGGCAATACAGCGCGACGAAGCCAAACTGGATGAACGTAAGCGTCACGGGGTAGCGGAATTGTGTAAGGATGGCTTTGCCAGTGTTGGATGATAGGGCAGATGTGGTGTACCACAGACCGCAAAGGAGAATGAAGATAGCGTTTGAAGTCACTGGGGCTGGGCTCGTCAATGACGATTTTGTCATTATAACAGGCGAACGGTTCGTTCGTCTTTCCTTGTAAGGCCAATGTCGCGAAAGGTGATTTTTGAGGATGGTGAGGGCCAAGCCAGCTCGTGAACTCGTATCCTTGAATTCATGTTTTTCATCGTTGTTCGCCCAAGCACTGTTATGAACGGAAGTGGCATGAGAATCAGAGCGCCATCCACCTGCATCGTTTATTCGTTGCTTATCATTGGGACCATGGGCGAGGCCGATTGGATGAGGGTCGTAACCATTGGCTGGGGGGTGATTGTGCATAGTGAGCGCCGGGGTAAAATGGGTAGTTTTGATGAGGATTACTGAATAATTAAGAACATCCGGAGTGTTTGTGGGCAGAGAAACTAGCCCACGGTGGGAAGAAATCACTGGCAGAAAGCTGTCCGTTGTTATTCGGTCACACCAACGTAACTCCGTGCTGTGACGTCCGTGAGACTGCGATAAGAGCAAGTGCTATCTACTAAGCAACTATGTTGTACCCTGGACTCATTCCTAGCACACTTGGTTCCTCACACTTCGAACGGTGGCAGAAACAACCTTGTTGAAGTTATTCCCAACAAAGTCATCGCACCTGACAACACTTAACGGGCATTCGACGCGTTGAGAGCAGTTTTATGATACATTTCAAGCGCAGGTCCTATAACTTAGTTATAGGACCTGCTAACCTACACAAACGAGAAGAGATCTCAGATCATGGAAAGAAGGAGAGACATTTACATAGTCAAAGAGTCCGATGGAACATGCCGAAATGTCCAGAATGGAATGGTGAGAAGAATATTAATGCCTCAATGGTGTGACAAGTCCAAGTGACAACGAATGTGACCAAGATTTTGAGGATCCGTCACGTCACAGTTTTACTTTCCCACGTGGGCTACTGTTACCGGGAAAGATTGAACAACGAACGGCTGACCTCAAGACTCACTAGTACTCACTCATCAAGCACGATCTAGCACAACATGGTCCGTTCAATCCGTTCAATCCCTCGTCCGAGTCCATGTCATTGTCCCATTCGTGTTTTCACTGCTGAAAATCGATGGATGCCGTCCTGGTTCATTGGCTGACCTTTCATTGGCCTGCAATCCTCTCGCCTTAAATCCTCGAGAAGCTAACTTTGATTCTCCTAGGCTCGAGGACCCAAAAAGCATTTGAAGCGCCTTGCTGCGCCATCCTCATGGATGCTCGACAAACTGAGTGGGACCTATGTATGTATTGAAGTTGGGATTCGCAATATAATATCTCATTATTGTTTCACAGGCGCCCCGCCCTTCGCCTGGTCCTCACAAACTACGAGAATCCCTCCCACTCACGGTCTTCCTCCGCAACAGACTAAAATATGCCTTGACCGGCCGTGAGGTTACAGCTATTGTCAAGCAACGCTTGATCAAAATCGACAACAAAGTCCGAACGGACCCTACTTATCCCGCTGGATTCATGGGTGTGTTGCAGCCCTGTATTTCTGTAAAACTCAAGATTTTCTGATCCAGTTCTGTGTAGATGTAATATCCATTGAAAAGTCTGGCGAGCACTTCCGTCTCCTTTATGATGTGAAGGGCCGCTTCACCATCCACCGGATCACTCCAGAAGAAGCGACCTACAAACTTCTCAAGGTCCGCAGGGTGGCCATCGGCGCCCGTGGCGTGCCTCACATCGTGACCCACGACGGTCGTACCATCCGTTACCCTGACCCATTAATCAAGGTCAATGACACGGTCAAATTCGACCTCGAGCAGGGGAAGATCACCGACTACGTCAAATTCGACACTGGAAATATCGTCATCATCACTGGGGGTCGTAATATGGGCAGGGCAGGTGTTATTGTGCATAGGGAGAAGCACGTTGGAGGTTTTGATATCGTGCATGTCAAGGATTCTTTGGACCGGACGTTCGCCACCCGGTACGTTTACCATTACCAGTTTGTTTAATTACTGATGTCCAACTCAGAGTGACGAACATCTTCGTCATCGGTGAGGGCATCAAGCCCTGGATATCACTACCGAAGGGCAAGGGTACCAAGCTCACCATCTCAGAGGAGAGGGATGTCAGGAGAAAACAGCGGGCTGCAGAACAGTAGAGGCACAATTGGGGTATCTTTCGGTCTTCCCCCTTTCCTCGTATGCCATGTTTTGTATGTTTAACATGCCCTTTGACACAACATCCACGCGCACTCGAGCACGCTCAACTTCCTATAACTTTTGGGAAGGAACGACAAATGTAAATTTACGCCCTTTTTCCTCTTACATTTCTCGGTGAGCTGTGGACCAGCCCTCGACTTCTGCAATGCCGGTCACCAATGAATGTGTCATGCTCATGCCTGCCGAAAGTTCCGTGCACTATTTCTTACATGACTACAGCAGTTGTGAAGCCCTAGTTTGCAAAAGTTGAGGGAATAGTATTGTGAATCTCTTGTTCGATGGCAAGGAAGCGAGCACAAGGAGGGTTCTGGACTATCTCGAACGCTCTTAATTCATGGCCTGTCTCATCTGGATTTTTGGAACGATTGGGACAGTCAACTATGGGACTTTGGGGCGCCGCTTCAGGCGTGGCTTCACTTGTTAAATTTTGTACTGCTGAAGTGTTCTGGTGCCCTGATTGGTTGATGGGGCAAAGAAATCCATTTTGGAAATCCATGTGCCTTCTAAAGAGTTTATGACAAATCTTAATCCTCTGCACTGAAATGGAGTTGGGTCGCTTTGCTCATGCTTCTGAAGCCTGACTATAGCGTGATAATTAGCTATCCTTAATATGTTTATTATATACCTGCGGACAATGCATATGGTGTGGACTCTAGCATATGTTATCGATATCACATCTGAGAGCGTTCTGTGTATTTTTATGTAGGCTACTTATACATAATTACATTTGCGTGGTTCCTTTTACCAGTAATCGGGTTGCCTACAAGCAACCACATCATGGTTTCCCCTCTTCTTCCTCTCCGCCTCCCATTTCTCAACCCACTTCGCCATCTTTCCCCGCGATGTCTCACTCCCCACATTAACTGTAGCAATTATCTTTCCCCACTCCAGCGACATCGCAAAGCAAGTCAGCTCGAAGAACGAGGAATGCTCCGAGTAGGGGATTGGAAATAGTTGGAGGGAAGCCGTGGAGTTGCGCGCTGGGCGGAGGTTAACATATGTGAATGTGCGCTGTTGGGAACGCGCAATCATGGTGGAGATAGAAGGAGTTTGGTCAGTTCCTGCGGGTTGGGCATATCTATACATCGGTTGTCAGGGGATATGGCACGACAAAAGGATGAACGTGACTGACGTCCATCCGGTCGGGCGGAACCCAACAGCCTTGTTAAAATTCCCCTTGAACTGTTCGACGTATGCCTTGAGTTTGTCGGATGTAATAACTCCTAGAGGCACGAGGTGAACACTTGCGTCCAATGGGTTCGAGGTTAGAAGCACGTCGAGCTCAGGGTCGTCCTGACATCGAAGTATGGCAGTCTTTCGTGCATCGCAGTATACTTTAGATTTCAAGGCGTGGGCAATTGCTGGGTCAAAAGTCAACGTCGTTGATGAAAAAAAAAGTGTGAGTAGAGATTGCAGACCTTTGACGATGCGTTCTTTCCCAATGGAATATGTTCTTTTGTTTAGAGGTTTTGTCAGCAACTAGAAGAGCGAATGGAAAGTGATTGATATTACCCAACTACAAATAACATTCGTTCGGACTTTGCCTTTCGCTTTCCTGATGTATCAACCTGCGGTGAGGTCATCCATGTGTCCATCGTATGCGTGCTCCCATCAACGAATTGCCCGGATATAAGCCTCCTTGCAAGCTCCGCACAGGCAGAGATGACCAATGGCTGGGGTGGGAATGTGTACTGCGTCCGAAATGAATATATTGAAATGTTAAACGGTAAGTAAGTTAGAGGTGTACCCTGGGGTCCAAGTAAGTGGTATCAAGGTACACATGGTCAATTTTCTTGCCCTTGACGGCAGGATGCGAAACATGTTGAGGCGATGCGCGGAAGTCACCACAATGGAGGTACCGGAAGATTCTTGGGGCACCGACAAAGGCTGACTTGAATGCACTGTCACCGGCATTGACGGTTCGGGGACCTTCAAAGAGGAAGAGGCAGGAGCCCGGGCCTGGTGTGGGAGTTAGTGATGAGAGGTAGAAAACTTGCGAACAAAGGAGACAGACAGTGGTTGGCTTCGATGAGGGTCACTCGGACACCATTGGTGTGAGGGATGACAAACGGGATGTCCATTGGAAGTGGATGGACCCATTTCGGATCGACGGACAGCATGAGAATGATTAGATTTGCGGTTCCCTCTAAGGATGATTGCGAGGGAAGGTAGTTAGGGTGTGATATAGAAGGATGGTGGATTTACAGACGAGAGCAATATATTGGTCCGCTCTTCCAGTTTGAAGAGAGATTCGTATAATGATCTGAGTGTGCATGTCTGTAGAACGGAATAGTTGTTCGCAAGTAAAAGAGGCATAGGAGTGGAGGGGTTGCGCACGTTAAAAAATACGCCGTTACCCCTGGAATGGTCCCATACCGAAATGCATCAACGGCAATGGGCATTCCCTGCAAAACTTTATAAAATGGGGCTTTCCTTCGCCCACCGTTGTTGCCCTTGGTAGGACGGAAACTTTGCTCCTCGATGATTGACGCTTCCTTCCACGCTTCGTTCTCTTTGCGGGAGGACATAAGGACAGAGAACGCGTTACTTACACTTGCGTTTGATTCGCCGTGGCAGCTTGTGAGTTGGCGAGACTCGTAGGTGTGGGGTGTTCGGAGGGTTTTGAGGATGGAAGAAGATGGGATTGTGGGCGGCATTGGTTGGGCTACTGGGACTGGAGTAGGGCCGCCTGAGTCTAGGCATTTGTTGACATGGTCTTGGATTTCCTAGATTGAGGTATCGTATTAAAGAAGCGAAGCAGTGACAGGATAAGAGAACGACCCACGGATTGTGGGATGTACCTCAAGTGCATCTCACATAGAGGACAAACAACTGGGTCTTTGGAAAGATGTGTTATATTAGGTGATTAATCATTAGTTCTCCTGGTGCCTCACCTTCTGGCATTGCCGCAAAGGCCATTTCGTCATCCCCCATCCCCCATCCATCGCTGTGATCAGCGAGCATGTCAATATCCACGGCCATCTCCAGATCTGGGGTCGACGGTGCTCGAACGCCACCGATATAAATGTCTGAAGACGATGGTTCTGCACTATTTGATAGATCGCTGGGATGCGATGGGTCTGTTTTGTCAGGGCAACGCAGCATCGGCATGGGTAATCCAAATGAAAATGTTTTGGGTGTAGGGTACGCATTTGATGGAATACCAAGTATTGAAGAAGGGGAAGGAAATGAGGGGACTGGTTTGTTATCACCTTCTGCAAGTTGCCAAGAAGAAGAATTCGAACGGAGTAATGCAGAGGGTTGACCAAAGACGGCCCAAGCTTCGGATATTGGCGACGATATGGGTTTCACTGGTCCATGTTTATCTTTTTCTCTTGATTTCTGTCTGGAGCCCACTTTGAGGTCTGGTTTGTCGGTCTGGTCAAGTAATGGCCGTTTCACCACGAGCTGCTCCACAAATTCGATGTCTGCTGAGCTGCCACTCATTCTGCGCTTCTTCTTCTTTCCGACCGCTGAGACAGCTGTGGGCTCATCGTCAGAGTCAGAGTCAATCACTATAATTTCGCCAGAAGGAACGTTGGTGGCGGAACGTTGTCTGCCCTTTGTGTTTGCAGCCGCAGCTTTCCCTGGTTTGAAGGAATCTGCAGCTGGTGTAAAGAAATTATGTAAGGTCATAGATTGAGGAGGGGGCATCTTGATTCTTGGAGGGTTTTCTAGGGTTTTCTTGAAAGTAGTTTCTAAGTCACGTGACGTCACGTTCAGATTTGAACGTGACCTAATGCGTTATAGAGAACAAAATTCGACTTGGGAATTTTACCTCGAGTTGTTCCCACAAGCTTGTGATACAGGCAATTGGTACCACCAACAAGGGGGTCTCGGCTCGGAAAAAAAATACCTGGGGTCGATTTTTTTTTTCCGAGCCCAGGCGGGAAGCATACCTACCACATAATCAGGCACATTACTATATATGGAAATTCACGTGACTTGCCTATTGTGGAAACATACCAAGATTACCTCCTGCATGGATTCTTATGGCTAATCAGCATTAGTGTGGTGGTATATCTTTGTTTAGTGGTATATATATGTACATATTATAATAAATCCCAGACCTTCATTGCATGGATAGTGAATGGCATGGGTTTTGGGCACGGGTAAGCACGGGGACGGGGATGGGTACAGATTCGCGTACCCATGAGCTTTCAAACAAGCCATGGATCATTAAAAATGGTTAAGAATTGAGTGAGTTATGATCAATTTGATTGTTTTAATCATAACTGGGTGACTTCCCGTGGGTTTAGAAAACCTAGATTCATACCTAAATGTAGAAAATTTGAAACTCCGCAAATTACAAGTTTCCGACTCTAAACCAGAGCAGCTGCTACAAATAAAAGTAAATCTGGAAATGGTCTTTGTTTATTGACCACGTGCCTACATTGCTAACTTCAACATGCACGTGCAACACGCGAAATTTTACTTCTTGCCGCCGCCACCCTCAGAAAGGCCCAGGAATATCATGTGTTGTAACCACCTTGGAATGTGCAAACTTTCATATACTGATAATAGTGATTACAAGGAAGAATGTGAGTGTTGTAAAT
>Ga0210383_10004971_pt1 | contig 11743 bp, 14 predicted proteins | sample IncBWC14OmetaG_FD_160072 | JGI IMG/M metagenome (GOLD analysis project Ga0210383, IMG submission 160072) | Forest soil microbial communities from Barre Woods Harvard Forest LTER site, Petersham, Massachusetts, United States - Inc-BW-C-14-O ...
TATTTTTCAATTACAGTCATTTACCGGTCCTTTGGACGCGAAAACCTTATTTTGACTTTTCATGTATGCTACAGCTTGTCCCCAATCTTGAGGGTCTCTAAATTTTTAGAAATATACTGTTAGATGTTGTGCACAAAATCTTGAGGCAAGGCATTCAATACTTGTTGAGTTATTCCATGGTTTGTGCCGTACAAAGCAGTGGTTTGTGTACACCACGTGATCCCCCCCATATTGGGATATATTTTTTGGAACAAAGGAGCACGATTTTGTGTTGACCAACATATGAGGGTGCTCACTGAGGTTGGTAGCATTATATCCAACAGCCTAAATGATCAAAAGTTCATGTTAAAATGGTGTGCCAAGGTGTACAAAGGACTGATAGTGTCCAGAGGAGCGGTAAATGACTGTAATTCCTATGGTGCGGGCAGATAAGTCACCGCTACTTTTGTACAGTAGAAATAACTCACCCCAATTAGGATAAAAATCTTATTCCTTTAACAAATCGCTTTCTTTTGATGAGAGGAAGACATTGGTTAAAGGGATTTTGCTAAAAGTCAAAATTGACGGAGTTATTAACAGTTTATTAATTTGGGGGTAATCCTGATTTGGCCACACACCCTAAAAAGGCAATTAGGGTCTTGAAAAAGTCGCAAATATATGTCTTGGGTATGCAGAGTATATTTATAATAGACTTTTAATGCTGTTTTCACATTATATTGATAATATTTATAGGCCAAAAAAATTAAATTAGGCCAGATTCAAGATAAAAATTTTCTCCAGCCAAATTGGCCATTGTACAAAATTAGTGGTGACTTACACAGGGTGTGGGAACTAATATTTATAATGGAAATATTGTAAAGATACATGAGAAACATGCTTAATTAGTTAAACATATTTTTGCCAGAAATATTAAGAAAATACTTGAAATAACTTCAGTGTCTTGTCTGTTTTAAGTATTCCTTTCAAATAATAAACAAATCCCTTAAAATATCTTTTAAATATTCCCAGCAACAACATGTTGGTATAATTAAGCAGGTTTTTAACATATCTTTCAACTATTTCTGACAGTAATATTAGTTCTCACACCCTGTGTTATCGGCCCGCACCATAAGTCTTTCCTTTTTTGCTTTCTTTTTATTTTTTGCCAGTGCAATGGGGGGAAAACCGCTTTGCTCGCCCTGCAGTCAGCCGGTACGGGACTGATGAGGCGATTTCTTTAGGGCTTCACCCCAAAGATTCTCTCTGTACAGAATGTCTTCGTTCGAATATTAATTAATATATTTATTATCTTGATAAATTTTAAGTTAAATTAAACCTTTTTTCTCTCAAGGATTTCAGAGACCCGGTGAGTAAGCGAGCCCCGGATCCAACATAACAATGCTTTTGCACACCGGGATGTAGTCCGCGCCAAAGCCGAAGTATATCCAGGAGGAGGATATTAGGAGGGCTAGTGATTGATCGATTCGGGTTTCATGGTAGAAGATAAAAGTCGAGCGCTGATGACCAAGTGAAATATTAATAATATAATTCTAGATCGCGGCACCGTTTCCGGTCAAAGCGGTCGCAAATATCGAGTATCCTATATCAGTCAGCGAGGTGTCCACATTGTCATCTACCACCCAACTTACATCTTCGAAGCTGTGCGTTCGTGTTCAGCTCAAAAGGCTGCTACAAACTTACTGGCATTGCCTATTACTTATCCGAGTCACCAATAGAGTCACGTGTAAGGCTCTGTGCTCACTCTTGCTGCTGTAGAACTTTCTGGTCGAGACGCTAGAGCTCGAGCCAGCTATTACTATTGTCTTCGTCGAACCAAATTCACGACAATGGCGACCCACACTTCAGCAGGTCCCACCCCCTCTCTATCAAATTTTTCTGTACCCTCCTACAACCAGCGTAATCACATTGATCTCACTCTAGACGATGAGGAGATCTCTAATGACTCTTATTCTCCCCGGTTTGCAAAGCGGGCCCGCACGGAAATCATACCCAGTCGTCTCCAACCCCTCCAGGTTCCCTCTGCCAGCTCGTTGATTTCTCGCAACAACTCGGCTATACCCTCCCTGTCCACATTCACCTCTTTCAACCTCAAACCTGCTACGGCCATACCTGGCACCCCTCCCATGAAGCCAGCCCATTTCCAGGCGCCCACAACCCATGCACATAATACACACTCTAATCACGCCCCTACCATGTATCGACCTCCTTTCGATGGTCCATCTTTTGCTCCACCATCATCCTCATCGTTTTATCCTCCTCGTCAGCTCCAACTTCCTGCGATGGGGCCTACTCCGACAAGAAGCCCACCCTTTCCTGCGGCGTCTCCGTCTGTCATGACAAACCACCTACCATCTGAGCTATCGGATCGCCAAATTATAGATCTCACAGGCTCACCATCTCCACCCCCTGCCATTCATCAAACACAGATGACGCCTACCTCTCTGCCAACTGATCTACCTCCGAAAACCCCTGTTTGCATTGGTCAGCTTACCGTCACAGCCCTCGTACTTTACCCAGTGGCGTATCTTCTCCCACAAGAGCCAGGGTCCGGTGAAGCCGAGTGGGCGTCTGTTAGGCTGCAGCACGAGCATAATCCAAGTAAACCTGGCGGATCAGAGACAATACATATCAAAGCGCCTCATGGGAAAACTGCGAATGGTGAAGCCATTGCCGGAGAGGGTTTCGCTGTGGTTGAGCAGAAAGTAGCCACTTCTCTTGGTCCTATGCTTGGGAAAGGGTTGATTCGGCTTGATGCCAAAGTGCGGAAAGGGCTTCCAAATGTCGGTGTCCCACTATCAGCTCTAGATCTTAAATCTCACCGCCATTGTGTAGCTTCCAATACTTCCACTTCAGATGCTAGTTTACACACCGAAAGGAAACATTCCCGTTGTCGGAAATTATCTGCACCAGTGTGGCCTCTTTCTTGATCACCCCTCCCCACCTTATGATATCCAACGCCTTGCTAATTATCACTATCATAATCCTCATAATCCACCACCAGGCGGGCACAGTCGCGCACTCCTTGCCGCCGGTCGAGTAGGGTACCCTCCTCCGGGAAACAATATGGGGCGATGGAGTACGCCAGTATCAGGGAAGAGCGTTGAGGTTCAGAGGAGTCAAGTGGACGAGTTGTTCAAGAACTTGAAGAGCGGGGATGAATTGGCCGAAACAGAACCTTGTGCGTCCGACTTCTTTGATATTTCATATATCAAGATACACTCTCTAATTCTCGTTTTGGTTTGCCTGAAATGATTTCACCTGTCTAAAGGCTTTGAAATTGCGACAAAGCTGTACCCTCATCAGAAGAAAGCCATCACGTTTCTACTGGAGCGGGAGCGAGAGAGGCCAGCTTTCGATGGTAAATTCTCTTCACTCTGGCAACAAAGAACGAATCCGCTATCCCGACAACCGGCTTGGTTTCATATTGTCACGCAGAAGGAGGTCTTCCAAGAGCCGCTGGAAGCTAAAGGCTCCATTTTGGCTGACGATGTGCGTCCCCGTTTCTTGTTCGAAAATATATTAATTGACTAATGAATATTATCGTTAGATGGGCCTTGGTAAGACAATTACCTGTGTGGCCCTGATCGCAGCGACGCTTGCCTCCGCCCTCTCATTCGCATCATCCGTCATTGAGACCCTGCCGCCGCCCCCAGACCGCAGACACTCTGAGCCGCTAAATGCTGCCCATTTTGCCGGAAGCGTTTGGGGAATGCCTGACGTTTCGGATGCTGGCCCATCGTCGGCTAAAGGGAAGGCAAAAGCGGCCAGGACGCAAGACAAGCTCGAGGCAGAGTACGCAAGAGCATCCCGCATCAAAGCAAAGAGTCGTGCAACTCTCATTATTTGTCCCCTTTCTACTGTTTCGAACTGGGAAGACCAGTTTCGGGAACACTGGAGAGGTGAAGTTACTGTTGTCGGTGGGGGTGGCGGCACCAGCGTCTCACCCACTCCGTCTCAGTCATTGTCTCAGATGAGTTTATCGCAATCGTCTACGCTTGTGGACGTCAAACCCGAAGTGAAACCCGGCCGGATCCGCGAGGGTACGCCACTGCGGGTATACATCTACCATGGGAACGCACGCCGTCCGGACCCAGCCTTCCTTGCTGATTTTGATGCAGTCATTACTACCTATGCAACCCTTGCATCTGAGTTCTCGAAGCAAAACCGGAGCATAGCTAGTGCTGAGGCTGACGAAGATGAAGACGAAGGAGGGAGCAGCGATGGTGGGGGAGGAGTCGACATTGATGAGCGCGGTAATCAAGTTTTGAGGTTGCCCAAAATGAAGAGGGCAGGGTTGAAAAGGAAGAAATCAAGTTCCCTATTGCCGAATGGTGCCGTCGAAGCAGCAAGTGCTCTCCAGAGCATTCACTGGTTCCGAGTCGTGCTTGATGAGGCTCAGTGCGTTTTTATCGCCTATTATTAACCTTCAGAGCTAAATCGTTACTATTAGTTCTATCAAGGAAACAGGCACCGTCGGCAGTCGAGCGTCGTGCGATTTGATGGCGGATCGGCGTCTCTGTCTGACGGGCACACCGGTTCAAAACAAACTCGACGACGTATTCGCACTGATCAAGTTTCTGCGGTTGGAACCTTTCGACGACAAAAATGTCTGGACTGAGTTTATTGGCAGCCCTGTCAAGTTTGGACAAGCGTTGGGTGTGGCACGACTTCAAACGATCATGAAGTGCATCACGCTTCGTCGGACAAAAGAATCGAAAGCTCATGATGGTCAGAGGATCCTTGCACTGCCTCCCCGTCGTGACGAGCTTCGTTACCTGAAATTCGACGAGCAGGAACAAGAAATATATGACCAGTTCTTCAACGAATCCAAGGCGGAGTTCAACGAGATGTCGACCAAAAACGAGGTCATGAAGAATTACGTTGGGATCTTGCAGAAAATTCTACGGCTTCGCCAGATCTGCGACCATTTTGAATTGGTACAGGGCAAGGGTCTTGGCGGTGAAAGTCAATTACAAGACCCGAGTGCATCCTACGAGGATATAATTGCTGCGATCGCCAGAGAAGGCATCAACGTTAGTCGTGCTACCGCTATATTTACCATATTGCGGGAGTCGGCAACCACTCAATGCGTAGAGTGTGGTGTAGAGTTGTGCATCTCAGCGGATCCCGCGCAATCTGATGCCATCGACGTTGACGGCTCTTCCGCCCCCAAGCGAGGAAGGAAAGGTAAAGGTCCTGCATCACGCGGGCCGACTCGTGCCAGTAGTCCTTCTACGCCGCGCCCTATCTTGACACGGTGCCAACATCTGTTTTGCGTTGATTGCTATCGCAACTGCATCTGTCCGGGATGGCCCAATGTAACGCCGGATACACGGCGATCCTGCTCTGCTTGTCAAACGGGACTTTGTCCATCGGATGCTGTAGAGATCAAGCCTGACTGCAGCATTGACGGTGCGCCCAAAAAGAAAATCCAAAAACGAGAAAAGAGACAGAAAGGCGGGCCCTTGGACAACTTTCATCCATCAACCAAGGTCAAGGCTCTTTTGGGCGATTTGGTGCAGCTTTCGAGGGCCAATCCGTATTCGACAAATTATGACCCCGGCTCCATCGAAGTGCAGATGGTTGACGATCAAGGGAACGAGCTGGATGACAGCATTGTGAAGACGGTCGTTTTGTAAGTTTATATATCGGCTGTGAAATTTCTGTGTATTGATTGTCACCATGACAGCTCGCAATGGACAAGTATGCTAGACAAGTAAGTCTTTTATTTTCGTCATTCTCTTGGAGTGCTAACGATTCTTGCCTTTCCCAGAGTCGAGGATGCTTTGGAGGCCGCTGGTATCCGCTATGATCGGCTGGATGGCACAATGAAGCGTGATGACCGAACTCGAGCCATGGATGCATTGAAGCATGACCCAGGCTGTGAAGTGCTTCTCGTCAGCTTGAAAGCAGGAGGAGTTGGTTTGAATCTTACCGCGGCTCAACGGGTGTATTTGATGGACCCTTATTGGTGGGTCCCTCTTGATCATCATACTCAACCGGCGATGTTCATTGGCTTAACAGGAATCCTGCCGTCGAGAATCAAGCAGTTGATCGTATTGTTCGTAGTCTCCTCGAATTTACTGAATTTTCATAACTCATATGAAATTCTAGCACCGGTTGGGACAAACTCGGCCGGTTACTACCATCAAGTTGATCATTGAGAATTCTATCGAGGCCCGCCTGCTAGAGGTGCAAAGAAAGAAAACGGAATTGGCCAATATGACGCTCGGCCAGAACTTCAGCAAAGCTGAGATGCTACAACGTCGGATGGAGGAGTTGAATCAACTATTTGGTTAATACAGCAGTAGAATTTACTTATATTATCTTGTCTCAATGTCTCCTGATCCTCGATTGTCATCATTCCTAACTTGATATTCACAATCGCTTCCATAGAAACATGAGGTAGAGGAGAATACAGGAGACGAGATCAACAGACATTGGAGAAATAGCGGACCAACAAGAATATGGGAAAAGGACCAGCGAGACATCGACTAGGAAAGAACAAAGTGGACGGATAGGAACATTCCGTTATGCATGAATAAGGTTCACCGTAATTCCCTCAGGCTCTCAGCCTGGCGTCTGTACTAGAAGGCGAAGTGAGCTGCATTCTTGCGACGTCCCATGGCGTAGACTGTAAAGTAGAATGAGAATCGAGTCTAAGAACGCCGAAGTTTCACACCCACCGATAACCTGACTGACAAACAACCCAATAGTCACTCCACTGGCAACAGAAATCATACGAAGAGCCAGCGAAAAGCCGCTCGAGTACTGTTCAGCTGAACTATGGTATGTCTGAGTCAACCCACCTCCTTGTGCAATGCCCGACTAAAAGAACGTTAAATCATCTCCGGATCAGATAAATTTTACTGACCGGCACCAAGAACAAGACCCCGGTGACCATAGACGTGAAAGCAGTACCACGAACCACACGTGAATAGACATTTCCGAGCGATCCAATGACAAAGGCGCCAGCCGCAGATACGATGTCCGTTCGACCAGGAAGGACAACACTTGTAGCTCTGTTAGCGGCGTAGGCGCAACACGAAAACGCGACCATCACAGGCAACTGCACGCTTCTCATAGATTGAAGATTGGATAGGGAAGAGCAGGTGGAATAAATCGGGACAAGGAAGAATAGTGTCCACCAAGGCAGCGGCTGCCTATACCAGGACCAAGAGGGATCGCGGAAACAACCTTGAGCAATGACGGAAGTTCAGAAAACTTGGAGAGATGAACAGATCTGAGTTTTCAGACCTTTAACAATATGTTGCATTTCATAAGAGAGCGCGCTCCCTTGGCCGAGTACACCGCTGACCGGAATAAAAGGAGCTGAACCGTTTATCATTGTGAACTGACCATGAGAGTATGACAAGTCTTTGGGGATAGGGCTTCGATAATAGGCGCGGCGGGCACGACGGTCCACAACTAGGTAGAAATCAGAGCCAATCGTCAAACCGAACCCCTGGATAAGTAACAAATAATCACGTGTTCTATTAGACACTAGTGGGACAGTGGTTGCTTACGAGGAATAGTGTGTATATGATTGCGTATACGATCCTGACCGACCCGCAGAATATATTTCTTGACATCAATTCTAAGGAGCTGATTACTATATGACCAAATAATTCAGCGACTGTCGGAAGGAAGTGATCGTGTTTACTCACATACAGTAAATCCAGGCAAAATGACGACCACGCCAGCCGAAGAGATCGCGCTGTAGCAGAAAAGGTTCCCAGGAATATTACTCAACCCTCTTGCTGTAAATGCGACAATAATGGAAACGGATATCCTAAGCAGAAGTCGAGTTAATGATGGCCTGGCAGGATTCAGGAAAGACCTACTCGTAAACATTAGCATACATGGAGCTCTTGTTCGCTGCATTCAAGCCCAAGTATTGCAAAACACATGCACATGCGCCACTTATCCACATATCCACAAGGGATCCCCCGAATGAGAGGACGCAGATAATCGAGGCACATATGAATGCGAGACCGCATCGCACAAGGAGTGGGTAGATGGGAGGGGATCGCAGGATCTGTCTGAGAGCATTCGTTCCGGCTTCGGCTCCCATTTTATCGTGGAGAACATCACGGTAGATCAAGTGTACTTTGTGCAGGGAAGTCAAAGCGATCCGACCAGTTGCGCGTACGAAATATGTTCGTGTCGACCTCGTATCGCCGTTGCGAATTGTCACAATTATGATGTTTGGCAAGTGTACGAATTCTTTCGGGATGAGAGTTAGAAATAAGGTCAGTAAAATCCAAAAAGACTCCAACCAGCTTGAGCATCCAGGATTTCAGATGCTGCCGCTAACTGGGACTCAATCCTGTGAGATGGTGCACCAAACGATAGTAAAGCTTTTGCGAGCTTTAAAACGAATTTTCGCCGCTTTGTTACTTCTAATAAAACAATAAAGTGTCGGAGGTGAGGGTGACTATCAGTATATCCATATACAACGGACCTTCGACGTTGCGTATGATGACTGACGGTCGTCTAGGACGCTGTATGAGGGATATAATCGGGATGCCACCTTTTCCTGTTCTTGCAGAAGATCCGCCATTGATATCTTTATCGGACTGAGCAGCGACCGAACCGCGTCGCCTAGGATCCTTATTAGATTGGGTGTCTGATGCCAAAGGGCGGAGATTAAGCCCGAGATTCATGAAAGTCGAAAGGATGGTTGACTTTGAAGCGGGCGGGGGTCTTGCCTCCTCGAGATGACTGAAGGTACGCTGAGGCTTGGACGGAATGTGCATGGGAGAGTTGGGCCTTCTGGCAACATTGCGGTCCATTCCATAGAGCGACTTTTCAATGTCTTGAGCGTCCAGGTATTGGGGATTGACATCCTTTTTGTATCCAGGTGGATCGGACGCATCTTGGAAAATATTTGACTGCCCAGCCATACCCGAAGCTTGAACGGTGGAATATGTTCAACAATCGACCAAAAGGGGAATAAGTAATTCTAAATATATACATCACGTGATGTCGAACGCAGTAAGTGTCTCTCAAAGAGTGCCAGTGAACCTCAGTGGACGTTGGAAACCCTGCACTTTTACTGGAGCATGCATAACATTGACATTGTTAACAAACGAGTGTATACAAATTAGAGAAGTCCAGAATCAAGAGGGCCACTCGAGATATAGTAAAGGAGCTATGTAAACTTATAATGGCGACAATAAATTTAAACTGTGGCAAAAACCGCGCCCAAAACACCGAGACCCAGGGCAGCGCTAATTGGCGCACCCATAACGGCTCCATTGGCCGGAGTATTGGAACTAGTTGGTTGCTAGTTGGAACCGCTTGCGCTAGCGGATGTAGCATTGGTGTGTTTGGCAAGGGCCTGGAAGGCACCAAAGTTGTTCGGTCCAGATTCAACAGCGTTGATGGAGAAGACCATTCCGGCACCGCAGTGGTTGACTTGACCACAGTATCCCCAGATAGGTGCGGTCTATAGGGAAAGGATGTTAGGAGGCAAGCACGACCGTAATGTAAAACGAATTGGTACGCACATCATTAATCTTGATCTGGAACTGGGGGAATGTGGTAGCATTGGCGTCAACAGGTTGGCTGGAAAATCGAATAAAGCTGTCAGTATTGACCATTTTTGAATGATCAGAAAGAACATACAAGCCAGACTTGAACCCAACAGCGCCGGTCGTGGCGTTAACAAGCGGCTCACATGGCTTGAGGAAGCTCGATTGTGTTACGGTGTGGTTCTTGGGGCGGAACTCGAATGTCACTGTGTCACCAATGGCAGCGCTGATATTTGCGGGATTGTATACGAGTTGACCATCGGGACCGACGATGATTTTGTGATCGATGGGTTGAACGGCTGGAGTGGGAGCTGTAATCCATAAATCAATATAAATCGGATGGTCCACAGGATAAAGAATAACTGACAGGGTGTGCCATCGTATCTGCTATATGTTGTGGTCCAGACATGCGTGGCATCAGTGACAGTAGCGGCCGCCGTCTGCCGATGTGGAGGCGGGGGAGTGACGTATAAGTCAGTTGCTGTCGATGTTGTCGTTGTTCCAGCGGCACCGGTACCATTGGTGGCGATGGCAAGATCTTGAAAAGCCTGGAATGACTTTGGGTCGGGAGGGGGGTTGACCGCAAAGACCATTCCTGCAATGAAATTTGAAAATGAGTACACGGTATACGAAAGATGTATTATACATACATACCTTGACCGCAGTGACCCTTCTGCTCACAGTGGACCCAAATAGGGTTGGTGTCATTGACGTGGATTTGGAAAGTGGGAAGAAGACCGGTTTCAGAAGCGACAGGATTACTGCAAGCACAATTGAGTCAATAAATCGCGAATAATGCAAGATCGTGACCAACAAGCCGGAATCGAAACCCCCATATAAGGGAACGCAGGGAGTTTCGAACGCCGATTGCGTTACTGTGTGATTCTTCGGGTGACTAAATAAGATTCAGGAATTAGACAATCCAGAAACTTGTACAGCAGGCACTCACAAGACAAAATTCACAATATCACCGACGGCAGCAGTCACGTATTCCGGGTCATACGCGATCTTACCACCTGCTCCTACAGAGACATCATAGGTTGCAGCGAAAGCAACGGGAAGAGCGGCGAGAGCGAATCCAAGAGTGACAAGCATCATTATTGGTGATTAGTTCGTAAAGGGACGAGAGAAAGATGAAAATACTTGTAGGAAAAAACTGTTGCAGTGAGGCATTTTTTGCCTGGTCTTTTATACCCTTCAGGTACAGCCGCTCTGGATTTACCGGTTGAAGACTCGTGCAATGCAGCAAAGCCACCTCTTGAGATTCGGGCGTCACGGCGCCTAGGAGACATTATAAAAATAATCGAAGGCCGTGCGTGCGACGTCGCTCGGCCCAAAATATTAATGGCCTCAAAATGGCCCTCAAACCCGACGTGATAATGTCACATATGTCACATACCGTCACGCCAATTTCTCCAGCCGCCAAGCGAGAAAAAGGAGGGCAAATCAAGGATATACCGGATTGATGATCCCACTAGGCCGGGCCGGACACAAAAAAAAAGACCTCCGAAAATGTAGGCCAAATGTAGGCCCTGGAGACCACCCGGAGATGGTTTGGAGAAATTTCAGTTGGGCTCCAGCAAACTTAGGCCATCCTAAGCAGTTCCTGTGTCAAATAAAGGTTGTAAATGTAAGGCCGTGCTTGGGCCGTGCACGAACCATGCCATTTCTGCAGTTGTGAGGTGTTTGGCAAGACCTTCGCGGCCAGTAAAATTTTCACCAACAAACTTCAGGGTTGCAATCGTAAGCTCCTTATGGCATCGATGGTAGATATTACCTTATCTGTGTCTTTATGTGATTTTACTAAATCCAAATGTTCTTTTAGCTGTCCGAAATTCAAGTCAGTATTAACGGCTACGCAATATGTCCAGACTGTGGTGCTCGCCTTAATTGTGGACCTGGTGGAGCAGCCTCCTAGTGCCACCTCGCATGCATAGAATTGGAGCAGGTACCAAGGAACTGCCAGTGGACCTGCACGTCTTGTATGTCGTCTGGGACTGGCCAGGCAGCGGCGATGATGATGTAAATTGTCACGTGAATTCCCCTATATGGAAATGTGCCTGATTACGCAATGTGTAGGTCTGAGACCGATAATAATAAAAACGACCCTAGGTCGGATTTTTTTTTACCGGTATACCCTGGGGCAAATATATATTTCAGAGGGAAGATAGTACAAAAGCAGAGTAATTTCTGGTCAACTCCTGACC
>Ga0210383_10004972_pt1 | contig 11743 bp, 19 predicted proteins | sample IncBWC14OmetaG_FD_160072 | JGI IMG/M metagenome (GOLD analysis project Ga0210383, IMG submission 160072) | Forest soil microbial communities from Barre Woods Harvard Forest LTER site, Petersham, Massachusetts, United States - Inc-BW-C-14-O ...
AGATGAGGACGACGACGACGACGGCTCAGACGAGGAGGATCAGCTAATTGACGACGACGACGATATGAAACCATTTCCCGACGCTAAAATGGCCGCACTACAGGCCTCTCACCCTGCAGAAAATTCCCCAAAGCGCAAACAGCCGTCTCACAAACGGAAACCTCGGAAAACTGAGAAAAGAATTGCAGAGGAAGAGAGAAAATCACGAGAACAGGCTATGCAAGCGGATGCAGCAAATTTTGCAGCAACGATGACATGGTTTGAAGCCATCCCATCAGGGTCTCACCCAGGGGAAGAACCTGGGCATGGGGGTGGCTTAGATGTGGGGCTCGGCATCGATGTTGTGCCCTCTGAACCGATCCTCCCGAAGGCCTCACCGAAGAAGAAGCCTTCGCCAAGAAAAGCTCCCCCGGCTCAGCGGCCCAAGGCAAAAGCTCCCCACAAGTCAGTTCTTTTTCGTTGACTAGGTTCGTGTTATACTGAGATTCGTTGCTAATAGGATCAGACCTGCTCTTCTCGCCGATGAAGCAGGAATGCTCAGTGAAGGTTAGTCACATTCGATCATTTCTCTACACTGTGAATTGACCAGGCTACCAGGCTACTCCGTCACCGCTGCCTCATCACCAGTAGCTGCTCACTTCGACGGCAACTCGCCCGAGCCAGACAACATGGATTCCTTTACATCCTCCGCACCATTGGTTGAGGACATCAACCTTGATTCCATCCCCCTCCCGGTGTTTCCATTACCCTCTAAACCTTATCCCGTGCAACCACCTGTTAAAATCGGCACCGGCTTCGCCCCCATAATCCCTCTCGACAAAAGTCGCAAGAAAGTGCGCCACTGGCGAACCGCGAACCGGGAGATCAGGGGAATAGCAGGTGGCCGGTGGTTTGCTCGTTCATGGGTGGGCGAGAAGGAGTCGGAGTTCGCATCGGCTGTCGCTGCATCCACCAAGGATGGTGATAAACAATCAGTGTCTGGAGCAGTCGCCTTGCCAAAACTGTCTGCGGTGTCAATATCAGCACCCCCTTCAGGGAGGGGAAGGTCGAAGGCGTCGAAGGCGTCCTTAACAGGGTCTGCTATTCCGTCGCGTGCAGGTTCGGCGATACCAGATCACACGGCGCCTCCTCGTGCACCCACTAAAATGCGAACAATTCTTTCGGCGGCGCCTCCGTCCGAAGAAGGCAATGACTCGGATATGATGGCACCTCCAGGAACTTAGTACATAATGTTATTGATGTAGCTTAAAGTTGTATCTGCTTTCCACGTATCCATGTAGGTGTCAGTGCGACATGCGCAGCGTTGTCTCGTGAGGCGTGATGTCACAACGTGACTTGAATTCCTTAACGCGTCAACAGTGTTTTAGCAATACTACGCAACTCATTATCGGAAACTACTCCAAGAATCGCTTGAACGATCCAACAAGCCACTAGTCTTCAGGCGTGGGGCCTGGTCACCTCCAACTGTCATGTCCTCAAAAACCTCCATGGTCCCAGGTGCTGCAGGGTTGGGAACTGGTGTTATGAAAGGTTCCGCATGGGTTTCGGCCAGAACGAACGAACGTGGTTTGTCCATACCTCTGTTCAACAAATGAAACATTGAGTAACCACCTCGCGAGAATAGCCCTAGCGCAACAGACATTTGCTTCTGATCCCAAGTACAAGAAGTACACCCAACAAGTGGAAAAATGTCTCAATTCTTTCGATAATGTACACGAGTGGGCGGATTGTATCGCGTTCTTGAAGCAATTGCTTAAAGTATGTTCGTCATGTATATTGTGAATATAGCTTGGGGCTTAATTGTCTTCAGACATTCCAATCCTACATGCAATTCAAGGAGATACCGCGAAAGTTGATTGTCGCTAAACGCCTTGCACAATGTTTAAATCCTGCATTGCCCACTGGAGTCCATCAGCGTGCTTTAGATGTATATGCACACATTCTGGCGGTTTTGGGAGTGAGTCCTAAACGGAGAGGATGGGGTGGTGTACTGAATCATCACACCAGTCAGAAGGTCTGAAACGTGATATGTCGCTCTGGTCGTCTGGCTTGTTCCCTTTCTTCGAATACGCTGCTACGTCGGTCAAGGTGCGAATGGCGATCGTCACTTTACTGACAAGGACTGACGGATTGTCCAGCCCACACTATTGAACCTTTACGATACACATTACTTGCCGTTACAGGGCGACCTACGACCAGTGATGAAGTCGTTCATCCTTGCCTTACTCCCAGGCCTCGAAGAAGAGACAGGGGAGTTCTTTGAAAAGGCAGGTTTGTCTATGTAACTCAGCTTGACACGACTCTGAAAGCGGACTAGGTGTTGAGTCTGTTGGATCGACTCTCTGGAACAGTCTCCACATCATTCTTCTTCCAAAACATTTGGCTGGTAATGCTGACCACTCCGTCTGCCCGAGGCACATCCCTTAATTTCCTCTCACGTCGTCTCCCTCGTTTGAACGCGAATGAAGGTAGGGTTAGAAGTCAATGAAGTCTCCCCTTCTGTCTGATTTCGTCATCGCTAATACAGATACAACTGCAATCATCGGGCGTGACATTGGCTTGATGATCCGGGCATTTTCTGCCGCACTAGAGGATGACAATCTACTAGTGCGAAGAGGCGCACTGGATCTCTTGCTGCAGTCAATGCGAGCCGATAGTGCGGCCATTCAGAAAGCCAAAGCAGAAGATCGCACCATTCTTATGCGGGCAGCTACTAGTGTTGTGTTACGACGCGACCTGTCCCTCAATCGACGGTTATATAGTTGGCTGCTGGGATCAGATGAGAAAAGTGACCAACAGATTAATTATCTGCGAGAACATGCTCTTGAACTGCTGAAGTCGACACTCAAGGTTGTGTCTCCTTATATTATATATTTCAAATGCTGATCCCGTACTTCTCAGGACGAGATGTTCTCCCCATCTGGGGATTATTCTGAGTCGAGACCGTTCAAAATATTTATCTCTTTGCTGGACAAATGGGAGATTGGCGGTGCCCTGACGGAAATTCTAGTATATGATTCATTCAAGGCTATCAAACAGCTTATCGAGGCAGCGTCAGACGACAAAGAAGATGTCCGCACTTAATTTTTCAATATTTTAAAATGTCATCCTGAATCATTTCGCCTACTACAGGTCACCATGACTGCTAGCACTCTGTACGAGGCGGTGGAACCGCACATTATATGGAAGCAATTGCTAACATCCATTTTCATGGAAATTACTGGGGATGGAATGCATTTCGAGGTACGAAATAAGTTTCTTTATCCTCCAAACCTGGAGTTGACTCTGATACAGGCAATTCGGATGGTTTTGTTCATCTTGAAAACTTTCTCGCAAGACGAAGAGATTCAAACGATACACCTACCTATTGTTTTCTCCGCTATCATGGACATCGTGGATGTATGTTAAATGTCCAATACCCATGCTCGTCGCATGTTGACGTGAGCTATTTTTCTAGCTTCAGGTTCATGGGGACGTCTCCAAAGCTTCCTCTCCGTCGATACGGGAAAGTCTGCTTCTTCAAGAGGAGATGCTGCGTCATATTCCCCATATAGCTCTCATGCGACGTCCCGAACTTACAGGTGGAATTCAAGCGGCAAGCAAATCCCAGCGCCCGTATCTATTTGCTTGCACCTTCTACGGTATTACGCCAACAGTGAAGGCGCCCAGTCCAAATGGATCTTTCAATATTCCATTTGCATCCGCATTCGAGAGTTTAATCACACTCAGCATTCATTTTGCCCAAAGTTTGATTAATGGATCTGGCAGCCCTTCATTTTTACGGGAAGTGTTTTCACAGTCACTGCTACTCGTAGATAGACTTGTCGGCAGATTGGGCTCCTCAATTGTCGTGTTGTGGGATCCAAAGAAATGGCTTTCTGTTGTTCTGGGAAGCATAGGACATGAGGTATGATCCACGCCCACGGTTCACGTTTGAATCTTACCATTTTTCGATCAGTCCGCCAATTTTATGACGGTGGATCGCACTGTTGCCTTGGTTGTGGCTTTACACCAAACGAAGGGTCTAGAACCAGAACTGTCTATGGATGAACGGCCAATCATAGCCAAGATGGTCAACAAACTTCTTAAATATCTTCGGCCGGATTATGCGGTTTACCATGTCCGTGCTGTTAATTTGATCTGGTCGTTGGAGGCCTTGACAAAACGATCATATGTGGAGTCGATTTTGGCCCACACGATGACTTCGCCGGAGTCGCGTAATGTTCAAGAATCCTACGAGGCATTTGGCGTGTTATGGAGATTGACTGGTCAGTGCTCGGACTGTCTTTGAACAAAACGATGTTGAATCTCTTGAACAAGAGGATACTCTTCTTCCTGGCTTCCGTTTCAAGGTTCCAATGATGATTGTACTGGACACGCTCAAGAATGATGACCCCAGTTTGCGCCGCATCGGTGAGACCTGGATGCGTTGTAGCCTGAAGTCCTATCTACGGTACGTAAGTTTAGCAAAGCATGGTTCAAGTGTTGTCTGATGTAGTGTAGTGTTCTTGATCCCATTCTATTCGAACTGATGGATCCGTCTATTCGTCGGACTCCAACGGCTGCCAAAATCCGAGGCAAAGAGCTTCAAGGTTTCTTGTACGAACGTCCCTTTGACCAGCGATACACCACGCATCTGTTTGAGATGTTGCTGTCCATTATCCGTTTTGGTGGGCAAGGATTTGCGAAGACGGCACGTAGCACACCAATCAGGCGGTCACATCATACTGGTCTGATTCAAAGAGTAGAATCTGGTGAGCAGGTTTTCTGAATTGTGACTGGGACCTTGCTTCATTAGACTCCTGTCCTCCAGGTGGCATTCCTGATCCAGATGCGAGTTATCTGGATGTCTTGGTGGAATTACTCCTCAGGTCAGATTGGTCTTAAATTTGCGATAAATATACCTCTCATTACACGACATAGATTCCTTAAGTCAGAGCCGAAGCATTCACACGGTGTCGTAATGCAACCATGCAATGCAGCAATCCAATCGACGTGCGTCGATATATTACAAGCAATCATTGCTCGTGGAGAAATCGACATCATATCTGTGGAGGTCATCGAAGTCACTGTTGTTGGCAAACTGTACTTCTGCATTCACGTGAACCGACTTGACCTCCAGAACAAACTGCTGCATCTCCTTCACTCTCTCATCTCTGCATCCACGTCGAACGAGGAATCTTCGGGCAGAATAATAGCTGGCAAACGGCAGGATGACGGTATCCTTGAAGATGGTAACACACAAGATGGCTCCTTAGAACCTGGCAGCCGAGGGTATCCCGTCAACCCGCTGTTGATACAGACTCTCGTGGATGGCATCGCCATCTCAACAAATCGGCCCGTCCTGCAACATTGGCTTGATTTCATTCTCATGGCTGTTCCACAATTCCAACCAGCTCTACATGCAGTTGTTGCTCCTTTGAACGATTGCATATGTCGGCAGGTACTTTCGACTTTAGGGGATGTCCTCCAGGCCGCCTTGAAAGATCAAGGATATGAGGAAGATATTTGCTCTACCGCAACTGATGCAGAACTGATTATGCTGCTCAATGGTTTGGAACGGCTTGTATTACTTAGTCTTGCATACACATCGGAAGCAAATTCTTCCGAGGATGAAATTGGCGTCATCGAGAAAACCGGCCAAGAAAACAGTGGCCTTCTTGGCTATGTCTCGAATGTTTTCAGCTCTGATACTGTCACCAGTGTGGCAGAAGACCAGCTCACGGTACGTTGCGTTCACCATTCAACCGACGTTCAGGATTGACAAATATCGGATGCAGGCCCGTTCTCCTGGTTATAGGTCACTGCATGAGGCCGTCCGTGTTTTATTCTCGATTTGGGCCACACTAGCATGGACAAGTCCCCAGCCACCGAAACCCAAAGATGAATCTCTGTCTATTATTTACAATCGAACCCGACTGCGATGTCGTCGAGTACTTGAGCATCTTTTCCGTGTTCAATCCGGTGAAGTGTTCGAATCCATTGTCGACTGTTGGAATCGAGATATTCCGTTTCCGGTTCGTCGAACTTATTCTTCTTTCATCGTCGAGGCTGATAGAATACAGGATTCGAAAGTACCCACTGATGCTGCCTTTGAACTCGTTGATGTACTGATCGCCAATGCTCAAAGTGTCGTTCACATGATATGTGAAAGCATATCGTGTCGAGTATCTGGCATCTCAGAGAGGACTAAAAAGCAGGCCATAAACCCTAATTTGTTGGTTCTTGAGGATGACTGTCATCAATGTGCTGATTTTCTTTCTTTCTTTCCAGGACCGATGTGGTACTGTTCAGATTTCTTGAGCAATATCTGCAACGACTTGAGGGACCTTTGGCACTTCAAGTATGGGCCCGCTTTTTGCAACTGGTAAAGGAGATCATTGGCAACACGCGAGATTTCAAGGTGCAGAACTTTCCAGCCCTCCGGTTAGTTTCATAAAACGGTTTCCATTTTTCAAGCTAAACTTTGAGTGGATCCTGCAGCTGTCTGTCAGTGTTGGCTGAGAAGATGACGCAAACAACATTCACGGACGACCGCCGGGTCCGTAAAGAACTTCAGGTGCTGGAGTTTGCTAACTAATCGATGCGGAAATGTACTCACGCGATCCTAGGATACTTTCGGGAAACTTCTCGATTCATGTGTCACATTCGTTGGCCGTTCATCTGATCAGGGGTCGTGGATCCGTCGCAACGCTAAAGAATCGCTCAACACAAATGGTAGGGACTCGCCAGTTCCTCGTGGTGGTAAGTCTGTGAATTTCTGGTCCAGGCACCGCACGAAACTTCATTCTACTTGAATGCAGATACCAAAATGGATGAGAAGATGGACGCGAGCACTGCTTCTTTGCCACTAGAAACTCCTAAACTCGGAGCATCTACGGAGCTAATCGCCCAGGTAGAGTCTGTGATGGACTTTCTGAACTACCTTTTAACAATGGTCTAGATCAACCAGTTCATCGCAGCCACCGCACTTCCCAATCTGCGGAGATTCCTCATGGAGAACGACAAAGTGACAAGCGCATGTAGCAATATCGTCTACTACATTGTCAACCCTGCGATGAAGGGGAAATCAAGGTGCCGTTCTTTGTTTCCTCGATACATGGCAGCCGTTTGACGTCAGTGTAGACCAACGGATGTGGACAGGAATGTTGTAGAAATTATTAAAGAGATGGTCAGAATCCCTGCAGCCCTCAAGGCATGGCGCACGCCAGTCGCCGAACTCCTGAATGACAACCGGCTTTTCAACTGCAATTCCGAGGACGCTGAAAGGTGGAAACCCATTGTGAAACAGTTATTTGACGTTGACAAGACTGCATTCCCTGAGCTTCTCGGTAAGTCTACTCTCAGTGGCTCTGGATGCACCAGATGACCGATATCTTCTTCAGCCAAAGTTGCCACAGCCCCTTCTGCCAATATCTTTACCAACCGGGAATACGAGATGTTGCTGCGGTCACTGAATCTCCGGAGACTATCCTTTGTCCTTTTCAATGGCGACAAAAATCATTTCATCACACAGTTGCCCACCATACAAGAAAAACTTGTGGACATTCTGCGAAACGTTTCGGCACCGATCGTACAGAGTGAGGTGTATCTATGTATACGAGTTCTCCTTTGCCGGCTGTCGCCCCACAATCTGACAAGTTTCTGGCCGGTTGTCCTCACGGAACTCGTCAGTCATTTCTGCTATGTTGAGCATCCGCTGACGGTGATGCCTTTAGCACCGTCTGTTCGAACAGGTGATGACAACGTTGCCATCGGACAGCTCTGAAGATTTGCAATTAGTACTTGCTGCGAGCAAGTGCTTAGACCTGCTGCTCGTCTTGCAAACGGAGGAATTCCAAATGTCCGTGTTTACACCACCATATCTATATTTTTCTGATCTGCTGTTCTTATAGACACCAGTGGATATTCATTACTGATACTGTCGATGCAATATATCGCCCAGACAATTGGTTCCCTCAAGCCATGATGGATCAATTAGCTGAGATCACTGGTAGCCTTCCCGTCGGCGATTCTAGAGTAAGCTCTCCCTCCTCTCTGACCTCACGCCTAATCGCATCTCCTGTCTTCTCTCAGGACGCCGCATCAGATAACGGCCCAGCACATTTCGGCATCAATCCTTGGACATCTACTGACCAACGACGGAAACCTCTGCTGAATTCGTTGCGGCAAATAGATAGCATACGCGATCTCATCCCGTTCTTCTCCAATGTGAGCATCGCTTCGTATGAGAGCGTTTATGCCAGTTGGGGGAATGTTGACTGGGACGCGGTGGAGCGGGGATTGATGGATGATATGTTTGATGGACGCTGACCTGGGCCCCTTACGACTGACGATATCTGGTTTCTGTGATCCTGCGCATTATGTAGCCTAATTTCAAGGATTTGAAAACCATTTAAGTAATCGCTGTAGTATGTATCGAATGTTGCACGCTTATAGGGATAGCTTTCTGGGATTCACTTCAGAATTGAATATGCAAGGAACGATACCGTGTACAAAGGGCTGGAGGAAAAAATGCATAAGGTATTGCATAACAGTCAACTGAAAGCAATTGATAATTGATCCTCCTCCAAGTTCCGAATGACAAAGAGAATAAGTAGGACAAACAAACAAACGAGAGTGACCTGGTGAGATTAGAAGTCGCCCCAGTTACGACGGAACTTGTACTGCATGCGACCCTGGATGTTAGCATACTCAGTTTGAATATATGAGGGGACTCCGAAGACAATACCTTGTACGGCAAGTTTTTCCTGAGAAAAAAGTTAACATTCTAGGGGCATACTATGGAACAGGGAAAGACATACCTCATTTTATCACTGGGATCTGTGGGTGGTTTATACCCTGCCTCTCCCGTACCCCACTCACCCTTCCTGTTCCCCTCAGATACCGCACCCCGGTATTTGGTGGCAGGATCTTGCTTTTCTGGCGGCGTCACGCGGGTGATCTTGGGTTTAGGGGGAGAATGAGACGGAGGATCTGCTAACGAGGGTTCGGGGACTATTTGCTCGTCATGTGGGTGGGGTGGGTGTTGTGCGTCGCCAGCTGCTTGGTTGAGGTTGGGATTGGGGTTAGAGTCAGGGTGAGGTTCAGGTGGCGAAAGTGGTGCGTTGGCGTGGTCGTGGGCTTTGAGGACTTCGTCGACGGTGACGCCTGCGAACTTGGCTTCTTTTTCGGCTTCTTTGAGCTCGATGAATTCGTGATGCGCAAAGTGCTCGAGGTCTTCTGGGTGGGTGTAAGATTCGTCTGTTTGTGTTTCGGGTGTTGAATGGAATTGCTCTGGATGTGCGTGGTAAGGTGAGCGGTCAGTTGGGGGGTTGAAAATATCGCCTGCGAATGAGACTTGCCCTCATGGTGTAAGAAGAATTCTGTGGGTATGAATACCACGTAAGACGGAAATGACACATGGCAATAAGACGTGATGGGACATACCGCTTTCGATATCGTAGTGATGACCCTCTGCACCCATTGAATCAAAGTTGGGTAACCCATCCAAACCTACCTTCTCCAACTCCTCTACAGTTATCACGCCATCTCCGTTACTGTCAAGGCCAAGGAGTACGGCATTCACGATGTGGTCGGCCTTCTTCTGGTGTTCGACATCGTCCTGTACGGAAATTTAGAATAAAGCACAGGAGTGGAGGTGCCTGCACACGCCTTTGACTTCTTTTGTGAGTAGATATGGTGAACGCCATAAATCGCTTCTATTTCCTCGCGGTCCCAGACCCCATCCCTGAAATTTGAGTGTGAATTGAGACGAATGAAATTACAGACCCAAGTAGACAGACAAACCCGTTGAGATCATGAAGTTGGAAGAAGCTCCCCACATCGAACGAGTCGCTGTAGAAGAATAGCGATGAGCAGACATTGAAGCGTCAGGGGAGTAGGCAAGCATTACATGTGATGCTCAGAGGCCATCTATTCGAATGACAATGAGCTAGGCTTGTTTCAAGTTGGGTTCAAGGCTTACATGTCGTTGGGCGTATTGCTGGATGGTTTCGCCTTCAGCAGGTCCGGGGAAGTGTTCGTGAACCCCATGACCCAGTGCAGCCCGCACGAGAACGAGCAAAGACAGATGGGCAAGCGCTTTCATGATCCCAAAAGCCTCAAGAAGCGAGTTTGTGCCAGCTTTGGCACTATTGTTGGCTTGGTCATCCGTTCTCACATATAACTAAAATCTTATGCTCGAATTGAAAAGTTTGTAAAACTACCCCCACACTATGCACTGGTATCGAGGTAAATACCATTCCGAGTCCTTGTCTCAGTAAGTATTGTTAAGTATGAATAGGGCGACTCAATGCTTAGTTCGTCAGTTCGTCGATCCAGGAGGTGAGACTCTGATCAGGTACAGTCTTCCTCGGCACCACCCACGTTATTTGTGTCGGAGCTCAAAATGGCGTTACGTTCAGATTGTGACAATTGATCATTTATGGAAGGTGTGCCTGATCTCACTCACTGAAATCGACGAACTGAACTAAGAGTCGCCCTAAGGTAGGTGGGGGAAAACAAAAAGAACAATAAAGAACAATAAAAGAAATAAGTGAAACTAGAAATAAGTGAAACTAGAAATAACAACGTGAGTATCGATCGGCTAGCGTATCCGGTAAGTCACGATCGATCCTCATCTAGCATCGACTCTTCATGATATCATCAGTCAAAATGCTGATTAATAACGCCGTGTACTCGGAATATGGCAATATACGTGTATACATAACTAATATACATTATGCGAGTCATTCTCCGAATCATCGAGCGGCTGCGATGCGGCTTCTACTATGTCAGCATTCCCGAACGTCCCGGAAAATAAAACTGACTCCTCTCTCTGGACCTCTAGTGTGGGCAGGGGAAGTATCATATGATCATGCTGACACTGGACATTGGTCTTGGTCCTTCAAGTTGGCATAGCGAACGAAGGACATTGCGTGAGGTGGGGTTTGTTGATGAAGCGGGTAGACATCTGTTTCCACTTGCTTCCACGATGATGTGAACAACATTGTGTCAAAGTCCGCGAACTAACTTACTAACTTATGCCAAGACTTATGCAGCATATTTGACAGCTTGTTTAACGTTATGATCGCTCGATAGGGTAATCTCCGAGTCTTATAAGGCCCGATATTACTTTTGCGTATTGTCTCTTCCCAACGCCCGCTTTTACGCGTCTCTTTCCAATGGCTATTATGACCCCGGCCGACACTGCGATGCTGTACGACGAAAAACAACCTCATGAACTGGACGCGACGCCACCTCCGGAATCCCCTTCGCGCAATGTTGATGTTGTCGAGGCTGAGCAAGCTTTTAACAAACTTTCACTACAGCTTACAATACAATCAGAAGTTGCCAGGCAGAAGTCGGAAACGAGTTCAGCGACTGTAACTGGAAGAGATGTTGAAAAGGGTGCAGAGAACGCAAATTTTGATTTGCGCGAGTACCTCTCCTCGTCCAACGACGCAAATCAGCAAGCGGGTATAAAACACAAGGTGGGGACCGCGAGATATAGTCCTTGAACAAATGTGCTCATCGTTACGTCTAATAGCACGTTGGCGTTACGTGGGAGGACCTGCAAGTGGAAGTGGCAGGTGGTTTGAACAGCAAGGTATATCAGCCATCCTCTGCATGTAGGCGTCACTGACGCACATCGTCGATAGCTTTATGTGGGAACATTCGGAGGTAATTTTTTAGCTATCTGTTTCGTGAATTCACACTCAACGTATGTTAGGCGCTCTGCTGTCATTCGTTCTTGCTCCAT
>Ga0210383_10004973_pt1 | contig 11741 bp, 9 predicted proteins | sample IncBWC14OmetaG_FD_160072 | JGI IMG/M metagenome (GOLD analysis project Ga0210383, IMG submission 160072) | Forest soil microbial communities from Barre Woods Harvard Forest LTER site, Petersham, Massachusetts, United States - Inc-BW-C-14-O ...
AAGGCCGCCTATCACTGGTGCGATTCGGAAGATCAAAAAATAGATAACGTCTTGCGCTTGCTGCAAGCGGGCAAAATCGTTGCGTGGTTTCAAGGGGCTGCCGAGTTCGGCCCCCGCGCGCTCGGGAATCGTAGTTTGCTTGCATCTCCGTGGGCACCCTATGTGACCGAAAACCTCAACGATTTTGTGAAGCACCGCGAACCTTACCGTCCATTTGCGCTTTCGATTCCGGCGGAAGATTGCCCCGAGTTTTTCGAGTGTTCAACGAGCGGCAGATTCATGACGACGATGGCGACACCCACTGCAAAAATGCGCAAGCTGCTGGAGCCTGTCGCTCCTGGATTTGTTGTACGTGATTCTGTGCGCCTGCACGTGGTGCCGCGAGAAGATAATCCGCTCTTCTGGAAATTGCTCAAGCGCTCCGGTGAAAAAGGTCCGGCGCCGATTCTGGTGAACGCATCGTTTAATCTTTTTGGCGAGCCGCTCGTTATCACGCCGCGCGATGCAGTTCGCAGCTATTTTTGTTCCGGCGTGGATGCGCTGATGGCCGGAAGCTTCCTCCTTACAAAACGATAAAGCTACATGACTGCCCTTTCGAGTCCCGCGCAGGTATCAGAGTCGAAGTGGATGCGCGGTTTTCGTCCTCGCATGGCATTTGCTCTCGTTCTGCTCTTCCTTGTCGGCGGAATCGCAATGTTTCTCAGAGCAGGGAGCTGGCTGGTTCGCGAGAATACGCTCGAGCCCGCTGACGTGATTGTGGTTTTGAGCGGAGGCTTGCCATATCGTGCCTTGGAAGCCGCGTCGATTTACAACCGGAGCTATGCTCCCGAAATCTGGGTGAGCCGCCCGGAGAGTCCCGCACAAAACATGGAAGCGCTCGGAGTCCAATACGTCGGCGAAGAGGAATACAACCGCCAGATATTGACTCAGCAGGGCGTGCCGCCAGCCTCGATCCATATTTTCCCCGAGACGATCGTCGATACGCAGCAGGAAGTTGAAGAAATCGCGCGCGAAATGCGCCGTGAAGGCAAGTCTCGCGTCATCATCGTCACTTCACCGCAGCACACGCGGCGCGTAAGGGCTTTGTGGAAGAGTATCGTAGGCAATGACCCGAAAATGATTGTTCGCGCCGCTTTCGAAGATCCGTTCGACGCCGCCCATTGGTGGCGCAACACGCGTGACGCGTTATCGGTTGTGCGCGAATACCTCGGCTTGCTCAACGTATGGGCAGGCATGCCGGTCCATCCGCATGTTCGTTGAGCCGTCAGTACTCCACTTAATAACGAATGTCGGTAACGCATCGCGCAATCCGGCTCCCACATCTATTCTTTAAAGTGGTGTGAATGGAGTACGATATGTAGGTAGAACCTGCTCGAGCATGCCCGCACCTTTTCTCCGGGGGTTCCGTTGAAAATTTCGGTGATTGGCGCAGGATACGTCGGTCTTGTGACCGGCGGCTGCCTGGCGGAAATCGGCCACGAAGTGATCGTCACGGATAATGATGCGGCGAAGATTGAGACGCTCGAGGCTGGGCGTCTCCCGATCTACGAGCCCGGGCTCGACACGATCATCGCCAAGGCACGCAACGAAGGGCGCCTGAGTTTTAGTGCGAAGCCGTCCGACGCAGTAGCTGCAGGTGATGCGATTTTTATTTGTGTCGGCACACCGCCTTTGCCCAATGGGGATGCGGACCTAAGTGCAATCGATCACGTCGCTAAACTCATCGCCAACGAGGCGCGATCTCCGAAACTTGTCATCGAAAAAAGCACTGTTCCCGCGCAGACAGGGCAGGAACTCAAGCGCGCGCTTGCCGTCTACGGGCGCAAGAGCGGCGTGACGTTTCGCGTCGCATCAAATCCTGAGTTTTTGCGCGAAGGCACCGCGATTGAAGATTTTCTGCATCCCGACCGGATTGTCGTCGGCGTCGAAGATGAAATCGCAGAGCGCCAGCTGCACGAAATTTACCGCCCCGTGATCGAGCGCAAATTCAATTGCCCGATGCACTCCCCGGGGCCTTGCCCGGACGTGCCGCCTCCCGCTTGGATCGTCACAACAATCAACAGCGCCGAACTGATCAAGCACGCGTCGAATTCATTCTTGGCTTTGAAGATTTCCTACGCAAATATGGTGGCTGATCTCGCGGAGAAGTTGGGAGCTGACATCCAGGAAGTAGTGTACGCGATGGGTATGGATCCGAGAATCGGGAGGAGTTTCCTCAACGCTGGCCTTGGCTTCGGTGGCTTCTGTTTGCCGAAAGATTTGCAGGCGTTCGTGCATCTCGCCGAACGTACGGGCGTGGACTTTTCTCTGTTGAAGGAAGTGGAGAAAATCAATCGCAAGCGCGTCGGTTACGTGGTTGAAAAAATCCGGCGAGCGCTCTGGGTGGTGAAAGGTAAACAGATCGCCGTGCTGGGCCTCGCGTTCAAAGCCAACACGGACGACATCCGCTTCGCACCCGCGATTGATTTGATCAATCAACTGGTTCGCGAGGGTGCAAAGATTCGCGCCTACGATCCGGAAGCGATGGAAAAAGCGCGGCCCTTGATGCCGGACGTTGAAATGCCGGAATCAGCGTACGCCGCCGCGAAAGATTCGGAGGCGTTAGTGATCGCCACGGAATGGAAACAATTTCGAGAACTCGATTGGACTCGCATTCGCGACACCATGACGCGGCCGTTGATCGTCGATGCGCGGAATCTGCTTTCCGGACGCGAGATGAAAGCGCTCGGCCTTGAATACTATTCGGTTGGCCGCCCGGATTGAAACTCGAGCCGGCTATTCGAAAAACTAGCGAGCCGGCTCGGCGACTTTCTTGCGGAAATATTCGTAGGTTCGCTGTAAACCTTCTTCCAAATTAATCCTCGGCTCCCACTTCAATATCCGGCGGGCTTTCGCGATGTCCGGGCAGCGCTGCTTGGGATCGTCCTGGGGCAGCGGGCGAAACACGATTGGCTCTTTCGAGCCCACGAGCGCGCGCACGCGTTCTGCAAATTCCATAATCGTAATTTCGTGCGGGTTGCCAATGTTTACGGGATCGTGCTCGTCCGATTCAAGCAGCCGGTAAATTCCATCGAGCAAATCCGAGACGTAGCAAAAGCTCCGCGTCTGCTTGCCATCGCCATACACCGTAATTGGCTCGCCGGTAAGCGCCTGGTACAAGAAATTAGGGAGAGCGCGGCCATCGTTCAGCCGCATGCGCGGGCCGTAGGTGTTGAAAATTCGCACGATGCGCGTGTCGACACCATGATAGCGGTGATAAGCCATCGTGAGCGCTTCAGCGAAGCGCTTTGACTCGTCGTAGACGCCGCGCGGGCCAATCGGATTTACGCGGCCCCAGTACGTTTCAGGCTGAGGGCTCACTTCCGGATCGCCGTAGCATTCTGAAGTTGACGCCAGCAGCAGTTTCGCTTTTTTCGCGAGCGCGAGGCCGAGGGCGTTGTGCGTGCCGAGCGCGCCAACTTTCATCGTCTGAATCGGCATCTTCAAATAATCCGGCGGGCTCGCTGGCGACGCGAAGTGCATAATTGCGTCGACGGGACCTGCGACTTCGATGTAACGGCTCACGTCCTGGCGCGCGAACCGGAACTTTGGATTCGAAAGCAGGTGCGAAACATTTGAATCGCTGCCCGTCACCAAATTGTCCAGGCAAAGAACTTCCCAGCCCTTCTCGAGCATCAGTTCGCAGAGATGCGAGCCGAGAAATCCTGCGCCACCCGTGATCACTACGCGCAAATTATTTGCTCCCTTCGAGCTTGCGATTCGGACGCCGTTCCGCTGTCACCATTATCGCCTGAAATTCTTTGCGTTGCTGATTCATTGCGATTTTCATTTCGATGCCGCGGGCCGAGCTGGGAATGCTGTGGTGTGATCGACGACCACTCGCCAGCCCTCGGGAAATTTTCTCAAGTTCAGGGTGAAGATGCCGGACGGATTGTCTTTCTCCCGCTGGAGATGGTATTCGCCGATGGCATATGCAGAGGTAGAACATTCAACGCGAACCTCGAGATTCGAGAACGAAAGTGTGCCCATCGCTTTGCGGTCCGGGTAGCTGCGTTTGTAGCGGTCGAGGAGCGCCTGCCACCCGCGCGAAACTCCTTCCGCGCTGACGAATTCCGTCTCATCCGATTTCCAGTACCCGGCCATGAAGCCATCGATGTCGCCACGATTCCAGGCAGCGGTTTGATCGACGAGCAGCGTGCGTACCGCCGCTTCGTCGGGGGTTTCGGGCTCGGCGGATGAGCGGGATGCGAAACCCGCGCCGAGCGCTAGGATCAACAGCGCAAAAGAAATGAGACTTGAACGCCGGAACTTAGGTCGAGGATCACAAATGGGCATCAGAATCTCCCTCGTGTTAGGGTGAAAACTGTTTCGATTCGCGCAGAATTCGCGAAAATAAAACCGCGTTCCATTTGCGATTAGAACTGACCTCCGCCTTTTGTTATCAATAAGTTGGAATATGGTCTAATCCCGTATTTGCGATTAGAAATTTCCAAGTAGCGCCTCTAGGCTGGCCGAGTGCTTGCCTGGCCAAAAAGGTCACGATAGCCAACCCCCGCATCTCGGTCATCGCTCTCCCTGCCGAGCCGAGACTCTGTCGGCTCGCGCTCGAATAACCCTCGCACGTTGTGAAGCGAAATTCAAACGGTTGTTCGTGTAAGGCTTTTTCGCGTTCTTCGAGCAGGCGAGCCTTTACACCGGTAGGCTGAGGTGCGAATTAAGGCGGTGGTACCGTGGTTCCATTGTGCTCAGCGTGGGCGGGAGGCAAACTGGGGATGGTCAAAGAAGATGCTTACTGCGGCGATCATTCTCGTGCTGTCGTTGGGGGCGCTGATACAGTTCGCGGCGTTTACGTGGCGGGCTGCGTTTTTGAGTGTGGCTACGGCGGATATGCCCGAAAATGACATTAAGTCTATTGAAATGAGTGACTTTCGGAGTGCCTCGGCCTACCAGCGGCTTTGCCCTGAGCTTGCAGATCGCGGCGGCTCGAGCCTGCGCAGCGTTGGCGTCTACAACCGCTTCCTGCAGTTTCTTTCTTCGATTGCCGAGACTGCGTTTCCTGCGGCGTCCGGCTGGGCACAGCGCGAGATGGTGCTTTGCACGCGTTACGCGGCTGTGTCGCTGGCGCAGCGTATGGAACGGAATCAGGTGTTGGCCGCTGAGCTTTCCTCGTTTTAATCGCCTCGACGACGTCCGATTTTACCCACTTGCCATATTTCAATCCCAGAAGCAGAATCGCTGCCGATGCACGAGCCGAGGAACCTGCAAAAAACCAGCGACACGGCTGATGCTGCGTTGCACTCAGTCCGAGTCGTTCACTGCGCGTTACTAATTTCGATGATCCTCTTTGCATCTATCGCGGAAATACAGGCCCCGCACGAACTCCAAAATCTTGACAAAATTTTCCCACTTGCACTAGGGATGTGTAGTCTGGCGATCATCGGCTTGGCACTATTCTTCCGAACAAAGAAACTGCAGCCCGCTGTCGAAACTTTGCAATCGAAACCTGATGATGCTATGGCGCTTCGGCAGTGGAGAACCGGTAGCATTTTAACTGCCACGCTGCTGGAAGCCGTGGTTCTCTATGGGTTCGTCCTCCGCTATCTCGGAGCACCCATGAAGGTATCGCTTACATTCTATGTTGTGGGAATTGCGCTAATGGTGTTGTGGTGGCCCCAACGGCCTTGAAGCCGGAGCAGGCACGGCCCGCCGCGGCGGATCTTCGACATGCCGTGCCCCTACTGCGAAATCTGAGTTATTGCATGGTCGTTAATTTCTTAAGGGATTCGTCGAAGGGGGCGCGGGCTACACCGCGTTCTGTGATTATGGCGGTGATGTAGCGGGCGGGCGTGACGTCGAACGCGGGGTGCGCGGCGTGAACGTCCTTCGGCGAGATTTGCTTTCCTGCCAGATGCGTTACTTCATTCGACGAGCGCTCTTCGATCGGGATTTGATCGCCGGAGGCGAGCGACATATCGAAAGTGGAGATCGGGGCGGCCACGTAGAACGGAACATTATTTTCGCGGGCGAGGACGGCGATGCCGTAGGTACCGATTTTGTTAGCTGTGTCGCCATTGCTTGCGATGCGATCCGCTCCGACGACTACGGCGCTGACCCCACCGGTCTTCAGAAAATGCCCGACCATGTTGTCAGTGATTAGCGTGAGCGGGATGCGGTCTTGCTGCAATTCCCACGCCGTGAGCCGCGCGCCTTGCAGGTACGGACGGGTTTCGGGTACGAGCACTTCGATTCGGTAGCCGCCTTCGACGGCCATGCGCACCACTCCAAGAGCAGTGCCGATTCCGGCGGTAGCAAGTGCGCCTGCGTTGCACTGCGTCATCACGCGGCCAGACTTGCCGAGCAGTTCGGCGCCGAATTTTCCGATCCGGCGATCGGCTTCGCGGCGCTCCTCGTGAACTTTCTGTGCTTCTTCAACGAGCCCTGCGCGGATCGAAGCCAGACCTGCACTTCCATCACCCTTTCCATTATTTGCAGCGGTTGCGGCTAATTCCTCGAACCGGGCTTTGAAACGATTAATAGCCCAGAAGAGATCGACCGCGGTGGGGCGAGTGCGCGCGAGTGCGTCGCAGATTGTGGCGAATTCCGCGCGCAGCTCCGGCAAAGTTTTGGCTTGCGAGTTTTGGACGCCGAGCGCAGCGCCCATTGCTGCGGCTACGCCGATCGCGGGCGCGCCGCGGATGATCATGTCTTTGATCGCTTTCGCTACGTCGCGGTAGTCCGTGTAGGTGTGGTAGATCACTTCGCCCGGCAGGCGGAGCTGGTCGAGGATTACGACACCTTCGGGCGTCCAGCGGATAGGTTCGACTGTGTGCAAGCGGCGGTGCTCCTGAGTGCGATGAATGCGATCGTGATGCGCCTTCGACATTCCATTCTAACTGATTCTGCCGCTCAATATTCGTTGCGCTCGGATGGGCGTGAAGCTATGTCGGGCCGACGGGGAGATGGCGAAGTCCGTGAGACGCCACCAGGAACGCGATGAACAGGAACGAATTGTAACTGACGTGGAGCAGGTAGCTGGCGAGGACGGTGCGCGAAATGGCGCGGGCGGCGGTGAACACAATACCGACCAGAATCAACAGCGCGATCTGCCCCCAGCCGCCCCACAACTGCGGCGCGTGCAGAAGGCCGAACATCGTGCCGGTAATCACAATGCCGGCGCGGATTCCAAAACTGCGCGCCACCACCGGATAGATGTAGCCGCGAAAAATAGTTTCCTCCACAAGTGGGGCGATCAACACTCCCATGAGCATCAGGAGGAGAGCGCTGCGGCGATCCTGGAAAAACGTCTCAATCGGCATTTTGGTTTTGTTCTGGAGAGCTGCAGAAGCGAGTTGAATCAAAAGTGAGAGAGAAAATCCACCCAGAATCAGGCTCAAGTAAACGATGCGGCGCGGAATTCTGCCAGTCTCAATAGGACGCCAGCCGATCGTTCGCCAAAATGGCGCCCGGTAATGCGCGCGGAGATGGGCCGAAAGATAACCGAGCAAGCCAAGCGAGAGAATCGTCTGGTTGATGATGAGGAACAGGCTCTTCTCGTTCGCAGATTTCTGCAAAGTGGCAGGCGAAACTCCAAAGCTCGCAAACACCGCCACAAGTACGACGCTAATCAGGAAAGTACCGAGAACTGTGATTCCCACAAAGATCAACAGGTCGAGCCAGCCCCAAGGTGCGCGCAGGTCTTCAGGAAACTGGCGGTAAATGGGTGGAGGAACTTCATCGGATGCGATCAGGACTGGGATGGCAGCGGCCGGAACGTCTTGCACCATACCAGGATCGCGGGATGGATCTAGATAGGATTCAGGCAAGAGCGGGTTGTGATCTTCGGGGATCATTTTTATGAGTCTTAGGGCTCAAGCGAGCCAGGATCGCAATCAGCTTGATTGCGCCACAGCCTGCTTTCCGTTTCCAGTGCTGCCATTTCCATTACCGTTCGCGGCATTCAGAGCGCGCGCAAGAATCTGTCCAGTGAATGATTTCTTCACACGCGCCACCTGTTCCGGCGTGCCTTGTGCCACGATACGTCCGCCATCGTCGCCGCCTTCCGGGCCAAGGTCGATGATCCAGTCGGCTTGTTTGATCACGTCAAGATGGTGCTCGATGATCAGCACGGTGTTGCCGAGCGAGACGAGCCGGTTCAACACGTCGAGCAGCTTCTTTACGTCGTCGAAGTGAAGGCCCGTGGTGGGCTCGTCGAGAATATACAGCGTGCGGCCAGTCTGGCGGCGCGAAAGTTCGCGTGCGAGTTTTGTACGCTGCGCTTCACCGCCGGATAAAGTGGTGGCGGACTGGCCAAGTTGAATGTAACCGAGTCCCACGTCGACGAGCGTCTGAAGTTTCTGCTGAATCGCCGGGATATTTTCCAGTGCTTTGAGGGCTTCTTCGATCGGCAAATCGAGTAGATCGGAAATCGTCAGTCCCTTGTAACGTACCGAAAGCGTTTCGGCGTTGTAGCGTTTGCCGCGGCAGACTTCGCAGGTGACATACACGTCCGGCAGGAAATTCATTTCGATGCGGCGCTGGCCGTCACCCTGGCAGGCTTCGCAGCGGCCGCCTTTCACGTTGAAGCTGAAACGGCCGGGGCGGTAGCCACGCTCGCGCGATTCCGGAAGCATCGCGTAAAGATCACGAATCGGAGCGAACACGCCGGTGTAAGTGGCAGGATTCGAGCGCGGCGTGCGGCCGATGGGAGCCTGGTCGATTTGAACGACCTTGTCGATATTTTCGATTCCCGTGATCGAGCGATGCGCGCCGGGCTTTTCCATCGAGCGATAAAGGTTCGCGGCGAGGGAGCGGTAGAGAATATCGTTAACGAGAGTGGATTTGCCCGAACCTGAAACGCCAGTGACGACAGTGAGAAGACCCAGCGGAAACGTGACGTCGATATTTTTCAGGTTGTGCCCGTGCGCGCCGAGAATCGTGATCGCTTTTCCGTTCGCGTGGCGGCGCGTTTCCGGCACAGGAATTTTCGCGTGGCCCGCGAGATATTGCCCTGTGAGCGAAGCAGGATTTGCGGCGATTTCTTCCGGCGCTCCAGCCGCGACGAGGTACCCACCGGCACTGCCTGCCCCGGGACCGAGATCCACCACATAATTCGCGCGCCGGATCGTTTCTTCATCGTGCTCGACGACGAGCACCGTATTGCCTAGATCGCGCAGAGTTTCCAGTGTGCTGAGCAGGCGGCCATTGTCGCGCGCGTGGAGGCCGATCGAAGGCTCGTCGAGAACGTAGAGCACACCGCGCAGGCGCGATCCAATCTGAGTAGCGAGGCGGATTCGTTGCGCTTCGCCGCCTGACAATGTGGCGGCCGAACGGTTCAGCGTGAGATAGCTCAGGCCAACGGCGAGAAGGAAATCGAGCCGCTCGGCAATTTCACTGAGAGGACGCCCGGCAATTTTTCGTTGGCGCAGCGTGAGGTGCCCGCGAATCTTATCGACTGCGGCGCGCGCATCGGTAAGTGACAGAGCGGTGAAATCCGCGATCGAAAGCCCTGCAATTTTCACCGCCAGGCTTTCCGGACGCAGGCGTCGCTCGTTGCAAGCCGTGCAGGGAGCGGGAGACATATACTGCGTGAGCCACTCGCGGTAGGTATCTGAGTTCGATTCTTCGAGGCTCTGTTCGAGGTGCGTCAGCACGCCCTGAAAATTCAGGCCCTTCACTCCGTTTCCGTCGGAAGGATTGCCGTGGAGAATCAAATTTTGAATTTTGCGCGGAAATTTCTCGAATGGCGTATCGAGCTCGAAACCGTGCGCAGCGGCCGCGAGTTTCATCGTTCGTTGAACGAACGTGGAGCCCGAGCCGGGACCGAGGCCGCCTTCGAATAAAGGTTTCGACCAATCAACGATCACTTTCGACGGATCGAAATCGTACTTCGAACCAAGTCCGTGGCATTCCGCGCAGGCGCCGTAAGGCGAGTTGAAGCTGAATGACCGCGGCTCGAGCTGCGGCACCGAGATTCCGCAGTCGGGGCAAGCCAGCTTTTCGGAGTAGACATGCTCTTCGCCGCCAACGACTGAAATTGTGACGAGGCCGCCGGTGAGTTTCAACGCCGTTTCGATGGATTGCTCGAGACGCTGCGCGATTCCGTTCTTCAGAAGCAGGCGATCTACGACGATTTCGATGGTGTGATTCTTGCGGCGATCGAGCGGAATGGGCTCGTCGAGATTAACGAGATCGCCATCGACGCGCGCGCGTACGTAGCCTTCCTTCGCATACTTCTCGAGTTCTTTTTTGTACTCGCCTTTGCGTCCGCGAACGACGGGCGCGAGGACCATGATCCGGTCTTCCGGCTTCAGCGCGAGGACGGATTGCACGATCTGTTCGGTCGATTGTCGGGTAATCGGCTTGCCGCACTTTGGACAATGCGGTGAGCCGATCGCGCTGTAAACGACTCGAAGGTAGTCGTAAATTTCTGTGATCGTGCCCACGGTTGAACGCGGAGAACGAGTGGTAGTTTTCTGTTCGATAGCAATCGAAGGCGAAAGGCCTTCCACCGAATCCACGTCCGGGCGTTCCATCTGGTCGAGAAACTGCCGCGCGTAGGCGGAGAGGGATTCCACATATCGCCGCTGCCCTTCGGCGTACAAAGTGTCGAAGGCGAGCGAGGATTTGCCGGAGCCGGAGAGTCCGGTGATAACAGTGAGCGAATTCCGGGGAATCTCGAGGCTGATGTTCTTGAGATTGTGTTGCCGCGCGCCGCGGATGACGATTTTCTTCAGACCCATGGGCACCGATGACCGGTAAAGCTGCGCCTGGAAGGCGTGCTACCTACAGCGGGCTCACACAGCGGGATTTTTGAGCCCACGATAATCTTTAAACATAGCAAGTGCGTCGGCGGAGGTCAACAATGCAACGAGGAATTCGGCAGGGCGAAAGAGGCGAAACTTACTCCAAATTATTTCCTCAGGATAATTTACGTACGGGGTTGGAGTTTTTACGTATCAGGTGATTATTAGGTGATTTGTTTTCAGCGAGTTAGTTTGGTTTGCCGCGTGCGCTATGTAATTAGGTCAGGGGGAGGAAAGCCGAGAATCCCTTCGGGGATTGAGGGCTGGGCCGGCTTCCTTCCCCCGGCCACTTACCGTCGCTCCCCTTCCGACCCCTCTGATATCAGCGACGGTGATGTAGTCAGTCTCTCTGTTCCGAAATCAGGTCCTCCCCAAGCGGATTTCCAAAGCTCGCATCATTCCTGTCCCAAGTGCTATCTTTCTGTCTTACTTTCAATCGAGACGGAGGGGGACAGTGCTGTCTACGAGCAAGATCATTGGCTTTGTACCCACGAAAGATTCCAAAAAAGCACGGGTGTTTTATGAGAGCAAGCTTGGGTTTCAATTCGTAAGCGACGACCAGTTCGCGCTCGTGATGAGAGCCGGCGAGACGATGATCCGGGTGTCCAAAGCGAATGATTTCGTGCCCGCTCCACACACTGTGATGGGATGGGAAGTGAAGGACATTGAGGGTGTTGTCCGGTGGCTTTCCGCGCGCGGCGTTGTGTTTGAGAAGTATCCGTTCGTTGAAGACAAGGAATTAGGGATCTGGGGTGCGCCTTCCGGCGATAAAGTTGCGTGGTTCAAGGATCCCGACGGGAACGTGCTTTCGCTCAGTCAACATCACTCATAACCGGTGAGCGAATTCGCAGACATGCAACCCTGATCGAATCGATTCGCCACCGTGTTGCGGTTAACTTCGCGAATCCGCGCATGCCGGAACGCATCCAAGCCTCGGAG
>Ga0210383_10004974_pt1 | contig 11741 bp, 12 predicted proteins | sample IncBWC14OmetaG_FD_160072 | JGI IMG/M metagenome (GOLD analysis project Ga0210383, IMG submission 160072) | Forest soil microbial communities from Barre Woods Harvard Forest LTER site, Petersham, Massachusetts, United States - Inc-BW-C-14-O ...
AAAAGGCTGCAAAAACGCGCCAGGCCATCGAGAACCAAGCTCGCGGCGACGCACCTTAAGTAGCGCGTAAGCAACGATGAATCCTTTTGTCGGCTTGGGCCAGGCGTGGCAATTTGCCGTCCGCAAGATCTTGAGCCTATGGGTGCGGGTCACCATCAAGCCGGATGATGCCGTCGCCGCGATCGCGGCACGGCCGCGGCCGATTTGCTATGTGCTGGAACGCGAGAGCCGCAGCGATTTCGCGGTGCTCAGCAGCGTTTGCGCGCAGCAAAATTTACCGCGGCCCGAACGTCGCTTGATGATGGGCGAATGGCGCGCCGACCGGGCCTACTTCGAGCTGCTGCGGCGCCCGAGTTTGTTCAGGCCGCACAACGCCGCGCGCGCGCCGCGCTATCTGACGCGGCTGATTGCGGCGGCCGCGGCGCATCCGCAGTTCGACGTCGATCTGGTGCCGGTAGCGATATTTTGGGGCCGAGCACCGCATAAAGAAGTGAGCTGGTGGCGCTTGTGGTTTTCTGAAGACTGGATCTTGGTGGGCCGGTTTCGGAAATTCTTGAGCGTTGTGTTCAATGGGCGCAACACCCTGGTGTACTTCGGCGAGCCGATTCGCTTGCGGGATGTCATCGAGGACGGATTGGGCGAGCAGCGCAGCGTGCGGCGCGCGCTGCGCTCGCTGCGCATGGTATTTCGCGCGCAGCGTGCCTCGAGCATCGGTCCGGATCTGTCGCACCGCCGCACCTTGGTCGTGCAGATTTTGAAGACCCAGGCGGTGCGCCGGGCGGTGCGCAACGAAATGCAGGCGCGCCAACTGCTGCGCCGCCCCGCATTGCTGCTGGCCCGTAAGCAGGCGATGGAAATCGCGGCAAATTATTCCCAGGCGTTCATCACCCTGATGGCGATTCTGCTCGGCCGCTTGTGGAACTGGCTGTATGACGGCGTGGAATTGGAGCACATCGACAACTTGAGCGGCGTCGGCGGCGGCGCGGAAATCATCTACGTTCCCTGCCATCGAAGCCACATGGATTATCTGTTGATGTCGTACATCGTCTATCGCAAGGGCTTTGCGGTTCCGCATGTCGCGGCCGGCGCGAATATGAACATGCCGCTGCTCGGGCGCTTTCTGCGCAAGGGAGGGGCGTTTTTCCTGCGCCGCAGCTTCAAGGGCGATGCGCTGTATCCGGTGGTATTCGCCAAGTACCTGGGATTCATGATGGCGCGCGGCCACCCGCTCGAGTACTTCATCGAAGGCGGTCGCAGTCGGACCGGGCGATTGCTGTCGCCGCGCCTCGGCATGTTGTCGATGACGGTGCGCGCCTACCTGCTCGATCCGAAGCGCCCCGTGGTGTTCATGCCCGTGTATTTCGGTTACGAACGCATCGTCGAGGGCAGGACGTACATCGGCGAGCTGTCGGGCCAGCCCAAGCAGAAGGAGAGTATTTTTGTCCTGCTCAAGGCATTGATCTCGGTGTTGCGCAGCAAATTCGGCAAGGTTCATGTGAACATCGGACAGCCGATTGCGCTCGAAGAGGTGCTGCAGAAGCACAATCCGCATTGGCGCAGCGGCCCTGTGCAGGGCGATGACTCGCCCGCCGGCTGGATCGCCGCAGCCATCGGCGAGCTGGCCCGCAGGATCAACATCGAGATCAACGCCGCCGCCGCCGTGACGCCGATCAATCTGGTGGCCATGGCAATACTCGCGACACCGCGCCAGGCACTGCCGGAACGGGAATTGAACAGCCAGCTCGAACTCTATCAACGGCTGTTGCACGATGCGCCGTATTCGCCCCTGGTGACGGTAACGCACGACAGTGGCGAGCAAATGATCCGCTACGCCGAAACCATGGGTGTCCTGGAGCGCCAAAAGCATCCGCTCGGCGACCTCATGCGCATGAATGCGGAAAACGCGGTTCTCGCCACCTACTACCGCAACAACATCCTGCATTTGTTCGCGCTGCCGTCGCTGCTGGCGTGCGGTTTCGTGAGCAACGCGCGTATGCGCACCACGGATATCCAACGTCTGGTGTGGAGAGTGTATCCCTACATTTCCGCTGAGCTTTTCTTGCGCTGGGACGAAGCGGCCGTGAGCGCCGTGGTGGACTCCTTGCTCGACACCTTCGTGCGCCTCAATCTGCTGCAGGGCAGCGCCGATCGCAGCGAGTGGCAGCGTCCGGCGCCGACTTCGCCGGAGGCGATTCGTTTATCGGCCCTGGCCCAGGCAACGATTCAAACCATCGAGCGCTACTACCTCGCCATCGCGCTATTGCTGCAGGCCGGCAGCGGCGCCATCACACGCGAAGCGCTTGAGGAACGCTGCCATCTGATGGCGCAGCGCATGTCGTTGCTCTACGAGCTGAACTCGCCGGAATTCTTCGACAAGAGCCTGTTCCGCCATTTCATCGAGCTGCTGCGGCAGCGCGACGTCATTCAAATGTCCGAAGACGAAAAGCTGCTGTTTGGCGAGCCGTTGCTCGGCGTCGCAGCCGACGCCCGGCTGGTGCTATCCGAGCAGATCAGGCACAGCATCCTGCAAGTAACCCTGGGGCAATGAAGCGCTCTTGCCGTCGGCGCGACGCCGAGACGTAGGGCGGGTCCTAGTCCCAGCCGTGGCCGCCACGCCGCTGGCTGGCGCGGGCCTGCTTGGTGCTGCCGCGGCGCTTTTTCGATTCGATGCGCCGTTCCTGAGAGCTCTTGGTCGGGCGCGTCTTTTTGCGCATTTTCGGTTCTATCATGGCGGCTCGAATCAGTGCCGTCAGGCGCACGGCGGCGGCGCGGCGATTCTGCTCCTGACTGCGCTCGCTGCGCGCCGCGAACAGAATGGTCCCATCGTCGTTGAGCTTCTGGCCGGCGAGGACGCGCAGGCGATTTCTTGCCGCCGCCGGCAAGCTGGTATTCAGCGGCAAGAGAAACCGCAGCTGCACGGCGCTCGACACTTTATTCACGTTCTGGCCGCCGGGGCCCGAAGCGCGGATGTATTTCCATTCCAGTTCATCGTCGGGAATGGCGATGTGCGGGGAGATCTTTAGGGCCACGGCGGTCGTCGACTAATCGAGTTCCGGAGGCGCGTTGCGCACGAGAATTTCGCGCTGCGCCATCGGAATCGTGATCTTGTGTTCCTTGAACAGCCGCCATATGGCGCGATTCACCTCCGAGCGGACATTGTTCACGCCTTCCTGAGGATCGGAAATCCAAAATCGCAGCTCGAGCTCTATGCCGCTTTCGCCGAACTGCATCAAGCGTGCAACCGGCGGCGGCTCAGGCAAAACGCGGGGCTGTCCTTGGCAGGCAGTGAGCAGGATCTTGATGGCGAATTCCGGATCATCGGCATAGCTAACGCGAATCGGCAGCTTCAGCCGGATCCGCGGATCGGTGTAGCTCCAGTTGATCACGGCGTTGGAAATCAGCTGCTGATTCGGCACCAGCATTTCAATGCCGTCGCGGTCGCGTATCACCACGTAGCGTCCGCGCAGCTCCTGCACCCAGCCGAAATTCTCGGTGCTGGTGCCCGCCTGGCCGGACAGGCTGATGACATCGCCCGGTTTGATGGAGCGATCCATGAGCAGTACGAAGCCGCTGACGAAGTTTGCGGCGATCGATTGCAGGCCGAATCCCAGCCCTAAGCCGATGGCACCGGTCAACACCGTCAGCGCAGTCAGGTCGACGCCGGCGGCGTTCAGACCCATGAGAATGCTCAGGCCGATCAAAAATGCGTTGGCGAATTTCGCGATGCCGATACGCGTGGAATGCGCGACGTTGGTGAGTCTTTTCACGCGCCGTTCGACCCAGCGGCTGATCCACGTGGCCGCCAGCATGAAAAGAGTGAGCGTGAATAGTAACTTCAGCACCGACCAGACGGTGATGCGGCTCTTGCCGGCGGCAATCCCGAGACTGTCCAGCGTGCTGATGATGGGGTCGAGCCAGCCCAAGTATTCGGCGGCGATCGCCAGCCAGATCAGCAGTGCAACGCGCGTTTCCCAATTTTGAATCCAGGATTTGCTACCCAGACTGGCCGCGAACAGCAGCACCCCGATGCGCACGACGATATATGCACCGATCAAGCGCGCGGCCGCCCCCAATAAAGTGACGTCGAAGTGCGCCGCCTGTAGCGAACTGCGGGCGAGTAGTACCAGCGCGAGCGCCATGATGACCGGCAATACCGCCACCGTGCCTTGCGCGGTAAAGTAGTCCCACGACAGCGCCATGGGCGGGCCGGGCCTCCGCCGGGCGCGCCGGCGCAGTACCATGGCGACCAATCCGCCAAAACCCACGCACAGCGCCAGCGCCCCGACTTCGATCAACACGCCGCGTGTCGACACAATGTCGAGGAACGCCTCGATGCGCAGCCAGATCTCGGTCATGCGTTCAGATCCGGTATGAGCTGGCTTTCCAGTCGCGCGATTTGGTCTTTGAGGAGCAGTTTGCGGCGCTTGAGGCGTTTCATTTGCAGCTCGTCCACTTTGAAATCCATGCTGAGGCGTGAAATGACGTCGTCGAGATCGCGATGCTCGATGCGCAGCTGGCGTAGGCGCTCGATGTTCTTGAACAAATCGGTATTGACGTTGCTCTCTTCGTCACTCACGGCGAGCTTGCATGTCCAGTTTGGTTAAAGGCCGAAGTTGCGCCACACCGGGGTGACGCACTCGGGTAGCTTAAGGGACCGGCCCAACGGATTCCACGCGTGCGGACTGTGGAAATCCGAGCCCACCGATCCTTGCAAGCCGAAATTCACCGCGAGCGTGGCGCAGGTGTCAATATGCTGCGCGCTGTTGCCGCCGCTGACCACCTCCAGCACCGTACCGCCCGCGGCAGCAAAATCACCGAGCAGGCGCCGGCGCGCTCCCGCGGAAAGCGCGTAGCGATGAGGATGGGCGATGGCGGCCACACCGCCCGCTGCGCAAATCCACCCCACCACGACCGCAACCGCGGGCCATGCGGGCGCAACATGCGCCCGCTTTCCCTTGCCCAGGTATTTGCGAAATGCCGCATCGACCGTATCGACGTGGCCGCCGGCCACCAGGGCATCTGCAAGATGCGTGCGCGTGGGTACACCCGGAACCGCCTGCACGGTGGCGAGCAATTCGGCGCCCGGCAGCCTGAGTTTCGTGAGTCGCGCGCACATTTCCCTCATACGGGCGCGGCGCAGGTCCGCCTGCGCGCGCAGGCTCGCGCACAGCGGCGGCGAGACAGGATCGATCCACAAGCCCAGCACATGAATGGCCTGGGCGCGCCAGGATGCTGAGATTTCCACACCCGGCACCAGCTGCAATCCACGCTCGCCGGCGGCGCGCTGTGCCTCCTCGAGGCCGGCGACGGTATCGTGATCGGTTAGCGCCAGAACCTGCACGCCCGCGGCCGCCGCGCGCGCAACCAGCTCGGCCGGACTCAAGGAGCCATCGGAGCAACTCGAATGGGTGTGCAGATCGATATTCAGCCCATCGTTCACGACGGGCTGCCCGCAAGCCCCACGGCCTGCAGCTGTTGGCCGGCGAGCACTATGAAACCCTGCGCGCGTTCAAACCCATCGCTGGTGTAGTCGAAGGTATAGGTACGCAGCAAGCGGCGCTTACCCCGGGAATCTCGACCCAGACTAAGCCCTGCAAAAGCCACGGTGCCATCCAGGAATTGCACCACGGCGCGGGAACAGGTGTCTCTGGCGATGCGATTGGCGGCCTCCCGCGCATCCATGGATATCTGCCAGACCTTGTAGGCAAGCCCCAGGGCGCCGGCCACCAAGATGAGCAAAGCTAAGTCGTCATTCATGGCCTGAAGCTTAACCTGTCGCGCCATCTTGCGTCGCAACGACCTCTCGCCCTTGGTTTTTGGATATTTGGCCCAAAACTGCCGTCATGGACACGCAAGCCGATGGCAAGAATATGACCAATGACTGGCAGGCGATGATTGCCGTGCGCGTCGATCCCAATGAGATGGTGCGCTACGTGCGCGATCTGATGACGGTCCCGCGCAGCACCGCCGCGGATACATCGATTAGCATCGCGCAGCGTCAATGGGGCGATACGCCCTTGGCGCGCGCTGCGCACTTGCGCTGGAACGCCCTGAATCGGGCTTTTGGCGACGCCCGGATCAGTCCCTGGACCGCGACGCGACGCCGCGATCAAATTCACGTGCCGGCGGCGCTGATCGGGGCAGCCGGCGTGGCCAAACTCACCATGGCCGAAGATCAGGTGGTATTCGATATTCCGACTTTGCTGGACGCGACGCTGGAATTGTGCGAGGCCGTCGGGCACGCCTAGGCCGGCAGCACGCTCGGGTGGCTGAACGCCACGAAGTCGCCGTTGATCACGCTTTCGCGGCAGTTGTAGCGCAAGCGATGTCCATCCATGCGGGTGACATGTCCGCCGGCGGCCTCCAGTACGGCTTGACCGGCCGCAGTGTCCCATTCCGAGGTGGCGCCGAACCGCGGATACAGTTCCGCCTTGCCTTCCGCAAGCAGACAGAATTTCAGCGAGCTTCCCACTTGGGCTACGACGTGAGGGCCCAAGCGCTCAAGATACGCGGCAGTTTCACTACTCGCATGCGAGCGACTGCCGACCACCCGCAGCGGGCGTTGCGGCGCAACGGTGTGAATGCGGCGCCGCGCGCCGCCCTTGAGAATGTTGAACGCACCGACTCCGGCTGCGCCCCAGTAGGTCAACCCTTGCGCCGGAGCCGCCACCACGCCGAGCAGCGGCTCGTGCTCCACCACCAAGGCGACGTTGACGGTGAATTCGCCGTTCCGCTTAACGAACTCGCGCGTTCCGTCCAGCGGATCGACCACCCATAGTTCGCGCCAAGTCTGCCGCTGTAGCCACGGCGCCGTTGCCGATTCCTCGGACAGAATCGGTACCTCCGGCGTAATGCGCTTCAGACCCTCGATGATGACCCGCTGCGATTCCAAGTCAGCCAGCGTCAGCGGCGAGTTGTCGTCTTTGCGTTGCACCGCGAATGCGGCGCCGTACACCTCCATGATGGCGGCACCTGCGCCGGCGACGATGGGAAGCAATGCGTCGGCCAGGGCGAGAAGATCACGCATCGCGGTATCATACGCAAATGCAAAGGTCGCCTGCGATCGACTGGAAAGCAGTGGATATCGTCCTGCTCGACATGGACGGCACTTTGCTTGATTTGCGCTTCGACAATTGGTTTTGGCTGACTTTGGTCCCCGGCCGCTATGCGGCCGCACACGGACTCAGCGAAGCGGACGCGCAGCTGCGATTGCGCCCCAAATTTCAAGACGTCGCGGGGACTCTGCGCTGGTACTGCGTGGAGTATTGGACGCGGGAGCTGCGCTTGGACATCCCGGCCCTGAAACGCGAAGCGCTGGCGCGCGTCGGCTATCTGCCGGGGGCGAAATCCTTCCTGCAGAAACTGCGCCGCAGCGGCAAGCGCGCGGTTCTGGTCACCAATTCGCACCCTGAGACGCTGTCCATCAAGAATGAGCGCGTGGCGCTAACGCAGTACTTTGACGCGTGCTATTCCTCGCATGCGTTTGACGCGCCGAAGGAGGATCCGGCGTTCTGGCGCAGATTGACGCAGCACGAGAGCTTCGTGCCGTCGCGGACTTTGTTCGTCGATGACAGCCTGCCGGTGCTTGAAAGCGCCCGTGATTTCGGTATTGCTCACCTGCGCGCGGTGCGCCGCCCGGACACAGGTTCGCCGCCGCAAGCCACCGGAAGCTTTGCGGCAATCGATGGAGTCGCGGAACTGCTGTAATTGCGGGCTTTAGTTTACGGGCTCGGACCGCCGGCAGGACCGCCGCGGCCGCGTCGGCGTCTGCGCCGCGACGGATCTTTCGGCTGCCCATCCGGCGCACCCGTGGCAGGGCCCGCATTCGCGGGATGCGCCGCCGGCCGCGAGGTTTGCGAGGCGTGGCCCTGGGATCGCGAACTCGGGCCGCGATGCGGCCCTGCCGCGGAACGGCCGCCACCACCGGGGCGCCCGCCGCCGCCTGAGCGCCCATGACCGCCGGGTCGGCCGCCGCCGGGGCGGCCGCCGCCGCGAGCTTGGCCGTGCCGCGGCGCGCGCTCGCGCCACTCGGCCGGTGGGGGTGCGGTTACCGCGGCCAGATCCAAGACATCAATGGCGGCGCGCGGAATCTGATGGCCGATGTAGCGCTCGATGTCGGGCAGCGCGATGGCATACTCTTCGCAGCCGAAGCTGATGGCGTCGCCGGCGGCGCCGGCGCGCGCCGTGCGTCCGATGCGGTGCACGTAGTCCTCGGCATCGTTCGGTAGATCGAAATTGAACACATGGCTCACGTCGGGGATGTGCAATCCGCGCGAAGCGACGTCCGTGGCGATCAAGACGGCGATTTCGCCCTCATGAAAATCGCGCATCATTTTCAGACGCTTGGTTTGCGGAACATCGCCGGATATCGCTTGTGCGACGAAGCCGTTGGCGGTCAATGTACGCTCGAGCACCTCGGCGATGCGCTTGGTATTCACGAACACCATGGTGCGGCGCGCATCGATACGGCGCAGGAGTCCCATCAGCAACGGAATTTTTTCTTCGGTGGAGGGGAAGTAGAGCACCTGCTTGACCTTGTCGACCGTCATCTTGTCCGGTTCGATGCGGATCAGCTCCGGATTGTTCATGTGCTCGTAGGCGAGTTCCATGACCCGATGTGACAGGGTGGCCGAGAACATCATCGTGAGGCGCAAGGTCGGATGCGGCAGCCGGCGTAAAATGAAGCGAATGTCCTTGATAAAGCCCAAATCGAACATGCGATCGGCCTCATCCATGACCGCCACTTGGATATGCCGCAAATCGAATACATGCTGTTTGAAATAATCGATGATCCGGCCCGGCGTGCCGATCAAAACGTCGACGCCTTCCTCGAGGATGCGCCGCTGCTTTTCGTAATCCACGCCGCCGAACACAATGGCAAACTTCAAGCCGGTAAATTTTCCGATCGCCAGCGCGTCGGAATGGATTTGAACGGCGAGTTCACGCGTCGGCGCGATGACGATGGCGCGGGGCGCATTGACCGGACGGTTGGGCGCGCCAGGGTCAGTCAACAAGCGATTGAACAGTGCAATGAGAAAAGCCGCTGTCTTACCGGTGCCAGTTTGCGCCTGGCCCGCGACGTCGCGGTCCGCGAGCGCGACCGGCAGAGTTTGCGCCTGAATTGGCGTGGCTCGGGTAAACCCCTGTTCGGCGATACCTCGCTTGACGGATTCGGGGATATTCAGGGAATCAAATGTAAGCTGACTGAGATGGGCGTCTGACATTTTCGCTTTGTGAATTGCAGAGACTTGCAAAATGATGAGGACCGGATAACAATATGGCCAACCAGGAGCCGGTCTATCCGCTCCCTCAACCGTATCATCGGTACCCTTTTAAGGTAATCAAGACCGCTAAAGCCGCTGTATTGTGCCCGAACGGCCGCGCATCGTCACTTCGCGCGATTGGTCCGGCTCTGTTCTCCCACAAATAACCCGCTCTTAATCTTCATATGAATCTCCAAAAGGAGCTATATCCGCAGTGAGTAACCCAAGTATCGTTCACACCAGCGACGCGACATTCGACAAGGATGTGCTCAAGTCAGAGAAGCCCGTGCTGCTGGATTTCTGGGCAGAATGGTGCGGTCCCTGCAAGATGATCGCGCCAATCCTCGATGAGATTGCCGATACCTACAAAGACAAGATTCGCATCGCCAAGCTCAACATCGACGAAAATCCCCAGACGCCACCCAAATTCAACATTCGCGGCATCCCTACGCTGATCCTGTTCAAGAACGGCACCGTGGAGGCCCAGAAAGTGGGAGCAGTTACCAAATCACAGCTCGCCGCGTTTCTGGACAGCAACCTGTGAGGGGCTACCTGGGAAATCAATCGCGCGGCGGCCAGGGCGGCGGCCAGCAGGGCGGGCAAGGGGGCGGCGGGCAGGGCGGCGGGCGGTCGAATCGTTCCAATCGCGGACCGCGCAACGACAACCGCAACGGCAATACCAACGGCGGCCGGCCGATGCACGAAGACTACGGCGATTTGCCGGAGGGCGGGGATGATTTAGAGATCATTGCGCCGACGGATCTCGCGCGCAGCCGCAGCTCGATGAATCTAACCGAGCTGAAAAAGCGCCCGATCAGCGATTTGGTCAAGCTGGCCGAGACCATGGGCCTCGAGAACATGGGCCGCTCGCGCAAGCAGGACATCATTTTCGGCGTGCTCAAGGCGCATGCGCGCAAGGGCGAAGACATTTATGGCGATGGAGTTCTTGAGATACTGCAGGACGGCTTCGGCTTCTTGCGCTCCTCGGACTCGAGCTATCTGGCGGGACCCGACGACATCTATGTTTCCCCGAGCCAGATCCGCCGCTTCAATCTGCGCACCGGCGATTCGATTTCCGGACTGATCCGTCCGCCGAAGGACGGCGAACGCTACTTCGCATTGCTCAAGGTCGGCGAAATCAATTTTGATTCGCCCGAGAGCTCGCGCGGCAAGGTCCTGTTCGAGAATCTCACCCCGCTGCACCCCACCGAGCGCCTCAAGCTGGAGCGCGGCAATGGCTCCACCGAGGATTTGACGGCGCGCGCCATTGATTTGGTGGCGCCCATCGGCAAGGGCCAGCGCGGCCTGATCGTCTCGCCGCCGAAGGCCGGCAAGACCATGCTGCTGCAGAACATCGCCACCTCGATCACCGCCAATCATCCAGAGTGCTATCTGATCGTGCTGCTCATCGACGAGCGGCCCGAGGAAGTCACCGAGATGGCGCGCACGGTAAAGGGCGAAGTGGTGTCGTCGACATTTGACGAACCCGCCAGCCGCCACGTGCAAGTGGCTGAAATGGTGATCGAAAAGGCCAAGCGCCTGGTCGAACACAAGAAGGATGTGGTCATTCTTCTCGATTCCATCACGCGCCTGGCCCGTGCCTACAACACCGTGGTGCCGAGCTCCGGCAAGGTGCTCACCGGCGGCGTTGATGCCAATGCGTTGCAACGTCCGAAGCGATTCTTCGGTGCGGCACGCAACATCGAAGAGGGTGGCAGCTTGACCATTCTCGCCACTGCGCTGGTCGATACGGGCTCGAAGATGGACGATGTCATTTTCGAGGAATTCAAAGGCACCGGTAATTCGGAAATCCACCTGGATCGCCGTATCTCCGAAAAACGCACCTTTCCGTCGATCAATATCAACCGCTCGGGGACACGCAAAGAAGAGCTCATCACCGAGCCCTCGGAGCTTTCCAAGATGTGGATTCTGCGCAAGCTCCTGCATCCGATGGATGAATTGGCGGCGATCGAGTTCCTGCTCGACAAGATGAAAGATACCAAGACCAACGTGGATTTCTTCGACGCTATGAAGCGTTAGTGCCGATCAGCCCGGGAGTCAGTAATGGAGTGGTGGGCGTGGATTGCGGTCGGCGCCATACTGTTGGTTTCTGAACTGGCTTTCGTCGATGCCCAGTTCTATCTGGTGTTTGTCGGCGCATCCGCGCTGGTCGTGGGATTTTTGGATTTATCCGGATTGTTGCCGGCCGTTTGGATGCAGTGGCTGTTGTTCGCAGTCCTGGCCGTAGTTTGCATGGTTGCATTTCGCCGGCGGATCTACGAGCGCATGCGCCGCAAATTACCCACGATGAAGCATGGGCCGGCCGGCGAAACCGTTGTGCTGCCCGCCGAGCTCAAGCCGGGTGAATCCTGCCGGTTGGAATACTGCGGCAGTTCGTGGGATGCGGTCAACGGCGGGAAAAGCCCCATCGCTGCCGGGCAGCGCGCGCGTATCGGTCGAGTCGATGGCTTGACGCTC
>Ga0210383_10004976_pt1 | contig 11736 bp, 9 predicted proteins | sample IncBWC14OmetaG_FD_160072 | JGI IMG/M metagenome (GOLD analysis project Ga0210383, IMG submission 160072) | Forest soil microbial communities from Barre Woods Harvard Forest LTER site, Petersham, Massachusetts, United States - Inc-BW-C-14-O ...
GAATTCGTTGTTCATCGGCACGTCAAACGAGTTTGGACAATTTGAGTCAGGTCTGACCGCGCATTGGTTTGGAACCGTGCCCGCCGTGGTGATAGGAGGCGTGGGGACGCTGGTGGTGATTGCATTGTGGGCTTGGCTGTTCCCAGAGTTGCGCGGCGCCGACCGATTGGTCTCGAAACTGGAAATGGCTGAGCACGAAACCCCATGAGTCCGTCAGCAGCTTACTTTGCGAGTCATCTGCGTCACGAGTTGTGTGTGCGTAACCGCGAATTCGCGAAGGCCAACCAGTTAGTTCACGTTGAGAGCTATGGTTCGATGCCGGTCGTTGTGTATCAGCCGTGCGAAACGCGGCATGGCAACTTTCTGGACGAGACATACGCGGCGATCTTGAGCAAGCCGGAGTGGCGGAAGCGTCTCGACAAGATTCATGCCCAAGCGCGAGGTTCGTTGCCACGCTACGAATATCGCTGGAAGGAACTGGATTCTTGCACCAGTTCTGACGCGCTGCTGATGAACGTGTTCTGTTTTCTCGGCGTCGTTGAGGACGCGCGAGTGCTATCGCTGTTGGGGGTGGAAGCCGGCGCGACTGCGCAATTCGGATTTAAAGCGCGGGTTCCGCTGAGCAGCGGACTGTTCGATCGCACCGAGGTCGACCTGAAACTGGGCGATCTGCTGATCGAAGCGAAGCTGACCGAGTCTGATTTTCAGTCGAAGGATGCCGAGATTGTTCGTGGCTACCGGGACTTCAAGCAGGTTTTCGACACGAAGTCGCTTCCCGCGACCGCCGGCAAGTTTCTGTCGTACCAACTCATCCGAAACGTGCTGGCAGCGCATGCGGGTGGGTGCAGCTTTTGCGTATTGCTCGACGGAAGACGGCCTGACCTGATTGAACAGTGGTATGCAGTAATGCGAAGTGTGCGCCTGGTGGAGCTGCGATTGCGATGTAAGGTGCTGACCTGGCAAGAGTTGAGTTCAGTTGTGCCGGAGCCGCTACGCGAGTTCCTGGATGTCAAATACGGAATCGTGCCTCCTGGTCGCACTCCAGCTATGCATTCGATGGCAATGAGTTGAAGATGGGCGCGTAGACTTGTTGTTGGTCGCCCCTTGGCGACCACCCCATTAGTGCCTCTTATATAGTGTGGTACATCATTAGTGCTGCTTAACGTGCCGTGAATATTTCTAATTTCTCTCGACGCGGACTGCGCAAGTCCGGTATAAATCACAACACAGTCATGACCTTTGCAGCCCCATCTCGAATCCGATCGGCGAACGATTCGATCCTCGCGAAGCGGGCGCTGGTATTGGCTCTAGTGCGCGCGCTCCCCCTACTACTCCTGGTGCTAGGAGTAGCAGGCGACATAGGAGGCGCGGGGACGTAGGCAATCAGCAAATCTAGATTCTGAAAAGCCACTGACCCGCTAAAGCGGAAGTGGCTTTTGCTTTTATCCGCACAACCCAAAGAAAACCAGAAGAGGAGCAGATGTCAGCAGACAGCGGCAAGTCGCACAGCAGAGCTATCACAGACGGGCCGAATCGGGCTCCTGCGCGCGCCATGTTCAAGGCCATTGGCTTTACCGACGAGGACTTGAGCAAACCGATCATCGGGATCGCCAATACCTGGACAGAAATCGGGCCCTGCAATTACCACCTGCGCGAAATTGCAGCAGCGGTGAAAGAAGGCGTGCGCGCGGCTGGCGGCACTCCAATGGAGTTCAACACGATCGCCATTTCTGACGGCATCACCATGGGCTCCGAGGGGATGCGCGCGTCGCTGGTGAGCCGCGAGGTAATTGCGGACTCGATTGAACTGGTTGCGCGCGGACACATGTTTGACGGCGTCGTGGCATTGTCGGCTTGCGACAAAACAATTCCGGGAACCGTGATGGCGTTGGCGCGACTGGATATTCCGTCTCTGATGCTTTACGGCGGCTCGATCGCTCCCGGCCATTACCACGGGCGCGACGTCAGCATTCAGGACGTGTTCGAAGCGGTCGGCAAATACGCGCACGGACAGATGAACGACGCCGAGCTGAAGGACATCGAGGACCATGCCTGTCCTGGACCGGGCGCGTGCGGCGGACAGTTCACGGCCAATACCATGTCCACCGCCTGCGAGTTTCTCGGTATCTCTCCTCTTGGCAGTAACGCAGTTCCCGCAACCTCTCCTCTAAAAACTGAAGTCGCTAAAAAAGCCGGCCAACTGGTGATGGAACTGGTGCGGCGCGATATTCGGCCATCGCAGATCATGACCGACGCGGCGCTGAAGAATGCGATGACGTGCGTCGTAGCTTCGGGTGGATCGACGAATGCGATTCTCCATTTGCCGGCTATCGCGAACGAGTTGGGACTCAGCTTCTCCCTCGACGAGATCAACCAGATTTGCGGGCGGACTCCGCTGCTGTGCGACTTGAAGCCGGGCGGACGCTTCATGGCCACGGACTTCTTCTGCGCCGGAGGTACGAGGCTGCTGGGGCACATCTTGGCCGGAGGCCAGCTGCTGAACCGCGATTGCATCACCGTCACCGGCAAGACGATTGGCGAAGAAGTCGTGGAAGCCCCGGAACAGCCGGGACAGGAGGTGATTCGTCCTATCGAGCGCGCGCTGAGTCCGACGGGTGGGCTGGCGATCCTGCACGGCAATCTGGCGCCGGAAGGTTGCGTGGTGAAACTGGTCGGTCATGGACGCCGCGAGCATAAAGGTCCGGCGCGAGTCTTCGAGAGTGAAGAGCAGGCGTTCGAGGCGGTGCAGAGTTCGCAGATTAATTCTGGCGATGTGATTGTCATCCGCAATGAGGGACCACGTGGCGGGCCCGGCATGCGCGAGATGCTGGCCGTTACCGCAGCGCTGGCTGCGACGCCGTTGAGCGAACACGTCGCGCTGTTGACCGATGGGCGTTTCTCGGGTGCGACCCACGGATTCATGATCGCGCATGTGGCGCCGGAAGCCGCTGTGGGCGGTCCGATTGCAGCGGTCCACGAAGGCGACACGATCACCATCGATGTGGCCCGTGGCCAGTTGCAGCTGGAAATATCTGAAGCTGAGCTAAAGCGCCGGATGACGAAATGGGTTGCTCCCGGCTTGCGTTACAAGACGGGAGTCTTCGCGAAGTATGCGCTCAGTGTGTCGTCAGCCGCGCTCGGTGCGGTCACGACGCCGGGCAGAGGTAGCAGCGAAGCGGCGGCGGGCGGAATCGGTGTTTCCGAGTTCGCTGCCGCAGGAGCACGAGGGAGATGAGCAAGATGCGATTGACGGGTGCCCAAATCGTTTGGAAATGCCTGGAGCGCGAAGGCGTGAACACCGTATTCGGCTATCCGGGAGGATGCGTCTTGCCCATGTACGACGCGCTGCAGCACACACCGAGCATTCACCACGTGCTCGTGCGTCACGAACAAGGTGCCGCGCATATGGCGGATGGGTACGCGCGCGCGACGGGCAAGGTTGGAGTGGCGCTGGCCACGTCTGGACCGGGCGCGACCAACCTTGTTACTGGTATTGCGACGGCGATGCTCGACTCGACGCCGATCGTATGCATCACCGGACAGGTGGGCAGCAAGTTCATTGGCACCGACGCCTTCCAGGAAATCGACATCACCGGCATCACCATGCCGATCACCAAGCACAACTATATGGTGACCGATGTGAACGATATCGCACGCACGCTGCGTGAGGCGTTCATCATCGCGAGATCAGGCCGCCCGGGGCCGGTGCTGGTGGATATCACCAAAGACGCGCAAATGGCGTCATGCGATTTCGAGTGGGAGTTCGTGATGCCGCGGTTGCGCAAGCTGGAAACATGGGGCGAGCCCGATCCGACACAGATCGCCGCCGCTGCGGAGCTGATCAACAAGGCAGAGCGTCCGGTCATTCTCGCGGGACACGGTATGATGCAGTCTGGCGCGATGCAGGACTTGCAGTTGCTGGCTGAAACCAGCGACCTTCCGGTGGCGCTCACGCTGCTCGGGCTCGGAGCCCTTCCGCACTTCCATCCGCTGTCATTGGGCATGATGGGAATGCACGGCGAAGCATGGGTGAATCACGCGATCCAGTCCGCTGACCTGCTGATTGCACTGGGCATGCGCTTCGACGATCGCGTGACTGGCAAGCTCGACTGCTACGCACAAAGCGCCAAGAAGATCCACGTCGACATCGATGCATCGGAGATCCATAAGAACGTTCCTGCGGATGTGGCGATCGTTGGCGATCTGAAACAGGTCCTGCCCAAGCTGATTCCGCAAGTGACGCAACAGAAGCGGTCCGAGTATTGGGCGGAAATCAACGGCGCCAAAGGCGAAGTGGCGGTGCACGACATCCGTAATCTTCCTGACACCGGGCATCTTTACGCCGCACACGTGATCAACGACCTGTGGCGCGAAACTAAAGGCAAAGCGCTGATCGTGACTGATGTTGGCCAGCACCAGATGTGGGAAGCACAGTATTACCATCACAGCGATCCGCGCTCGCTCATCACCTCTGGAGGGTTGGGCACCATGGGCTTCGCGCTGCCGGCGGCGATCGGCGCTAAGTTCGCGCGGCCCGAGGCGGATGTCTGGGTGATCGTCGGCGATGGCGGCTTCCAGATGACTATGGCCGAGCTGGCAACGATGGTGCAAGAGGGTATCAAGGTCAACATCGCCATCATCAACAACGGCTATCTCGGCATGGTGCGTCAGTGGCAGGAGTTCTTCTACGAACGCAATTACGCAGCGACGCCGCTGGTCAATCCTGATTTCACCAAAATCGCGGAGGCGTACGGCATCCTCACCTTTGCGGTAACCCACCGCGAAGAGGTGGCCGACGCCGTGCGCAAGGCGCGCGAACATGATGGCCCGGTGCTGATCGATTTCCGGGTGGAGCAGGAAGATTCAGTCTACCCGATGGTTCCGGCGGGCAAGGCGCTGCACGAGATGATTCGCCGGCCCAGCGCTATCGTGGAAACGGCGGCAGACGAGTAAATCTTATGAATATGACCTATTTGTTGGACGTTGCGAACCATACCGGCGTGGTGACACGCATCTCGCTGATCTTTCGGCGGCACGGGGCGAACCTGCAGTCGCTGTCGACGGCGAAGACCGAGCACCCGGGAATCGTTCGCATCGTTATCACTTCTGAAATCGAGCGGCGCCCGGCTGAACGCATCAAGGGGCAGCTGGCCAAACTAGTGGACATCTTCAAAGTGGACATGATTTCGCATGAAGAGGGCACATTCCGCGCCTTCGGCATGATGAAGATTGCGTGCACTTTGCAGACGCGTCCGCAGATTCTGCAGTTGCTGGAAATCTTCAACGGCCGCGTGCTCGAACTCATGACTGAGTGGGTGCTGGTGGAGATGACGGGCACGCCGGAACAACTCGAAGGCCTACTGCAAGTGCTCCAGCCTTATGGGATTCTGGAAGCGGTCGAGACGGGCCCGATCGTGATTCGGCGCAATTCACCGCGGAATGTCTCAAGGCCGCAGCCGACATGGGAAGTGGTTCCGGGTGCGTTGTCTACAGGCGGAAGTTCAACTACTACATCAACTACTAATCCGACGCAGGAGAGGAAACGCTATGGCACAGATCTTTTATGACAGGGACGCCGATCTTTCGCTGGTACAGGCCACGAAGGTCGCGATTATCGGGTACGGATCGCAAGGCCATGCGCATGCGCTGAACCTGCGTGACAGCGGAGTGGAGGTCCGCATCGGTTTGTATGAGGGCAGCCGCTCGAAAGAACGGGCAGAGACCGCGGGACTGAAAGTCATGTCGGTCGCCGACGCTTCGGCATGGGCCGACACCATCATGGTTCTGATTCACGACACCGAACAGGCGAAGGTCTATCACCGCGACATTCATCCCAACCGGAAGCCGGGCAAGACGCTGATGTTTGCGCATGGCTTCAACATTCGCTTCGGCACGATCAAGTGTCCCGCTGGTGTGGATGTCAGCATGATTGCGCCCAAGGCCCCCGGGCATCGGGTGCGCGAAGTGTTCGTCGAAGGGGGCGGAACACCGTGCCTCATCGCAGTCGAGCAGGATGCTTCCGGCAAGGCATGGCAGTATGCGCTGTCATACGCGAAAGGTATCGGTGGAACCCGCGCCGGTGTGCTCAAGACTACGTTCACCGAAGAAACCGAAACGGATCTGTTCGGCGAGCAGGCGGTGCTGTGCGGCGGAGCGAGCGCGTTGGTCAAAGCCGGGTTCGAGACGCTGGTGGACGCCGGGTATCAGCCGGAAGTCGCGTACTTCGAGTGTCTGCACGAACTGAAGCTGATTGTCGATCTGATGTATCGCGGCGGCCTGAGCTACATGCGGTACTCGGTCAGCGATACGGCGGAGCACGGTGATTACACGGCGGGGAAGCGCCTGATCACCGACGAAACTCGCAAAGAGATGAAGCAAATTCTCGAAGAGATCCGGAATGGCAAGTTCGCGTCGGCGTGGATCAAGGAAAACGAAATGGGTCGCCACAACTTCATCGCCGAGCGCGAGAAGCAGCGCAAGCACCAGATCGAGACCGTTGGTGAGGGATTGCGCGACATGATGCCGTTCCTCCATCCGGTGAAGGTAGCGGACATTGAAGCTCCGGCGAGGAAGGAAGAACCGGTCGGTACGAGCGCGTAGGACCTCGCGGACTAAAGTCCGCTCGGCTAATCAATCAACGATGGGCTTAACGGCACGGCTGAAGCCGTGCCCTTTTAAGACAAGGAATCCGGGATGTCTTTCTTTTCGGAAAGCAAGTGGGTTTGGAAGAACGGGAAGATCATTCCCTGGGAAGAAGCGACGGTCCATATGTCGGCGCATGGCCTGCATTACGGGACGGGCGTCTTCGAGGGCGTTCGCTGCTACAACACGGTGAACGGTCCCGCGGTTTTTCGACTCGATGCACACCTGGAGCGCATGTTCGAGTCAGCCCGCACCTATGGTCTGCCGATTCCTTACTCGCAGGAAAAACTGACGACTGCTGCGCTGGACTTGGTTAGCGCCAACGGCTTTTCTGATTGTTACGTCCGCCCGATTGCTACCTACGGCAGCGGAAGCCTGGGCGTGCATCCGCGCAACTGCCCGGTTGACGTCGCGATTCTGGCTTGGCCTTGGGGAGCGTATCTCGGGGCTGAGGCGCTGGAGAAGGGAATTCAAATCACGGTTTCCCGCTGGAAGAAGTTCAGCTCGCTGGCGATGCCGGCTACGGCCAAGGCGTGTGGACAGTATCTGAACTCGATGTTGGCGGTGCAGGACGCGGTGCGGCGAGGCTTCGACGAAGCATTGCTGGTCGATGAAGAAGGCATCATCGCGGAAGGTTCGGGCGAAAACTTCTTCATGGTGCAGAACGGCAACGTGCTGACCAACGACGAGCGCGATCACGTACTAATGGGCATCACGCGCGATTCGGTCATCACGCTGGCGCGCGACCTGGGATACAAGGTTTTCGTCGGCGAGATGCGCTTGGAAGAACTGGAAGTTGCGGACGAGGCATTTTTCACCGGCACGGCGGCCGAAGTCACGCCGATTGCGGCGCTCGATCGCAAACCGATTGGTAATGGCAAGCCCGGCCCAATTACCTTGGAATTACAGCGAGCGTATTTTGCGGCTACGTCGGGTCGCGATCCGAAGCACCAGGACTGGCTGACTGCGGTGACGGCAAAAGCGGAAGCGACAGAATCTGTCGAGTCCTAGTGTTCCGAGAGCATCAGGTAACGCGATCCCGCAGCTTGCGAAACGGCTCTACAGGTTTTGAGGAAAGCTTGACCAGCATGCGAGAGAACGGTTCCAGTGCGGTAGACCAGACGCAGCTTGCGCTCCATGGCGAGCTCGGGGCAGGGCACATGGATCAGTTCTTTCCTGGCGATTTCATGCTCGACCGCGATGAGCGGAACCAGGGCGACGCCATTTTCCATGCGGACGAATTGCTTGATGTCTTCGATGGTGGGCAACTCGACATTCATGTGCAGCGGCGTGTGGTGCTTCTTGAACCCCTGGATGACTTTTTCGCGATACGGGCTGAGCACGCTGTGAGCGATGAACGACTCCGCGCCCAGGTCGCGGATGCCGACTTCTTCGGCTTTTGCCAACGGATGCCGCGGGTAAACAATCAGTGCCAGCTCATCCCGGTAGAGCATGTGCGACGTCAGATCGCTGTCCTCGGTGCGGAACGAGACGACTCCGAACTCGACGTCGTGGTTGAGCACCTGGCCAGGGACCTCGCGCGCCAGAGTGCGCACCATCTGGATGCGGATCATGGGATGCATGCGATGAAACATGTGCAGTACGGGAAGCAGGTAACGCGCCGTGAATTCGTTGGCGGCAATGACCAGTTTGCCCTGGTGCAACATGCGTAGCTCTTTGAGGGCTTCCGCGGCCTCCTCGCGGACGTTGAGCAGTTCTTTGGCGTATGTCTGCAGGACCTGGCCGGCGTCCGTAAGCGAGCCGTCGCGGGAAGAGCGGTCGAACAGGCGCTCTCCGAGTTCGTCTTCGAGCTTGGAGATGGTCTGGCTGACCGCCGATTGGGTGCGATGCATGCGGGTTGCCGCGCGGGAAAAGCTCTTTTCCTCGGCTACAGCGAGGAATGTTTCGAGTTGGAAAAGCTCCACAGTATTACCCCTGTTGCGGATTGAGAGAGGATTACTTATTGAATCACAACTGCTAATGATGTGACAAGAGGTATTAGTTTGACTAATCAGTGAGGGGCGGATAGCTTGGAAGGAGCACACACTTGGAGGAGATTATGCAGCGAGACCGCGTATTAGTTTTTGATACGTCGCTCCGCGACGGCGAACAGGCACCCGGATGCAGCATGAACGGGGACGAGAAGCTCCTATTCGCCAAAAAGCTCCAGGCGTTGGGCGTGGATATTATCGAGGCCGGGTTCCCGGTTGCCTCCGCAGGCGATGCCGAGGCAGTTCGGCTCATCGCGACCGAGGTGCAGGGACCTGTAATCGCGGCGCTTGCGCGCTGCGTCGAGAAGGACATAGCCATTGCGTGGGAAGCAGTTAGCCGGTCGATGCGGCCGCGCATACACACCTTCCTGGCGACCTCTGACATTCACCTCGCATTCAAGCTCAAGATCGGGCGCGACGAAGCTCTGAACCAAGCTCGCAAGATGGTCGCCTATGCCCGTTCGCTGTGCACCGACGTGGAATTCTCTCCCGAGGACGCAACCCGGTCGGACGTAGGATTCCTGTGCGCAGTGCTGCAGGCCGCGGTCGATTCCGGCGCTACCACCCTGAACATTCCCGATACCGTTGGCTACACCACGCCGGGCGAGTATGGCGAGTTGATCCGAACCATTCGGCAGCGGGTGAAAGGCATCGAAAACGTTACTATTTCGGTTCACTGCCATAACGACCTTGGACTGGCGGTGGCCAACTCGCTGGCTGGCGTCGAAGCGGGAGCCCGCCAGGTGGAGTGCACCATCAATGGCATCGGTGAGCGAGCCGGGAATGCTTCGCTGGAAGAGATTGCCATGGCCCTGCACGTGCGCGCCGACCGCTATGGAATCGATACCGGTATCAATCATCAGGAGATCTTTGGCGCCAGCCAACTGCTCTCCGAACTGATTGGCTTCGAAGTCCAGCCGAACAAAGCGATCGTGGGGCGGAATGCCTTCGCTCATGAAGCCGGGATTCACCAGCACGGCGTGCTAAACAATCCTTTGTGCTACGAGATCATGACACCGGAGACGGTTGGAATTCCGGCGGAGCGCATCGTTCTGGGCAAGCACTCAGGCCGGCATGCGCTGGTGTTCAAGTATCGCGAGTTGGGCCACGAGCTGTCGGGCGATGAACTCAACCGTATCTATCAGGAGTTCACCCGGCTGGCCGATCGCAAAAAGACCATTTACGAACAGGATCTTATCGCCATGTTGTACGCGCATCGCAGTGGCATGCGCGAGAACAAGGCCCCATCGCAGGAGATGCGCCCGGTATGAAGTTGCGGATTGTGGTTTTACCGGGAGACGGAATCGGGCCAGAAGTAACCAAACAGGCCGTGGCCGTGCTGCAGACGGTGTCGGATGTCTGCGGATACGAGTTTCGCTTCGAATCGCACCGCGTCGGCGGAACGGCGATTGAGCAAGATGGCACGCCGCTTCCCGAGAAGACGCTGGCAGCCTGCTTGGAAGCGGACGCTGTTCTTCTCGGCGCGGTCGGTGCGAGAGAGTTCGATGGACTGACTGGCGAGAAGCGTCCGGAAGCGGGTTTGCTTGCACTGCGTCAGGCGCTGGGCGGATTCGCGAATCTCCGTCCCGTCAAAGCATACGAAGCGATTGCGGATTGTTCGCCATTGCGCGAGGATGTGACTCGCGGAGCGGACATTCTGATCGTTCGTGAGCTGTTGGGAGGCCTCTATTTTGGCCAACCGCGCGCACTGAACGACGACGGTCTTTCGGCCTACAACACCATGCGCTATCACGTGGACGAGGTGGAACGTGTGGCGCACGTTGCATTTCAGGAAGCGCGCCGTCGGAAGCATCTGGTCACTTCGGTGGACAAGGCCAATGTGCTGGAGACGTCGCAGCTTTGGCGTCGCACTGTGACGGCCGTTGGCAAGCAGTATCCTGACGTGCAACTTGAGCACGCCTACGTGGATTCGTTCGCCATGCAACTGGTCACGACTCCGTCGCGTTACGACGTAGTGCTGACCGAGAACCTGTTTGGCGACATTCTGTCTGACGAAGCGGCGGTGATAAGCGGATCGCTCGGCATGCTGGCTTCGGCTAGCGTCGGTGGCAAGGTTGAACTCTATGAGCCGGTGCACGGGTCTGCGCCTGACATCGCTGGCAAGAGCATGGCGAATCCTTTCGGCGCCATCCAGTCGGCGGCGATGTTGCTGCGCTATACCGCCGGACTCTACCACGAGTCGGACAAGATCATGCAGGCGGTGGACCGGACGCTGTCGCGCGGACAGGTGACGCAGGATCTTAGCGGCAGGCGCAATCGTCCCGCAGTTCCCACCGATGCAATTGGCCAGGCCGTGGTTGAGACGGTGACTGACCTGCTGCAGATGCAGATGGCCTACCACGCAGTCTGAGGTTCGGATGCAAAAGCCCAAAACTCTATTTGAAAAAGTTTGGGGGTCGCACGTGGTGCGTGCGCCCGAGGGCGAACCTACGCTGCTCTACATCGACCTTCACCTCGTACACGAAGTGACGTCTCCGCAGGCTTTCGAGGGTCTGCGTCTGACTGGTCGAAAGGTGCGGCGTCCTGACCTGACATTTGCGACCATCGATCACAACGTTCCTACAACGTCGGATGAGCGCTTTCAGATCAAAGATCAAATTGCGGCGCAGCAGATCGCGACATTACGCAAGAATTGCGAAGCTTTCGGCATTCCGCTGTTTGATATTGGTTCAGGACGGCAGGGAATTGTCCACGTAATTGGCCCGGAACTCGGACTTACCCAACCCGGCAAGACTATCGTTTGCGGCGACAGCCACACCAGCACCCACGGTGCGTTCGGCGCGCTGGCGTTCGGCATCGGGACGTCAGAAGTCGAGCACGTGTTGGCGACCCAGTGCGTCTCACAAACCAAGCCGCGAAGTATGCGGATATCAACATCGGGCAAACTGCCCGAGGGCACGACTTCCAAAGATTTGATTCTCGACATTATTCGTCGGCTTGGCACCGCTGGCGGCACGGGCCATGTGATCGAATATGCGGGCGAGGCGGTTCGCAGCCTCACTATGGAAGAGCGAATGACCATGTGCAACATGAGCATCGAATGTGGTGCCCGTGCCGGCATGGTCGCGCCGGATGATACGAC
>Ga0210383_10004977_pt1 | contig 11735 bp, 10 predicted proteins | sample IncBWC14OmetaG_FD_160072 | JGI IMG/M metagenome (GOLD analysis project Ga0210383, IMG submission 160072) | Forest soil microbial communities from Barre Woods Harvard Forest LTER site, Petersham, Massachusetts, United States - Inc-BW-C-14-O ...
TGCCAGTGAATCGGTGGAGATATTCTTAAGCTGGCTCTCAGGTACCTGCATATCGATCCGAACCAGGCGCATTGGATCTTTGGAGCCGGAAAGTCGAATGGTCTTCACCTTGCCGATCGGGATGCCGTCTAAATTCACCGGCGCGCCGTTAGTGAGCGCGGCCGCATCGGCCATGTAGGTGTAGATCACCTCTTGCCGTTCAAAAATATTCGTCTGACCGGTGATCAGGAATATGAGCACCGCCAGAATGGTCATGGCAAAAATCGCCAGGATGCCTACTTTGAGTCGCGCCCAGGTGGCCCTGTTCTGAATCGCCATAATTTATGTATGTTTTGGAACGAACTTCTGGACGTAATCGTCCTGAGACGCTTCCAGTTCGTGCTGGGTGCCCTCAAAAACCACCCGCCCATCTTTCATCACCATAAAGATAGTGCGCGTTGGATTGGAACCATTTCCTCCCACAGCTCCGTTACTGGATGCTGGCTCCAAATGTCCGCTGCTGCGATTGTATCGAAAGTTGGCCATCAATTGCCCATCCTGATAACGCTGCGTGACGATAAGGTTGGCGGTTTCTCTGGAATCGCGCTCCTTGGCGATCAGGGCCATGATGAGGTTGGCTGTGATGGGATCGAGCCCGGCGGTGGGCGAGTCGTAGAGCACCAGCGGAGGTTCGCTCACCACTGCGCGGGCGATACCAACGCGACGCCGCATGCCGCCCGATAGCTCGCTAGGATACTGCTCGAGGGTTTGTTCCAGTTCCACAAAGCGCAGAGCTGCCCGGACTTTTGTTTCCGCTTCATCAATGGTATCGGGGTGCCCGGTGCGATTCAGCAGCGGATAAGCCACGTTTTCTTCAACGGTAACCGAATCGAACAATCCGCCCTCCTGAAAAAGCACACCCACGCCGCTACGAATATGGAAGAGCTGAGCCTCTTTGAGGCCGGTAATCTCTTGGCCCATTAGATAAATCTTTCCCGAGTCGGGACGAATCAGTCCGATGGCGGCCTTGAGTAAGGTGGTCTTTCCACTGCCAGCCGCGCCCAGCACCACTCGTGTTTCACTGGCGCCTAGTTCAAATGAAACCGAATCGAGCGCTACGATTTCGTCGAAGCGCATGTTCACATTTTCGAACTTCAGGAGACATTTATTGGCCGCAGGGCTGGATGGATGGCTCATCGCCGCTCGATGGTCAGTGCAAATTCACGAAAACACGCGTGATCAAAGAGGTGATGACGAACACCCAGACGGAGGCGGCGACCACCGCTTTCGTAGTGGCGAGGCCAACGCCTTGCGTACCGCCCGTGGTTCGCAGGCCGTAAAAACAGCCCACCAGGGAAATGATGAATGCGAAAACGAAGGGCTTCAGCAGGCCTTGCGCGATGTCGTTATATTCCAGCGCCTGGTATGCATTCGTCCAATATTCAGAGGTTGTGAGGCCGATTGAGAAATAGGCAATGACGTAGCCGCCGATTAAGCCGACAAAATCCGCGATGATGGTTAGCAACGGAAGCATGATGCAGGTTGCTATCATGCGAGGGGTTACCAGCTTTTGAATTGGATCGGTACCCAGGGCGCGCATGGCGTCTATCTGCTCGGTAACCTTCATCGATCCGAGTTCGCTCGCGATCCCGGACGCATTCCGGCCCGCCACTAGCAATGCCGTCAGCACCGGGCCTAGTTCTCGAACCAGAGTGATCGCCACAATCTGGCCCACTTGTCCAGTAGCGCCGTATTGCGCCAAAGCTCTGGACATCTGCATGGTGATGACGAAGCCGCTAAAGAAACCGATCAGAAGAACAATGGGCAGGCTGCCTACGCCGATAGTGTCCATCTGGATGGCGATGTCATCCACATAGTGCGGCCCACGAAAAAGGTTGCGGAGCGCGCGCCCGGAAAGAACATAAAAATCCTGGATAGCGGCCACCGGCGGCTTCAGGAAATCGAGCAATCGGGCCCCCGCATCTCACGATGCTACCACGATGCCCATCCGGAAACCCCTAGAGCCGCACGATTTTAGGCGAAGGATGATTCTTGAGCGCGTTGCGTGTGTCGACAATCAGTTTGGCGCGATCGACAATAGCCGCGTAGTCGACGCCGCTATGATCGGTAACTACCACTACGCAGTCGGCTTCAGCTGCCATCGCGATGGGATCCTGCGCGGTGAGTTCGTGATCGTCGAGCGGAAGGGTGGGAACGAACGGATCGCTATAAGTAACGCGCGTGCCGCGGCGCTCCAGCAGCAGAATAATATCGAGCGCGGGCGATTCACGCACATCGTCGATGTTGCGCTTATAAGCGGCTCCCAAAATATGCACATGCGAGCCACGGAGGGGCTTGGAATGATCGTTCAGCGCACTTTGGATCTTGTCCACCACGAAGTGGGGCATCTGCCCGTTGATATAGCCCGCCAATTCGATAAATCGCGCTTCGATGCCGGCTTGTTTGGTCTTCCAGGAGAGATAGAAAGGATCGATCGGAATACAGTGACCGCCCAGTCCGGGGCCCGGATAGAAGGGCATAAAACCGAATGGCTTGGTGGCCGCGGCGTCAATCACTTCCCAGACATTGATCCCCATGCGGTCGCACATGAGCGCCATTTCGTTGACCAACCCGATATTGATCATACGGAAGGTGTTTTCGAGCAGCTTCACCATTTCCGCCACGCTGGTAGAGCTGACCGGCACCACCTTTTCAAGAGCCTGGGCATAGAATAGCGCCCCAAGCCTGGTGCAGGCGGGTGTGATGCCTCCTACCACCTTGGGGATGTTCGCGGTCTGATATTGCGGATTTCCGGGGTCTACGCGCTCGGGGGAAAAACACAGGAAAAAGTCTTCCCCAACCTTCCAGCCAGGGCCTTCGAGCATGGGTAAAACCAGCTCGTCAGTGGTTCCAGGATAGGTAGTGGACTCTAGAATCACCAGCTTGCCGGGACGCAGATACTTGGCCGTAGCCTGGCAAGCGGACACGATATAGCTCATGTCCGGATCTTTCGTCTTGCGCAGGGGCGTGGGCACGGCAATGTTGATGGTATCCAGGTCCGAAATGACTGAAAAGTCGGAAGTAGCGCGAAATTTTCCCTCCGATACCCACTTCCTTAAGGTGTCGGTGGGAACATCCTGGACGTAGGATTCGCCGCTGTTCAGCTTCGAGACCTTGGATGGCTGGATGTCAATTCCAGTAACCGAGAATCCTGCCTTGGCGAACTCCATCGCCAGCGGCAGGCCGACATAGCCGAGACCAATAATGCCAACGCGCGCTGTCCGGCTCTTGATTTTCTCTTCCAGCGTCGTCGCGGTGGCGATTGTGGATTGCGTGAAGGAACGCTCTACCTACTGTACCCCCAGGTGGGCCGATTCCTGGCGGAAGGACGAGATTGAAATGGAAAAACAAACCAACATTGCCGTGCTTGGCCTTGGTTATGTCGGATGCGTAACGGCTGCCTGCTTAGCCAGCCTGGGACATCGCGTTTTGGGGGTCGACCCGGACGAGCGTAAGGTAAAGGCTATCGAACAAGGACGAGCCCCTTTTTACGAACCTGGGCTGGAAGATCTGGTTCGAGAAAACGTCCACGCGCAGCGGCTATCGGTGTCCACATCGCCCGACGGCTTAATTGCAGCGGACATTGCGATGGTTTGCGTGGGAACGCCGTCGGAGAAGAACGGCAATTTGGGCCTGCACCAATTGCGCCGCGTGGTGGCGGAGATTGCCGAGCAGGCTTCTTATCGCCATAAGCCGTTGATAGTGGCTATTCGCAGCACTGTTTTTCCTGGCACTTGCCAGGAGCATGTATTGCCGATTTTCCTGGATTATCCGGCCGTAGATGTGGTGGTGCATCCCGAATTTCTGCGAGAAGGCTCGGCGGTAAGCGATTTCTTCGAGCCATCGCTGCTGGTAGTCGGCGGTAGCAATCCCGTCGCGGTGCAAGACGTCACCGATTTGTACCAATCTCTGGGGGTAATAGCGGCCCAGGTGTCGCTGCGCACGGCTGAAATGATCAAGTACGCGTGCAATGCCTTTCACGCGATGAAAATAGCCTTTGCCAATGAAATTGGCACGCTTAGCGATCGGGTGGGTGTGGATGGCGCAGAAGTAATGGCCACGCTTTGCCAAGATCGAAAGCTCAACAGTTCCGCAGCGTATCTGAAACCGGGATTTGCCTTTGGAGGATCTTGTTTACCGAAGGACTTGCGCGCCTTGCTGTATCGCGCAGCGCACCTCGACCTGAACTTGCCGCTGCTTGAATCCACCATGCCGAGCAATGAACAGCATTTGAAGCGCGCCATCGATGCGGTTCTCGATTTGCCCTCGCAACGCATCGGAGTGATCGGACTGGCCTTCAAAGAGAACACAGACGATCTGCGGGAAAGCCCGGTGGTGACTCTGCTGGAACAACTGATCGGAAAGGGGCGCGCCGTGCAGGTGTTCGACCAACGGATTCGCTTGGACGCTATCTACGGGTCAAACCGCAATTTCGTTCTCGAGACCATTCCACATATCGGCCGGCTGCTAACCGGCAGCATGGACCAAGTCTTATACTGGGCGGATCATATCGTCGTGGCTCAAAAGCAGGACCGCGCGGCCACGGATCGACTTTACGAATCGGGCATTCCTCTCCTCGACCTGACGGGCGGCTGCCTGAAATCGGAACCGAAAGCCATCGCCGCAGTCAGCGCTGTGAATTGATAAACAATGCTACGGCTGTTTCGAGTCTATATCTCCACCAGGGTCGCCGCGCTGCTGGCTTCAGAATTCATTCTCATCTATGCGTGTTACCTGGCAGCGACATTCTTTTGGCTGCGCGCCGATCCTTCCGCGTTTCTAGGCGATGAGAACGGGTGGCAACGAATCCTCATAGTCGTGTGCTGTTTGGTTTTGGCCACCTACTTTCTGGATCTTTACTCAAACCTTCGTTTTTCGAGAGAACTGCTGCAAAAAGTAGTAGTCGTCGTGGCGACCGCGTTTCTGACGGAGGCTATCCTCAGTTACGTAAAGTTGCCACAGTGGGTTGTCCCGGCGCGTCCGATGATACTTGGTAGCGCGCTCACGTTCAGCGCCCTGATTGCTTCGCGCTTCATCTTCGTATTGCTGCTGCGCAAGATGCCAACGGAAGGCATTGTCTTCCTAGGAAATTCTTGCGTGGTGCAACAAATTGCGAGTCATCTGGAGGCTCACCCGGAAATGGGTTTGACGCCCTTGGGCTTTCTTGACGACTCGAATTCGACTAACGCAAACCGGCTGGGTGCGATTTCGGATCTGCGCGCGGTGGTGGAGCGGCTGCATCCCAAGCGCATCGTGGTGGGTCTCGAAGAACGGCGTGCCAATTTACCTGTTACCCAGCTGCTGGACCTAAGATTGGCCGGCATTCGAATTGAGGAAGCGGTGAGCACCTACGAGATGTTGTTTGAGCGGATGTCGACACATGGTCTTCGCCCGTCACAGCTCATTTTCAGCTCCAACGAACTGGGGTGGAATCGTAGTTGCGTACGTTTGCAGTCGGCCTATTCAACGGCTATTGCGGTGGTTGTGGCGCTGGCTGCATCGCCAGTGATGCTGCTGGTAGCGACGCTGGTAAAACTGACCTCGCCCGGGCCTACATTTTTGCGGCAGCACCGCGTGGGCAAGAACAATCGCGTATTCACGCTCTACAAATTCCGTTCGATGGTGCGCGACGCGGAGGTGCGTAGCGGCGCGGTGTGGGCCACCCGCAACGACCCTCGGGTGACGCCGGTGGGGCGCTGGCTGCGCCGGCTGCGGCTGGATGAGCTGCCGCAATTGTTCAACGTTCTCAAAGGCGATATGTCGATTGTGGGGCCGCGTCCAGAGCGTCCCGAAATCGTCGCCCAGCTGGAAGAACAAATTCCGTATTACCGGCAGCGCCACTGCATCAAGCCCGGCATCACGGGTTGGGCCCAGATTAAACACAAGTACGGCGACAGCATGGAGGACAGCAGAATGAAACTGGAATACGACTTGTACTACATCAAGAACCTGGCGCCCGCACTGGACGCCGTCATTGTGTTTCACACCGCGAAAGTAATGTTGTTATCACGAGGAGCACAATAACTTATGAAGAACCAATTAGCAAAACTCAACACCGCTTCGGCAGGCACTCGTTCGCGTTCCGGCCGGGACAATTGAACGCCGCATCTTCGCGATGCGTGGACACACAGTCATGATCGATTCCGATCTGGCCAAGCTGTATTCGGTAACCACCAAGGTCTTCAACCAGGCTGTGAAGCGCAACAATGATCGCTTTCCTTCAGATTTCATGTTTCAACTTACGCCTGAAGAGGTGATTTCTTTAAGGTCACAATTTGTGACCTTAAACGCAAAGCAGCGTCTCAAGCAGGGACGTGGCAGTCACAGCAAGTATGCACCCTACGTATTCACAGAACATGGCATCGCAATGCTCTCCTCGGCCCTAAAGAGCAAGCGGGCGGTACAAATGAACATTATGATTATCCGTGGGTTCATTCGGCTGCGTGAAATGCTCATCCATCACAAGGACCTCGCGTTACGCGTGGAGAAAGTGGAGACCGTGAGCCTTCGTCACGGCGCGATGATTGGCGTGCTCGCCACCGAGATTCAACACATGAAGAAGGTGCCGGAGACGAAACACCGGTTCGGATTTTCCGTGGATCAGTCTTCCAAGATAGGAAGCAACTCCGGCGCAGGGGTCCCAGCCAAATCCAAGTACCTGGGATCCAGCAAACGACTTGGTTCCAGATTGCCCATCGCCGAGAGTAGGGTCTCTTTCAAATGAGGATAGTCCTTTTCGATTTCACTGAAGAGGCTTCGGATGGATTTGCGAACGGTGCCGGTCCTTAGCGAGCAGCCGCAGGGCGTAATGGGCGCGCCCAGCGATTCGGCATAACGGGTGGTGATGTCCTCGGTCACAAACGCGAGGGGACGAATGAGCCTGAAGTCCTTCTCGCGCGAATAAGTGATCGGCGGCAACGCGCTGATACGCCCAGTGAACATGGCGTTCCGTAAAAACGACTCGCAGAAGTCGTCGGCAGTGTGTCCGAACGCGATCACATTGGCGCCCAGCCCGCGAGCGATCTGATAGACGGCGCGACGCCGGAAGCGGCTACAAAGGTCGCAACCATGATCGGGCTGTTCTTCGAGCAAGCGCAGAGACGGGTTGTCGGTGTGATACGTCCAATCGACTCCGCGCGCCTTCAGGTATTCGCCCAGCGGTTTGATGGGACGCAGGAACTTGCCCTGCTCTACGGTAAAGGCGCAAACCGAGAACTGGATGGGCGCGCGCTTGACCAGCAGCAATAGTGCTTCCAGCAGGGTGAGTGAATCCTTGCCGCCCGACAACGCCACCGCGACACGATCGCCATCGCGAATCATTTTGAACCGGCCCACGGCCTCGCCGACTTTGCGCAGAAGAAGCTTTTCGAGATCCATCAATTTAGACCTGGGCGGGGCTCAGTTCTCGGCCACGTATTTCCAGCGGCCGGTTTCAAACTCGAGATTGAAGTTTTCGCCCAGATAGACGCGGCGCACTTCGGGATCGCGACCTAGCTCATCAGGCGTTCCCGCGCGAAAGATTTTTCCGTTGTTGATAATGTAGGCGCGATCCGTCACAGCCAGGGTCTCTCGAACATTATGATCCGTCACCAGAATGCCAATCCCGGAATTTTTCAGATCGAAGATGATACGCTGCAACTCCAGCACCTGGATGGGATCGATGCCAGAGAACGGTTCGTCCAGTAACAGGAAACTCGGCTCAATCACCAGCGACCGCGCAATTTCCACGCGACGCCGCTCGCCGCCCGAAAGCGCGTAGCCCTTGTTGTGGCGGACCGTCTCTAGCCCAAGTTGCTCGATCAGCCGGTTCATTCGCTCGCGCCGCTCGCGCCCGCTCATGCGCAAGGTCTGCAGAATCGCCATCAGATTGTCTTCCACCGTAAGTTTGCGGAAAACCGACGCTTCCTGCGGGAGATAGCTGATGCCACGCTGCGCGCGCTTATACATCGGCATGTTGGTGATTTCTTCCGACCCATCACCGTTACTCACCAGCACGCTGCCCGAATCTGGACTGATCAGGCCGACAATGATATAGAAAGATGTAGTCTTGCCCGCGCCGTTGGGCCCCAGCAGGCCGACCACTTCGCCCTGCTTCACCCACAGCGACACGTTGTCCACAACCTTCCGGCCGCGGTAGCTTTTCGAGATCTCGGAAGTCTGCAGGGTACGCATGGAACTTACTTGACGGTGGTCTTGCGGTGCAACACGCTCTTCACGGGTTCTTGGGCTACGCCGTTCACCAGCAGCCTGTCATCGGATGAATACCAAGTCAGCTTTTTACCTAAGGTGGTTCCACGCATGCTGTCGATAAATCGCGGCTGTCCTCCCTCCAGGATAACTTTGTCTTCGTCCACATAGTATTCGGCGTGTTCCGACGAAGCATCGCGCGTGCGATCCAGTGCGGTTTCATGCACCTCCACGCGTCCGTCCGCAGTGGCATGATCGAGCGACGAATCGTTGCTGTCATTGCGCAGGAACGCGTGAATATCCTGGCCTTTCACTAGCATGTTGGGGCGCTCCAGAGTTGCGCCGCCGCTATAGTGCGCCAAGCGTGTCTCATCGTTGTAATCCAATTCTGGAGCCTTCACGATAGTAAACACGCGCAAAGAGGGTTTGGTTGCATTCTTTACGACAGGGTCCGCCTTGCCGGCCGGTTTCGCCTGCGGGTCCTTCGTTCCTTTAGCTGGATCTTCGTCTTTTGTTTTATCTAGCAGTTGGCTCAACACGTGCCCGTGCGCCTTTAGGAGATTGTTATCGCGGTCGATCTCTACGGTCTCCGCTTCCAGTCGGTCCGCGCCCTGCCAAAGTACGACGTCGCCTTCATAGCGTATGTCCAGATTGTTATCCTTCGAGATCATCTTCTTGGCGCGCGCGTGCAGCGGCTCGTCTTCGGAAAGCATCCCGCCGCCGCTGGAATCGTCTTTCTTCTTATCGGGAACACGCGTGGAAGTAACATGCCCTTCGGCCGTAAAATCGCCCGTCATCTGATTCATCACAATTTTGTCGGAATCGGCCGAGCCGGTAGAGTCCCACATTCGGGCGCCGCCGATCAGATTGATGATGTTATTCGGCTGGTCCAGCAAAGCGCGATCGGCCTTGGCCCGGCGATCGCCTTCCTGATAACGGAAGTCTCCAGTTTGATCCAGATTGGCCAGTTGCGACGAATTGGGCTGGAATGTGGCGACCAGGTTCTTGCTCCAGGTGAGCGCCGGTGCGGGCGCTTCTTTCGCGTCCTTCAGCTTGGGCTTTTCCGTGCGAGTGGTCACGGCCACCGAGCGAAAGCTCTGGATGGTATTCTTCGGCCCGTAAGTCATCCAGATGCGGTCGCCATTCATCCAGCGGTGCGGCTGTTCGGGACGGTTGGGAAGAAACTCAATCGCACCAGGCCCATCCGTCTCCACGGCTTCAATTTCCTGGCCGCCGGGGCGCATTTTGGTATGAATGTTGTCGCTCTTGAGTACGCGCGTATCCGCCGGATCGACACCCGGCTTAACAACCGGCTTGGACTCCATAGTGCTATGCCCTTGGGCGAGAGCCGTCTGCAGAATGCTGTCGGATCCTGTGGTATCGAAGTCCATCACCACGCGATCGGATGTAATGGTGGTCTGCGAGGTGTCGCCTTTCGACACTACGCGCGCCTGGTCTATCCCGGTCATCTTCTGGATCTGGTTATTGTCGTTAAATTCGACAAAAAGCTGATTCGCGGCGTAATCGAGATTACGGCCTGGCCGGACATCGGTACCCTTAGCCTGAGTTGTATCTACCAGCTTTAAGTTGCCGTTCTGCAGAGTGACGGTAGCCGGGCCGGCGTTCATAGTTAATGTGTCGCGGGTCAACTTGGACCAGGGCGTAAGGTACACCTTCGCATTGCGCTCGTTGTAATTGAGCTGGGCGGTCTCAATCTTCATCGGAATCGTGCCCGGATCAGTTCCCCGCCACGTCATCGACACGTCATTGTGCAGATTCAGTTCGCGCGTGTTGGGATCGTAATCGGCTCCCAGGGCCTGGCCGCCGCCCCGATCGAACTGGAAGGTTGCCAGGCGATCGGTGTAAGCCTTACCAGTCTTGCTCTCAACGCTGACGCCGGTGGATTTGATCACCATCAAACGCCCCGTGGGTTGTTCGTTCTCCGGGACGTTCATGGTGATCTCCACCTCGCCCTCGGAGAACAGAATGCCCCGGCCGACATCGAACTCGGCCTTCGCGCACTTCACGTGATCGTACTTATCGCCTTGTTTGTTGAATATGTCGAGCGTTACGCCAGTAAGCTCGTCCTTGCCGTTCTGTTCCTGGAAGTCGTCGGATTGAATCGTGATGACGGTCTTTTCGCTAGACGTGTGGGTATATTTCCAGCCGTGATAGGTGGCCGAGGTTCCAGCGTCGAGCGTTTTTGGTTTCGCGGGAGTGCTGGCCACTTGCTTCTTGAGCCGCACGTAGTAAGTCCAGCCGACGATGGAGAGGATGGCGACAAAGCATAGCAAAATCAGTGGCGCCACACGTCGCATGGATACGTATTCAGGATATCGAGAAGGCTGGAGCGCTGTCTAGATGTTTCGGCTGCAACTTTATTTTGTGTAATATCAATAGTTTGCAGCGAATTGTTGTCACTCCTCGTTTGAGTCTGCTAATATGGCCGAGGAGCGGAAGGCGTTCGCTGGTCCGCCCCAAAGTTTCAATCCCCATGTTAGAGGAGGTTCCAAAGTATGAACATTCGTCCGCTCTATGACCGGATCGTAGTGAAGCGTCTGGAAGACCAAACGGAAAACAAGATTGGTGGTTTGTTTATCCCGGATTCCGCCAAAGAGAAGCCGCAAGAAGGAGAAGTGGTTGCTGTAGGAAAAGGCAAGCGCCTGGAAGACGGCAAAGTGGTTCCCCTGGATGTGGAAAAGGGCAACCGCATCCTGTTCGGCAAGTACTCAGGCAGTGAGATCCGCATCGATGGAGAAGAGTTCCTGATTATGCGCGAGGACGAGGTCCTCGGAGTTCTGGAAGGCGCTTCCAAGAAAGCTACCAAAGTAGCCTAGGCGCAAAGTTTCTTTGAAAGGAGACATTTTTAATGGCAGCAAAACAGATTGTCTATAGCGAAAATTCCCGTCAAGCGATTCTGCGCGGCGTCAACCAGTTGGCTGACGCTGTGAAGGTGACGCTTGGCCCCCGCGGCCGCAACGTCGTACTCGAGAAAAAGTTCGGCGGCCCAACCATTACCAAGGACGGCGTCACGGTCGCCAAGGAAGTGGAACTGAAGGATCCGCTGGAAAACATGGGCGCGCAAATGGTGCGTGAGGTTGCTTCCAAGACCTCTGATACCGCTGGCGACGGCACCACCACCGCCACCATTCTGGCGCAGTGCATCTTCCGCGAAGGCGTGAAGTCCGTTGCAGCCGGCGCCAACCCGATGGCCTTGAAGCGCGGTATCGAGAAGGCTGTTGAGCTCGTCGTCAACGAAGTAAAGAAGTTCTCCAAAGACGTGAAGGACAACGAGACCATCGCGCAGGTGGGCACCATTTCCGCCAACGGCGATTCCGCCATCGGCAACACGATCGCCGAGGCCATGAAAAAGGTTGGCAAGGACGGCGTCATCACAGTGGAAGAGAGCCGGACCATGGAAACGGAGCTGCAGACCGTGGACGGCATGCAGTTCGACCGAGGTTATCTGTCGCCCTACTTCATCAGCGATCCCGATCGGATGGAGTGCG
>Ga0210383_10004978_pt1 | contig 11735 bp, 12 predicted proteins | sample IncBWC14OmetaG_FD_160072 | JGI IMG/M metagenome (GOLD analysis project Ga0210383, IMG submission 160072) | Forest soil microbial communities from Barre Woods Harvard Forest LTER site, Petersham, Massachusetts, United States - Inc-BW-C-14-O ...
CATCTGACGCCCGCGGGGCACGGGAGAGGGGTCCGCCGGCTACCCAACGTGTGGTTCAGTACAGGCGGCGGAAACCTGCTGAACCCGACCGGCCCTCTGCGTGATTCTCCCTGGCGCGTGCACTTCTGGTCAGCGACCGTCGCACCGCGTTGTTGGGGTGCAAGCGTAGGGAATTCCGAGGAATCCCTCACACGGGCAGCAGGTGAGGACCCAGGACTGCGCATTGATCGCCGAGCGACGCTCAGACGTTCGCGGCGCCACGAACGGGGGCGAGGCCCTCTCCGCGCGCAGCGGCTCGCCGGTTGCGCTCAAACTTGGCGTAGCTCGGCGAACGTGTACGACTGGACCAGTCGCTTCCCACCCGGGCTACTACTTGACATACGTGACTACATACAACACTATGGGGTCATGAGCGTTGGTGAAGTCACCGTGTCGTACATGCTGCGGCATTCCGGGACGGTGCTTGAGCAGATCGAGCACCGCGACGTGGTGCTGAGCCGTCGTGACGGCGAAGACGTCGTCATGGTGGCGCGAGGCCGCGAGGAAGCCGTTCGGGACGGGTTTGGGGCGGTGGCCCGGGTTTTGGACCGGGTGCTGCGCGATGACCGGCTGCGCGATCCGGTCATTGGCCACGTCTCGGATGCACTGCCGTGGACGTCGTGGCTGCCACCTGACGAGCGCGCGATGTTCATCACCGAGTTCGTGCGCACCGCCGTCGCTTCCCAGGAGACGGGCCTGTTCGGTCCGCTCACCAACCTCATCGCATCGTGGAAAGCGACCGCGGAGATCCACCAGAACCCCGCGCTGACCGAACTCCTCGCCGCCGATCGCGGACCTGACGAACTGGTGGCCCTGACCCGCCCGACCCTGTGACATCCGACGTCATCAGGCCCGTCGCTCCCGGGCAGTGGGCGGTGGAGGCCCGGTCGGTGAAAGTGGCCGAAGCGTGGCAACAGTGGGCAACTTCCGAACCGGCGGCATTGCAGCGCGTCTACGACCAACTGCAAGCTGACCCGCTAGCCCGGTCGAGCCGGCAGGTGCCCCTCGCCGGTCCCTTGGGTACCGGAACGTTCGACGGGGTGTCGTTACCGCGTTGGCAGTTCGAAGTAACCGCCGGCGGACGCCTCCTCTACCTTGTCGACGACGCTCCGTTCGGGCAGGGCAAGAAACGTCGGGCTGGCCGCGTGATCATCGACGTCGTGAGCGCCGGTCACCCCAAGGAGACCGAACAAAAGCAGGCAGGCAAGCGCCGACCAGGTCGCCGGTAGGCGCAGCGGTCACCAGCGCTGAATTGTGTGAGTACCGGCACCGAAGTGTGTGAGTGACGCCAAGATGCGCGTGCGCAGTCGGGGTCGACGAACCTAAGCCTCCAAGAGGTCCCGGATGGCTTCCTCGGCAACCTCGGGATTCCGGGGGTCGCGCTCTTTCGCTCTCGATGCCGTCCGAGTACAGGATTTCAACGCTGACATTCGTGGGGCGACCGGCGGCAACCATGATCACCCGCCCATGGACCTCCGTCCGCCCAGTCCGAACCACAAATCCGGCAGCGGCACCCGCAACAACAGACACGCCGATAGCAATCGCGGTAGGGCCCCTGATTGACGTCAAGAGCGACGCCGGCACTGTGCGTGGGAGATGCCGGATCTGCCGGCACAGGACGGAGACGCGCGATGGCACGGATTGTGCACGACGAGAACGGGAACTGGACGGCCTCACGTGACATCCGGGTCTCGTGGCTGGCCGACGACGAGTTCGACAGCCTTCAAATGCTCGACCAAGCCCACGCCGCGGCGCTGCTGCAAGCGCTGCCGCCAGACCAAACGCAGCGTCTTCTGGGCTTCGACGGCAACGGGGAGGACCTCGACGAGTTGCTTCGGGCAATGACACTGCTGATGCCCCGGGCGATTATCGACGAGGACAACGTGCATAAGCGATTCACCATTGACACCGGGCTTTGGTACGGAGACGAAGGCGAGCTTCGCGAGGCACCCGAGTGGGAGCCCACTCCAGAGGAGGAAGCGGAGATCGATTTCAGCGTCGCCATTATGTGCGAACAAATGCAAAGGCAGATAGCGCTTGAGCGCTCGGGTTGTGATGAGGCGCAGATCGTCGCCGCCGAGATGGCCCGCGTCGGCGGGTCAGAGACCGGGCAACTCGTGGCAACGCCGGCGGCGCAGTTCAGCAGCCGTGATTGCGTAGGCCGCTAGGAAGCAATGGTCTCAACGAGACGTACCCCTGATGATCAAGACGATCAAGGGTACGTCTCGTTGTCGGGATCGCTTCCTCTTCACTGGTGCACTGAGGGCTGGCCAAGCTAAACGCGGTTGTCAGCCACGGCTGACTTTGGCAGATCGGATTCTTAGTGGCCTGCCGGAGTGATCGCGGGGTGGGCCGCAATTATGGCCACAGCCTCGTTCCGAACACGTCCTCGAGTTTTGCGAGCGTGACCAAATCGGGCCAGGAGCGGCCCGTCAGGATGTCATGCAGGGTCGATCGCGCAATGTCTGCACGCTGACATACCGACGTCGGTCCCTCGTCGGCCATCGCTACCGTGATCGTGCGTGTGATGTGCTGGGCGTAGCGCAGTGCCAATGGCGCATCGGCGGCCGCGTGGCCGCCCGGCCACTCACCAATCAAGTACTCGCGGGGCGGTCCGACAACCCGGCGGCGTTGCACCACCCGACCACCATATGCAAGTGCGGCGCGCTCGGGCCTGCGGCCCGCCGTGCGGGCATCGCCAGTCTCGTCGCGACGATCTCGCGCTCGAGACGCACAGGCGCACATACCGTGTGCCGTTCGGGGTCCAGCTCGACGGGTGCACCCATGCGGGGTCACCTTGCCCACATTCTGCGGCCAATTACTGATCTCGGCGCGTCGGATCCGTGCCTGTTGACGGCAACGCGGCTCGGGCTGTCGTCGATGTCACTCGGGGGCGTTCGGTGCAGTGTCAGGCCGCACGCCGACCCGTCGTAACGGGCAGGTGGGGCTATGCCGGACGGGTCCACGCGGTATCGGCGGTTGGCTTCGCGCGGCGTCCAGCGCCGGCCGGAGCAGGGCCGCGAGGACGGCTGCGTGGCGAGCACGCTCGTCGGCCAGAGCCGCCGACGCGCGCGAGCGCTCCTCGGCCAGCGCGACTCGCACGCGCATGGGCGACTCCGGCACGTCCGGTCCGGTCACGCCGATCGGATTACCAGCACTTGACCCGTTGACCGTATGGGTTCGTTCCGGCAGCGGTTTGAAGCCTGCCTGCACAAGGTCGCCTAGAGATACGTGCCACGCACCGGCTCCGTCGGCCGGTGGACGAGCTTGGGGGAACGACCCGGCGCGCAAGCGGCGCTTGATGGTGTCGACGCTCACCCCGCATAGATCCGACGCCTCTCGCATCGTGTACCACCAGTCGGTCTTGCCAGTCACGGCTCCTCCTCGACGTAGGTTATATCCTACACCAAGGGAGTGTCCGCTCCCATGCTGAGCGGGTGATTCACGCGAAGCGGGCAGCGCGCGTCGCAGCGGCGAGACCCGATGTGTCTTTGGCGATGTCAAAACAACGAGCCTTGCCCAGCCATCTCAGGGCGTGCTGTTTGAGGCTTGCGCGGTCGGCGCTCTGAACGCGTCGGCGTCGAAGCTATCGGTCGAAGTTCGAGCCGCAGGCCGACAGCGACTGCGTACGCGGCGATCAAAAGTATGGATCCTGTTTCTTTGCCGCAGTCGAGGTCACTGATCGCCCATCGCTGGCAGCCGATGCGATTCGCCACGGCGCGGATCGTCGTTCCGTTGAGCCGGCGGCGGCTACGCAGCTCCTGCGTGATGTCGCGTGCAGCGGATCGGGCTGCGGGCCCCGATAGGGCGGCGGGTGCCGCGGGCGGTAGCTGCGCCGGGGTGTTCGCGCGTGGCGCGAGCTGCATTTCGAGACCGACGGAGCGGGCGGCCGAGAGCAGGGTTGTCCATCGAGGCCAACGGTGGCCGTTCATCAGGTCACCGAACACCGAGCGTGAAAGGCCGGCGGCGGTTGCGTGCGCCCGCCCGCTCAGGTGGTGAAACGTCCGCGCGGCGCCCAGCTGCGCGAGCATGGCGCCGACGTCGTGGACAACCTGGCGTTCGCAGTCTGCCTCGAGACGCCGTAGCGCACCGGTATGGCGTCCGCCAGCGGCCGGAGGCCGATGCCCGGGGGGACTCCAATCACTAATGGCGACGGCTTACCCCTTTGGTAGGTGGACCTATTCCTACCGCATTCCTGCTGCTGCCGCGTGGTGGCGACCCAAGCACTGCTGGTGTCATGACGAACAGCAAGCGGAGAACCGCCGCGGCACCCATAACGCGAGGTCGGCTAGCGCGGAGGGTCATTGCAGCTCAGCGCGGCACGGAGCTGAGTCCACTCCTGCGCGGGGTCGCGACCAGCGGCTTGGCCAAATCTGTCTGGTCGGCACCTGCGCCCAGTGCGGCGGCTCGTCGAGCCGTCGCCGGGCGCCACGCTCGCCTCGGGACTGCAAAACGGCCGCGGTGCGTCGGGCTGGCCCGGCTGTACCAAGGATGTACCAACGGGCGCCGCCCATTGGGTCTAATCGGTGTCCCACAACGTCCTGACCAGCGGAAATCGCTGCACCCCCGCCGCCCTACCAATTCACCACCGGCCTTGCGCAATAGCGTGTCCGGGCCAGCTGACACGACGCAACTGGGGCAAACGGGCCTGGCAGACCGCTGTTCAGCGGGTCTAAGGGCACCGATCCGCCGCTCATGTCCCAGGGATGTCCCGGTGCACGCTGGGCACGGTCGGACCCACCCGCCCGTCGCCCCCAGGGCGCGCACGGGTGCTGCGAAACGGTGGACTTCCCTTGCTCGAGTGGTGTGTCGGCGCTGTGCACCCGCCGCCCGCCCTGCGCTTCGCCAGCAGCTGATTGGGCAGCGCGAGGGCAATGCCACCGGCGCGGACGGCGGCACCAGTAGGAGCGCCCCACGCAGATGTGACACCTGCCCAGGGCAGCTTCTCTCGCGCACCACCGCAGGGGAGCGACCGGTTTGTGTCTCGAGAACAACTGAAGGGGATGCAAATGCCGCCCGTAAAGCGTGACGGACTACCGAAAGGTGTGTATCGGCACGGGTCGAAATACCGGTGCCGGTTCAGAGAACTCCCCGGAACTCCGCAAATCTGGTCGACCCCATTCACCGATCCCTACCGCTGCCTCGAGTTTCGGAACGCAGCTACTGCCGCCGTCGCATCTGGGGGCCCCGCGCCTACCTTGTACGGCGAGATCGTCGTCAGCTCACACATGACCGCGTACGAATTCGCGATTGGGCTGTGGAAGCAGGACTACGAGCGTCGAGGGAATTTGGGGACGACCGACCAGGAGGCAGAGCGATTATTCAAGCGCCATCTGCGCGTTGCCGAGTGGGCAACCGAGCAGCCCTTCTCCACCGTGTCAGGCAAACAGCTCGACGAGTGGTTCGCTGCGAGAGTCAACGCGAAAGAGAACGATAAGGAACCGAAGCTCAGTCACGAACAGGCAGCGCGGATGCTCTACTTCGTCGGTGACTTCTACCGCGTTGCGATGAGGGAGGCGGCCGAGACGGGCATCACGGTCAACAAGGCTCTTGAGGTGACTCTGCCGAAGATGCCCGGCGTCGAGCGGCGGATCGAGCACAACCGCAAACAGCGACTGGCTCAGGCGCACGCGGTTGACATCGGCCAGGTCGCGGAGATCTCCCGCGGGCTTCACGCGAACGACGTCCTGCCCATGTGGCTGATGTTCTTATGCGCACTGCGCGTCGGGGAGACCTTTGGTTTGCGCATCGGTGACTGGGACCCGGCCAAGCGCGTACTTCGCGTCTACCAACAATACGGAGTCTGGACAGATCGCCACGGCGTCCGCCACTACATCAAGGAATGGACGAAGACCGTCTCCGGCCGAAGGCTTCTATACGTCGGTCCGAGCTTGGCGCTGGCAATCGACGACTACATCGCGCGCGTACACGGGGATCATCCGCCCACGGATGCCCTGATCTGTGTAGGAACGGCTGGGCCGAGCAAAATCTGGGCCCGAGTAGCGGGGTTCCGGCACCGCCTCCATCGCGCCATCGAAAAGCTTGGCCTGCAGATAGACCTGGACGATGGGCAGGGGCTCGAGGCGCTTGATCTGACGCCACACGACTTCCGTCGCACGATTGGCGGTCTTCTCCACGCCACCGGCCGCGTCGATGAGCGTGGACGCAGCGCATACCTGGGTCACCGACTGCACGGCGGTGACGGCGCGTCCGTGACAGGAGAGAGATACACGCCACTGATGCGTGCATCGATGCGAAACATCGCCGCGGTCGTCGAAGACATCATCAGACAGAACAACCTGCCTCTGACGCCGGTCGCGACGCCCGACCTGATCTCGGCGGTCGATGCCGCCCAATACCTAGGCGTCAGCTTGCGCTGCATCCATGAATTCGTGAGGCGTGACGTCCTGACCGGAGCACGGCACAATCCGTACGCACGCCCACCCGTGGTTTCGCGTCTGTGGGTGCGCCGCAGTGAAGTGGAGGCCCTGCGACAAGGCGTCGTTCCTTCGCCTGACGTGGCGGTGCCATCGATGGTTGCCGCCAAAGTACTCGGCATTTGCCAGGCGGAGGTGTACCGGCATTCTGCACACCCAGACTCGGAACTTGATCGGTACAGCGCGCTCACTGGAGTCGGCCCGTTACATGTCTGGATCACTGCCGAGTCGATCCAGCGCTGGATCGCTTCAGAGGAACGCATCGCCGCGGGTGACCTAGTGCCTACGCGTGTTGGCGCGGCCCAAACAGGCCTACCCGCAGGAAGCTTCGCCTCGCGGGCCCACGCGGTCGCCAAGGACTTGGGTCTGCCTCCGCGTCGGCACCGCAAAAGCGTCTACTGGGACATACGAGTTTGTCGCGCGATCCTGAGCCGCGATGAGCCGCCGAGCAGTATCGAAGTTGGCCACGCTGCCCGGCAGTTGCGTTTGAACAAGGCCGACTTCCGCACGCTTCTCGACCGTGAAGGGCTCCCAACACGGGCGCTTGGTCGTGACTGGATCTCACTCGAACTGTTCTCACGACTCAGAGTTGTCGTGGACGCCCAGAGGCGCCAAGCGTCTGAACTTCGGGCCGCGACGCGCAAACGAGGCCTAGCCGCCACGGTTAGGGTGTACGACCCGCCAAACGACAAGCTCTGGACCACCCTCTTCGACGCATCGAAGTCGTTGCACCTTTCATGGCAACTTGCCGACAGGGCACTGGCAGACGCTGGGGCGGACCGTCAGTCGTTTCGGGGAGTGACCTACATTCGCCGATCTGCGGTGGTGCAGATGGCGTCTCGACGAGACATGTCCAAATACCTGACCATGGCCCAAGCTGCGCGGCGTTTAGGAGTAACAACCGACGCGCTCTCGGCCATGGCGGCGCGCGGCGAGCTGCAGCCCATTCTGTTCCCTGACCTACACGCCCGGATGAAATGGGTGCTCGCGTCGGACATAGCGACGGTGCGCGAACGGCGCATGCCCGCACCAACGGTCGCGACAGTGAGCATCGAGGAGGCTCAAAGTGAGCTCGGCGTTTCCGAAGAGTTGCTGAGGAAGCTCATTTGGCGAGGTGTGCTCACCTCGTCAAGTCCGCCGAACGGCTACCTTTGGCGGCTGCGGGTAAGACTTGATCGTACTGAGGTAACGAAACTCAAAGAGCTCTCGAATCTACCTGATGGGTACTTGACGGTCGACGAAGTTGCCAGCCGTACCGGCTACACGACAACAGCGATCTACTCGGCAATTCACGACGGCCGCCTGGCCGGGATTCAGGACCCAATTTCGGGCCGGTGGCGGTTGCCGCCGACGGCGACGTCGGTGCTCCACCGAAGTGCACCGGCTGGCTTCCTCACGGTGGGGGAGCTCGTTCAGGAGGCTGCGGTCGCCGCCTCACCTGCAGTCGTTGCTCTGATGGCCCGCCGCGGCGAGTTGACCGGTGCGATCCGAGTTGGCCGTCGCTCATGGAGATTTCCGCCGGCGTCAGTCGTTGAGCTGCGAAAGATCTGGTTGACACGCGTAGAGCGCGCAAAATGACCTTGTCACCCGGCATTCGCGACGCTGCATTTGGACCAACCGACGGTCACGTCCGCGTTAGCGAGCACTAGTGCTGTGCGCGGCGCTGCAACAAGCTTCGCACCAGGTTCGCGGCTCACCACTGCGCTTTCGTACGCGGTCATCGCCGCACGCGGTGGTCAGCAGCCCGACGGGATAGCCGAGGTCGGAGATTCGTCTCCCCAAGGTCAGTGCCCAGTCTCGGGGACACCCTGCGCCGATGACGACGTCGTGCTCACCAATTGATTGCAGCGGGGCCATCCGGAGGCGTACAACCTGCCAACCCGCGGACGACAGCAGATCGTTCTTGGCGATGTCTTTGTCGAGTCGGCTGCGATGCCAATACGCACCGTCGACTTCGATAATCAGCTGCCAACTCGGGATAGCTACATCCACCACGACGGTTCTCACACCGACCCGGATGTGCCGGTCGTCGTCGTTCACTGGCGCGATTTCAGCCAGCCAGCCGGCGACTGCGCGCTCCATCATGCTGCGCTGGGAACCGGTGCAACGCGGGCAGCGAGCACCGCAACGGGTCCGGCTGACGACCTCGGCCTGCCACCGGTGGCCTCTAGAACACCGCCATTGCGCCCGCATGTGTGAGCCGGCGTTGATCTGCGATGCGGTCAGCTCGTTGTCCGGCTCCAGTTCCGCGACGAGGTGAGGGTATGCGAGGAGGCACCGCTCAGGCGTGACCCGGCGACCGGAGCAGAACGGGCACCCGTTTCCGCGTGCCCTCGCGAACACCGCGGCCTTCCACCGATGGGTTGGCACGATCGGGCAGCGCCACCAAACTTCTCGGCCGCTAGCGGCGGTGACGCCACCAGGACTCAGCTGACCGTTGCGCTCGGTGTCCCATTCGGCAGCCAGGGCTGGGGCGACCGCTGCAAGGCTGGACCTCGCGGTCGCGCGCAGCCCTGAGCACATCGGGCACCCGTTGCCCAATACGGATCTCGAAACGACGCTTGCTTCCCAGCTGTGATCGGCTGACCGGTCGCATCGCCACCAGACTGCCAGGTTCGATCCAGGTGATACGTGTGCGGCGGTCAGCGAACCGTTCCTAGCGTGATCCCACTGAGCCGCGAGCTGTGGGTGACATTCGATCAGGGTCTCGACGGGCCGTCGGTGAGGTGAGCACACAGGGCATCGCGAGCGTTGGGTCCTGGACCGAGCTTTGGGTGAGGAAACCCACCGATGCCCGCTCGAGCAATGCCACGCAACCGGCTCGCCGCTCGACACTTTCAACGCACCGAACTCAAGACCCACGTTCAAATGAAGGTCAAACTCTGCAACAAGCCGCGGGTGAGTCGACGCCAAGAGCGTGCTCCGGGCACGCCGGGCCGGGGCCCCTTTGGTCGCCACGGATGTAGGTTATACCCGACGGAGTGGCCCCGCGGCATGCCCATAGCTGAGCGCGTCGGTCGGCCAGTTCGACGGACTTGGGCGCCCATGCCAGCCGCGCCGGCGGCTACCCACCTGCGCGGCTGTTGCGATACGGCCCAGACGTCAGAGTTTGGCGCCGGACAGCTAACGCGCTAGTCGCTAGCCCCGCCTCTTTGCTCGGCTAGTCGGCTCGGTGCGCTACCGCTCCGCTCCTGCAAATGAGTCGGTGATGACGGCGTCGAGGTGCTCGATGAACGTGGGGAAGGAGTCGCGCCCTCCGTCGTGCAGTCGTTTGCCGCACATGCAGAGGGATTCTGGCCGGGCACTGAGCATTCTGTGCTGCTCATACCCTGCCCGCCTGGTCATCCGCGCGTCGAGGTCGGCTTCGTCGCAATCGCACGGCTCACCCCAGAAGTGGTCGACCTCGCAGAACATCTCCTCGAAGCAGTCCTGGATCTCCGCGCGGTACGCGGCTTCCGCGTCCGCGCGGTTCGCGAGCGTGGTGACGTATATGGCCTCGTCGCTGCGGTTGGCGCTCACCATCGCCCACACCGGCTGGATGTGACCGGCGGCATCGAAGAACTGCTGCCGGTTCACATAAAGGCCTACGGTCACGTCGTTGCGGTTGTCCGACTCCGGTTGCCACAACCCCATGAGCTTTTCGGTGCCGGCCAGCATCGGGAAGTACGCGAGGACCCCGTTGGCGCCGAGCACGTAGTCTGCAATATCAGCACTCGGGCCTTCGTGGCATGCCAGGCAGCCGCGGACGCACCGTCTCTGGGTATCTGGGTCAAACCCAGGGCAGGCCTCCAGTGTGTCGAGTTCTGGTCGCTGGTCGTTTCTGCTGATCTTTAGCATTTGGTTTCCTTAGCTGTGCGAGCGAGCCGCTGGTGCGGATTGGAAGCACCGTCCGCACGCAGACAGGGACGGCAACCAACGTCCTGTGTCGGCGACGGCGGCGACTGCGCGCTGGGTGACGGCGAGCGCAATCGGGAAAGCGAGAGATTGCGCCGGTGACGGCGAGATTGCGCTGGCTAACGGCCTGATTGCGCTGGATCGTGGTGGAGATTGCGCTGGATCTTGGTCGCGAGCGTCCGCCAAGCGCGACTTCGAGCCTCGAGCTCGTGCTGCCACAGGGCCGCGACGGCGGCACGTTGGCCGGCCTGGGAGAGCTGTCGGACCTGGACCGAGCGCTGCTCGCGATTGCGGCAGAGCCTCACCCGGGGGACGGGGAGCAGGAGCGCCGGGCTCGGGCACAGCTGGGGCTGACAGCGACGGGCTACCACCAGCTGCTGAACGATCTCATCGATCGGCCGGAGACCCTGGCCATCGGACCCCTATTAGTGGCGAGGCTGCGCAGACTGCGCGACCGCTGAGGCGGCCGACGGCGATGCCCCGGTTCCAGGCGGCGTCGCGAGGCACGTGAGCTGTGGCTCACGTGCCGTCGGGCACGTCGTCGGCGACGCTGTATCCGATCTCGATTTCGAGCTGGCGCAGCGCTTCGTATTCGGGTGTGCCGGGCTTGGGTGCGGGCTTGTCGGCTCGGTAGCGGTCTCCGTCTTGGTCGAGTGGGGGCAGGCTCGCACGGTTGGCGATCAGCTGCTCAGCGGTCAGTGGGATGCCAAGCTCGCGCGCGGCCTCCTCCACTGTCTCCCGCTCCCTTAGGCGCGGGCTGCGGACAGTCGGCCCGTATGGGATGCCGTCAGCGCTTTCCAGCCACCCGGCGAGGTTGCGCATCGCCGCGGTGGACACCAGCTCATCCGGGTCGTCGGTGAGCACAAGCACAAGGTCGCGGGGCAGCAGCGGGTTGACGGCGGCGAGCAGCCGCACAGCCGGGTCAGGGTGACCGGCGGCAGCAGTCAACGTCGCAGCGACGCTCAGCGGGTCGCGTTGCAGCCCGGCATCCACGACGGCGTCGAGGTCTTGGTGTACGGCGTTCGGGTCCAGCGTAGGCAGGCTGCCCCGGCTGGACACAAGATCGTCACCTTGCGCCGGGTCGGCAAGCTCAGCGGGAGCCTGGGCTCGCTGGGCGTCCGGCGTCAAAGGATCAGTCACTGGGCCAACGGTACGGAACGTCGGGAGGGGTGGGCAATCGGGTTGGTCGGTGCCCACCGGGTCGTCCGGCCAGCCGGTTGCCGCTCCCAAATCGCGCAACGGGCTGCTGCGCAAACCGTCCAGCAGGCTGCTGGAAATGCTCGGCCGCGGGGGGTGCTGCCACGTGACGTCATCGCGCTCAGCTGTCCCAGACCCAAAGGCGATCGGGGTCTTGGGGTAGCCAGA
>Ga0210383_10004981_pt1 | contig 11730 bp, 6 predicted proteins | sample IncBWC14OmetaG_FD_160072 | JGI IMG/M metagenome (GOLD analysis project Ga0210383, IMG submission 160072) | Forest soil microbial communities from Barre Woods Harvard Forest LTER site, Petersham, Massachusetts, United States - Inc-BW-C-14-O ...
AGTGCCGCGCGCCAGCTTGTAGAACGCGGCGTTCAAGGTATCCTGCTCGCGCTGCAACTCGTCGATCAATCGTGTCGTCACCAGACCGTTGTGAATGATGTCGGCCGAATTTTCCTGAATCAGCTGAGCGCTTTTCAGGCCAATGGAACCAGCCGCCATCAGTAACACGATCACGGCCGAGAAGCCGATAACGAGAACCCGCAGGATCTTGCGGTACGTAACTGGATCGGAATACACGCCATCCCTAGGATCGCTCAGAAGCATACAACTGTGAATCGCCTAGGCAGGCTATTTTAAGCGCCCAAAAGGGATAGAGGAACCGCTTCGAATAACTTGCAGCTATTTCCGGGGCTTGCGCTTTGTCTTTTTTTCGACCGAACCTTGGCGCTCTCCCGATGGAGCGAGTTGATCAGCTCACTGGGTGTCTTGAATGGACCGAACGAGCCACCGGCCACGAAATCCGTCCTACTCTCCGCGATGCCTCGAATCACAACCGATTTCGAACGTGCAGGTGATATTGCCCGCTTCCACCATATTCAGCTTCAGCGTATCAGACAAGTGAATCTTCATTCATTAAGATTCCCGCGCCCGCAACCCCACACTTTGGTGCCAGAAACTCCCCTACCCAGGCTATCGGTGATTTTCGCTTCCGGCTGCAAGATGGTTATGCGAGGCGGAAATGAACCCCTCGCAAAAGGAGAACCAAATGAACAAACTAATTTTCGCCTCTCTCTTGAGCGTGGGTGCCATCCTGGCGGCGCAGGCGCCGGCTACGTCCGCACCAGCGGCTAGCACCAAGACTTCTGCGAAGGTAAAGACCAGCAAGAAGCACCACAGCAAGAAAACCACCGCGGTGAACACCACCAGCGTCAAGCCCGTTGCCAAGTAGATAACGAGGGACAGGCCGTGATTTTCAAGCCCGGGGCAGCAGGCCGATCGCCTGCCACCTCGGGCGTTGCTTTTTTAATACCTTTGCCGCGAAGATCTAGGAGTGCAGTATTCCCTGCCCCCGGACAAGCTGCAACGCGCCATCGAGTACGCGCATGCCGGTTATTGGCTGCACTTTACTAGCGAGATTTACGCGATCGTCATTCTGGTCGCCATTATCTCCACCGGACTCTCTGCGACATTTCGCGACTGGGCCGAGGCCGCCTCCAAGCGGCGCTTCCTCCAGGCTCTGATCTTCATCCCCCTGCTGTTAGTAACTAACGACCTGCTCTACCTTCCGGCCAACCTCTTCGGCCAGCACCTGGAGCTGAAGTTCGATCAATCCATCCAAAGCTGGCCTTCCTGGTTCTGGGATTGGACAAAAAGCGAACTGATTCTGCTGGTGTGCAGCGTGCCGCTCGCCTGGCTGCTGTACGCCGTGATTCGCCGCAGCCCGCGCCGCTGGTGGCTGTACTGCTGGCTTGCAACATTGCCGATCATAGTCACCGTGATGTATCTCGAGCCAATGGTCATCGAGCCGCTCTTCTATCGCTTTGAGCCTCTGGTCCAGACCCATCCCGATCTTGTCAACCAACTCGAACACCTGATCGCCCGCGGCGGCCTCGCCATTCCCCGCGATCGCATGTTCGAAATGAAAGCCAGCGAAAAACTCAATTCGCTGAATGCCTACGTCAGTGGCTTCGGCGGATCGAAGCGCGTAGTGGTTTGGGACACCACCCTGCAGCACCTCAGCACGCCCGAGACGCTGTTTGTTTTCGGCCACGAGATGGGGCATTACGTATTGGGCCACATTCGCAATTCCCTGCTCTGGTTATCGGTCCTCCTGCTCATCTTGCTATGGATCGGCTCGCACATCATGCGCTGGACGATCGCGCGATGGGGCAACAGATGGCGCGTTCGGGACACCGGTGATTGGGCCTCGATCCCTCTGCTACTGTTGATTGTTGCGGTCTCCAGCTTCCTAACTGAGCCGGTTATAAATGGTTATAGCCGCTGGCAGGAGCACCAGGCGGACATCTACGGCCTCGAGGTAACGCACGGCATCGTACCGGATTCCGCAACCGCCGCAGCGCATTCGTTCCAAGTAATGGGCGAAATCGGCCTGGATGAGCCCAATCCAAACCGTTTCATCGAATTTTGGCTATTCTCGCATCCTTCCACATCGGATAGACTAACCTTCGCGGAAACTTACAATCCATGGATGAAGGGCACGCCCCGTTACGTCAAATAAGCTACGTCAAGTAACAAGTAACTCGCCCCGAAACCGGGAGTCCCACCAATAGATCATGCCTCGTTCACTGATCATCCCAAGCTGCCTTCTATTGGCCGCCACGCTGGTATCAAGCCAGGAAACGCCGCCCACAGAAGAGATCACTATCGACACGCGCGCAGCCTCGCGGCCCTTTCCCCATTATTGGGAGCAGATGTTTGGCTCGGGCCGCGCTATCCTTTCGTTGCGCGACAGCTACCGGCGCGATCTGCGTGCCATGAAAATGGCCACTGATATCCGCTATGTTCGCTTTCACGCGATCTTTCACGACGAAGTGGGTATGTACGCCGAAGACAGCCAGGGCCAGCCGGTTTACAACTGGTCTTATGTCGATCAGATCTACGATGGGCTGCTCGACAACGGCGTTCGCCCGTTTGTCGAAATGAGCTTCATGCCACGCGCCTTGGCCGCTTCGAGCACGCCTCACGCGTTTTGGTACCGTCCATTACCTTCGCCTCCCAGGGACTATGCCAAATGGGAAGAGCTGGTTTACGCGTTTGCGAAACACTTAGTGTCACGCTACGGCGCAGATGAAGTATCGCAATGGTATTTCGAAGTCTGGAATGAACCGAACATCGACTTTTGGACCGGCGAACCGAAGCAGGCGACCTATTTCGAGCTATACGATCACGCCGCGCGCGCCATCAAACGCGCCGACTCGCGCTTGCGCGTGGGTGGTCCGGCCACCGCCCAAGCGGCCTGGATTCCGGATATGATTACGCACGCAGTTGACGGACAAATTCCGCTCGATTACGTGTCCACTCACGTCTATGGAAACGACCTATCGAAAGACGTCTTTGGAACCGATGAAATCATAGATCGTTCCGTGATGGTGAGCCGCGCCGTCGAGAAAGTTTACAAACAAGTGAAAGCATCCAGCCGCCCCGATTTGCCGATCATCTGGAGCGAATACAACGCCAGTTATAAGAATGAAATCGACGTCACCGACGCGGCTTACATGGGGCCATGGTTAGCTAACAATATTCGGTTGTGCGACGGCATGACGGCCATGATGTCCTATTGGACGTTTTCCGATGTCTTCGAGGAACAAGGCGTGATCAAAGCGCCGTTCTATGGCGGATATGGAGTGATCGCCGAAGGCGGCATTCCGAAAGCGGCCTTCAATGCCTTCGCGATGCTGCACCGTTTAGGCGATCAACGCTCGCAGCCGGACCTTGCCAATGCGCTGGTTACCAAACGAGCGGACGGCACGCTGGCCGTCGCGGTATGGAACTACGCGGACCCGGGTACTAGCGGAACGGCACGCAAGGTTCACGTGGCCATCAGTGGACGCGCCGGTACCCAGCGGTACCACATCGAAATCCTGGATCCGGATCATGGGTCTGCCCTCGGCGCGTGGCAGACTATGGGTAGCCCGGCTAGTCCTACTCGCGATCAATATGAACGGTTAAAGAGGGTTGCGACGGTAACCCAGAAGCTGGACGGCACGTCCAGTTTTATGCTCCCAGCTCATGGACTGGCGTTAGTAGAAGTGCGGCCTCGCTGACCCTATGCTCTGTCGCGCCACGGCGATCCTAATTAGTGTGCTCCTGGTCTCGCCCGGGGTGCTCCCGGCGGCTACCGTGGATCAACCCGTGTCTCTCCCAGTCCCTAATAGCGATCTCGTAGCGCCCATTTCGGCGGCCGACCGCGCGTTGGTCGAAGATTTAGAGCACCGCAGTTTTGTGTATTTCTGGGAGCAGGCCGATCGTGGCACAGGCTTGGTGCTGGATCGCGCCCGAGTGGATGGCGGCCGCGCCAAAGGCCCCAGCCGCGATATCGCTAGCGCCGCCGCCACCGGTTTCGGCCTCACTGCCATCTGCATCGGTGTCGAGCATGGCTGGATCACCCGGAAAGAGGCTGCCGACCGCGTTCGCGCTACGCTCGATTTCTTCGCCAACAAAGCGAACGAGCAGCACGGCTGGTTCTATCACTGGATGGACGTCTCCACGGGCGATCGCAAATGGGACAGCGAGACAAGTTCCGTCGACACGGCCTTTCTGCTGGCGGGCGTCCTCACGGCCGGCCAATACTTCTCCGACGATCCTGAAATTCCCAAGCTCGCCACCGAAATCTATAACCGGGTGGACTTCCAATGGATGCTGAATGGCGATCCGTTGCTGCTCTCCCACGGCTGGCGCAACGGCAAAGGCTTTATAAAGAACAAGTGGGACACCTATTGCGAGCTCGGCCTGCTGTATGTACTGGCCATCGGCTCACCCACCCATCCCATTTCGCCGGACTCCTGGTATGCCTGGCAGCGTCCTTTCTATCAGTACGGCAATTACGAGTTCGTCAGCGGCGGTCCGCTCTTCACCCATCAGTATTCCCAGGCCTGGATCGATTTCCGCAACCGCCGCGATCGGGGCTTTGTGGATTTCTTCCTGAACTCGGTGAATGCCACGCGCGCCAATCAGCAATACAGCTTTAATCTGGATCTGCCCAATACGTTCGGCAAGGACATCTGGGGGATTACGGCTTCGGATGGGCCAAAAGGCTATCGCATCTACGGCGAGATCAAAGCCTTCGATCCCGTGGATGGAACCGTTGCTCCCGCCGCCGCCGGTGGTTCGCTGATGTTTACCCCCGACATCTCCATTCCAGCGCTGAAGGCCATCCGGCAGCGCTTCGGCGACCGCGTTTTCGGCCGCTACGGGTACGTCGACGGCTATAACCCTACGCTCGATTGGTTTGACACCGACGTGGTCGGAATCGACGTCGGCATCACCCTGCTGAGCGCCGAAAACCTGCTCACCGGCAATGTTTGGCATTGGTTTATGGCCAACCAGCCGCCATCGCACGCCATGGATTTGATCGGCTTCAGCGCAGCCCCCGGCAAAGAGGTTCCGGTTAAAGAAGTCAAGAAGTCCAAGAAACGGGCGCGAACCGTGAAAGCTACGCTGCCTCGGGCACAGGCGTAACATCCACCAGGGTAGGCATCCGCTCTTCCAGCAGGAACTCCGTGGATTGCACCAGCGGGTCGTGATGAAACCGTTCTTGCATCCGATTCCCTAACAGTGCATTGTCGATGGCCAGCAGCGCCATCCCTTGATGGTGCGCCATGAAGCAATGCACCACTTCGGGACTTCCACCCGCACCAGACTTCGAGTAATCGATGGACTCAAAGAAGCCATGCCGGGTCCACCAGCCCTTGCCCGCCATCGCACGCAGATTCATAGTGGCGCGCGCCGGATCGATCATGAGAGCAAGCATGCTGGCATACGGGGCAATCACCAGCCGATGTGCATCTTCGCCGCTCGCCGCTAAAGGCGGAACTCCGAATGCGTAGTATTGATATTGCCCGCGCTGATCGCGCTCGGCATGCGCGGCTTCCGAGATCCCCCACGGCACCGAGCGCTCCTGCGCATAAGCCTGCTGGACGCGGACGGCAGCTTTGAGCGAACGATCCAGCAGCGTGCCCGAGTAGGAACGCAGATGAAGCTGCGGCATCAGGTATTCAAACATCGTGCCGCTCCAGGCCAGCAGCGTCACTTGGTCGCGATAAGCAGTGAGCTTCCGTCCCAACCGCAGCCAGGTCTCGCGCGGAATATCGCCTTTTGCGATAGCGAGAAAAACTGCGGTCCGGGCCTCTGATGCCAGCAGGTCGTAGTAGGATTGATCACCCTTGTCGGCATCCACGTTATAGCCAATGCGAAGCAGCTGGCGGTTTTCGTCGAACAGAAAGCGAAAGTCCATGTCGTCGAAATAGCGTTGCGATAGCCGCGCGATGCTGTGAAAACGGTTTGCCAGATCCACTGCCACTCCCCGAGCGACCGGAAGCTGCCGCAGCAATTGCTCCAGGACGTCGCGCACCATGGGATAAAGCGGGCGCGAACTCGACAGGCGCTCACGGCACCGTTCGCGAATACGCTCGTAAGCCTGCGGCAATTCGCCGAGCATCGGCACTTTGCTCAATTCCGCCATCAGCGGAGTGAACGTATCGTCGCGCATGCAAACGCGCAGCTCCGGCTCAAGCGCGGGTGTGAGCCAAGGCGCCAGACGATAGAGTTCGTCGAGCGCGGCATTCATGCGCTCGGTAAGCAGGCCCTCCCAGTAGCGCAGCTCGTCCGACTTGACGCGAGCTTGCACCGGAACCAGCTGGGCCTTGATGCGATCCACCAGCTCCCGCGATTCGGTGAGCACCGCTTCCCAAAAGAAGAGATCCTTGGGCTGGCATTCCAGCTGCCGAAGCAGGTTGCCAAACAGCTTCATCCGCGAGAACGTTCGCGACTCATAGGGCACTTCGTCGCGCAGCCGCAAAACGTGGTCCCGCAGGCCGTCCAGCGTGCCCTGGTCGAGGATCGGCTGCTTCAGCAATAACAAACAGCCTTGCCGTAGCGCCGCAAGCGAAGCAGCCAGATTTCCGCTATCGACGCTAGAAACATATTGCGGCGTCATCGGCCTCCGCGTATCGGTGCGATACCAGTTAAAGAAATGCCCACGATAGCGCGGCATTTCTTCCAGAGAATGCAGGATCCGCTGGGTGCGATGCGACATTTCGTCCAGATTCAAATAACCGAAGTCGTGGGCCGCTAACTGCGCGGTGAGAGAAAGTCCGAGATTCGTCGGCGAAATTTGACGATTCACCAGCGACGGGTTTTCCTGGATGTTGTCTGGAACCAGCCAGTGATCCTCCTCCCAGGAATGATCCGCGAAGTACCGCCAGGTGCGCAGCCCCGCTTCCCGCAGGAAGTCGCGATCCTTGGGCGTAATATCCGCGGATTTGGGCAACGGTTCATTCAGCCATCCAGCCACCAGGGGCGCGGTGATCCACAGAGCGCATACCAACAGGACGATGATTGGAAGCGGGCCCGCCAGAAATAGAAATGGAAGCCAGAGCAGCGATGAAGTGTAGAGATACAGATCGAAGGCTGTGATGCGCGGACCAGCAGCGATCTCCGATTGCGCCATGGTCTCCCACTCCAGCAGGTTCGCGTGGCTGACAAATCGCCGCCACAGCGTTCTTATAACGGCGTCCGCCATCAGGCAGGCTTGATGGGGGAAGAAGACCAGGTTCAGCAGCGTGTCGCGGTGCGATTCAACGAAGCGCCCGCCCAGCACTTTGCCAAACGCTTTCCAGTAGCGCCGCTCCGGCGCACGGATAATACTAAGCAGCATGTCCACATAGGCGGGAATTTGCAACAGCAACAGCACCGCAACGGTCCAGCGAGCCTGGTGCGTCGTGGCAAGCCAGCCGGCCAGCAACAGAAACAGAATCGAGATCTCGAGCAGGCTGCGACGCAAGTTATCCACGATCTTCCAACGCGAGAGCGCCGACAGGGGATTCTTTGCAGCTCGCCCCCCAACTATGGGAGGATGCGGGAACAACCACGGCAGTAATTGCCAATCGCCGCGCGCCCAGCGATGTTTGCGTTTCGAAAACGCGCCGTAGGTGGCTGGATAGTCTTCCACCAACTCCACGCTGATCAGGCCCGTGCGTGCATGCTCGCCCTCAATTAGATCGTGGCTCAGAATCGAGTTCTCAGGAAACCGCTCGCCGACCGCCGCATCGAAAGCCGACACGTCGTAAATGCCCTTCCCAGTAAAGCTGGCCACGCCATGCAGATCGTGATAGATGTCGGAAACCGTTGCCGAGTAGGGATCAAAGCCGGGCTGCCCGCTGAAGATTCGGGCAATCCAGGAGCGCTGCGCCGAATCCACGCTAATGGCCACCTGCGGGCGCAAAAGAGCGTGCCCTTCGGTGACGGCGTTGGTCTCCGGATCCACAACCGGCCGGTTTAATGGATGCGCCATCGCGCCCACCATCTTCACCGCGGTGTCGCGAGGAAGCTGCGTGTCGGTATCGAGCGTGATGACGTAGCGGATCTCGATCAGCCGCGACAGATCGCCGACGATAGTATCGAACCAATTCCCGCGACCTAGCAGTAGCTTATTCAGATCGTTCAGTTTGCCGCGCTTGCGCTCGTACCCCATCCATTTGCGCTCTTGCGGATTCCAGCGGCGCGCTCGATGCAACAAGTAAAACGGTCCGCGCTCCCCTGAACCATAACGCTCATTTAAATGGTGGATGCCATTCGCGCAGGAGCCGAGAACGCCGTCGCCCTCTGTTTCCGGCTTGTCGGCGTCGGTAAAGTCGGTCAACAAAGCAAAGAAAAGGTTGGGTTCGCGATTGGCCAGATAGCGAATCTCCAGATCGCGGAGCAGCTTGGCGCAATTGGCCTCGGAGTACAGCAGCGTCGGAACTACCACCATGGTCTTGGCATCGTCGGGAATCGAGGCCGCGAAGTCCATGCTGGGAATGAACCGGGGATTGAGCAACCGGCTGAACAATCCGTTTGTAATTTCGAGCGCCGCCTGGCTGGCTGGGATAATCAGCAGAGCCAGCATCCACCAGGCAATCGAACCAACCATCCACGCGAACGCGCCCATCAGTACGGCCATCGTAAGCACGGCCCCGGCGGCGTAAAACGCGTTCGGAAAGCGTGACGTCAGGTCCGACACAAACGAAGTAAAAGTGAGTTTGTATCCTACGCTTCGCCGGAATTCTTTCACGCCGGGGCCTACCAGGTAGTACCCGACATGGAACGTACGTGGATCGCTATTGCCGGCATCGCACGCGTGTTCGGCGCGTTCAAGAGCAGCGTTCGCCACATCCTCTTCGGTTCGCTTGGCCCGCTTTGCAATCCGGTTCAGTTCCAGACGGTAGCGATCGCGAGTGGCCAGGTCCATACGCTGGTACACGCCAGCCGGGTCTCGCCGCAGGGCCGCTTCAGTCCGGGAAGCTGTTTCGACAAACGTTTTCCAGGAAATGGCTTCCAGTGCCCACAAGGTGCGAACGCATCCAACTACCAGCCGCTCGCTCTCTAAATTCGCGCACAGCCGTTCCACGATGGCGAACTTCAGCATCGGGGCGAAGGCCCACAGCTCCTCGATATTCAGAGATTCCGTCTCTCTTAAAGTGTCGGCGAAGGGCAACAGCACATCGTTATCGATTACGCCCGGTTCATTCGCCAGCCATCCGGTAACGATGCGATAGATGCGCGGCTGGCCGTCGCTGGTCTTGTGCAGTTTGTGCAGGAACGATGGACGGAACGTGTGCCGCAGGTCGGCGATTTGCGTTTGCAGCAGCGCCTGGTTGTCTTTTAGCCAGTGCGACACCGCCGGACCGCGCGAATGCTCGCGCAATTTCGACGCGCATTCACGCAGGCGCTCGGAAGCCTGAAACTCCCCGGCAACCTGAGGCGGGGGCAATATCGGAATATTTTCGAAAGCCTGTGTTGGAGAACTCATCTGTAACTCGCTGCCTGCAATTCAAAAAGATTCGCATAGCGCCCATGCCGGGCCACTAGCTGATCGTGGGTACCTTCTTCGTAAATTTGCCCATCCTCCAGGACAACAATCCGGTCTGACTTGCGGACGGTGGAAAATCGGTGCGAAATCAAAAGCGCCATCTTGTCGCGCGACAGATCGTCGAACCTTGCGAATACTTCCGATTCCGCCACCGCATCCAGCGCGGCTGTCGGCTCATCCAGAATGAGCACCTGCGCATCGCGCAGATAGGCGCGCGCCAAAGCGAATTTCTGCCACTCGCCGCCTGAAAGATCCACGCCGCCTTCGAACCGCCGGCCCAACATCTGATCCAGACCGCCGGCAAAACGCGTGAGCAACCGATCGGCGCGGCTCTTCTCCGCAGCAGTCCAAAGCGCGTCATCGTCGTCGACGTGGTCGATCCGGCCCACGCCGATATTCATGCGCGCCGGCATGTCGTAGCGCACAAAGTCCTGGAAGATTACGCCGATCTCTTTGTGCAGTTCCTCGACGCTGTATTCGCGGAGGTCGATTCCATCCAGCAGAATTACGCCGCTGGTGGGATCGTAAAGCCGCGCGAGCAACTTCACCAGCGTGGTCTTTCCTTGCCCGTTTTCGCCCACCAGCGCGACATGCTCGCCGGGCTCCAGGCGAAAATTCATGTTGTTGAGAATCAGGCGAGAGGTCCCTGGATAGTGGAAGCAGACGTCCTTGAATTCGAAGCCCGCGCGGATCGGCCGCGGAATCGGCAGGGCGTTGGGCTTCGAGCGAATGTTGGGCTGTACCTTGAGGAAATCGACCAGGTCAGTCAAATGCAGCGCCTGATCGGCAATGTGCGAGAACAACGAGAAGACGCCCTGTAGCTGAGTGCTGGAGCCAGCAATCGCGCCGGTGAGAAGCACCAGTTTTCCAATCGTGATGTGCCCTTGCAGCGCCTGCCAGACCAGAAAGACATAGGTGCCGTAATAGCCGATGGATCCAAACACCGCGAATATGGATCCCCACAGCAAGCGCCGGCGCGTCAGGCCGATGTTCTTGCGAATGATGCCGCCGGTCAGCGATGCATATCGGTCGTGCAGATGGCCGCCCAACCCAAACAGCTTCACTTCCTTGGCGTTTTCCTTGCTGGTTCCGATCACGCGCAGGTAGTCCAATTCGCGGCGCACGGGCGTGATCTCATGCGCCAGCGAGTAGCCGAGAAATGCGAAATGGCTTTCGCCCATGAACGCCGGCACGGTGCAAATCACCAGCAAGAAGAACAACCAGGGAGAATAGAAAATTACGGCGGCTGAAAGAGAAATCAGTGTGATGGTTTGCAACAGCAGCCGACCCATCGCGTTCAGCATCCCGATGCGATCGGTGGCCTGCTGGCGCGCACGTTCCAGTACATCGTGGAACGCCGGATCTTCGAACGACGCAAGATCCAGGCGCGTGGAATGCTTGATCAGCCGTAGGCTCACCTCTCGTGTAAACTCGTCGGCCAAACGAGCGTCGGTGTAATCGATGGTGCGGCCCAACAACTGGTTCGTGGCGGCCAATGCAAATTCAGCAGCCAGCAACCACCACATCAGCGGCGGCATGGTGGCCGTATGCTTGGCGCCAATCAGATCCAGGATCATCTGCGTGACGCCCAGAATCGCCAGTGGAATTAGCGCGCTGATTAAGCGTAGTGCGATGCCGCTCGCCACCACTTTGGGCGCCGCGTCCCATACCAGGCGCAGCACGGGCGGCACATTGCGCAACGCCGCCAGGCGTTCTTTCCAAGAGGTCTCGCTCGAAGAGGACACGGCAGAAGACATCCGTTATCAGGGTTCCTATTGCAACTAAATGGCCGCGGACGAGGAGGGCGTATTTCGATGTTAACATCTTGAATCCACAAGAATTATTTCAGCCCGCGAATTTGAAGAACCGCCCCGCGCCTAGCGCAAATTCTGCTCGGGATGGAAGTTGTTTCCGGTTGGTCTTATCCAGCCATCCACTGGGGCCGAATCCACCCCAATGAAACGCCCGTCATCAGGATGCCAAGGCCCATCACCACGGCAGCCGATGCAACCGGCATCCAACGAAAGAATGGGTTGCCGCCGCTGCTTGCCGGCAGCAAGTTTTTCGCATAAATCACGAGAACGCCAATGGCCATCAACACCAGCGCCAGCCCTAAGCTGAACGACACCAGCAAGAGCAGGCCGAGGCCGACGCGTCGGAGTGCAATCGCGGTGAGTAACAAGACTAAAGCGGACTCCAAG
>Ga0210383_10004982_pt1 | contig 11729 bp, 7 predicted proteins | sample IncBWC14OmetaG_FD_160072 | JGI IMG/M metagenome (GOLD analysis project Ga0210383, IMG submission 160072) | Forest soil microbial communities from Barre Woods Harvard Forest LTER site, Petersham, Massachusetts, United States - Inc-BW-C-14-O ...
CAGCACCTGCAGCAGGCAGCCGAGCGCCCATCCGGCGGTCGCGGCGTGCTCGCGAAGGCGCCGGGGCACCACGATCACACGGGCCACAAACAGCGGCGCGAACAGCAGGGCGAGCGAGGTTGAGGCCGCCGCGGCGAACGCCACCACCGCGGCGACTGTCGCACCGGCCCGGGTGCGCGGCCGCCACAGCGCTGCCCAGAACAGCGCGACGAGCAGGTACCAGATGGAGTTGACGCCGTTGTCGGCGATCTCGAGCTGCGCCACCGGCAGCAGCAGCACCGACAGGCCGATCAGGGCGCGAAGCCAGCGCGAGCTGACCTGGGCCGCGCTGGCGTGGTAAGCAAACAGCGCGCACGCGGACGCGACCAGGGCGCCGCTGACCGCGAAGACGGCCGAAGCGTCCCTGATCGGCACCAGCGCGGCAATCTGGCCGATCACGCGCGGGACCAGCTGCAGGTATCCGCCATAGGACGCCAGCAGGTGCCAGGGGTGCGCGAGCGCCTGGGGCAGGTAGATGCCCGGGTCCTCGGCGTAGACGCTCTCCCAGGCCGGCCTGCCGCCGATCCGGGCCAGCATCACCACCGCGCCGACGGCGACCACGGCGACCTGGATGAGGAGGAACGCCCAGCGTGCGAGGCCAGCGCCCGGGGCCGGCTCGGCAGGCTCCGGGAACAGTTCGGCGAGCACGGTGCGGACGCGGTGGCCTGCGGCCGACGGCAGGTGCGCCCCGGGCCCGGCCGTTCCGGGCGCGCGGAGCTCAGACGCGGACACGGCTGGAACCTACCACCAGCCGGCCCCGTGTAGGCAGTTTCGGGCCGCTATGGCCAGGGTCGAGGCCGGGCTCCTGGGCGGCAGTCTCGTGATCAGGTGCGTATTCGGGGGAGCTACGCAGTTCTCGCTTCAGCGCCGTTTCAGCGGCGCGCCAGCGCCTCCCGGCAGAATCTCGCTACGCCCGCGGCAGCGGGGTCTGTCTGCCGCGTCCGGTGCCGGCCTGGCTGTCGTCACGAGGTGACGCGACCGCAGCCCCGCATGCCAGGCGACCAGGTAACAGCGAGGGGAGCATGCAGTGATACATCGGGCGGTTTGGTGTCGGCAGGCGGTGCGCGGGCGGCGGCTGGTGGTCCGGCGCGTGACAGCAGGCGGCGTCGCCGCTGCGGCCGCGCTGGCCATCCCGGCACTTGCCACGGGTCCTGCGACGGCGGCCAGCCATGCACCGAGCGGAGTCCGTGGGCCAGCGACAGCGGCCAACCATGCGCCCAGTGGGGTCCGTGGAGCAGCGACGGTGGCCGTCAGCGGGACGCTCCGCGCCTGGGGGCTCGGCAGCAATGGCCAGCTCGGCAATGGAGGCACTCAGACCAGCACCGTTCCCGTCAAGGTCAAGCTCCCGCTGGGTACCAAGATCACGTCGGTACGGGCCGGCTGCTTCCACACCCTGGCTTTGACCAGCACCGGCCAGGTGCTGGCCTGGGGCTCCAACGCGTCGGGGGAGCTGGGCGATGGGACCACTCACTTCAGGGCAACCCCGGTGAAGGTCCACCTCCCTGCGGGCACCACAATCAAGGCCATCCGGGCTGGCTGCTTCCACAGCCTGGCTTTGACCAGCACCGGTCAGGTGCTGGCCTGGGGCTTGAATACCGACGGGCAGCTCGGCAACGGCACCACCACCGACAGCCACAAACCTGTCCCCGTCAGCCTGCCCACCGGCACCACGGTGAAGGCGATCAGCGCTGGCGAAGCGCATAGCCTGGCCCTGACCAGCACCGGTCAGGTGCTGGCCTGGGGCTTTAACGCCGTCGGGCAGCTCGGCAACGGCAGCACCACCGATAGCGATACCCCTGTCCCCGTCGCCCTGCCCACCGGCACCGCGGTGGCTGGCATCGCAGCGGGCGGGCTGCACAGTCTGGCGCTGACCAGCACAGGCCAGGTGCTGGCTTGGGGATTCGGCCTGCAGGGCGAGCTTGGCAATGGCACCACCAACAACAACAGTGACACGCCGGTCATGGTCACACTTCCGCCGGGAACCACGGTGCGGCAGCTCTCCGCCGGCTGCGAGCACAGCCTGGCGGTGACCAGCACCGGCCAGGTGCTGGCCTGGGGGTTCAACGCCGACGGAGAACTGGGTAACGGCAGCACCGACGACAGCGACGTCCCGGTCATGGCCACGCTGCCGCAAGGCACCACGGCGACGGCGGTTAGCGCTGGCTGTAATCACAGCCTGGCCCTCACCGGCGACGGGCGCGTGCTGGCCTGGGGGCGCAACGACGATGGGGAACTCGGCAACGGCAGCACAACCAGCAGCGACGTCCCGGTCCAGGTGAACCTGCCGGCCAGCGTGACCCCCGTCGCCACCGGAGCGGGCCCGGAGGCCAACGTCAGCTTCGCCATCGTGCAAAAGACCGCAGCATGACCCCGGCGCCATAGGTCTCTCCTCGCATCACGCGCGCACGTGTGGTGGGGTGGCCTGATGGATGCCGCAGACCTCGCCCGGCGCTTTGGGCTCGGCGGGGCGGCGAAGCTGTCGGACGGGCCGGTCGCGCGGGGCAAGCAGGGACTTGTGTGGCGGCTGGACACAGCGGACGGCAGCTGGGCAGTCAAGGTGCCGTTCCACTGGTCCGGCGAGGACGAGGCCCGCTCGGCGGCCGCGTTCCAGGAGGCGGCCTGCGCAGCCGGGGTCCCGGCGCCGCGGGTGCGGCGTACCACCGAGGGAGACGTGTTCGCGGCCCTGGAAGGCAGGCAGGTCAGGATCTACGAGTGGATCGACCTGCGGGCCCCCGACGCCATGCTGGACCCGGTCCAGGTGGGCGCGGTCGTGGCTGCGATCCACCGCGTGTCAGCCGCCGGTCACGGCGTGCCAGGCGCTGAGCACAGCCCCGTGGACTGGTGGTATCGCGAACCGGTCGGTGCCGAGCGCTGGGACTATCTGGTCGGTCAGCTTCGCCAGGAGGGAGCACCGTTCGCCAGCCGGCTGGCCGGCCTGCGTGATGAACTGGTCGCGCTTGAGTCCTGGATCGAGCCCCCGCAGGTTCTCCAGATCTGTCACCGCGACCTGTGGGCCGACAACGTCTTGCCCACCGCCGGCGGCGGGCTGTGCGTCATCGACTGGGAGAACAGCGGCCCGGCCGACCCGAGCCAGGAGCTCGGGTGCGTGCTGTTCGAGTTCGCCCGCAGCGACCCGGGCCGGGCTCGCGCGCTGGCCGGGGCATACCAGCAGGCCGGTGGGCCAGCGGCGGTGACCCGGCGCGGTCACTTCTCGATGCTCATTGCGCAGCTCGGGCACATCACCGAGGCCGCCGCCACCGACTGGCTGGAGCCCAATCCCCGGTCGCCGGAGCGCACCGATTCCGCCGCGTGGATCAGCGAGGTCCTTGACGAACCGCACACTCGTGAGCTACTCGGCACCATCTTGGCAGCCACGGATCCGAGCAAAGGGTTGGCAAAGGACTGATTGAAGTCCAGCACGGCCAGATCAATCAGACTCCATACGCTCCGTAGCCAAATAGTGGCATTTCTTGATCGAATGCTTACGCGCGGTCCGTGATGCTCATATGAAGTTCGGCCCAGACCCGGCCGAAACGGCCACGACCAGCATCGTCATGGGTCCTCTTTGCACCCTAAATGGACACGAAGATGTTCCTTTAGGTTCCTTGTGGTGGCCACGGCCGATCGGGACGATATGGGGTGCGGTGATCGTTTAGCATCACGCATTCGGGACTTTGTGGCAGGAGTGTCGATGATCAGGTGGAAAGCACCCCTCGCAGGCGGCGCCATAGTCGCCGTTGTCTCATTGACCGGGTTCTACCTGAGCCCGGCCAACGGAGCGGTCGGCGGCGCCGCCCAGCAGAAGGGCGCTGCGGCCGGCGTCGACTCGTGCTCACTCAAAAACTCCCACCCCAAGATCGGCGGGGCCGAGCTGCGCAAGCGCATTCAGACCTACCGGCCCGACGACTACGACTGCGACGGCGCGGTGTTCGCCAAGCCGGGCGTGCAGTTCCGCCGGTTCCCGCAGCCGCACAACTTCCACATCACCAACCGGAAGGTTCAGCGGCTGGTCAAGATGTGTAAGGCAGGGACCTGCAACACCCAATTGCAGAGCATGCAGGAACCGACCCGGGCGATCAACCCGCTGGCGCCCTACTTCCCGCCGTTCACGCACTTCGTGCTCCTGCTGCGGGAGAACCACACTTTCGACGACTACCTCGGCGACTGCGCCACCACGATCCAGGCCGGCTGCAACGGCAAGGTGGAGAGCACGAACCACATCACCCAGGTGCCCGACCTGCACGCGCTGGCCAAGCAGTACGCGCTGATGGATGCCTACAAGACGGGCACGCAGCCGCCGAGCGGACCCAACCACTGGTGGCTGTTCTCCGGCCAGTCGTCATCCAGCTCGCAGCAGCAGTCCTACCCGACCGCGGGCGGGACGGAGTTCGACCGCTTCCTGCTCGGTACGCAGGGCCCGGCCGGGGAGGGCACCAACCCCTGCACGACGCAGACCAGCTCGGGGACCGGCAGCAGCCCGTACACGTTCGTCATGAACGGCGACTTCTACTGGATGCTCAACAGCGGCAGCGGGTTCTGGCGCAACCCGGGCACGGGCAAACCCGAGGTGCTGCCCTACTACCGCCCGGGGACGACCATCCCGGAGGAGATTCACGACAACGAGTACGCCTGCCAGGGCGTCAGCATCCCCGACCAGACCGTCGGGAACGACTACCTGAGCTTTGTGTCCACGCACGGCCTGCCGGCTTACTCCTACGTTGAGCTCTTCAACGACCACCCGGGCACCTACCAGAACATCCCGGTGAACGACTCGGTGACAAAGCAGATCGTCGACTCGATCATGAACAACGCGTCCTACAAGAACAACACGGTCATCGTGATCACCGAGGACGACACGCAGAACGGCAACAACGGCCCGGACCACGTCAGCAACACCTACCGCGTGCCGACCGTCGTCGTGGCCTCACCGCAGTACATGAAGCAGGGCTACATCACCCACGTCGCTTACTCGGCCAGCAACACCCTCGCCGTGATGGAACGCGTCATGGAGAACGTCCACCCGGGCATCATCAGCCCCACCGACAGCCTCGGCCTGCAGACGTTCCCCATGACGACCGCGGACCAGGCCGCCCTGGGCGACCCCTTCGAGGCGCTGTGGAAGCAGGGCTCCGTCCCGCTCACGGCCACCGCCGCAGGCACGCCGACGTCGGGCAACGCCCCGCTGAACGTGTCGTTCACCGGGTCGGCCTCGGGCGGCACGGCCCCCTACACCTATAGCTGGAACTTCGGCGACGGGTCCGCGACCAGCACGGCCCAGAACCCCACCCACACCTACAGCTCCGCCGGGACCTACACCGCGAAGCTGACGGTCGCCGACAGCGCTTCGCCGGCCAACACGGCCACGTCGGCCGTCACCGTCAAGGTCAGCGCCGTCGGCAGCCCGCTCACCGCCACCGCGTCCGCGCTGCCAACATCCGGCCAGATCCCGCTCAACGTGTCGTTCACCGGCTCGGCCGCGGGCGGGACCCCGCCCTACTCCTATAGCTGGAACTTCGGCGACGGGTCCGCGACCAGCACGGCCCAGAATCCCAGCCACACCTACACCACCGCGGGGACCTATACCGCGAAGCTGACGGTCACCGACAGCGCTTCGCCGGCCAACACGGCCAGCTCGACCGTGTCAATCACCGCCTCGCCCATCGCCGGAACGCCGCCGGGGCCGCCCACCGGGCTGACCGCAAGCCCCGGCAACGGCCAGGTCTCGTTGAGCTGGACGGCTCCTGCTAACAACGGCGGCGTCGCGATCTCGGCCTACAAGGTGTACCGCGGCACGACGAGCGGTGGCGAAACACTGGTAACAACCGGCGGGTGCAGCGCCGTGAGCGGCACCGCCACCTCGTGCACCGACACCGGTCTCACCAACGGCCAGAAATACTTCTACGAGGTCAGCGCCGTGAACGCGATCGGCGAGGGCAACAAGAGCAACGAAGCTAGCGCAACGCCCACGGGCGGAACCTGTACGGCGGCGCAGTTGCTCGGCAACCCCGGCTTCGAGAGCGGGACGGCGGCACCGTGGAGTGTGACCTCGACCCATACGCCCGTCGAAGTGATCAACGACAACACCCAGGAACCACCGCACTCCGGGTCCTGGGACGCCTGGCTGGACGGCTGGGGCACCACCAACACCGACACGCTGGCGCAGACGGTCACGCTGCCCACCGGGTGCTCGACCTACAACCTCAGTTTCTGGCTGCACATCGACACAGCGGAAACCACCACGACCACCAAGTACGACACGCTGAAAGTTCAGGTACTGGGCAGCTCCGGCACGGTGCTGTCCACGCTGCACACCTACTCCAACCTCGACCACAACACCGGGTACGCCAAGCACAGCTTCTCGCTGAGCGCCTACGCCGGGCAGACCATCACGCTCAAGTTCACCGGTGCCGAGGACTACGAGAAACAGACCTCGTTCGTCATCGACGACACCGCGATCAGCGTGAGCTGACCTCCAGGTCCGGGTGAGCGAGGGCTGGCGGGCCCCGGGGTTGCCGGGGCCCGCCAGTCCGTGAAGATCATCAAGCTGGCCGCCATGGCAACCGTGGCGGCCAGCGACTTACCTGATCGTGGCCGCGTGGCTGGTCCTGCCGTGCTTTTCGAGGTAGCACTGGTGGTACCCCTCGGCCGGGTAGAACGCGGACGCAGGGGTGATCTGCGTGACGATCTGCCGCTTCAGCGATTGCTGCTCGGTCTCGCGTGAGGCGATCGCGGCTTCCTGCTGGGCAGCGTCATGGAAGAAGATCGCCGAACGGTACTGGCTGCCGATATCGAAGCGCTGCCGGTTGCGGGTGGTCGGATTGTGGATCCGCCAGAACGTCTCGACCAGCTCCGCGTAGCTGACCTGGGCCGGGTCGAACCACACCTCGACCGCCTCGGCGTGGCCGGTGCGCCCCCGGCAGACCCGTTCGTAGGTTGGGTGTGGCACATGCCCGCCGGTGTAGCCGACGGTGGTCTGGAGTACCCCGTTGATCTGGCGGAAGGCCGCCTCGACCCCCCAGAAGCAGCCAGCGGCGAAGGTCGCGCGCTCGGCCCCATCCGGGCCGTGGCCCTCGAACGGCGGGGGCGCCTGGCGGGCGGCGGCGTTGCGGTTCCTGAGCTTAAGCAAGTCATAACTCCCTCGAACCTATGTGCTAACGCCGGGCCGGTCCCGGGGATTCCAGGCCACGCGACTCGGCGATGGCCTGGAAGTCGCTCATCGGCTTCCTCCTTACGTGGGCTGCTCCGGCAGTCGCGCCAGATCCGACACCGGCCCGAGATGACCGAGCTTGTCGGGATTGACCACAGAGTGGATCGCCTGGATCACGCCGTCGGCGATGTCGAGCTCGATCACGCTGATCACGAGCCCTTCGGCGTCGTACATCACGGCGCCCGGCCTGCCGTTGACCCAGGCCAGCCGCAGGGAGATGCCGAGGAGCCTGCCCCGGCGCAGCAGGCCGACGAACATCCGCGTGAGGCGCAGCCGCCCGGTCAGCGGCTTGCCGACCGCCTGCGTCTTGCCGCCCCCGTCGGCGTGGAGCACGACGTCAGGTGCGAGCATGCCGAGCAGCGCGTCCATGTCGCCGCCCGCGGCGGCCTCGAAGAACCTGCGGGCGAGTTCCTCGCCTTCCGCCCGCCGCTCCGGGGGTGGCACGCTGTCAGGCACCTGCTCTCCGGCGGCGATGCGGTGCCTGGCGCGGGAGAAGATCTGCCGGCAGTTCGCCTCGGTCTTGCCGGTGATCCTCGCCACGTCCGGGTAGCCGTACCGGAACACCTCGCGCAGCATGAACACCGCCCGCTCTACCGGCGAAAGGGCCTCCAGCAGCACGAGGAACGCCATGGACAGCGAGTCGGCGAGCTCGGCGTGCTCGGCCGGGCCCGGCGCGCCGGCCGGCACGACAACCGGCTCGGGCAGCCAGTCGCCCACGTACGTCTCCCGCCGGGCCCGCGCCGAACGCAGGTAGTTGATGCCCAGCCGCGTCACCGCGGTCGTCAGGTACGCCTTGGGATCGGCGATTGTGGTTCCCGCCCGGCGTGCCCTGGTCATGCCGAAGAACGCGTCCTGCACGATGTCCTCGGCGTCGCCCACGGATCCGGTCATCCCGTAGGCGATGGAGAACAGCAGCGGGCGATACTGCGCCGCGCTCGTCTCATCCACTGACCCAGGCACGGAATCCCTCCCGCCAGCTCGAATACCGCGGCTCCCAGCCGAGCTCCTTCCTGGCCTTCTCGTTCGAGTACCCGCGCGATGTGGTCATCTGGGCCACGACGAACTCGCCGGCGAGCAGCCGCCCGAGCCAGGCCGGGATCCGCAGCGGCGGCTTCGCGCCCGCGATCTGGGCCAGGTACGGCAGCCACTCGGAGACCGGCGCCGGATCGTCGTCCACGATGTTGTAGATGCCGGGCGTGCCGCCCTCGACCGCGGTGAGCGTTGCCGCGGCGGCATCGGTGATCTCGATGAACGACCAGACCCCGGTCCCGCCGCCGATCACCGGCACCCGCCGCTTCCGCAGCATGTCCAGCAGAAAATCCGAGGCACCCGGCCCGTAGAAGCCGCCGTAGCGCAGCACGATGCCCTCCGGCGCCTCCGCTGGCACGGTCTTGTCCACGTACATGATCGCCGCCGGCCCCTGCACGGCCGAGCGGATGGACCGCAGGTCCCGCGGATCCGCTTCGGTCTTCAGCGGGCCGGGACGCTTGTCCGGCTCGGCTCCCGCATAGCTTTGCGCGATGACCCGGCGGGTGCCCGCGGCCGCCGCGGCCGCCAGCAGGTTATCGGTGCCCCGGGTCCGCAGTTCGTTCGTGGCCGCGAAGGCCTTGTCGGGATTGCGGAGGTTCGACAGGCCCGCTAGCGCGGTCATCTCGTGCACGATCACTTCCGGCGATGCGGCACATACGGCCGCGATCACCGCCTCGCGCTCCAGCCCGTCGAGGACCACGGGCTGCGCGCCCGCCTGGCGCAACTGCGCGGCCTTGCCGGGCGTCCTCGTGGTGGCGGTGACCTCGTGGCCCACCGCGACCAGCCCAGGAACGAGGTGCTGTCCCAGTGCTCCGGTCGCTCCTGTGACGAAGACTCGCATGATCTTTCCTTCCGGATGGTGCCTTTCCCTTAAAGACAAGGCACCACCCGAAGCTGTGACACTCGTCAGCCCCGGCGCCTTCCGCGCGTCTGCCCCGCCGTCTTCCGTTTGCCTACCCATTGCCTAGGACGGCGGCGGTGGTTAGTGTCCCGACGGGACCCGCAGACACATCCGATCCTCGTCGCGACGACGCACGAAGGAGGAAAGTCATGAAACTAGCCCGATGGTGGGCCCTTACCGGGGTCGTGGGACTGGGGCTGTCGATGGCAGCGATGACGGGACCGGCCGCCGCCGCTTCCCCGCACTCGGGCCCGGCGCCGCACCGGGTGGCGCTGCGCGGGTCGCTGGCTCCTGCGCGGGAGCGCGCCCATCCCGCCGGGGCGGTGCGCGGCACCAGCCAGGTGGGCTTTGACCTGGTGCTTTCGCTGCGGAACGCCACCGCCGCGCAGGCCTTCGTGCGGCAGGTGTCGAGTCCGGGCTCGGCGCAGTTCCACCACTACCTGACCGACGCGCAGTGGGTGTCCCGGTTCGGGCCGGCCCAGGCCGGGGTGGCCAAGGCGCAGGCGTGGCTCCGCCACGAAGGCTTCAAGGTCGGCTCCGTAGCCAACGACCGCCTGTTCGTATCCGTGGCGGGGACGGCGCGGCAGGTCGAGCACGCGTTCGGCGTGAAGCTCGGCTACTACACGGTGAACGGGCACAAGGTGCGGCTCGCCAAGGGCACGATGACGATTCCCTCCTCAATCGCGGGGGTCGTCTCCGGCACGGTGGGCGTCAACCAGTACGTGGCCACTCCCGCCCTGGCGCCGACGGGCCACGCCGCATCCACGCAGGCAGCCGGTCCCGGCCAGGAACCACCGCCCCCGGCGGGGTTCCGCAATCCCCAGCCGTGCTCGGCGTTCTGGGGGCAGAAGACCGACACCAAGGACTCGGGCCAGCTGTACCAGCCCTACACCCATCCGCTGCCCTACGACATCTGCGGCTACAAGCCGGCCCAGATGCGCGGCGCTTACGGGCTGGCCGGCTCGGTTGCCAAGGGCAACGACGGCAAGGGCGTCACCATCGCGATCGTCGACGCCTACGACTCGCCGACCCTGCTGTCCGATGCACAGCATTACTTCAAGCTGAACGACCCCGCGCATCCCCTGACGTCCGCCCAGTTCACCAACATCTCCCCGGCGACGGTGAACAACCAGACGCTCTGCGCAGGCAGCGGCTGGTATTCCGAGCAGGCGCTGGACGTGGAGTCGTCGCACACGATGGCACCCGGAGCCCACATCCAGTACGTCGGGGCCAAGAACTGCCTGGACGACGCCCTGCTGGCGGCGGTGAACACCGCGGTCACCAGCGGTGCCTCGGTGGTCACCGACTCCTGGGACGACGTGACCGGCGACGTGTTCACCGACGCGGCGACCAAGAAGGCGTTCGACAACACGTTCATGCTCGCGGCCTCCACCGGCGTCAGCGTGCTGTTCTGCAGCCACGACTTCGGCGATAACTTCGCCACCTTCGGCATGTTCGCGCAGAACTACCCGGCGACCAGCTCGTTCGTCACCGCGGTCGGGGGGACGTCGCTCGAGGTCAACGCGAAGAACGCCCGCCAGGCCGAGTACGGCTGGTCAACGGCCAGGCAGGTGCTCTGCGAGTCGAAGACCCGCAACTGCGGCTCCGCGACCACGCCGCTCGCTCCGCTCGCCTACGACAACGGCGGCGCCGGCGGCACGAGCTACGTCTACACCCAGCCCTTCTACCAGAAGGGCGTGGTGCCAAAGGCGCTGGCGCTGCGCAACGAGGCGTTCAACGGGCCGGTGCCGTACCGGGTCGTGCCGGACATCTCGATGGACGGTGACCCGCAGACCGGGTTCCTGATCGGGCTGACCCAGACGTTCCCGAACGGCACCTACTACGACCAGTTCAAGGAGGGCGGGACTAGCCTGTCCTCGCCCCTGCTGGCCGGCGTGATCGCCGACGCCGACCAGGCCGCCGGCTCCACGCTGGGCTTCCTCAACCCCATCCTGTACAAGGCATGGACCAGGACGCCCGCTGCGTACAACGACGTCACGCGGCCAGCATCGTTCCACTCGGCGGCGGTGGTCCGGGTTGACTACGCCAACTCGGTCAGCGCCTCCGGCGGCTTCGTCATGAGCATGCGGCCGCTCAACTACGTGGGGCCGGAGACCTACTGCGACGCAACAGGTCACTGCTTCACGGGCAAGGTGATCCTGAACACCAAGCCGGGATTCGACAGCATGACCGGCCTGGGATCGGTCGGCGCGAAGTTCATCGCCACCCTCTCGAAGTTCTGATCCGTGGCTGGCGGGGGCGCCGCCCGAACGGGCGGCGCCCCCGCCAGCCCCACTACGGACCGCTGCTGGCCCGGGCGCGGGGCTGCGTGTGAGCGCCGGGACGGCTTTGACAGGATTGCCAGCATGCGATTCGCCTTCAAGACCGCCCCGCAGAACACCACCTGGGCCGACATGCTCGCGGTGTGGCAGGAAGCCGACGACATCGAGATCTTCGAGTCAGGCTGGACCTTCGATCACTTCTACCCGATCTTCTCCGATTCGGCGGGCCCCTGCCTGGAAGGGTGGATGACGCTCGCCGCACTGGCGCAGG
>Ga0210383_10004985_pt1 | contig 11723 bp, 8 predicted proteins | sample IncBWC14OmetaG_FD_160072 | JGI IMG/M metagenome (GOLD analysis project Ga0210383, IMG submission 160072) | Forest soil microbial communities from Barre Woods Harvard Forest LTER site, Petersham, Massachusetts, United States - Inc-BW-C-14-O ...
GGCGAAGGCGTCGGCGCCAATGATGAAATAGGGCTGCTCGCCCATAGCTCGCACGCGTTCCACAGTGTCCAACGAGTAACTCTTGCTTTCCCCTGCCTCCAGCCGCGAGGCAACAAATCGCGGATCAGCCAGGCACGCCAACTCCGTCATACGGAAACGGTCTTCATAACTTGCGCCGGTATGGTCGGACTTATGCGGTGGATGGGCGGCGGGAACGAACCATACTTCATCCAGATGAAACTGCGCCGCGGCCTCGCGTGCCACCGTGAGGTGAGCGTCGTGAATGGGATCGAAAGTGCCGCCGAAAAGGGCCAGTCTCATGACTTGGTTTTTCCGGCAAATCCATTTCCACCGGGATTTGTTTAGTTTAGCGCACCGCGGGGGCCGCTTAGCGAAGTGCCGAGATGGTTCGTTGATTGAGGAACCACGCTTGGCAGTCCCCGCCCGCCCGCCGCGATTTCGCCGAGTAAGAGCCTTCCTTGGACATGTGGCGAGCGCCGATCTCGTCGTGCAGGTAAGAGTGCAGAATCTCGTCACGAATTCGCTTGATGAGTTCCGGGCGATTCACTGGAAACAGCACTTCCACGCGGCGATTGAGGTTGCGCGGCATCAAATCGGCACTGCCCAGGTAGCATTCCTCATCGCCATTGTTGCGGAAGTAAAAGATGCGGCTGTGTTCCAGAAAACGGCCTAGAACGCTGCGGACGTGAATATTCTCGCTGACGCCGGTCGATTGCGGACGCAGGCAACAGGCCCCCCGAATAATCAGATCTGTCACCACGCCAGCCTGGGAAGCTTGATATAGCAACTTGATGATGGGGCCATCCTCCAGCGCGTTCATCTTCAGAATCATCCGGCCACGGCCACCCCGCCGCTGGATGTCGATTTCCCGCAGGATCATTTCCTCCATCCGCTGCCGTAGATTGAGGGGAGCCACCAACAGCTTTCGAAACGTCTTCTTGCGGGAATAGCCGGTCAGATAGTTGAATAAATCGGTGGCGTCCGCGCCGATCTCTTCATCGCAGGTGAACAACCCAAGATCGGTATAAAGACGCGCGGTGGCGGGATTGTAGTTGCCCGTCGCCAAATGGCAATAGCGCCGGATAGCATCGCCTTCCCGGCGCACCACCAGGATCACTTTGGAATGCACTTTCAGGCCGAGCAATCCATACACAACGTGCACGCCTTCGCGTTCCAACGCTCGCGCCCATTCAATATTGCTCTCTTCATCGAAGCGGGCTTTCAGTTCGACGACCACGGCCACCTGTTTGCCGTGCTCCACTGCTTCCAGCAGAGCCTCAACGATGGGCGAATTGCGACCCAGGCGATAGAGGGTCATCTTGATCGCCAGCACATCCGGATCTTTGGCGGCTTTGCGCAGGAATTCAACCACCGGCTGGAACGATTCGTAGGGGTGGTGCAAGAGTTGATCCTGCTGGCGGATCACCTCGAAAACGTCGTCTTCTTTCGATGCAAACCCAGCCGGCGTGTGCGGCAGAAATGGCTTGTCTTTTAGATCGGGACGGTCTAACGCCAGCAAATGCCGCAAGCGGCTCAAATCCAGCGGGCCGTGAACGCGGAAAATATTGGCGGCGTCCAGTTCCAGCTTTCCTGCAATAAAGTCGACCATTGCGGAGGGCATCCGGGCATCCACTTGCAGCCGTACAGCGTCGCGAAAACGCCTCTGCCACACAGCTTCCTCGATGGTCTCAAGCAGATCGTCGGTTTCCAGTTCTTTGATCGCCACTTCGGCGTCGCGCGTTAGATGGAAGACGTGCGCTCGCAGGATCTCGAGGCCCGGAAACAAGTGATGCAGGTTCGCGATGATTAACTGCTCCAGCCAGACGAAGCCATGGGCGCGCGGGCCGTTCCCAGCCGGTACTGCCACCGCAAGCAGCTGAGGCAAACTGTCGGGAACCTTGAGGCGCGCAAAGCGCTCGGCGCCACCTTCGGGCTCGCGGACCACCACGGCGATGTTCAAGCTGAGATTGGAAATATGCGGAAAAGGCCGGCCCGGATCGAAGGCCAGCGGCGTCAGAACAGGAAAGACCTTCTCGGCGAAAAATGTATCCAACTGCGCGCGTTGTTCCAGGCTAAGCTCACTTAACTGCAGCAGCCGGATATTGTTCTCTTGCAGCGCGGGCAGCAGATCTTCCCGCAAGAAATCGTAGGCTCCGGTGACAAGCCGCCCCACCGAAGCGCGGATCGCGTCCAAACTCTCGGATGGGCTCCGGCCATCCATACCCGGCTCCTGCACGCCGTTCTCGATCTGTTGCATGACGCCGGCCACGCGCACCATAAAAAACTCGTCGATATTGGAGCCCAGGATCGACAGAAACTTCACTCGCTCCAGTAACGGGTTGCGCCGGTCGCGGGCTTCTTCCAGAACACGCCGCTGAAACTCCAGGTGGCTGAGCTCGCGATTCAGGTAGAGGGTGGGGTGGTTCAGTTCGGGAATATCTGAAAGTCTAAGCGGGGCTCTGGCGGCTTCCGCGCACATGTGTCTAATTAGTGTACCGAATTGGCGAGAATGATGTATTACAACAGCAAAATGGCCGCCGGTCGGTCAAAACGGCGGCCATTGCTCTCTGCGCTTCTGGAAGAAGCTTCTACTAGCTCTTTTCGGCAACTCGCAGGTTATTCGTCACTGAGAAAACACCGGGAACCGAATTGGCCCGAATACCCGCAGTGTCTTTGTCGGCCTCGTTATCCACCACGCCCACCAACGTTACATGGCCGTTATCCACGATGATGCGGATGGATGGCTGCGTGCCCATAGCGTAGCGGTACAAGCCGGCAAAGCCGTAAATCGAACGGTATTCCGCACGACGAATCCCGTAGTCCATCGGGGAAAGCGGAAGCACGCGGATATTATTGACTACCTGCGTCACGCCGGCGAGATGTTTTACGGATCGTTGCGCATCGTCCCTGACCACAGGATTCGTAACATCACCGGCCAGTGTGACCACTCCGTTATTGACGGAATAGCTCAGGTCGTCAAATACGCCGTAATACGGAAGCATCACTAACTGGTGGCGCACCTGGCCAGCCAAATCCTGAGCAGGGGGATTGCCTGTGCCCGCAAACAAAGGAACGGCAATAGCCAGCGCCAACGCAACATTCTGAATTATTCTTTTCATACGCCTCATCTCTCTTATCCAATTCATCAGATGTAGCCGTCCTTGCACGCGTTGCTGAAATTACGGATTTTTACGGGAGATCGCGGCTGAGAACTTACTGAGCGGGCGCGACTTAGATGAAACCAAATCCGGCATCCGGCGTCCTGCATTCCCCTCCCAGCCACGGTATGATGAAGAGGAACGCCCTCATCATAATTCCATGTCAGAATCACGCGCACCAGAACTAGGTATCAACAGTTGGCTGGAAGACGAGCTGTACCAGCAATACTTGAACGATCGCAAGAACGTTGACGACAGTTGGAAGGAAGTCTTCGAGACCAACGGCACTGCTACCGACAAGCCCGCCGCACCTCCTGCCAATGGCTCACACTCGCCGCAACAGCAAACGGTGGCGCTGCAAAATGGAGGATCAACCGGGAATGGAGCCACAACCGGCACAACGCTTCCTGTCCCCGAACACCATCCCATAGCAGGCGAGACGCTGATGCCGTTACGCGGCGCTGCGGCGCGTATTGCCGAGAACATGAACGCCAGCCTCAGCATTCCCCTTGCGACGTCGCAGCGTGTCATGCCGGTGAAGGTGATCGACGAGAATCGGCGCGTCATCAATGAGCACCGGGCGCTGCTCGGCAAGAGCAAGATTTCGTACACGCACATGATCGCGTGGGCCATCGTGAAGGCGCTTCGCAACAACCCTTCTTTGAATCACGCTTACGCCGAGACCAACGGGCAGCCCTTCCGCGTAGTGCGGGAGCAAGTGAACATCGGCATTGCGGCAGATGTGGCGGCTAAAGACGGTACGCGGTCGTTGAAGGTGCCTAACATCAAAGATGCCGCTTCGATGGACTTCGCTCAATTCATCCAGGCGTTCGACGACATCATCTTCCGTGCTCGTAACAACAAGCTGACGGTGCAGGATTTTGAAGGCACCACCATTTCGTTGACTAATCCGGGCACCGTTGGCACTCTCGGCTCGGTGCCGCGCCTGATGCCGGGACAGGGCGCCATCATCGCCACCGGCGCAATCGATTATCCGGCCGAATATCACGGCGTCACAGATCAATTGCGCGCGCTTATCGGACTGAGTAAAGTGATGACTGTCACTTGCACCTACGACCATCGTGTCGTGCAGGGCGCTGAATCCGGCACGTTCTTAGGCCGCCTGCAGGCGCTGCTCGAAGGCGAAGACGATTTCTACGAGAAGATTTTCAGCGATCTCAAAATTCCTCATAAGCCTGTACACTGGGAGCCCGATCGCACCGTTTCCATCCCGGGCATGCGCGGCGCGCAGCAGGACGAAGTTGTCAAAGAAGCGGCGGTGTTGCAGCTCATAAATGCATACCGCGTGCGCGGACATCTTATCGCCGATTTCGATCCGCTTGGTTCAGAGCCGGTTTATCATTCCGAGCTCGACCCGGCTACATATGGCTTGACCATCTGGGATCTCGATCGCGAATTTCTGACCGGCACTTTGATGTCCGAAGATGATCAGCCGCAGAAGATGGCCACGCTGCGCGAAATTCTGGAAACTCTGCGCCAGACCTATTGCGGCAAAATCGGCTGCGAGTACATGAACATCCAGATTCCAGAGCAGAAGCGCTGGCTGCAGCTCCGCATGGAACCCACCGGCAACCGCTGGCCGCTCGATCCGCAAACCAAGCTGCTCGCGCTGCAGCGCGTGATTGAAGCCGAAGAGTTCGAGCGCTTTCTGCACACCCGTTTCATTGGCCACAAGCGGTTCTCGTTGGAGGGCGGCGAATCGGCCATCGCGATTCTGGACGAAATTCTGGATCGCGCCGCCGGGGCCAACGTGCATGAAGCGGTGATCGGAATGGCGCACCGCGGACGCTTGAACGTGCTTGCGAACGTCGTCGGCAAATCGTTGGTGCAACTGTTTTCGGAGTTTGAAGGCATCGATCCGGACAGCACGCAGGGTTCGGGCGACGTCAAATATCACCTGGGTGCCAGCGGCGTTCGAAAGTCGTCGTCGGGACGCGAAATCGTGGTGTCGGTGGCGTTCAATCCGAGCCATTTGGAAGCGGTGGACCCGGTAGTGGAAGGATTAGTGCGGCCCAAACAGGACCGGCTGGGAGATACGGCGCGCGAGCGCGTCATTCCCATCTTGATTCACGGCGATGCGGCGTTCGCCGGACAGGGCGTTGTTGCAGAGACGCTGAATCTATCGCAACTGGAAGGCTACACCACCGGGGGCACCATCCACCTGGTGATCAACAATCAGATTGGATTTACTACCAATCCAGACGAAGCGCGCTCCACGCCCTATTCCACCGATGTGGCGCGGATGGTGCAAGCGCCCATTTTTCACGTCAATGGCGACGATCCTGACGCCTGCATTCGTGTGGCGCAGATGGCTTATGATTACCGGCAAACCTTCAAGCGCGACGTCGTGATCGATATGTTCTGCTATCGCCGCCACGGCCACAATGAAGGCGACGATCCCAGCTACACGCAGCCTATTCTGTATCGCAAGATTCGCAATCATCCCTCGGTAGCCACTTCGTATTCGGAGACCCTGGTTCGCGACACGCTGATCGACGCCGCCAGCGTCACGCAGATTCGCAAAGGCATCAACCAGCGGCTCAACGATATCTACGACGCGTCGAAACAGAATCGCGAAGAATATCAGGTTCAAGAGTTGAGCGCGGTGGATCCCGAAGAAATGATCGCGCCGCGTCCCAACACTGCCGTGGATCGGGCGGCGCTGGAACGCGTGGTACAGGGCATCACAACCTTTCCGGACGAGTTTCACGTACATCCGAAGCTGGAAGGATTTCTCAAGAAGCGGGAGGAAATCCTCAATGGTGCGCCTATCGATTGGGCCACGGCGGAAACGCTGGCTTTTGGCACGCTCGTGTTGGAACGGACGCCAGTGCGGCTCAGCGGACAAGACAGCGGACGCGGAACATTCAGCCAGCGGCACTTGGAGCTGTACGATAGCGAAAACGGAGAGCGCTATATTCCGCTACAGCATCTCTCGCCAAATCAAGCGCGCTTCGATGTTTTTGACAGCTCGCTCAGCGAATACGCGGTAATGGGTTTTGAATTTGGCTATAGCGTGGCCGATCCGTTGACCCTGGTGTTGTGGGAGGCGCAGTTCGGCGATTTTGTCAACGGCGCGCAGATCCTGATTGACCAGTTCATCGCCAGCGCCGAATCGAAGTGGGGCCAGCCCAGCGGACTGGTGCTGTTGCTGCCGCATGGCTACGAGGGCCAAGGGCCCGAACATTCGAGTGCGCGCATCGAGCGTTTCCTCATTTTGTGCGCCGAGGAAAACCTGCAGGTGGTCAACGCCAGCACGCCCGCGCAATATTTCCATTTGCTGCGCCGGCAGATGCACGGCGGCCTCGATCGCCGCGGTATCCGCAAGCCGCTGATTGTTTTTACGCCCAAGCGCATGCTTCGCCATCCCAGGGCCGTTTCCAGCGTGAACGACCTGATGACCGGCTCATTCCGCGAAGTGATTGACGACACCACGGGCATCGAGCTTTCGCGCGTCAGCCGCGTGCTCATTTGTTCGGGCCAGGTATATTACGACATATTGGCCGCGCGCGAAGAGCGGAAGATTTCCGACGTGGCCATCGTTCGGCTGGAGCAGATCTACCCGTTCCAATCGGGACAAATGAGCGATATTCTGGCGCGCTATCCAGGAACCGCCGAGGTGGTGTGGGTGCAAGAAGAGCCCCGCAACATGGGCGCCTGGCGTTTCGTTCAGGAGCAGATGCAGCCGATCCTTGCGCCGACGCAGCGATTCCTGCGCTACGCGGGACGCGCTCCCAGCGCCAGTCCGGCCACCGGTTCGCTGAAACGGCACCAGGAAGAGTTGGCTGAATTGTTGGAGCAGGCCTTCGCTCCCGAAGTCAAATTGTTGGTGGAAACGAGACGTAGAGTATCGGGACGTCGCCGGCGCTAGGACTAGCGAGTTATCTGCGCAGGTTTCAGGCTTAATCCCTTCACCCACTGGCGTTGGTCGGGCGTCTCTGGGATAACGAGTCCGCGCGCAGAACTAACCGCATGGATTGCATCAGCCGGGCTGCCCCCCGCAATGGTCAGTACTCCCGCAGCAATCAGTCCCGATCGGCCAATGCCTTGACGGCAATGCACGGCAATATTCTGTCCTTTTTCCAATGCGCGCGCAAGGTCGGTCATAAGCGAAATAGCGGGCGGCACGGAGGCAGGAATGCCGCGATCCGGAATCGGGAATGAGATGAAACGGATGCCGCTTGCCTCCGCAGCTTGCCGTTCGTTACCCAAGTCGAGTTGATCGGCCTCATTGACTTCCAGTAGCGAGACGACTATATCGACACCCGCCCGCCGCAATCCCTCCAACTCGTCCTCTAGCCAATCTCCTCCCCTTGGCCTTGCAGCGATGGCCAGTCGGCCACGCCATGGACCAACTATCCAGAACAGATCAGGGCTCATGGTTCTCTTTCCATTATCTCCCGCGGAAGTTCATTGATGTTCTCGCCTCGCTCGATGAGAATGGACAGCCGATGATGACCATCGAGAACGGTTCCGTCCGGCCGAGCTTTCAGGGAGGCTGATTCTCCGGAGCGCAGCGTGCGTTTAAGCGCCTCAGTTGGCAATCGGCGAAGAACTTCGAGCTTCCGTTGGTTTAGAGCGCCCTGAGAATGCAGGAATCGTAGCTTTGGTTCACGCGAAGAGTCCATCTGCAACTAAAGTAGAGCAGCGACGATAAATGGTGCACGAAGATTAGAGTTTGGTTAAGGGCTGCCCGGATACCTACGCGGTGCCGCCGATGGGCGCCAGCCATCGAAGCAGGAAGAAATGATGGCCGCACAGCGTGCAGCGATAGGGCCACAATATCCAGTGGATGGCCTGCTCCAGTACGTTGCGAACGCCTACGCCTCGAAAATCAACTGATTTGCAGTGCGGACAACGCATCGAGAACATAGTTACCGTAGCCTCATTCCTAGCCGTCAGTCTTCGCCGCGCTGCCGGTTCCTTGGACGTTGCTCCGGAACGTGGGCGTCGCGTTGCGAACGTTGTTATCGCCGGTGTTGCCACCGCGGGTCGCGCGGCTTGCGTCGCGTGCAGCCTTGATTTGCTCCGGAGTCCGAAGGTCGGGCTCCGATAGCTTTATCCGTTCTTTGGCGCGCGTGACCTGCCGTTTGTGTCGTTTTGCTAGTCTTTTATCCATGGAGCAGCCTTATGGCATCCTTCACCATTATCGGTTAAGTATTACTTGCAAGTCAATGAAGTGCGTGGCAGACTGAGACGATGGTTTACCGGCAACGGTTAATAGGTGCTCTGTGGACGTCTCGCTCGTAATAAAACAACGGCTGAGCGAGCTAGGCTTAGACCAACGAGATCTGGCCGCCGCTACTCAAGTCACCGAGTCATACGTTTCTCAGCTCCTCACTCGTCGAAAGGCTCCGCCAGCGCCAGGAAGAACCGACATCTACGACAAGATCGGCGAGTTTCTGAAGCTGCCTGCGGGTGAACTTTCCAGACTCGCCGACCTTCAGCGTCAGGAGGAACTGAAGAAGCGCGTAACCGAACCGCCGCGGCCGCTCTTCCAGGAATGCCGTGAACTGATTTTGCGGAAGTGCGATCCTGATCAGGAACCGGAAGTGCGGAGGATTTTTGAAAAAGAGCCCTTCGGCGAACTGGAACGCCTGATCACCCAAAAGCTTCTGGATGTCGTGCAAGGCGTCGCCAAACAGGAGCTGGAAAGTGAAAACTGGCTGCGTTTGATGGCACAAGCGGCTGGCCGCAGTTATGAGCAAATGCGAGTGGCGAGCCTGGAATTTCTCGAGACTGAAGTCTTCAATATCTCGGTTGAGAATTGCGTCGCGTTTCTCGATCCGATTATTGACTCCTGGGATATGGATCTGAAGACGTTCGCCATGGATGTGGTGCTCAATCCCCGGCTCTCGCCTGGCCGTCGTAAACGTCTTGAATTCGTCGAACAGGAGCCGCATCAATCCTTCGCGTTGGAGCCAGGCTTCGAACAGTTTCTAAATGACAAGTCGTTAAGCGGCGACGCCACCGAAGAAGAAATCCAATTCCTGAAGACGCTGCGGTTCCCAATGAGAAGGCCTGCCCCCTTGTACTATTACCGGGAGTTACAGAATCTCAGAGATCCGCTGCACTTCACGCACGAAACTTAGAATGGGTGAAGCGATGAAAAAGATCAATCCCGACGACTATCGTGTACGCCCCGGCAAGAACGTCGATCTCGACAAGTGGCCGACGAAAGGCAAGCCGGTGTACAGTTCCGAAGAAGAGTACGCGGATCTGCTGCATGAGCACATCGAACAACTGAGCGCTCAGCAAAATCTGTTGTACGCTTCCAACCGCTACGCGCTGCTGCTGATTTTTCAGGCCATGGACGCGGCGGGTAAGGACAGCGCCGTTAAGCACGTGATGTCGGGTGTCAATCCTCAAGGTTGCCAGGTGTTCAGTTTCAAACATCCCAGCACCGAAGAGCTGGAGCACGACTTTTTGTGGAACGCCACGCGCCGTTTGCCCGAGCGCGGCCACATCGGCATCTTCAATCGCTCCTACTACGAAGAAGTGCTCATCGTTCGCGTGCATCGCCAGATCCTGAGTAACGAAGACTTGCCCCAGGAACTAGTCGATAAAAAACATTTCTGGCGCGACCGTTATCGCTCCATCCAAAACCTGGAAGGTCATCTCCACCGCAACGGTACGCGAGTTATCAAGTTCTTCCTGCATCTCTCCAAGGAGGAACAGAAAAAGCGCTTCCTCAAGCGCATCGATAATCCCGAGAAAAACTGGAAGTTCAGCGCCGACGATATCAAGGAGCGGAAATATTGGAACCAGTACATGAAGGCCTACGAGGAGTGTCTCAGCGCCACCAGCACTCAAAACGCGCCCTGGTATATCGTTCCCGCCGATAATAAAGAGAGTACGGGCCTGATCATTTCACGCATCGTGCTAGATGCGCTAGAGGCACTCAAAATGGCTTATCCCAAGACAAGCCCCGAGCGCCGCCGCGAATTACAGGCCATCCGCAAGCAGCTAATGAAAGAGAAGTAATTCCTCATGCGCGCCGTCGCCGTCTTCCCCTCCCAACGTGAAGTCCACGTCATCGATCATCCCGAGCCAAAGCTGACCACGGATACTCAAGCCAAAATGCGTGTACTGGAAGTCGGCGTTTGTGGAACCGACCGTGAGATCGTCGCGTTCGAATACGGCACGCCACCCGATGGTTTCGATTATTTAGTCATCGGCCACGAATCGTTGAGTGAGGTGGTTGAAGTAGGTTCCAAGGTTTCAAAAGTGAAGCCCGGCGATCTGGTGGTTATAACGGTTCGCCGTCCATGCCCGCATCCCGAATGCATTGCGTGCCGCCAAGGCCGCCAGGATTTCTGTTACACCGGCGATTTTACCGAGCGCGGGATAAAACAAAACCATGGCTTCATGACTGAGCTGGTAGTGGAGGAAGAACAATATCTAAACGCTGTGCCCCGCGAATTGCGCGACGTAGCGGTCCTGGTGGAACCACTCACCATCGCTGAGAAATCGCTGGAACAACTTTGGACCGTGCAGCGCCGCCTTCCGTGGGATCGAGCCCACCGGGCTGTCGTGTTGGGCGCCGGACCCGTCGGAATTTTGGGAGCAATGGCCCTGAAGGTGGAAGGCTTCGAAGTGAGCGTGTACTCTCGATCTCCCAACCACGACGAAAATAATCCGATCCTGAGCGCGCTGGGTATACCTTACATCGCCGCTGAAACGCACTCCACCGAAGAGATGGCAAAGATCGCTGGCCCCATTGATGTCGTATACGAAGCCACGGGCGCGTCTAGCGTCGCCTTCGATGTGCTCAAGCATCTGGGACCCAATGCCGTGTTTATGCTCACGGGCGTACCCGGCCATAAGGGACCCAACCCGGTGGATACGGATGCAATCATGCGCAACATGGTATTGAACAATCAGCTTGTGCTCGGCAGCGTAAACGCGCCCCCGCAAGCGTTTCAAGCGGCCATCCAACATCTCGGAATCTTCGCGCAACATTGGCTGGTCGCCTTGCGTTCTGTGATCACCGGTCGATTTCCGTTGGAAAAAGCACTCGATGCATTAGAAAGCCAGCCAGGCACTGTAAAGAATATCGTTGCGGTGGCGCAGTAATGAACAGCGAATGGATGGATGTCTCGGTAGCCTTGCGCAACGGCATGGTCACGTGGCCTGGCGACGCGAAGTTCGAACGCACCAGCACGCTCCAGATGGCGCAGGGCGATCCATGCAATTTGTCACAGCTTTCCACCACCGCTCACATCGGAACGCACATGGATGCTCCCCGCCACTTTCTCGCGGAAGGCGCCGGTATGGAAACTATGCCGATCGCAGCAACCATGGGACGGGCGCGCGTGATCGAGATTGCCGATCCCGAGGTAATTCGAACTTCCGAGCTCGAACCGCATCATCTGGCGAAGGGCGAGCGCATTCTGTTCAAGACCAAAAATTCCGCATACTGTTGGAAGACCGATCAGTTCCAGGAGAAATATGTTTACATTCTGCCGGAGACTGCGCGTTATCTTGCCGATCGCGGCATCCAAACCGTCGGCGTGGATTATC
>Ga0210383_10004987_pt1 | contig 11721 bp, 8 predicted proteins | sample IncBWC14OmetaG_FD_160072 | JGI IMG/M metagenome (GOLD analysis project Ga0210383, IMG submission 160072) | Forest soil microbial communities from Barre Woods Harvard Forest LTER site, Petersham, Massachusetts, United States - Inc-BW-C-14-O ...
CGCACGCGAACCAGGTGTCGGTCCCTGAAATGCCATGCCTGCTTTTTTCCAGCGTTCGGCTACTCCCACAATGTCAGACGTATGTACAGCCCAATCCACGAGCCGCGGCGCGGCAAGCTGCTTCAGCATGGCGGGCAACTCCGCGCGGGTTTTGGGAGTTTCTGTTTGCGCCGGATCGGGCGCTATGACTTCGAGGTAATGCAGTGGCCCCAGCGATAGCAGCGCATTGCGTGTTCCTCGTCCCGGATGCACTCCACCCATCGCGGGCCGCACGCCGGTCCGCTTCTCCACAAACGCGATCCCCTGATCGAGATCGCTACAACCGAGAAGAAGATGATCGAGCATGGTAGGGACCTTTTCAGCCGCCCATGAAGCGCGCGGCATAACTGCAGCAGCGCCAGCGATGATGACAAATTCTCGCCGCGAAATCACCTCTGTACTCCGCTCGAACGACGCGAAGGAGCCGCCGAGAGCATCTCTACTGCCCGCCAATGCTGTTCAGCAATTTCTCGGCGGCTTCTCCCGGGTCCTGCGTAGCGAAGCCTTCGTCCAGCACGATCAGCGAGACCGCCGGGTCGATTTCCTCCAGCACCTTGCGAGTGGGCCGGCCATATACGCTTTGCATGTTCGCCGAAATTACCACCTTTTTTGCTTTGGTCGCTTTCAGCAGGATCTTCGCATCGTCGATGTTTGCGGTGGCCAAGGCGTTGTATCCGGAGCTCAGCAGCACTTCACGCATAAAGGACCGGACATCCGACGATTCGAACAGGCACAGCACTCGTGGCCGGGAATCTCCGCCAATTCCCTTCGAGTAGCGCGATCCCAAGTAAGCGGCGGTGATGGCCTCTTCCACCGTATCGTAGGTCTCGAACAGCGAGATGATCTTGGTCATCTCGAGCACTCTGCGAATCGGCGCCGGCACTCCACTGAGTTTGATGTCCCCGCTTTTCGCGCGGGCTGTGTGCATCAGGCGGGTCAGCGCCCCCAGCCCGCTGCTGTCGATAAACTCCACCTGGTCGAGCTGCATCACGATGTGAACATATTTTGCGAACGAATCCCCGACGAAAGCATGCAGCGCGAACACTTCTTTTCCGGCGACAATTCGCCCCTGGCACTGAATGACCAGCACATCGCCAATCGGGCGGCTTTCCAGATGGAGCGGCATGACGCCTCCAGACTTCGGAACCTGTTTGGCTACTGAGTCACGGAGTGTACACCAACTCATCCGGCCAGAACCAGCGACTCTCGATTGGTGGATTAACAATTCCTGACGTGTGGTTATGCGCCGGTTACTTCGAGTTCGAGCTTTTCCTCGCGATACAGCACCGCGATATGACGGCAAGCGGTATCGACGACCATCGCCAGCATCACCACGATCGCGATCGCGCCCGCTATATCGAAGAGCAGGAAGGTCTTGCCGAGGATGAACGCATAGGGATGAACCATCAATGCAATGTTGCCGACGATCAGCAGGAGGCGGATCTCCGTCGGACCGAAGATGCCGTGTGACACATGGAAGTGCCCCATCGTGTAGGTCGCAAGGAAGCTTTCAATGGAAAGCACGTAGAACCCGACCAGTAGGCCGGCGGCAATCTGCCAGTGCACGTAGCCTGACAGCGCCAATCCTCCCATGAGCGCCAGCGCACCGAAGGTGTCGGCAACGTGATCTACATAAAATCCATAACGCGGACGCTGTTGATCGCGCACTCGCGCCAGGGTTCCGTCGAGACTGTCACCCAACCAGTTCAGGACGACGAAGAAGTTCACCAGCCACAGCGCACGCCAGTCTCGCGCCGACAATGCGTATGCAGCCCCAGCAAAGACCTGCGCTAGAAACCCCAGTGCTGTGAGGTGATCGGAGTTGACGAACCTCGCAGTCCGCACCGCCATCCAGACGAGTACTCGCTTCTCGATGTCGGCTGTCAGCGCTTTATGCACACGCAGCGCTTTGACAAAGCCGCTCTGCCGGCGGTCCGCAATCTTGGCTTCCCTTACCTGTACTTCGCACAACTGGTTCATCGCTCGGTCTCCTTTCCGGTCCTCTCGGCCAATGCACTTCGGGTAGCTTGCATGGTGAACTCCAGCGACTCCCGCGGGAGTTCTTCGACCAACGGAGCGGCCAGCCATCCCAAACCACCGGGAATGTCGCGCGTCAGCGAAACCGCCTCACACTCGATCAGCAGTCCACCAGGCACTTCCATGAAGCTCCAGTAAGAGTTGAGCCTCCAAAGGTAGCCGTCGTCATCGCCCTCCTTCATGTGGTGTTCCCCAACACTACCCGCAGCATCCACTTCCCAGATATGCGTATTCCGGGAAGCGCTGTACCCGCGATTTGAGTCAACCGAGCGAGTCTGTACGTCCCAAATACCATCGAGCACTACGGTCACCATCCTTTTCTGTTTCATGCGGATGGCAACGGACGCTCCACCGGCACGCTCCCAGAGGACGCGCGAGGAAACGATCTCGGGACCGTAGTGACGAGGAAGGCCGTTGTAGTCTTTCAGCAGATCCGCCATATCTTTCGACCGGGCACCGGCAACGAAGGCTGTTCCGCGCCAGTGGTGCACTAATCCGCCGGGTACTGGCTTTGGCCGGTCCAGCACAGACTCGATCACGACGGTTCCGGACTTCAGTTCTGAGATCGTTTGCGATCGGTGTACGTGGCTGCCGTTCAAGACTGCGATGAAGGTTTCGGAGCTTCCATGCTGTTTTTCGATCCGAGCTTCGACGGTGGCGTCGTATTGGTCGAAGGCTTGGAGTCCATCGGGCTCCAGCCGGGCAGCTGCAGCGGGAGTGAGTAGCAGGAGAACGGCTGCCGACGAGCCCATTGCAAATTGCGTTGCGCGTTTCATGGCGAAAGAATCAGCGGCGTGGCGCGCTTCCACAATGCATGAAAGCTCAAATGCGCCTCATTCATACCTCATCGTGCAAGTTATTGGAGCGAAGGCGGTTGTCATCGCCGATCGAAGGCGCTTTAGGGGCCTGGACTGGATTGGCCGTGGCTCGGGCGGGTAGACTGGATTTCCGCCCATGACGGCCGAAAGCCAACGCCGGATTTTTCGCTTCGGAGTTTTCGAGGCCGATGAGGCCACTGGAGAGTTACGCAAGCACGGGGTCCGTCTCAAGCTCCATTCGCAGCCGTTTCAGTTGCTGGTGATGCTCCTAGAACGCCCTACCGAGCTGGTGACGCGCGACGAGATGCGGCGTCGCTTGTGGGGCGACGACACCTTTGTGGACTTCGACCACGGCCTGAACTCGGCGGTGAACAAGTTGCGGGAAGCGCTCAGCGACTCGGCCGCACAGCCCCGTCATATCGAGACGGTTGCTGGCCGTGGCTATCGCTTCATTTCACCGGTGACGATCGCGCAACCGGTGGCACGAGAAGTTCCCCAGATCCGCGCGATAGAAGTACCGGCGGCTCGCCCCGACGTTCCGTCTCTGGCTTTGCAGACAGTTCCCGCCGCGCCCGCAACGGAGCGCGAAGACGCGCCGACTCGTACGATTCTGGTTGCTCCCGACGAGTTGCCGGCTGCGCCGCGCGTATTGGTACTGACCCTGCTGCTGCTGATACAGGCGATGTATCTGGCGTTCTACGTTTCCGCCTTGGCCAATCTCGACGAAATCCGCGGAATATTCGCGGACTCTCAGCTTCCATCGCCAACGCTGCTACTGGCGTTGCTAGTGGCCAGTGCAGTGGTTCTAATTCCAGTGCGCCTTTATCTGTCTGCGGCAGTCGCCTTCGATTTCTCACTGCTGCTCGAAAAATTCCGCCGCCTATTTCCCGTTCTGCTGGTTATGGATCTGCTTTGGGCGTTGTCGCCGTTCTTGCTGATCCATCACATCAATATCGGATTGGCGCTCGGAATGACCGCGGCGCTAGTCTACCTGCCATTCGTGCAGCGCTCTTTGGTGTTGATGTTTGCCCGCGGGCAATCACGGCTGGACTAGCGCTATCGCGCCTGGAATCGGTTCTACTTGAACTTTCCCGCTACTTCTTTGACCAACGTAATTACCTGCAGTACATAGCCAATGCTGAGGACTCCCGCAACCTTGCGATTAAAGGGAAAGACACTGGTCTCGTAGACGTCGCTGGCTACAACGTGCAGATCCCGCAAGGTCTTCAGGTCCTCGATGTTCGCGACGCGGAAGTCGGGCTCGCCCAATTGCGCTTCGGTCTTGTTGAGCACCGTATTCAGCAGTCGCTCCACAGGAGCTAGGTGGGTCATTTGCGCTCGGCGGATTTCGCGCGTCACATGAATGAGCGGCTGAATAACGATCCATGGGATGAAGACCACAACGCCAATCGCACCTAGCCAGATTCCGGGAAAATCCTCTATGCCAAGGTATCCATGCCAGAGCGTTACCCAAGCGGCGAGGGCACACAGAATACAGAGCGCAAGTAGCAACAGGAGGAAGTTTCCCAGGCTGGCGAATCCGTTCGAGCCGTCAGGATGAAACGGACGAAGCTTGATGCCTTTGCTGATTAACTTGCTGACGGAATGCTGGCCTACCGCCAGCAGATATAGGGCATGCATCCCGTAAAACATCGCCAGTGGGATCGTCAACGCTAGCACCAGGCCGGCGTTCCCGTAGGCTGGATTGCCCCACCAGCCGATATTGACTTTGCCATCAAGATACAGAGCTGCTCCGCAAAACGCGGCAATCAGGACGAACAGCACAATGACCCAAACGCTACTCAGCTGCCGCTCGGCCCGGCGGCTTTCCGCGTGCACCTCTTCTTCCGTCACGTTTAGAAGTTCGGGGTTGGCCACCGAGCGATAGACGTTGTCGAAGCTGTCGAGCGCAGTAATGGCCACCGCACCGCCAATGGAGATCACTACGGCCATCAGAAGGTGCGTGGAGTCGCGCAGATAGGGCAGCGTGACCGATGGCCGATCGCCCACGTGCTTCGCCAGCCAGATAATCTGTGGCGGCAACAGTTTTTGCTGGGCGGCAGTGGCACTGATGAGGACCCCTTCAAAAGCGCAAAGCACCAGCGGAACCAGGTAATAGACCGCAAATATGACCACTCCCCACAGGGCGTGGGGCACGTCGAATCGCCGGCTGAGAGCGCCGATCACGATGAAGTGATCCAGCAGCGATTGTGGTGGCTTTTTTCTAGTCAAAGTGAGTGTTCGCCCCTGTTCAACATTGCTTCATCGCCGAAGCGCGAAGATTGCGGCGAATTATAGCGCACGCGACGCGCGATATCGGCATGCTTTCGTAGCGTCTCGGACAGCTCGACGGTGGTGGAGGACGTTTTCGTCTGCTACGCTCTACGCCATGCACGACGGATATACGGATTTGCCCGCCGGCAAGCTGGCCAACATCGTCACCTACCTCGAGATGCGAACTCGGCATGCCGACTTGGCACCTCCTACAACGTCAGACTTCGTAGTGCGGCGTGTCGAGCGACCCGATCTCGATTGGTATCGGAAGCTCTATCGGGAAATCGGAGAGCCGTGGTTGTGGTTCAGCCGGTTGCGTATGGCTGACGAAGAATTGCGCACCATTTTGCACAACCCCACAGTTGACGTGTTTGCATTGTCGTTTGCCGGCGCCGACCGCGGGCTACTCGAGTTCGATCGGCGGCGCTTTCCGGATATTGAGCTATCGTTTTTTGGCGTGACGCCCGCCCTTATCGGCAAAGGCGCCGGCCGGACTTTACTCGCGCACTGCCTACCGTTGGAGTGGGAGCACGGCCCGCGGCGAATTTGGCTGCACACCTGCACATCCGATCATCCTGCGGCGTTGGCTTTCTACATGAAGTTCGGATTTGTGCCCTACAAACGAGCTATCGAAATTGCCGACGACCCTCGTGTCACGGGTGAGGTGCCCCCAGGGGCTGCGCCGCAGATACCGCTGATTTAGACGGCGCGAGGCGTCGTCTCGCATGTTTACCGGTAATCATCAGACCCAATCCATCGTGTTTATAGTTGTCAAAAATCCGCCGAATCAATGGTTTAGGGGGGATTTTCCGACAAAATCCCTAGTTTCTTAGATTTACGGGCAAAATCTTCTTTTCAAAGAACTTAGCGCACGGGGGTGAATCAGGTTGTCAAAGATCCTATTTCTGTCCGCAGCATGGGCGCGGCGGGCAAGAGATACTTCTCCCTCGCCTCACAGTCTTAGTTACAGCAGGAGAGGAGACGTGCAAAGGACGTAGCTCACGGCGCCTTGTGATGAGGGTCCTGCCCCGGTTGGAGAAGTCTTGAAAGGTCGGGAAAACAGATTCCTCGGTGCGGCTTCAAGCCATATATCGTCCCTTCCCCTGCACCCCATCCCCTAACCAAGTCCGAGCAGAAAGTGTCAGGCATGTGCCCGGTCTAAACTGTCAGACATCTCCCCGGCTGCACAATATACCGTCCTGTGCCGGGACGGATGCTTGCAAGAACCGCCTCTGGATTCCTAGGCGCGACCCACTTGGCCATGGCTAAGGGCAATTGGGGGAGAAGGTTCTTGTTCACCACGCTAAAGCGTGGTGCTTCCACCCGAAGAAGCTGCAGGCTGTACGGAATATCCTCGTTCACCACGCTAGAGCGTGATGCTTCGACCGGAGAAGACGCTGGCCTAAAGGCCAGCTACCCAAAAAAGCTTTCTCTGCGACCTTCAAGGCCGCACATATACGACGCCGCCCTTCATCACGAAGTTCACTTTCTCGAGCTGGTGCACATCCGCCATGGGATCGCCCGGTACCGCGACGATGTCGGCATATTTTCCGACCTCGACCGAACCAATCTTGTCTTGCATGCCGAGCAACTCAGCGGCGCTCATGTTGGCGGAATGCAGCGCCTGTGCCGGAGTCATCCCATACTTCACCATGATGGGAAACTCTTTCGCTGGATCGATCTTCCAGTCGAAGCCGCCGGCATCGGTGCCGAAGGCGATCTTCACTCCCGCCTTCAGCGCGCGCCGAAAGGTGTCTTCGTGAATCTTGATCATGTCGACCCACACCTTGGCACCTGCAGCCGCACGGCCCTCGGCAACATACTCGCCCACAAACAAGGTCGGTACGTAGTAAGTTCCGTGTGCCACCATGGTTTGCAGGTCCGCATCGGCGATGTACATTCCGTGCTCGATGCTGTCCACGCCGGCTTCCACCGAGTTGTGTACGCCATTTAGAGCCGCCGCATGGGACGCCACCTTATGTCGCTCGCGATGCGCCTCGTCCACAATCGCCTTCAGCTCATCCAGCGTAAATGTCGGAATGTCGTTTAGCACGCCGCCCGGCTGTACGTAATAGCTACGGTCGGAGTACACCTTGATCCAGTCCACGCCATTGGAAATCTGTTCGCGGACCGCTTTGCGTCCGCCCTCAGCGCCATCCACTTCCTGCACGCCCTTGGGGACTTTCAGCTCCCACGAATACCCCAGAAGCGGATAGGCGCCGGTCACGTCCATCGCACGTCCGGCCACCTGCATGCGAGGCCCTGGAATGACCCCGTTGTTGATGGCTTTCTTGATGTCCACATCGGAGTAGCCTGCACCCTCGGTCTCGAGGTCGCGGATGGTGGTGAAGCCATATTCCAACGCGCGCTTCGCCGCCACCGATCCCAGGATCGTGCGATAGGACGTCGACCACTTCAAAAGCTGTACGTCGTAGTCGTCGGCCGTGATGTCGCCTTGAAGCAGGACGTGAGTGTGGGTGTCAATCAACCCGGGCAGGCAAACTTCGTGGCTCAGGTCGATGACTTCGGCTCCCGGTTCAGGCGTTGCCGTTGCCACTGTGTCGATCTTCTCGCCCACAACACGCAGCATGACGTTCTTCTGAGCAGCGTCGCTCTTGCCGTCATACAGAGTCCCGCACCGCAGGTATGTGACTTTTGGAGGCGGCGCGGTGGGATTGCTTTGTGCGAGGGCTAACGTACTCGCTAGAAACACGACAGCAACGATTCGTTTCATGATTGACTCCGTGGGCTTAACGTCATTTCGTGAATCCGGTTGACCGAAGAGGCTGCCGCCAAAATGCGAAATGCACAGGCCTCGCGGACTAGAGTCCGCTTGGAGGATCAAATATAACCGGACTTAAGGACATGACTGAAGTCGTGCCCTGATACAAAACCATCGGCGAAGCGACTCTTTAAGCACCTGTCAAGCCCGAAAGGAATGACAAAATTAAGAGAACGTAGACGCTGGCCTGAAGGCCAACACTACCCAAACTTGCTTTTTCTCAGCAGCCTGTAGAGCTCGGCGTGGCCAAAGCGGTGTCCCTTTATATCGCTCATGGCTGGCTGGGAATCGGACGGCTCTGGCATCCGAGCTTTTCGACGGCGTCGGCGACATTCTTGTACTCGGGAGACGCCTTCACCTGCTCGTTCACCGTGAGATAAGTCCGAATCAGTACCGGACATGCTTCGGTTATGCCCAACCGGCTTACAGTCTCCACCGCAAACGGGCTAGGGAAGGAACCAGCTAATCCGTAGACGCCCTCCAGCACAGCTCCCAAGGCGGGTTTGTTCTTGCGCAGGATTTCGTCCAGCGCGGTCTGTAAGTCCTGCTCCTTCTCTGATAAACCGGCGGGAGGTTTCGCCTGGATTTCTTCCGACGGTCGGTCACCCCGCCACATGCGCTCCTCAAAATACAGGATGTTTCGCACACATTCTGGAGAGCATCCAGTCTGGTAGATGGCATTCGCCAGCGCTTGACGCATTGCGAAGCTCTCCGGCGGCACAATCAACGCTGACAAGCGCGACACGCGCGCCGCATCCTTACGGACAACCAGTGCCTGCAGAGCTGCCAGACGGTTTTCCTGAGTCGGCGCTCCAGACGCCACCACCAGCAGCAGTTCGCTCGCCCTCTGGCCGGAATATCCAGCCAGCCGCTTCACGGCTGTGGGATCGGGCTTCTTTTCGAGCGCCGCGTGCGCCAGCGCATCAATGCGGGCGTTGCGCCAGGTGGTATAAGCGGTGCCAGCCATGATGACCACAATCACCAGGATGCCGAGCCGCATCGGTTTGAAGCCGAAATCGTCCAAGAATGACATAGCGTGCTTCTACGGTATCAAATGACCGTCGCGGGGTGAACCGCGTCACCGCGCGGCCACTGTCGCGAGAGTTAGTATTGCTGCATGAGTTCCCACCCAGCGATCGACGCCGTCATCGAGCGCGAGAAGCTGTTCGAGGCCTTCGAAAACCTGATGCCCTTTCGGGTGCAGGACATTCTTCTTGTCTCGAGCCTGTACGACTCGTTCATCCTGCGCGAAGACGGCCGCCTGAATGAGCTGCTCATCGGCGAATCCTACGAACTCAACCTGCAGCACGTGCCGCGCATTACGCATGTGAAGACGGGCGCCGAAGCGCTCGCCTTCGCGCGGTCAGACTCGCGTTTCAATCTCATTGTCACCAATCTTGAAGTTGAGGACATGACGGCTGCCGAGTTGGCAACCGAAGTCAAGCGAGCTGGGCTCGATGTTCCCGTTGTCGTGCTGGCCTATGACTATCGCGAAGTCAAAAACTTCGTCGCGCACACACCACATAGCCCCATCGAACGCATCTTCCTATGGCAGGGCAATGCCCGGATCCTGATTTCGATTATTAAGTACATCGAAGATAAACGAAACGTTGAGCACGACACCGAGGTCATGGGCGTTCCGGTGATGCTGGTGGTCGAGGACAATATCCGTTATTACTCCTCGTTTCTGCCAGTCATCTACACTGAGCTTATCAGCCAGGCGCGGCGTCTCATCAGTGAAGGCCTGAACGTCGCCCATAAGCTGGTGCGCATGCGCGCGCGACCCAAGATATTGCTTGCGTCGGACTTCGAGAGTGGTGCTGAACTGGCGCTGCGGTACCGTGAAAATCTGCTGGGGGTTGTGCTCGACGTGGAGTTTCCACGACGGGGCCAGCTTATGCCGGAGTCAGGCTTTGACCTGGCGCGCATGATCCGCAGCGTCGTCCCTGACGTGCCCATCGTGCTGCAATCGGGCCGTACCGAGTTCATGGACAGAGCTTATGCGGAAGAATTTTCGTTCCTGCAAAAGCGTTCGCCCACGTTGCTGGGTGATCTGCGCAATTGGCTGATCGACCAGGTTGGTTTCGGCGATTTTGTCTTTCGCCTACCCGATCGCAAGACGGCTGTGGCACGCGCCAGTAACCTGAACGAACTGGAGAAAGCCCTTCGCACCGTTCCGGCCGAGAGCATCTCCTATCATGCCGGACGCAACCACTTTTCCCACTGGCTGATGGCCCGTACAGAATTTGCGGTCGCGCAAAAACTGCGTCCGCGCAAGGTTTCGGATTTCGCCAGCATTGAGGTCCTGCGTCGCGACCTGATCGACGCCATTACGAGCTATCGCCGTGAGCAGAGCCACACGCTGGTGGGGGATTTCAACCCCGAGATCTTTCAGCCGGAAGACTCGTATTTTCTGCGCATCGGAGATGGCTCACTGGGAGGCAAGGCTCGTGGACTTGCATTCGCGCGCCACTTGCTGCATCCGGCACAAATGCCGCAGCGAATTCCCGGGGTTCGCGTTGCGGTGCCTCGCACTGTGGTACTAGCCACGGACGTCTTCGATCACTTCATGGCGGAAAACGATTTGCACGACTTCGCCATGCGCTGCAAGAGCGACAGCGAGATTGTTGAGCGATTTCTGGCTGCGCCGCTGGCGACCGATATCGAGGCACACCTGCGGGCGTTTCTCGAGAAAGTCTCCTTCCCGCTGGCGGTGCGCTCCTCGAGCCTTCTCGAAGACTCGCAATATCAGCCCTTCTCCGGCGTATACGACACTTTCATGCTCGGCAATCACGACCCCGACATTGAAGTGCGTCTTCGCCAGCTGATGGAAGCGGTCAAGCGCGTGTACGCTTCTACGTTCAGCCAGCACTCCAAGGCTTACGTGCGGGCCACGCCTTATCGCCTGGAAGAGGAAAAGATGGCGGTGCTGATCCAGCAGGTAGTGGGAAACCAGCATGGGCAGCGCTACTATCCTGATTTCTCTGGTGTGGTGCGATCGCGGAATTTCTATCCTTTGGCCCCGGTCACGGTGAAGGATGGCTTTGCAGCGGTCGCGCTAGGCATGGGACGCGCCGTAGTGGGAGGCGGAAAGTGCCTGACTTTCAGCCCCCGTTACCCGCGGCACCTGGTGCAATTTTCTTCTGTCGAAGACATTCTGGCCAATTCGCAGACTGAATTCTGGGCGCTGGAAGTGACTCCGCGTGCGCATCATGAAGACCCTGCGGACGACTTGCGTGAAGTCGCGTTTCCCATTCGAGTGGCGGAGGCGGATGGAACCTTACACATGCTGGCGTCTACCTATTCGGCGGAGAACCATGCCGTTTACGACGGGCTGAGCCGTCCGGGGGCGCGCCTTATCAGCTTCGCACCGATCCTTAAGCATGGCATTTTCCCGCTGCCGCAGATTCTGGAGCAACTGATGACCATCGGCGAGGACGCCATGGGGCGCCCAGTCGAGATTGAGTTTGCCGTCCGGATGCCCCAACGCCGCGGGGACGAGGCCGAATTCGGCTTTCTTCAGATGCGGCCGCTGGTGATGTCTCGTGAGGGCGGAGAAGTACGCCTTGGCGAAGTGGAACCCGACCGCCTCATCTGCCAAAGCGCGATGGTGCTCGGACATGGACGCATTCAAGACATTCATGACGTGATCGTCGTCGATTTTCACCGCTTCGAGCGCGCGCAAAGCCACGACGTCGCCCAAGGTGTCGCCCGATTCAATGCCGAGCTCGCTGCCAAGGGCGCTCCTTATCTTCTAGTGGGCGTGGGACG
>Ga0210383_10004990_pt1 | contig 11719 bp, 5 predicted proteins | sample IncBWC14OmetaG_FD_160072 | JGI IMG/M metagenome (GOLD analysis project Ga0210383, IMG submission 160072) | Forest soil microbial communities from Barre Woods Harvard Forest LTER site, Petersham, Massachusetts, United States - Inc-BW-C-14-O ...
GTCCGTGATCGGGATACAATCCGGCGCCCACGCTGATGCTGATCATAAGATCGCGGCCGTCGACGCCGACCGGTTGCTGAAATGCATGGACCAGATCCCAGCCGATTCTACTCACCCCATCCAGGTTGACGGCGCCCTCGCACACAATGGTGAATTCGTCGCCGCCGAGACGCGCCGCAAAGCCAGCGGGGCCCGCCCTTGCCCGCAAGCGCTCCGCGATCGCGCCGAGCACGCGATCACCGAAAGCATGGCCCACGCTATCGTTGATGTTTTTGAAGTTATCGAGGTCGACGAAGAATACAACGACACTAGATCCCCTCGCCTCAGCTCGCGCGATGGCGGCGTTCAGATACGTGAACAACTGGCGCCGGTTCGGCAACTGGGTGAGCGGATCATGCTCGGCGAGATGCTGCAGCTCGCGCGTGCGCAAGTCTACCGTCGCTTCCAGCTGCTCCTGATTGCTTCGTGTCACCGCCTGGGCGCGGGTCAGCTGCTCAGCCATCTGATTGAAGGAAACCGCCAGGTCATCCAGCTCGCGGATGCCGCCGCGCTCAATTTGTACGCTGGCGGCGCCAGCGGCGAGCCGGCGCGTCGCGGCTCTCATTCGGCGCACCGGCACAATCACGCTCATCACGGTGTGAATCGATATCCACAGCAGCAACAGCAACACCCCCGCGCTGACCCAGAAAATCAGCGTTACGTCCGCGGGCTTGGCTGCAGCAGTTGAAGTGGTTTCGGTCACACTCAGAGGATCCGCCGGCGCAGTGGCGTTGGATCCTTGTTTAAGCGTCGCTTTCGTCGCGCCAACCAACGTCGTCAAGCCGAGCGACTCGATATCAAAACTCTCGACCGCGGTGCGGCGCTGCGAATCTATTAAAATCAGTAAATCCTGCAGCGCGTTGATCTGCGCCAAATCTGCCTGTGTCTGCGTGAACCAGGTCCTGCCCTGAGAACGCGTCAATGCCAATTCGTTTTTCTGCAGGCCGGCCCCGAGAGCCGCCTCGCTTGCGATGACCGCATCCAGGGCACCTTGGTCATAAGGACCCGTACCCGGCAAGCTCGCAAAACCTCGACGGATTTCGTCGAGTTTCGAGTTCAGATCAACCAGCGACTGGCGCGCAAAGACCACGCGGCCAAAGATTTTCCAGGGCCTGCCGAGCGACGCCTTGGTGCGTGCATCCAGTGCTTCGAAGCGTTCCCAGAATTCCTTGAGAACCTGCTCCCGGCTATCGGCGGCGCGCACCAGTTCATCACCGAAGGAGCGATACGCAATGAGTCGCGCGCGCAGCTTCTCCAGGGCAGCGCCCGCCGCTACCGAGCTGCGTTGCGAGGTATAGGTCCGCGTCTCCCGCTCGAAGTCTCTGACCGCGGTCGACAACCGCGTATCGCTGGCGTCATTCTGTATGTCCAAGCGGCCGAGTACCGCGGCTTTAAAACGGTCGATTGCGGCGATCAGCGACCTGGCGCTGCCCGCTTCCTGCTCCTCCAGCGCCCGAGACGATGATGTAGGCACAGCAATGCGCACCACACGCGTGCGAATGACCAATATCTCGTGCTCTATCAGCAGATTTGCGGCGACCGCGAGACCTGCGACCGCCACAAAGGCAACGCTCAGGCGTGCGCCGATGCCCCAACGCAAATTCAATGACGGCGCGCGCAAGCGAAGGGGACGAATACCGCTCTCCCAATGGCCTATTCAGTCGGGTTCGGCAAATGCTACTAAGGCACTCGCTCTAAAACCGAGATGCGGTCGCCGACATTGCGATAAGGGACTTAAAACCGCGTTTAGCCCTCGCGCCCGGAGCGGCCGAAGCTCTTCCGAGATATTGCGACATTTAGTCCGTACCAAAGCGCGTGAGTAGTCGCCACGGGGAAAACTCTTGATTGGCGACATAATACTTCCGAAGCTCTCGTCACAGTGAACCACCGCTCGTTACGCGCCTGCGTGGTTGCCGGGCGGATCACGGATTGGCCGTAGGGGTTTTCCCTAAACTTTGTACGCCTGCAATGAAGCAGAGCAGGCCGCAGTCAACCGTGGAGTCAATGAATGATCCTCCTACGTGCAACGCGCTCCGGCAGCGCTTACCTTATTACATGCAAGTCGGTGTGCGCGCTGATTCTCCTGGGCATCATCAGCGTGCTCGCGGCGTGTGGTTGGTCGTCCGAGTCTGCCTCATCCAGCGCGCCGCCGCCCGTTGAGCTCACCGCCATCGCTGTGGGCCCGCCCGATAGCAGCGCCGCAATGGGCTTGTCGAGTCAGTTCACGGCGACCGGCGTGTTCACGGACGGGTCGAAACGGGACCTTTCGTCTCAGGTGACTTGGAGGTCTGCGAATTCGGCCGCGGCCTCGATCACGAACACGGGTCTCGCGACCGCGGTCGGCCCCGGCTCTACAACGATCATCGCCTCCCTGCGAAGAATGACCGGCTCAACTACCTTCAACGTTACCGCTGCGACTCTGGTGGCGATCGACGTGACGCCGACCAACGCAAGTCTCGCCAGCGGCCAGACCGCTCGTTTCACAGCGAGCGGAGTCTACACGGACAATTCGGTGCACGACCTGACGGCTTCGGTACTTTGGAGTTCCTCCATCACGAGCGTCGGGTCGATCAGCAATATGCCGGGCTTCAATGGAATAGCCACCACCGCAAGCCCGGGCTCGACGACGATCACCGCGACTCTTGGCGGCGTGTCAGCATCCACTGTTTTGACCGTGACCCCTGCCACCCTCGTGTCGATCGGCGTAACGCCGGCGAACCCCACTATAGCCAGCGGCCTGGCCGATGCACTGCATGCGACCGGTGTCTACACCGATAATTCGACGCATGACCTCACGAGCTCGGTAACGTGGAGCTCCTCGGATTCGGCGGTTGCCTCAGTCAGCAATATTTCCGGGTCGAACGGATTGACCTCGGCAGCAAGCCCGGGTTCTGCGGTAGTCTCGGCAACCCTGGGCGGCGTGTCCGGATCGACGACCCTGACAGTGACCGCCGCGACCCTCGTGTCCCTTGGCGTCACCGCAGCAAATTCCAGTATCGCCAATGGCCTTAAATCCCAGTTCACTGCCATAGGAACCTACACCGACAATTCCACGCAGGTGCTCACTGCACAAGTCGTATGGAACTCCTCCGATCCAAGCGTGGCGGCAGTGAGCAATGCGTCCGGTTACGACGGACTCGCCACAGCACTTGCTCCCGGATCGGTCACGATCACGGCAACACTGGGCGCCGTGTCCGGTTCGACGGGTTTGACCGTCACCCCTGCGACGCTTGTATCGATCGGCGTGACGCCCGCAAACTCAAGTATCGCCAATGGGCTGACGAATCAGTTCATGGCGACGGGTGTCTATACCGATAACTCGACGCAGAACCTCACGGCTTCTGTGGCGTGGAGCTCCTCGAATACGGCCGTCGCGTCGGTGAGCAATGCCCCGCTCTTCCACGGTCTCGCGACCGGCGTCAGCGCTGGATCGGTGACCATCACAGCGGCGACTGGCAATGTATCCGGGTCGACCGGACTGACCGTCACTCCGGCAACACTCGTCTCGATTGGAGTGACTCCCGCGAACCCGTGCATCGCCAACGGCACGAACCAGCAGTTCAATGCCACCGGCACGTACACCGACAACTCGACGCAGAACTTGACGACCTTAGTGACTTGGAGCTCCTCCGACACAAGCGTCGCATCGATCAGCAATGCAGCGAATTCCAATGGCCTCGCCACCGCGCTGAGCCAAGGATCCGTGACGATCACGGCCGCTCTCGGCAGCGCGATCGGTTCGACCAGCTTGACCGTGACGCCGGCGACCCTCGTGTCGATCGCCGTAATACCGGCGAACCTAAGCATTGCGAATGGCACCAGCCAACAGTTCGCAGCGATCGGAACCTATACGGACAACTCGACGCAACCACTGACGACATCCGTGACCTGGAGTTCCTCCGCCGCGACGATCGCGTCAATCAGCAATGCATCCGGCTCAAATGGCTTGGCCAGCGCGACAAGTCAGGGATCGGCTACGATCACGGCAACACTGGGCACAGTCTCCGGCTCGACCGGCTTGACCGTCACCCCGGCCACGCTGGTTTCCATCGCCGTAACGCCGGCTGCTCCGAGCATTATCAACGGCACCACTCAGCAGTTCACTGCAACGGGGACCTACACGGACAACTCGATGCAGAATCTCACCGCGTCTGCGACGTGGGCGTCTTCCGCGACAACCATCGCTGTGGTCAGCAATGCCGCGGGATCAAACGGTCTTGCGACTGCCGCCGGTGTCGGCGTGACGTCGATCAGCGCAGCGATGGGAACTGTGACGTCCCCATCCTCGACACTGACGGTGACGGCCGCGCCTCAATATGCCTACGCGGCAAACCAAAACGCCAACACATTGTCGACGTACACGATTGGTGTCGGCGGAGTGCTCACCGCGAACGGCACAGTGCCGACCGGACAGGAGCCTAACGCCGTCGTCGAGGACCCCGCCGGCCGCTACGTGTACGTGGCAAACTGGATCGACAATACGCTCTCAGAGTACACGATTGGCACAGGCGGCTCGCTCACTACCATCGGCACGGTCGCGACAGGGGCGAACCCTGCATCGATCGCCGTGGATCCCACGAGCAGCTACGTCTACGTCGCGAATCTGGCCGCGAGCACGGTCTCGCAGTACACAATTGGCGCAGCCGGCGCGCTGACCCCAATCGGCACACTGGCGAGCGGAGATGGTCCGGCATGTCTCACCGTCGACCCCACTGGCCCTTACGTTTACGTCGCCAACCAAAACAGCGACAACGTGTCGCAGTACACGATCGGCGCGGGCGGTGTGCTCAGTTTCAGCGCGACGGTAGCGGCTGGAAACTTTCCCCAGTCGGTCGCGGTCGACCCCAGTGGCCGATACGCCTACGTGGCGAACTACAATGACGGTACCATCTCGCAGTACACAATTGGCATGGGTGGCATGCTCACTGGTATCGGTACGGTGCCCGCTGGGAATTCTCCAGAATCCCTGACGGTCGCTCCCAACGGCCAGTTTGTCTACGCGGCGAACCACGGAGACAATACGGTATCGGAATATCAGATTGGCCCGGGTGGCGCACTCACTGTCATTGGCACGATTGCGGCCGGAAGCGGCCCTTGGTTCATCACCATAGATGCCTCGGGCCGCTATGTGTACGTGGCGAACTTCAATGACAGCACCGTCTCTGAGTACACGGTTGGTGCAAGCGGCGCGCTCACTTTTATCGGTACGGTGGCGACTGGCAGCGGGCCCAACGCATTCGACACAGGTTTCTGATCGCGTACCGGCTTGCATTGTCGGGGGAATGATTAGGCGGCAGTCCTGCACCTACGATCCCCAAGCTAACCCACGGCGCGGACCGGTTCTGGCGTCAGCTTGGCTGCGTAGGGTCTGAAGGTTAATGCGATCAGGAAGGCGCCGATACCTACACCCCACGCACCGATGTAGAGCCATCCGTAACTGGCGAACGTGTCGTAGATCAAACCTCCAGCCAGCGGGCCAGTCGCCATGCCCAGACTGCCAGCCATTGCTATTCCGCCGATGATGGTCCCCATCATCCGCAGCGGGAAATTTTCGCGCGCGAGTACTGCATAAAGAGGCATTACACCGGCGTAGATGAAACCAAACAGGGCCGCCACGGCGTAAAACGCGCTCAGCTCGCGCACGAAGAAATAGGCCAATGCAGCGAACGCCTGCAACAGCAATCCTGAGACCAGAACGCGTTTTGCTCCAAACCGGTCGCCGAGAAAGCCGAACGCGACACGACCTCCCAGGCCCGCCAGCCCTTCCACGCTGTAGATCGAGACAGCGGCAACTAGCGGGATCCCGCAAGTTATTGCGTAGCTCACCGTATGAAAGATTGGACCGGAGTGCGTGGCACAACAAAAGAAATTCGTCAGCAACAGCGTGATGAATTGCGGCGATCTAGTTGCCTGTCCTAGAGTGATCCCTAATTGCGGCTCTTCGTGTGTGGCAAGGACGATATTTTCGGAATGCAACGCCGGCGGGCGACGCACCAGCAACGCTACTGGAATCATAACGACTGCGGTGAGTGCGGCGAGGATTTGGAGGGACGTTCTCCAATCGTGGTTGGAAATGAGCCGCGCCGCCAATGGAGACATGGTCATTGGCGCCATTCCCATGCCGGCGGAAACGAGAGACACGGCTAGGCTGCGATGCGTGTCGAACCAGCCTGTCACGCAAGCCATCATGGGCGCAAAAATGGCCGCTGTCGCACCGCCGACCGTCAAGCCGAAGATCAGCTGAAACTCAATGAGTGATGTCGCCCGACTCGCCAGCGCCAGAGATGTGGCCAGGACGCTGGATCCTATCAGCACTATCAGGCGCGGACCGAAGCGATCCGACAGGTTTCCCCAGACGACGCTTCCCAATGCCATGGCGAGAAAACCGAAGGTCATGGCGCTGGATATGCCGGTGATGGACCATCCAGTATCTCGTGAGATGGGCCGAAGAAAAACCGGCAGTGAAAACATCGCGCCGATTGCGACGCAGCCCAAGAGGCCGCCGGCTGCGACTATCACCCAGCGATAGTGAAATCTGCTCATTTTGTGCTTCCGATCCAACCGTTCCAGTAACGACGAGCGAGAACAGCAATATTCGACTCGAACACAACTGGATTTTCACGAGATTTTCATCGACGTGCAACGGAATCTCCGACGGCGTCGACAGCGCGCGTAAACGGCGATCAGTGGCCTAAAACGACAAGTAATTGAGTCGAGGCACTCGTTCAAACGCCTTCTCACGGCCAACTTAGCGCCTTTTTTTTCGGCAATCGACCTTATGGTGCCGTCATTGCAGTTTCAGTGCAATTGCGTCTGCGGCGCAGCGTTCGAGTTGCGCATGGCATCGGCCGCGTACGTGGACCCACCTCCGGAGGCTTGCTTGGCGGATAACTTCGCCTCGAGCGCGCTGATTCTGGCGACAACGCCGGGCATATTGGGCGCGAGGATGGCGACGCGCTGGTAGGCTCGGAGCGCATCCGCGGGGCGATTCGCGCGCAGCAGCGCACCACCTAAAGCAGAAAGCAGCGACGGATCACTGGGCCTATAGCGAATAGCGTCATAGCAGGCGTCAATCCCGCCGGCGCGGCAGCGCCGAAAGTCAGTGTTCAGCTTTACGCCCGCCGTCACGGGTCTCCCCGCAGCGGGTTTCCGCGCAGCGGGTGTCGCCGCTCCGTGCGACGGCGCTTCAACCGCAGAGACATTTTCAGTCGTCACCGATTCTGGTTCGACACTCTCCGTCGCCGGGACCGTGGTGGCCTGCTGTATCGTGGCCGCGCTCGACGCGGCCGGACTGCTTGGCATCGGCGACGGTCGATGAGCGGCGAACCAGATCACCGTAGCGAGCAACACGATCGCGGCACCGATCCATATGGGTCGCGGCGCCGTGCGGATATTCCAGCGCCTGCCGCGAACAGCTGGGAGGAAGTTTGCACGCGCGGCTGAGGCTTGTGCAGCCTGGGCTCGCGACAGGACTTCTACTTGCGGCATAGCTTCCGCTCGCGCCGATATTACGGTCGCTTCGGATTCTCGCTGCTGCGCTGCCGCTTGCCATTGGGTCGCACGCTCAGCCTCGCTTCTTACCGATGCACCTAACTTCTCAATTAATGCGTTGTTGTCCCGCAGCCTCGCTTGCAGGTTGGCAACCTGGGCGCGTAAACCATCGAGATCCGTATTCGCGCCAACCACGCGCGTTTGCGCCGCCTGCAATTTTTCCTCGGAAGCCCGCAATGCCGCTTGCAATTCGCGTTGCAGCGCGACCAGTTGCGCATCGCGCTCGTCGAGCGCCTGCCGCATCTCGGCAAGAGATTTGTCCTTCGATGCCAACGATTCGCGTGCGGCACTGTTCAGCGATTTGCTCTCGGTCAACGCTCGTTCGATTTCCTGACGCTTGCGTCGCTCCTTATCGGCCGCATCGCAGGACGCGCCGAGTTCCGCGGCAACAGCGGCGGCTTGGGCGCGCAAAGCCTGCAGCTCCGCAATCAACTGCTCGCCGGTGGAGCGCGAATCCAAAGCCGCGGCGAGCTCGGCATGCTCGCGGCGGATCGCGGCGAGCTGCGCATCGCGCTCATCGAGCGTTTGCCGCATCTCGCCAAGAGCTTCGTCCTTCGATGCCAACGATGCGCGTGCGGCACTGTTCTGGGAACTGCTCTCGGTCAACGCTCGTTCGATTTCCTGACGCTTGCGTCGCTCCTTGTCGACCGCTTCGCGAGACGCGGCGAGTTCCGTGGCAGCAGCAGCGGCTTGGCCACGCAAAACTTGCAGGTCCGCGTCCAACTGCTCGCCGGAGGTGGAGCGCGAATCCAAAGCCGCGGCCAGCTCGGCACGCTCGCGGCGGATCGCGGCGAGCTGCGCATCTCGCTCATCGAGAGTCTGCCGAATTTGCGCTGTGACCTTGTCGCGGCTCGCGATAGAATTGCGCGCCGCGCGCAATTCCGCTTGCTGGCGTTCCAACTCGCGCACCGCAATGCCCAGGCGAGATCGCACCGCCTCTTCGGCGACGATTCTCTCCGACAAGGCTTCTTCTGCCTCTCGAACCCGGGTCCGCTCCGATTCCAGTGCTTCGCGGCTCTTTTGCAATTCGGCAGTTAGCGCGGCGGGATTTAATTCCTCCTCTTGTTCGCGAACGCCATCCGGATCGGTCTGCAGCGCCACGTCCTGCTCGATCGTTTCGTCGAAAAAGCGCCGAACTTCGCGGTATGCGTACTTTGGCAGCGGTTCGATCGATTCGCTGCGGCGTAGAAGCTCACGCAGCTCGCGGCGAGAAAAACCCGCAAGTAATCGCTTGAGTTCAACTTGAACTTCCGCATATGGGAGGCCGCCGACCTCGAATCCCTTCAAGGCCTTTCTAAACGTGACTGCGGAGAACGAATTTCCCGGATCACCGAATTCAGCGTGTTTACCGGCGACGCTCATGTGTTTTTTTTACTCGGCTGCAGCGACTAAGGCAAGCGCATCGATCTTAAAGCGACGGATTGTATTTTTTTCAAACCGGCTCAAATCGACAGCCGCTGAGAACCGATTGATGGCTGTTGCGGACCTATTGTGCGTAGCTGCGTGGGAACAGAATTCGAAAGTGGGTTCCCACGCCCGGCGTCGATTCCATTTCAATGGTGGCATCGAGCAATTCGCAAAGCCGTTTGACGATCGACAAGCCGATTCCCTCTCCAGCCTCATGCGTGAGCGGACCCACACGGCTTGAGGTACAAGGCAGGGGCCCTCGGGTCGCCAAATGCGAGGAGCCACCTGGATCGATTTGATTCGCGTCTTTAAGGGCCTCCAAAATCGGTTTACCGCCCTCGCTGTGAAAGCCTGGCCCAGTGTCCTTCACCGATAACATCCAGCGTTTCGCGTCGCCCGCATCACTGTCGCCCCAACTCACGACGACTCCGCCCTCGCGCGTGTACTTCACCGCATTTAATATCAAATTCTGGGCAATTCGGGCGATTTTGACCGGATCACCATCGACGCCGAAACCGGCCGGGCCATGAGCTTTAAGGTAAAGGTTTCGCTGTTGCGCCGTCTCGCCGATACCATCGCAGAGCTGCTGTAAAAGCGACGTGACATCCAGCGCTTGAACTCGCCGCTGCTCCCGGCCCGCTTGCAGCCGTGCCAGGCTCGTCACCTCGTCCAGCAGATAATGCAGCGAAGTCACGTTACGCATGAGCATGCGGGTGAATCGATCCCGGGTAGGTTCCGAAAGTCCCCGATTCGTGAGTCCGACGGTGGCGTTCGCAACCACGCCCAAGTTTCCGCGCAGATCGTGAGCAGCCTGGCGCCACAAGTCCGCCTGTTGTTCCTCGAGCTGTCTAATCTCGGCGAGTGACGCTTCCAGGTCTTTCACCTGGCCCGCAGCCTCCTGTTGCTGCAGCTGGAAATATTGATTGACGCTCTCTTCCACGGTCGATGCGCACAGTTTGGCCCACAGGACGTAAGCGTGTGCCATTTCATCATGAGACACTTGAGGCGGGGCCACTGTGAAACGCTTGAGTTCCGAAACGACGCACTCGTTCAACTTGCCTAACTCACGCGTCACCTCTTTGAGGTCATAGCCCTGTTGCCACCGCAGCAAGCCATGCGCTGCGGCAGGTTGTTGAACCACGTCGCCGGCCGACAATTCAGAGCGCGTCGATGCGGCTCGCAGCTGTCTCTCGAAAGCTGCCAGGATTGCCGGAATGTGATCGAGCAATTGAACTTTGGGAAGTGAGTCACCCGTCGCCAAAGTCGGATCGCGCTTGATGGCCTCACGCCACTCACGTAAGATGAATTCTTGCCGCACTGCAAGGTAATCCGCCAGGGCGTTCACGCAGAAATCTCAAGCCCGGTTGAGGGCGCAGACTCGCTTTGCCACACCGTTTACCCCCCATCGCTTTTAGGTATCAATTCTTGAGTTTGGTACATTCTGCCACTAATTATTGGTAGGACGCGAGGTTGCCCAGGAGCTCGCGCGCTTGTGGCGGATGCGTGACTGCTATTACACATCGTTTGCCGTGTGATGGAGCCGCCTGATGCAGCAGCTCACGAGCCGTAGCAATGTGAGTCTTACGGGGTTGCGTCGGCGAGCAGTCCAAGCGGTTTCTTCGTTCGCCTGGTCTCGCTGATTCAGCCGAATTCGCTACTTACCGGGAATATAAGGGCGACCAATCGACACAGTGACTCATTGCGGACGATGTCGGCGGACTTCTCCCCCGGCACCGATCTTCCCGCGCATTGGCCGCCTGGACCCGCGTTCTAATCCCACCCTCACCTAGCCCGCGGAAGCGATGACCAAAGCAGAGCGGAGCGATTAAAGGTCCGGGCCCCGGCGACGTCCATATATCAGCCTAGCGTTTTGCAACGCCTGCATGTTTATCCTGCGCCGCGACATCGCTATTGTCGGTTTCCATACCCATTTCCTTTATCAATGCCGTCTTGCGCTTAAGCATCTCGGCGCCGAGAGACGCCGTGTCCACTTTGGCCTTCTTAGCCTTGGGAAACATGTCTCCTTCCTCTTCCTTGACATGATGGCTAATCTGCTCACCGAGCACGGTCACTTTGGCGGCATACAAGTCATCCTCGGGAGTGGCGTCTTCCAGCTGCGAAATCAAGTCTTTCGCGCCGGCATGTTCTACCAAAGCCTCGTCCATCAAATCGGCATCATCGATCGCTTTGCGCACGGCGGGGTAGAAAATTTCCTCTTCCAGTTTGGAGTGGATTTTCAATTCGTTACAAATTTGCTCAACGATCGCGGACTTGTCTGCATTGCCGCCCTCCTCTTTGAGCTTGTCAAACTCGGCAAAGAGTTCTTTTATCTTCTTGTGGTCTGCCATAAGCATGGCAATGGCATCTTGCGCGGGAGCGCTGGTGGGTGAGTGCTTGATTTGGTTAGGCATAAAAAGTCCTCTAGATTTGGAAGAATGATGAGAGTGTTAACCGCTACAAAGGGTTACGGGGCCAGTGGAATAGCAACCACGACTTTAAGCTGACTTCAGTTAAGTGCTCGGCGCGATCAAGATCGGTGGCTTTGTTGTTTGTGCATCCGCGTTCGCCGATGCGTTCCATGCATCGACTTTATTGCTCTTCGCGTTATCCGGTGCGACAGATGTGGCAGATTGCGCTAGAGCGAGCGGTGCACCGAGTAGGTTCGACCACAACAAAATGGCAATTGTGGGCTTGTTCATGGCTATCCTGAAATGGGTAGAAG